>OLGV01000001.1_pt1 | contig 166105 bp, 138 predicted proteins | sample 1605761 | NCBI WGS metagenome assembly OLGV01 (sample SAMN03283245) | human gut metagenome | biome: human-associated habitat; material: feces | host: Homo sapiens | place: Peru | collected 2012
CAGTTGGTTCCCAACAGTATTTGATGAGTTTTTTGACAATGATTTAATGCCTCGTGCCAACACAACAGCACCGGCAGTGAATGTGAAAGAGGACGACAAGGCCTACACAATGGAGTTTGCAGCCCCGGGTGTCAGAAAAGAGTTTTGCCGTGTGAACATTAACGAAGATGGTAATTTGAACATCGCCATCGAAAACAAGACAGAACATAAAGAAGAAGATCGCAAACATCATTATCTGCGCCGCGAGTTCTCGTATGCGAACTACGAACAGAACTACATGTTGCCCGACGATGTCGAGCGCGACAAGATTTCCGCAAAAGTCGAACACGGCATCTTGACAGTGGTGTTGCCAAAGAAGTCGAAAACGGAAATGAAGATTTCGAAGAATATTGATGTTCTTTAATTGTAAGGTTTTAAATGTAAGTTTGGAAAAAGAGTTCACCGTATGTTGAACTCTTTTTTGTTTTTGATTAAAATTTCAAACTCAAAAATTTGTATCTTTGCGGAAAATTTAAAAACGATGCTTGAACATTTGTATAGCATTATGCAACAGACGCTTACTATTACTGCGTTTGTTGTTGGAATGATGATGATTATTGAGTTTGTCAATGTGAGGACAGACGGTTTGTGGTCGAAAAGATTGCAGGCTTCGCCATGGATGCAGATTTTAATAGGTGCCTTGATGGGGATTATCCCCGGCTGTTTGGGCACTTACACCATCGTGTCGCTTTATATTCACAGAGTGGTCAATTTCCCGGCTTTGATGGCTGCTTTGATAGCCACGGCGGGTGATGAGGCCTTTTTTATGTTCTCGATGTTTCCTGGCGATGCCCTGAAAATCACTTTGATAATGTTCGTGGCTGCACTCGTGATGGGTGCCGTGCTTCAACTCACTATGAAAAACAAGTTCATCGGACTGTCGGAGAAGTCGTTCCCTCTGCATGATGAGCCTGAATGCCATCATCATGAGCACACAGTGAAAAACAATTTCAAAAATATTACATTTGTAAGGGCTTTGCTTATCGCGATGTGTGTGCTGGTGTTGGGACTGATACTCGGCGGTGTCATCGACGAAGGTCATGAACATGCCCATGAACATGGAGGCGACGAAGATTGGATACGCTATTCCTTAATCGCAATGTTTTCGGTGATTCTCATCATCGTTGTTGTGGCAAAGGAACATTTCTTGCAGGAACACCTTTGGGAACATGTCATAAAAGTGCATCTGCCTAAAATTTTCCTTTGGAGTTTCGGAGTGATTATGGCAATAACAATTATTGAGAAATATATTGATGTGCAAGGACTTGTGAATGAAAATCCATATTTGGTTTTGCTTGTCGCGATTTTGATGGGCATCATTCCGCAGTCAGGACCTCATCTTGTTTTCGTGCTTTTGTTCGCAAACGGCACGCTTCCTTTCAGCATCTTGCTCGCAAACTCGATAGTTCAGGACGGACATGGCGCATTGCCCTTGCTTGCCGAGTCGAGAAGAGCCTTCTTGCTTTCAAAAGGAATAAAAATAGGACTGGGTGTTGCCGTCGGTGTTGTCGGACTATTAATTGGTTTTTAACATGACAAAAAACGATTGTTTCTTTTTCGGTAAGATTACTAAAACACATGGTTTGAAAGGGGAGGTGACCGTCAAACTTGATGTGGTCAACCCATCTGATTTCAATGATTTGAGGTATGTCTTGATTGAAGATAAAGGTAATTATATTCCATATTTTATTGAAAATCAAAAGATTAACGGCGACAAAATGATTGTCGGGTTTCAAGATGTGAATAAGATTGAACAGGCGGTCGCTTTCATAGGGAAAGCCGTTTTCCTACCCAATGAGTTTATGCCTGAAATAGGTGACGATGATTTTTATTACAGGGAAATCGTGGGTTTCAAGATGATCGATTCGGTAAAAGGCGAGATAGGAAAAATATCGAATGTTTTAGAGTATCCGACGCAGGCTGTCATTCAAGTGATGAAAGACGAAAAGGAAATTCTGATTCCTATTCACGATGATATTGTTCAAAAAGTTGATAAAAAAGCCAAGACATTGACTGTCAAGGCTCCTGAAGGTTTGATAGACATGTATTTAAGTATGTGATTTATGGATTGCCGTCCGTTTTTCTTTAAGCAATTCGGTCTGTTTCACCATCGCTCGACTATGAAAATAGGCACAGACGCCATACTGCTCGGGCGTTGGACTGAGGTTTCGGAAAACGATGTTGTTCTTGACATCGGCACAGGCTGCGGTTTGATTCCGTTGATGCTTGCACAGAAAGGAATTAAAAGCGCCGATGCTGTCGAAATAGACAAAGATTCGTATGAGGAGGCAGCTCAAAATTTTAGAAATTCCGCATGGAACTCGCAACTTGGCGCCATTCATGACGACATCCGGCATTATTCGAGTGTTTGCGAGAAAAAATACGATTTGGTGGTGTCAAATCCTCCTTTTTATTTTGGCGACAATATTCCCGAAAAAGCCAAAAAAGGATTGGCTCGTCATACTAATACATTGAGTTACAATGATTTGTTGGCCTCTGTTAAAAAAGTTATAAAACCCGACGGAAGATTCTCGCTGGTCTTGCCCTCAATAGAATCGAAGACGTTTTTGAAAGATGCTGAAAATCAAGGATTTTATCTGAAAAAGGAATTGTTGATTGTCCCTATCGAAGGAAAAGAACCAAATAGAATCAATATGCAATTTGTTGTAAATCAAGTTGATAAGACCGAAATAGAGACTTTTGTCTTGAGAAATCAAGACCATACTTTTACTAATGAATACAAAGACTTTTTAAAAGATTATTATTTGAATTGAAAAAAATCGTAATTTTGCAAAAATTTTTTTATGTTTAAACTGATAATCACAGCGATAATACAGTCGGCTTTCCTCGCCATCGCCCAGTTTTTTATGAAAGTGGGCATGGATAAGGTCGTTGATTACAGCATGTCGTGGGCGTTTTTCAGGAGTTTCATGAACTGGCAACTCGGCTTGTCGTTGCTTTTGTATGTCATCGCAATGGTTATTTATATGTTTATGCTTAAAAGTTATTCATTGTCGGTGGTTTACCCTCTTACAAGCATTAGTTACATCTTTACAATTCTTTTGGCGATGTTTTTCCTTGGAGAAGCGGTTCCTTTCGTCAGATGGGTTGGCGTCCTTTTAGTGATGTTAGGTGTTGGAATGATAGCAAGATAGTTTATTTGATATGAAAAAAGTGTTGTTATTCAGTGCCTTGGCACTTTCGTTTATGATGGTTTCATGCACAAATCCACTTGTTGGAACATGGGTGCAGCCAAGTACAAGTTATACTCAAGAGCAAGGTTTTGTTTTATCTAAAGATGGAACCGCATCTGATGTGAACATTGATTTTGTGACTTTCAAATCGTGGGAGAAAAAGGGCGATTTTCTGATTATAAAAGGTGAAAACACCGGTTCGGTGAAAGGACCGTTTATCGACACGCTTATTGTAGAAAATGTGACTGACCAAGAGTTGATTCTCTCACAATCAGGATATTCCGTAAAATACAAAAAGAAAAATTAATAATAGACATAGACATGAACAAATTAATTGTTGTGGCTCTCGGCGGAAACGCATTATTGAGAAGCAATCAAAAAGGTACTTACAAAGAACAGATTGAAAACGTCACAGAGACTTGCGAGGCTTTGATGAGCTTCATAAAGAACGGTGACAATTTGATTATCGGTCATGGTAATGGCCCTCAAGTCGGCAACGTGATGCTCCAGCATGAGGCGGGAGCCAAGATGTTTGAGGTGCAGCCGATGCCAATGGATTTCTGTGTTTCGGAAACACAGGGTTCTATTGGTTATATGATTGAGACAGGATTCCGTAAGGTGTTATCACAGCACGGATTCAAAAACAATATTGTCACATTGGTGACACGTGTTTTGGTTGACGCTAACGACCCGATGTTCAAGAACCCCACAAAGCCCGTAGGTCCATATTACGAGAAAGAGGAGGCGGACGAATATGCGGCTGCGACAGGTGCTGTGTTCAAAGAAGACCCTAAAGGAAGAGGCTGGCGCAAAGTTGTAGCTTCGCCTAAACCATTGGAAATCAATAATATCGAGCTTGTAGAGTTGCTCGCACGTCAAGGTAATATCGTTGTCACTGCGGGCGGCGGCGGCATTCCTGTCGTTGAGAATGATGGTTATTATCTTGGCGTTGAGGCGGTTATCGACAAGGACCTCGCTTCATCACTTGCTGCTGTGCAGGTGAAAGCCGATGAGTTCTATATTTTGACAGATGTTCCTCAAGCTTATATCAACTTCCGTAAGGAAAACGAGAAGGCTCTTGGCAAAATCACTGTGGCTGAAGCCAGGAAATATCTTGAAGAAGGCCAGTTTACCGAAGGTTCTATGGCACCGAAGATGCGCGCGGCCATAAAATTCGTCGAGGAGACGGGACACGATGCAGTCATCACCGACGCTGCAAGTCTGGGCGACCCAAATGCGGGAACAAGAATCGTTAAATAAATATAATTTGTTGCTAATGAAGATGTGTCGCGTCAAAATGGCACATCTTCATTCATTTTAGACTCAACTCTTCGTTCCATTGTCGTGTTGAAATTGGAGTTGGGGGCGAACTGTGTCGGTTGGTCTTTGCCACCAATAGTGTTTTCGTTGCCAAAATTCTTTGAATAATCTTGTTCGAGATCCTCGAAACGAGCATATTGTCCTACGAAACGCAATTCCACGTCGCCGAGTTTGCCATTACGGTGTTTCGCGATGTTAATAACGGCTTTTCCTTTGGTTGAGGAATGGTCTTCGTCCTCGCTAAGTCCATAGTATTCAGGACGATATATGAATATTACCATGTCGGCGTCTTGTTCGATGGCGCCGGATTCGCGCAAGTCGGAAAGGATAGGTTTTTTGGAGCCGGGGCGGGATTCGACGGTACGTGAAAGCTGTGAAAGAGCCAGAACGGGGATGTTTAATTCTTTCGCAAGGCTCTTTAAAGAACGTGAAATAGTGCTGATTTCCTGCTCTCGGTTGCCGTTCTTTTCTGTCTTTGCTGTCATAAGTTGCAGATAATCAATAAAGACCATCTGAATGTCGTGCTGCTGCTTAAGTCGGCGGCATTTTGCCCTGAGGTCAAAGACGGAGAGCTGTGGCGTGTCGTCGATAAAGAGTTTAGCGTTGATGAGAGGCGAGACTTTAGTGTTAAGTTGTTGCCATTCATATTCGGCAAGTTGTCCTGAACGCAGTTTGTCGGCGGTGAGTGATGTCTCTGAAGAAATAAGACGTGTGACAAGTTGCACCGACGACATTTCAAGCGAGAAGAAAGCTATAGGTCTATTGAAATCAACAGCAGCGTTTCGTGCCATGTTGAGTGCGAAAGCCGTTTTACCCATACTCGGACGCGCTGCGAGGATGATGAGGTCGGATTTTTGCCAACCTTGGGTGATGCGGTCGAGCTCGGTGTAGCCGGAGGGCACGCCACGAAGTGTCGAGCCTGCGTTTTTGGCCTTCTCGATGTCTTCAATGGCAAGTTTTACGAGGTCGGGCATCTGGTCGTAGTTGCGTCGAAGGTTGTTCTCGCTGATTTGGAACAACTTGTTCTCGGCGGTGTCAAGTAAGTCGAATACGTCGGCGGAATCTTCGTAGGCATCTTTTATGGTCTCCGAGGAAATCTGAATTAGCTGACGCTGAATATATTTCTGTAAGATAATTCTTGAGTGATACTCGGTGTTCGCCGATGAGACGACACGGTTCGTAAGCTGTGATATATAATATGGACCTCCGACGGAATCAAGGTCGCCCGTCGATTTAAGATGGTTGGTTACCGTCAAGATATCTATGGGCTCTGATTTGGTGAACAAATCCTTGATGGCTGTGAAAATCATCTGATGAGCCTCCTTGTAGAACACTTCTGGTGATAAGATATCGATTACAGCATTCACCGCTTCTTTTTCGAGCATGAGCGCACCCAAAACGACTTCCTCCAAATCGACTGCTTGAGGCGGTATTCTTCCTTGACTGTTAAGCACATCCGCACCTGAAGGAACGGCTTGAGACCTAATAAAACCTGATTTTTTTATGCTTTCATTATTCATACCACAAAATTATAAATAATGATTAAGTGTTTATATGATGTTGATAACTTTTTTGTTTTTAATGAGCGAAATGCTGGTAAATCTCGCGTAAAGCTTTGTTCTCCTGTTCTAAATCGATGGTAATCATACTTCTTTCAAGAATATTGTCGCTCAAGGCGTTTAAAATAATTCTGCTGTGCTCAAAAAGTTTTTTGCCAGGGAAGATTGTCTCATAGACATTTTTTAATGAGAAGTCTTTTTTGACGTTCACGTGATTAAAATCAGATTGTTGCAACACCTCTTTCAGGTTTAGGATTTTATAGTTTAACTCTTTGGATTCCAAAAGGTTATATCTTTGAATAGCGGCTGTGATGTTTTGCGGTGCGAAACATGTGACGCGCTCGAAACCGGCAAGTTGTTCACCGAGAACGGGCATACATTCTCGCCATTTTGAAATGTCGTCAAGGCAGTCCCAATTATAAATTCTATCGGAATTTTTGTTGTTTGATAGAATCGAAAAGCCGATGATGAACTCTGTATAAGGCTTGTCGCCGTCGAACATTGGCACTGCGGGACGATAAAACAGGAGATTTAGAAATGCTGTCGATTGATTTCGGTCACCTAAAAATTTGTAAAGGAGTTTATAATCAATGGAGTACGGTTCGAGAGTCTCATCAGGGAAATTTTTCCGGCAATGACCGTGAAACTCGCATTTATACGGAGTGTCGCATTGGCTGCCAATGGTAATTCGTGGAGAATGTGGCTGTTTTATGATGTCTTTGAAACGGGCTATGTTTTTCGAAATCACATCTAAATATTGTTCGGCATAATCTTTTACAGATTGAAACACAAAAAGTTTCGATAAATCCAAATCTCCGTCTTTTACATAATCCGCATTGATGTACATCAGTTGTATGTCGGAAAGCGGCACGTTGCAGCCTTTAAGGACATAATATTGCAAAGCGGCGTCTTTCATGTATGTTTGACTGATGTTGAGCGAGCTTTTTACTTCGACAGCGCGCCATTTGTCTCCGTCACGCACTAAAATGTCGAGCATGATGATGGTGTCGTCGTATTGAAAAACGGCCTCATACATCGCGTTGACGGCTGGATTTGTGAGATTGTCGCGTGTTTCGATTACTTTTTTGTCGAACTGTGACGGGGAACTTGGCGACATGTTGATTCCGCCGGGAAAAACCTGTTGTGCAAGAATGCCGACATCTGTGCCGCGTTTGAACTTGGCTCGTTGCTCCATGCTCAGCTTATCTCTCAAAAACGGTCTGTTTTTGAAAAGATACAATGCCTTCTCACATTGTTCGCCTTTGATATATGTTGATTTTGATAGTATATGCATCTCATTGATTATCAGGGAGTGGTAAAATGTTTTTCTTGGCGAAAAAAGTCATGGAGACGCCTCTTGCGAGCATAAAACCCATGAATGAAATCCAGAGTCCATGGTTGCCGTAAATCGGCACCAAGAAGTACCAAAGTGGCAGAAATATAAATGCTGATGAAATTATCATTGTGTCGCGGATGGTTTTTGAGGCGGTGGCACCTATGTATATGCCGTCCCAGAGGAAAGCGGAGAATGTAATTACCGGAATGAGAGCCATATATATATAATAAGGTGGAATTTGTTCGAGAATCAAGGGGCTGTCGGAAATCATTTTTACAAATGGGGTTGGGAAGAGCGCATAAATGACGGCAAACGGCACGCATATAAAAGCCCCCCATTTGAAAAGGTGCGCGACTACGCTCCGTAAACCGGCCTCGTCCCCGGCTCCAATGTACTTCCCTACAAGAGCTTCGCCGGCATAAGCAAAACCATCGGTGAAATATGAAAAAATATAAAAAAATTGCAAGAGTATCATGTTGATACCCAAGATGTTATCCCCAAGCTTCGCTGATTGGTTCGTGAAAAACGCAATTGTCAAAACTAAAAGAATACTTCTAATCATCAAATCGGTGTTGACTTTGAAAAAGCGTTTTATCTTATTGATATTCAATAAAACAGAAATGTCGATTTTAATAAGATACCGCTCGTATTTTGTGAAAATGAAAATCAGGGCGGTGGCGAGTCCGCAATACTGGGCAATGACGGTGCCAAGAGCGACACCAACCACATCTTGATGTAAAACAATTACGAAAAAAATACTAAAGACAATGTTTAACACGTTGATTATTATGGCAATAACCATCGGGATTTTTGTGTTTTGCATTCCGATGAACCAACCGTTGAGGCAATAAAGAAGCATATTTGCCGGTGCCGCCCAAATCCTGACAAAAAAATATGTTATCGCCAAGCTTTTGACATCGTCGCTGCCCTCAAGCAGAATAATGCCAAGCTTTGCTATGGGTTTTTGAATACATAATATCAACAGGAAAGCAATAATGGCGATGGTTATTGACCTGTATAGGGAATAACAGATTTCCGAAAAGTCCTTCGCACCGTACGACTGAGCGGTAAATCCCGTTGTGCCGGCACGCAGAAAACTGAAAAAGGAATAAAGCACGCTGAATATGGTCCCTCCGAGTGCTATCGCACCTATATAAACAGGTGAACTCAAATGTCCCATCAGAATCATATCCACCAAACCAAGCAACGGAACAGTTATGTTACTGATAATGTTCGGTATGGCTAATTTTAAAATCGAACGATTCATGAAAAAATTTTAATGCAAAATTAAAAAAAATATACATTATGTATCAAATAATTTCGTAAATTTGCGGTGTTGAAACGAGAAGATGTGGAAAAGTGTGTAACGATTCCACAGTTTTTCACAATAATATGTGTGGAATGCAAAAAGCAATATAAATATAAATCGTTGATTATCAATAAAAAAGTATTTTTTTAAATAAAAAATGCGGTTTGGCATGATTTTGGCACAAACTAATGGTGTTAGCAAATACTAATCTAAAAATATAACACAATGAAAAAGACAGTAACATTTTTATCGGTCGCATTGGCAGCTCTTTTATTGAGTTCATGCGTTGAAAGTTCAAAGAAGTACAAAGCTTTAGTAGCTGAGAAAGAAACTCTTGTCATGGAGAATCAGAAAATGGAAAGCGAATTCAATGCCACTATGGGCATTCTCAACGAGGTGGAGAACAACCTCCAGGCAATTCGCGACGCAGAAGGTATTCTTTTGGTTAAACAAGAAGGCAGCGAAAGAGACCAGATTGTTGCGGAACTTCTCCAAATCAAGGAAGTTATGGCAGTAAATCATGCGCGTTTGGATTCATTGAACGAAGTCCTTTCAAAATCTAACAGAAACAATTCAAACTTGCGCGCCCAGATTAAGAAACTGCAGGCTCAACTTTCTGAAAAAGAAGAGATGATTACAGCTCTCCAGGCACAGATTGCGGAGAAAGACGGTCAAATCGCCAACTTGAACGACCAGGTTCAGGATCTCAACACAAATCTGAACAATGCAAACAACGAGATTGCCAATCTCAACGAGAACATTTTGAATCAGACAAATGAGATCAACACTGTCTATTACATCAACGGAACAGTGAAAGAATTGAAAGAAAAGGGCGTTATCCTCAACACAAAGAAGATCTTGAAGACAAATGTTCCTACAGGAATGTTCACAAAGGCCGATATGCGCGATCTCTCCTCTATCACATTCAACTCGAAGAAGGCTGTGGTTCTTTCAACACACCCGACAGATTCTTATACGCTCACAAGCACCGAGGTTGATGGAAAGAAAGCTATGACTCTTGAAATCACAAATCCAGCGATGTTCTGGAAAGTAACAAGATATTTGGTTGTCCTAACCAAGTAATTTTTCTGCTCGTTTTCAATATTTAGGGAAATCCGATGCCGCCTGGTGTCGGATTTCTATTTTTTTCTCGTGATTTTGTCTTTCGTAAAAATAAATTATATATTTTTGCAGAACGAGCAGAATGTTTTTTTTATGTCGAGAAGAATTCTTATAGTTGATGACGATGTGGCTTTTGGAGTCATGTTGAAGACGTGGTTTGGGAAAAACAATTGGGAGGCGATGCTGGTGTCGAGTCTGGAGCAGGCTCTTCAAGTATCGACATCGCAACAGTTCGATTTGATTTTGAGTGACCTGCGATTTCCTGACGGGGACGGTATCATGTTTCTTACGTATTTGCGAGAGAAGAAGATAACGACACCTTTTATTATTATGACGGGATACGCAGATGTGCAGACGGCGGTGAACGCGATAAAGTTGGGAGCCTTTGACTATCTGAAAAAGCCGATTATTCCTGAAATGCTTCAGCAGAAGATAGATATGGCGTTTAATCAAAATCTGAACGTGGCGAAAAAGGACAACACCAAGGAGAAGAAAAACGACAGTCGTAAAATAGTCAAGGGTGAAAGCGCGGTTATTCAGAGGGTTTATACACATGTCGCGCTTGTGGCGCCTACCAAAATGTCGGTTCTTGTGTTAGGAGAGAGCGGCACCGGCAAGGAGTACATAGCGAGATTGATTCATGAACAAAGCGGACGCAGGGACAAGCCGTTTTTTGCCGTTGATTGCGGCAGTCTATCAATGGAGTTGGCGCCGTCTGAATTGTTCGGACATAAGAAAGGCTCGTTCACCTCGGCAATAGCAGATAAACGAGGCGTGTTTGAGGAGGCAAAGGGCGGAACTGTGTTTCTCGATGAGGTGGGTAATCTGCCTTATGAAGTGCAAAAGCAGCTTTTAAGGGCTCTGCAGGAACAAAAGGTGAGGCCCGTGGGCTCGGCGCAAGACATTGATGTGGATGTCAGAATTGTTGCCGCGACTAATGAAGACTTGGAGAAGGCCATTAATGAAGGACGATTCCGTCAAGACTTATATCATAGAATCAATGAGTTTTCAATAGAAGTGCCGCCACTGCGTGACAGAATAGATGATCTCGAAGAGTTCGTATATCATTTTTTGGAACAGGCTAATGAGGAGTTGGGCAAGGACGTGAAACATATTGGCTCCGATGCGATTGGTATTATGAAACAATATCAATGGGACGGCAATCTTCGCGAGTTGAGGAATGTGATTCGTAGAGCAGCCTTGTTCGCCGAGAATCAAGAGATTACTGCTGACAATCTGCCGGTTTTGAGAAACAGGTCGCAAAAAACGCAGGTGGCGGAAAACATGGCGTTACAACCGGGTGATGAGAAGGAGCAGATACTATCCGCATTAAGAAAGGCGCGCGGAAATAAAACCGTCGCCGCCAAGTTGCTTCAGATAGACCGTAAGACACTATATAACAAGATGCATCTGTACGGAATCGAGCTCACTTGAATTCCGGATATAACTCGTAAAATTTATTCTCAAATGTGCGGACGCGATTTAAAGATTTTCGTGTCCAGTCAAGGCGTTTCTCTTGTTTTTCTTCTTCGGAGAGATGCCAGTCGATGTCGCTTTTATGCAGACGCTGTGTGAGGGAGTACATCAGCAAGGCGGCGGAGACACTGATATTGAAGCTCTCCGTGAAACCATGCATCGGAATCTGCACGTACATGTCGGAATGTTCGAGAGCATAGTCGGTGAGACCGGTTTTCTCGGTGCCGAAAACCACGGCTATAGGCTGGTCGAGGGGAAGAGTGTCGAGGCTATAGTCATTTTGATGAGGACATGTGGCAGCGATTTTATATCCTTTGCCGTGAAGATAGTCGAAAGCCTCAGGTGTGTTGAACTCATTTGCGTTGTATCTGTGAAGATCCAACCATTTGCTCGAACCAACAACAATGTCGGGGTTAATATCATAGACCCATTTGTTCTCAATGATGTGTATGTCTTGAACGCCAGTGATGTCGCAACTGCGCAATACGGCACTTGCGTTATGTGACTGATAGATGTCTTCAAGCACAATTGTGAGATGGCGAGTCCGATAATTCAGCACTTGCTCGAACCGATGTTTCCTCTCATCGGTGATGTAACTCGAAAGAAATTCGTATAGTTTTTTTTCTTTTACGTTCAAAATGAATGAGTTGCGTTTGTTTTACCTTTTATCTAAAAATTTTACAAATATAATTAAAAAAATTGTTCAAACATAAATAAAAAAACCGTAAATTTGCAGTCCGAAAAAATGTATTGATATGGCAAAAGAAAACGTAAAGAAAGACGAGGAGCGTCTTGAAAAGATTGAAACCACATTAGGTAAAACAGAAATGTTCATTGAAGATCATCGCAAGCCTGTTATTATAGTTGTCGCGGCAATCATCGTGGTGATTTTGGCTATTTTTGGTGTGAAGAAGTTTGTCATGGAGCCTCGTGAGACAGCAGCGGCAAATGCGATATTCCATGCGGAGCAGCTCTTTGAGAAAGACGATTATGCAACAGCACTCAACGGCGATGGTAATATTGATGGTTTCCTTGCCGTTATCAATGAATATGGTGGAACGAAATCGGGAAATCTTGCAAAATATTATGCTGGTGTTTGCTATCTTAACATGGGCGATTTTAATAACGCCATCAAGTATCTTGGCGAATACAAGGGCAAAGATTTGTTTGTGAAGCCCTTGGCAATGGGTGCTATGGGCGACGCATATATGGAGATTGACAACGCCGGTGAAGCCGCAAAATGCTACGAAAAAGCGGCTATAGAGACCGACAATGTACTCACAAGCCCAATGTTCCTTATGAAAGCCGGTTATGCTTACGAGATGGTTGAAAACTACAAAAAAGCATTGGAAGTTTACAATATCATCAAAAACGAATATCCTACAAGTAATGAAGGGTTTTATGTATTGAAGAATATTGCGTACATAGAGGCAAAAATGGCGCAATGAGAAATGGTAATAAAAGTTTTCCCCAAAATGCCTGACTCCTCGGAATCAGGCATTTTTAATAAATATTGATGAAATAACATGAGAATAATATATTTTGGAACTCCGGAGATAGCGGCATCGCAGTTGGAGGCCATACTGAACGCCGGTTATGATGTGCCGGCCGTTGTTACAACTCCCGACCGTCCTGCCGGACGAGGCAAGCAGATGCGTGCCTCCGAAGTGAAGAAATGTGCTTTGAGGCACGGATTGACGGTTCTTCAGCCGGAGAAACTCAAGGACGAGTCTTTTGTTGAACAGCTGCGCTCATACAACGCCGACCTGTTTGTAGTGGTGGCGTTCAGAATGCTTCCGGAAGTTATATGGAGCATGCCTCCGAAAGGGACAATAAATCTACACGCCTCGTTGTTGCCGCAATACAGAGGCGCCGCGCCTATCAATCATGCAATAATCAATGGTGAAAAAGAAACCGGTCTTACGACTTTTATTCTCGACAAGGAAATCGACACAGGAGCTATAATTATGCAGGAAAAGATTGCGATAGGCGACAAAATGAACGCCGGCGAACTTCATGACGCTCTTATGTGCCTTGGCAACGACGTCATTTTAAAAACGATAAAAATGATTGAAAAAGGGAAGGTGAACGCACAAAGTCAAGAGGCGGTGATAGATAAGGACAACTTGATACTTAAACCGGCTCCCAAAATATTCAAGGAGGATTGCTATATCGATTGGAACAAGTCGGGAAAGGATATATACAATTTTGTTAGAGGTCTGTCTCCGTATCCGGCAGCGCATGCAAAAATCTTAAATCCCAAAGGCGAGATTGTGGATTTGAAAGTGTTTGAGACGGATTTGGCGTTAAAAACACATGACAAAGACCGACCTCGCAGCCTTAAAACCGATGGTAAAACATATTTAGAGGTTGTTTTAGATGATTCTTGCATAAGATTTTTAAAAATTCAACAATCAGGAAAAAAAGCGATGCCAATTGCTGAATTCCTAAGAGGGACAAGGGTTTCGGAGGATTGGAAAATAGTTTTATAGGCAATTGCTGCTTCCTTTTGTCAAAAAAAAATAAAAAAAAATAAAAAAAAAAGTTGTAAGTGACTGATTTTATGTTATATTTGCAATGTCAAAAATAACAAATTTTAAAACTTACAAGATGAATAAAGCAGAATTAGTAAATGTGATGGCTGAAAAAGCCGGTCTCACAAAAGTGGACGCTAAAAAAGCATTGGACGCTTTCCTTTGTGCAGCAACAGATTCAATCCGTAAAGGTGAACGCATTTCATTAGTCGGATTCGGAACATTCTCAACAACGAAACGTCCTGCCCGTAAAGGTCGCAACCCACAGACAGGTAAAGAAATCATGATTGCTCCTAAAACAGTCGTGAGATTCAAAGCCAGTGCTGATTTAGTAAAATAAGTTTTACTATTGACACAAAAGGTCGCTTCCGGGCGGCCTTTTTTTGTTTAAAACAACGTTTGTTGTCCGCTCCTTTCTTTCAAGTTTCCGTTTTCGTCCTGTTCTATTATCCCGCTATCAAGCATCCAACGTGCGGTTTCAAGCACTTTTTCCTCGAAATAATTCTTTGCCAACGAAGGTGTTTCATATAAAGGAACAACACGCTTTTTGAGTTCTTGAAGTATGAACTCGCTTATGTTCTTGTATTCTTCATCGTTGATATTCAATTGGTTGCGAATACTGCAGACATCGCATTTCCCGCATCGCGTATTGATTTTCTCGCCAAAATATCTCAAAAGTTGTATGCTGCGACACTCAGTGTCGTTATTTATGAAATCAATAACGGCTTGCACACGTTTTGTGGCATCGTCTTTGCGGTTTTTATAAACATCGTCGGAGAGGATAAAATGTTTTGTGTCGGTGCGTTCCGCAAGATATTGAATCCGCGGCTTGTCGCTTCGTTGAATATATGTAAGGAAGTTGTATTTTTCCAGTTGTTTGAGAGTTTGCTCAACTTTTTCGACATCAATGCCGAGTTTGCGGCTTATCTGCTCTTCCTTTATCTTCACAAAATCGGAGAGTATTCCCGGATAGTTTCTCAACAGGTATTTAATAATAGGGTCGAAGGCGGGATATTCGACTTGGAATCTGTAAAGGTCTTCGCGATTGGCTTTGATAAGGATTTGCGAAGGCGTGTTCATGGCTTCCGAAAGAGCGAATAAACCCTCTCTCTCCATGAGAGTCAACGAATTGAATACTTCAAGTAGAGAGAAATTGTATTGTTTCGCAAATTCGTTCATATCAAAGGGATAACTTTGTCCGTTGCCGGCATTTACGGGAATCTGCAGATAGTTTCCCAACGCATTATAGATTGTTTTTATGCGATTAAGTTCCGGATAAGATTGTCGCAAGTTGTCTTTTAGTTGTTGGATATCGCTGTCGGCCACAAGAAGGAATGCTTCCGATGGTTTGAGGTCTCTGCCGGCGCGTCCTGCTTCTTGGAAATAAGCTTCGAGGCTGTCGGGGAGGTCTATATGTACGACGAGGCGCACATCTGGTTTGTCGATACCCATTCCGAAGGCGTTGGTGGCGACGATTACTTTGATTCGGCCTTCCATCCACAGTCTCTGTCGTTCGTCGCGTGTTTTGGCATCTATGCCTGCATGATAGAAAGTGGCAGTGATTCCGGTGGATTGCAGCCAGTCGGCGATGACCTTTGTGCGTTTGCGGCTGCGCACATACACGATGCCGCTGCCAAACTGCATTCTCGTGAAGAGACGGTGCATAAATCCGTATTTATCGGCGATTTTAACGACATTATATGTGACATTTTTGCGTTCGTAACTGGTTTGGAACACATTTCGCTCCTTGAAGCCGAGCCTGAATTGAATGTCATCTACTACCCTGGGAGTGGCTGTCGCTGTGAGAGCCAGGACAGGTGTGTTGGGGATATAAGGACGTATCTCCGCTATTTTCAAGTAGGGGGGTCTGAAGTCGTAGCCCCATTGGGAAATGCAGTGTGACTCGTCGATGGCGAGCAGGCACACTTTCATTTTTCTTATTGCCTCGATGAAAGCGTCGGTCATTAGACGCTCCGGGGAGACATATAAGAACTTGAGATTGCCGAAAACAGCTTTGTTATATGCTATTTCCACCTCGTTGGGGTGCATGCCTGAATAAATGGCAGAGGCAGGGATGTTTATGTCTTTCAGGTGCTGTACTTGGTCTTTCATGAGTGAAATGAGGGGCGTGACAACGATGCATACACCGTCCATCGCAAGGGCGGGGACCTGAAAGCATATCGATTTGCCGCCGCCTGTTGGCAACAGAGCAAGGGTGTCATGACCCTCTATGACGGAATCGACAATGTCTTCCTGCATGGGGCGGAACGATGGATAGCCCCAATATTTTACCAAAACAGCACGCGTCAACTCACTCATCTTAATATTTTTTGCAAAGATAAAAATAATTCATAAATTTTTCGTAATTTTGCGCCCGATTTTTTCAAAATTTAAACAAATGACAAGTATTCGTAATGTTGCGATTATCGCTCACGTTGACCACGGAAAAACCACTTTGGTTGACCGTATCTTGTATCAATCCAAACTATTCAGGGAGGATAAGGATAATGGAGGAGATTTGATTCTGGATAACAACGACCTTGAGCGCGAACGAGGTATCACCATCTTGTCGAAGAACGTTTCGGTTCGTTATAAAGATGTGAAAATCAACATTATCGATACTCCTGGTCACAGTGATTTCGGTGGTGAGGTGGAGCGTGTCTTGAACATGGCCGACGGCGTTCTTCTTCTGGTTGATGCGTTTGAAGGTCCAATGCCACAGACGCGGTTCGTGCTTGAGAAAGCCATACAACTCGGACTGAAACCTATCGTGGTGGTTAATAAAGTTGATAAACCCAACTGCACTCCTGAAGAGACGCAGGAAGCTGTTTTTGATTTGATGTACAACTTGGGTGCAACTGACGACCAGCTTGATTTCCCTACGGTTTTCGGTTCCTCGAAGCAGGGGTGGATGTCAGACCATTGGACACACGTCACAAACGATGTCTCACACCTTTTAGATGTGATAGTCAACACAATTCCCGAGGCAAAATATGAGGAGGGAACGCCACAGATGCTTATCACATCGCTCGATTACAGCTCGTATGTCGGTCGTATTGCCGTGGGTCGTCTGAAGCGCGGCGTCCTTCAGGCCGGAATGAATGTCTCGTTGGTGAAACGCGATGGCTCTATCGAGAAGAACCAGATTAAGGAACTTTACACATTTGAGGGTCTCGGCAAGGAAAGAACAAAAAAGCCGGTGATGGCCGGCGATATAGTGGCGGTGATGGGTCTTGATAACTTTGAAATCGGCGATACCGTCGCTGATTTCGAGAATCCGGAGGCACTGCCTCCCATTCATGTTGACGAGCCGACTATGAGCATGTTGTTTACAATCAACAACTCGCCATTTTTTGGCAAAGAGGGTAAATTCGTGACATCACGCCATCTGCGTGAGCGTTTATATAAAGAAATTGAGAAAAACCTCGCTTTGAAGGTGGAAGACACCGAATCTCCTGATTCCCTTATGGTTTATGGTCGAGGTATTCTTCACTTGAGCATCCTGGTTGAGACAATGCGTCGTGAAGGTTATGAGTTCCAAATCGGTCAACCGAAGGTTCTTTTGAGGGAAATCGACGGGAAGAAATGCGAGCCTATTGAGGTCATGAACGTCCAGGTGCCCGAGAACTTCGCAGGACGTGTCATCGAGCTGGCGTCACAGCACAAGGGAGAGATGACGAACATGACACCGAAAGGCGACCGCATGAATCTTGATTTTGATATTCCGGCAAGAGGTCTTATCGGTTTGAGAAGCGCCATGCTTACAGCGACGGAAGGCGAAGCCGTGATGTCGCACCGTTTTAAAGACTACGAACCTTGGAAAGGTGATATGGACACTCATGAAGCAGGAGCGCTGATTGCAATGGAGACAGGAACTGCGGTGCCGTATGCATTGTGGAAACTCCAGGATCGCGGCAAGTTCTTTGTACAGCCGAATGAAGAGGTATATATGGGCGAGGTCATCGGAGAAAACACTCGCTCAAACGACATGGTGTTGAACGTCAACAAAACAAAACATCTTACAAACGTGCGCGCTTCAGGCTCTGACGATAAAATCGTGCTTATCCCGCCTGTAAGAATGTCGCTTGAAGAATATATGGAATATATCCGTGATGACGAATATCTTGAAGTCACTCCAAAAAGCTTGCGTTTGAGAAAGATTATCTTGGACGAGACTGAACGCAAGAGAAGAGGCAGACGCAGCGAGGAAGTCGGCGACTAATCGGAAATATCGTATTTTTCAGCCAACATGGCTAAAATGGCATCGGATTGACTCATGAATTCGATGCCCTTTTCTTCCCAGTCGAGGAGAGGCTCGACATCATTGCCGCGGCATTTGTCCATGTCGTTCAAGTATTCCACCGGCTTCAGCTCCAATTGAATGAACATGGGACGCATTTTGTGACATGCCGACCGGGCTTTTATAAAGTCATGTTCCGTTATGGCATCGTTGAGGATTACAAGATTGCATGATGTGGCTTTCACAAAAGCATGTAAAATCTCTCTGACGGCGTTGCTGTCATTGTCGAACATAGTGCAAAGGTCGGGAAAATCATCGGCAAACTCGCATTTTTGACAATCTTCTTCGGATATATTGCTGTTTAATAATAATGCCAAGTCTTTGATGCTGAACGGTTTTTTAAGGTATCCGTCAAAACCTTCGTTGATGGCGAATTTTCTGGAATACTCATCTCTGGCGGTCATGAGAATGACTTTTTTCTTTTCATCGACGGCTTTTATCATTTTGATGACATCGTTTCCAGAGAAAGTACCCATCTCGCGATCGGTGATTACCATGTCGTATTTGTCAAGTTCGTTGATGTATTTGTTAAACTCGACATAGGAACGGCATGCGTCGGAAGTGTGTCCTATTTTGTTAAGCATTGCCCCGATGACAGCGAGCAGGCTGTTGTCGTCGTCAACAAGAAGAATATGAAGTTTCTTGTTTGGGATAACCATCTGATTATCGGGTGTCTCGTGTTTTTCCTCCGTGACTTTGTCGATAACATTAACAGGTATTGAAATCTCAACATGACTGCCTTTTTCGAGTTCCGACATCACTTTGATATTGCCGCCGATAATTTCGAGAAGACCTTTCACGACGAAAAGACCGAACCCGTTGCCTTCGGCGAGTCCTGTGTTGTTTTCGGCTTTGCTGAATGGTTTGAACAGCTCTTCAATTTTCTCGGCAGGCATACCAATGCCTTGGTCTATTACGTCGAAAACCAATTTATTATCTATGAGATATACTCCAAAATGCACCTCGCCTTCGATGGTGTATTTTATCGCGTTGGAGATGATATTACATGCCACTTGCTTGATTTTCAACGCATCTGAATTGATAAATAGTTTATCGGGAATATTCTTATGATAGAAAAATTTCAGTTGTTTGTTTTCGGCGATAGGCTTAAACATAGAAACGAGTTGGTCGCACAGTTCCGATACATCGAAGTCGGCGCGATGGATAAACTGCTTGCCTTGTTCGAGGCTTGAAAACTCCAATAAGTTCGATAGCAGCGAGAGGATATGCCGTGACGAGTATTTCATGGAATCGAGACGCAGTTTGTCTTGCTCGTTGTGTTGTTCCATCTGCATCAATTCGATATATCCGATTACAGATGACAGCGGTGCTTTGATGTCGTGCGACACCGAAAGGAGCAGTTTATGACGGCTTTCCATGATTTCCTCGGTGCGTTTTTGAGCCTCCTCCATGGCTCTGCGTGCCCGCGAAACTCGTCTCATATCTCTGGAAATCAATAATATAAATAGCAAAATGCTGCATAGTGCAACAGTGCCGCCGTAAATCGAATAGTCTAAACTTCGTTGAATAATGTACTCGCTTTTTTGAATCGCAAGCATTACAGAGGTGAGTGTCTGCTTGTGAAGAACAATGAGCAAACCCGAAATCTCCTCGGAAATTTCCTGGTCGGATTTTATAAAGTTTTGGTATTGATTTTCAATAATTTGTAGTCTTTTCAGATACTCTTGCTTGCCTTTGTCAGTGTATATTTTAATGCCAGCCATAATATCCCCCCGGCTTTCATGTGTCTCCTCTGTGATGGTGTCGTATGTGGTTGTTGTCACAACTAAAACGCTGTCGCGAGGTGTTGCGGAAGAGAATATGCGCTGGAAGAAATTCGGCTTCTCGGCTTTTATAACAATTGTATCTTGATGCGTGACGGCAATGATACGCGTGGTCTTTTCTTTAGGTTTATATTCTGAAAGCAGTTTATAAATCTCATCGTAGGGATTGAAGATGTCGTATTGATGAGTTATCTCTTTGATAATGTTTTCTTTACGATTGAGCAAATCTATAATATCGTTGAGCAAATGCTTGTTTTTAATGTCGTCTTCCGAATATAAAACAATAGAATCTTTAATTGCTGTAGTGGTTTGCAGATTATTGCCAAATTGAATGAGATTTTCCGGATTTCCCGAGATGGTGTAGAGCTGTGCGAGAGATTGCGCTTCATTGACATTATGGATAAGTTCGTTGGTGAAATTCAGGACTTTCTCGTTTCTGTCGATTGCAACACGTTGATTAAGAATGGTTTTTTTTAGATTTGAAATATAGTATATCATGAAAGCGCATAAGATGGTCGTAAGGACATAAATCACAACGACTTCCCAGCGCACTCGGCTTTCGTAATGTTTTCGTATGAACTTCACTTCTCTCATGGTCACAAAATTACAAAAAATCGGTTTATATCAGAAATATTTTATAATTTTGCGCAAATAATTTTAAAAAAATGAGAAAGTTTTTTGTTTTGGCGCTATGCGCTGTGATTTTCATCGGTTGTGCAAAGAAAAGAGAAGTTAATATTATGAATGTCAATGATTTTAATAAAGAAGTAGAAGGGAAAAAAGTTTCTCTTTACACTTTGAAAAATGGTTTTTTGACCATGCAGGTCACAAATTACGGCGGACGTGTTGTGACATTGTGGATGCCGGATAATAAAGGCAACTACGATGATATCGTTCTTGGTTATGACAAGATTGACCGTTATATAAATTGTACCGGCGAGAGGTATCTCGGGGCTGTGGTGGGACGTTGCGCCAACCGCATTGCGCATGGCGCTTTTACACTTGACGGCAAGAAATACGAGCTTTATAAAAACGCAGACGGAAACACACTTCACGGTGGAAAATTCGGTGTTGACCGTGTGGTTTGGGATGTCGAGTCGGTGAACGACACGGCAATTGTGTTACATATTGTGTTACCTGATGGTTTGGACGGTTTTCCGGGAAATTTAGACATCACCATGACCTATGCGCTGACTTCCGACAACGAATTTCGTGTGGATTATCTGGCAACTACCGACGCACCAACAGTTTGCAACCTCTCTCATCACTCGTTTTTCAATCTGAAAGGGGAGGGCAATGGTACAATTCTTGACCATGAGTTGATGATTAACGGGAAACTCATCACAGTGATTGACGAGAATCTTCTTCCGACAGGTAATTTCATTCTTGTGAAAGACACTCCGATGGATTTCACGAACATGAAATCTATCGGCAAGGATATCCAGGCGTATCATCCACAGATGGTAAATGGCAATGGATATGATTTCAATTGGCTTTTGAACAAACCTTTCGGACAAATGGGTTTGGCGGCATCAGTGTATGAGCCTGCGTCAGGCAGGGCTATGGATGTCTTCACAGACCAGCCCGGTATGCAGTTCTACAGTGGTAATTTCTTTGATGGCGAAACAACTGGCAAATATGGTAAGCCGTTGCGTGTTCACGAGTCATTTGCCCTTGAGACTCAGAAGTTTCCAGATGCCCCGAATCAGCCTAATTTCCCCAGCGTAGTGTTGAGGCCTGGCGAGGAGTACCGTCAGACCTGTATCTACAAGTTCGGTGTCAAGACATTTAAAAAGAGGTAAGCTTAAATAGTTTTATCGATTTTCCATGAGAACGCCCTCAAACCAAGCTCGGGTGTTTTAAGGTCGTGTTCATGTAAGGCATTCATGATACTGTCAGCTTTCTCGTCGTCAACGAATGAGAGCATGGCGTCGTTGAATGTCGGCCATGTGTGGGAGCCATAGTGAGCCTCGCCGGTCGTGGAGCCTCTTCCTGTTATCTCGTTCCATTTGGTGAATCCGCGAACTCCTTGTTTTTCAAGGAGTTCGGAGATTTCTTCGTAATATGCCTGATTATAGGCGATGAATATTGCTGTCATATTTTATCGTTTTTAGTTTTCCAATGCAAGTCTTGCCGCTTTTCTTTCTTGCCGTTTCATTCGTCTTGAGACGAAGATGGCATATAATGTTGGGATAAGCACAAGTGTGATGAGTGATGACACTGACAAGCCCCAGGCTACCACCACGCCGAGACCGTTCCACATCTCGGCGCCTTCGCCTGTTCCGATAGCCATTGGAATCATGCCGAGAACAGTGGTGAGAGTTGTCATGAGGATAGGACGCAGACGTTGACGTGACGCTGTCACCACAGATTCGTTGATACTCATGCCGCGTTCGAGACATAATCTTGTGTAGTCGATGAGCACGATGCCGTTTTTCACCACGATACCCATCAGAATCATGACACCGATGAGGGCCATCACTCCGAGAGCCAGTCCGTGAACTCTGATGCCGATGAGGACGCCCGTGATGGCGAACGGCACCGAGAACATGATGACAAACGGGTCGAGCAGTGATTCGAATTGTGAAGCCATCACAACATAAACCAAGATGATAATCAACAAGATAAGTGTGAACATATCTTTGAAAGCATCTTGTTGGTCTTCGTAGTCTCCTGCGATTTTTACAAGGAACTCTGCTGGTATTTCGGCTTTGTCGATACATTTTTCCGATACAGACACGGCGTCACTCAAGGCATATCCTTTTGCTACGATGCCTGTGATTGTGACGATACGCTCGCGGTCCTTTCGCTCAATGGTGGGAGGAGTCTGACCTTCAACGATCCGTGCCACTTCGCCAAGTCGCACAGCCTGTCCTGAAGAGCCGTAAAGAACTATGTTTTCAATATCTTCGTATCCTTTACGGAACTCCGGGGCGTAACGGACACGGATGTTGTATTCATTGCCGTCTTCGCGGAAATAACTCATGATGGAACCGTTGATGCGGTTTCTGACATACATTGATGCGGTTGTGATATTAATGCCGTTGAGCATCAGTTTCTCGCGGTCGAAGTCCACGTGTATTTCCGGAGTGTATTCGTCACGGCTGATGAGAACCTGTGATATTTCTTGTGTTTCTCTCATCATAGCGGCAATTTCCTGTGCGATTCTGTCGGAGGTGTTGAAGTCGTAGCCGTAGATTTCAAGTTTCACCCTTGAGGTGGAGCCCATTCCCATGCCTTCGGAAACGTTGTATTTCTTGATAATGGCATTGCCTTTGAGGTCTTTGCGGATAATCTCGGCTATCTCTTGAGTGCTTCTTTGGCGAGTGTCCTTGCTTCCGAGGTTGAGGTTCATCGTCAGGATATGAGTGCCGTTGTTCTGCATGGAGGCAAAGGAGTTGTCCTCGTCGGCGACACCGTAACGGTAGTTCATTACTTTTATTTCGGGGAACATTTGCATATATTTCTCTGCAAGTTCCGCACCAAGTTGTCCGGTTATATCTTCCTGTGTTCCAACAGGCATTTCAATGCTTATCTGCAGACGTCCCTGGTCCATGCCCGGCATATATTCAGTCTTCATGCCCGGCATTGTTATTATGATGGTCACAACGAAAATAACGATGGAAATGGTTAGCGTCAATGCTTTGTGTGTCAACGCCCAGTTGATGAGTCGGCCGTATCCGCGGCTGAGTGCGTCGAGACCTTTATTAATAGGTGTAAATACGATTCTGTGCCATGCGTGCGATCTCGGGTTTTTCTTGAGCATTCTTGAACACATCATAGGAACCAGGGTGAGAGCGGCTGACGTTGACACAATCATGATGATACTTACAATCCAGCCGAGTTGATGGAAGAACACGCCTACAGCGCCGCCGACCATGGTAAGAGGCAGGAACACCGCTAACATGGTGAGGGTGGAGGCGATAACAGAGATAGATACCTCTTGGGTGGCGTGTACCGCGGCTTCTTTTGGCTTCGCGCCTCTGTCGATGTGTGAGGTGATGTTCTCTAACACCACGATGGCATCGTCAACGACCATGCCGATGGCAATGGTTAAGGCACTCATTGAAATGATATTCAATGTGTTGCCTGTCGCAAACAAATACACGACGGAGGCAACCAGGGAAATTGGAATGGAAAGCACGATAATGACGGTGGCTCTCCATCTGCCAAGGAAGACAAACACCACAAGCATAACCACAATGAAAGTAATAAAGATGGTGTCTTTCAATGAGTTGATAGTGTTGATGATGCTGTCGCTGGTGTCATTAATCATGTTGATTTGAACATCTGACGGCAATGTCTTTTCTATCTTTGCCAACTCTTTCTTGATACCTCTCGAAACTAATACCGCATTGGCATCTGTTTGTTTCTGAATGGTTATCATGGCACCCTGTATGCCATTTGAGAACACTTTCTGTAGGCGTTCTTGTTCGCCGTCGTTCACTCTTGCAACATCCTTGAGATATATAGGTGTGCCTTGGAATGTGCCGACCACTATGTCGAGCATTTCTTTCGCTGATTTGAATTCTTTTTCAACGCGCACCGCATAGGTGTTGGAACCTATATCAATGTTTCCGGCGGGAGTGTTTCTGTTTTCGTAGGCGATAGCTTGTGAAATCTGTTCGACAGTTAGGTTATAGGCCTCCAGTTTATTAGGGTCAACGAAGACCTGAATCTCGCGTTTCGGCGCACCTGACACCGATACGGTGCCAACGCCTTGGACACGTGCCAACGGTGTCGCCACCTTGTCTTCGAGTATCTTGTCAAGTCCGGAAAGGCTTTCCCGTGCTGTGACGGAGAGGAACATAATCGGCATGTCCTCCATGCTGAACTTTAAGATGGTGGGGTTGCCCGCCCCGTCGGGCAGGTGCTGCTTCACCATGTCGAGCTTGTCTCGCACATTGTTTGTGGCTTCCTCGATATTAATGCCGTACTCAAACTCAAGTGTAATGACGGAAACATTCTCTTTTGATGAAGACGAAAGGTGCTTCAAGTCGCTGACTCCGTTGAGTGTGTTCTCCAATGTCTTGGTGATATTCGTCTCGATATCCTCCGCGCTGGCCCCGGAATATGATGTCATTACCATGATGGCGTTTGTCCCCATGTCCGGGAAAAGGTTTATCGAAAGCTTGGTTAATGCGAAAACACCCAGAATCGCCACCGTGATGAAAATCAACGATACCGTTACCGGATGGTTTACTGATGTTCTGTATAAACTCATGATTTTACTTTTTACAAAATTATTTCACTATATCAACTATGATACCGTTCTTAAGTTTTGTCTGACCTGTGAGGACGACGGTGGCGTTATCGTCCACACCTTTGATGATTTCGTATTTGTCGCCCATTCTTCTTCCAAGTTCGACAATGGTGTATGTCACTGTTCCGTCAGGATTGAGAACATAAACATATTGCTCGCCGGACCCAACCTGTTTCATGACGGCTCTGTCAGGCATCACAACACGGAAATTATCGCCATAGTTGACTGTCACGCGGGCGAACATGCCTGGGCGCAATGTCAAATCCTTATTTGCATATTTAACTTCAACGGCGAAAGTGTGAGTCAACGGGTTTATCGTTGGGTGAATAAGGTCAACGATGCCCTTGAACACCTGGTCGCCATACGCGTCGGTGGTGATTTCCACCTCCATGCCTTTTTTTATTTGCGAAAACTTGCTTTCCGGTATGTTGACGAGCATTTTCACCGGATTGATTTTTTGAATCACGAAAAGTGGCTGGGCCATGGCATACATGTCGCCTTCATCGTAGTTGCGTGCAGTCACGATGCCTCCGATAGGACTTTTCAAAATCGTGTTTTCCAAAAGATTCTTGTATGTTTTCTTCGACACATCGTATTTCAAAGTGATGGCTTCATAGTCTGATTGCGATGTGGCTCCAATTTCATGAAGTTGTTTGATGCGACCGAATTCGATAGAGTCGTTGATGAGTTGAAGCTTTGCTTTCTGGAGATTCACCTCGTCCATTACGGCGAGAGTCTTTCCTGCCTCGACCTTGTCGCCAATTTCTACATAAATCTTGCTGATACGTGCTGCCGACTGGGGCGCGATGTTGTTAACGATGTCTGCTTCTATGGTCGTGGGATAGACGGATAGCTGTGAGACATATTCCGCGTTGACTGTCGCGACTGTCACTTTAGGGTTTTCCGCCACTTCCTGTTGAGTGTTTTGATTCTGCTGTCCGCACGACATCAAGACGACGGCTGTTGATGCAATCAATAATGTGTTTAACTTTTTCATATTTTGTCTGTTTTCTATCTGTTTGTTAAAATTCGTCACCTATAAGTTCTTCAATTGCTGCTTTTGTGACCATGAAATTATACACCGTACGGCTCATGGTGAGTTGTGCTTGCACCAAGGCTAATTGAGCGTCGTTGAGCTCGACGAGTGTGGCTTTGCCAAGTTCGTACATCTTTTCGGCTATGTTGTAGCTTCTTTGGGCCATTTCCAATGTCGATTCGGCGGCGGCGTAGTTTTTCATGAAAGTTACCATCTCGTTTTCGTAGTTTTTGAAGGCTATTTTCAGATTTCTTTCAGTATCTTCAATGTTTAATTCCAAGATGTTCTGCGAAGCCTTGTATTGTCGTATGTTGTTGCGTTTTAAAAATCCGTCGAAAACGGGGATGTTGAGGGTTAGTCCTGCCACCGAATAAGGATTCCATTTGAAATCGAAATCGTCGCCCATCGCCATGTAATTGTATGAGAACGAGGCTGATAGGGTGGGAATGTATTGATATTTTGTCATCTTGATAGTGCGTTCCAGCTGTTCGTTTTGTAATGAAAGTTGAGCCAACACACTGTTGTTTTCAAGATTCACTTCATCACTGGTTTGATACGAAAGCATTTCGTCTTTATATTGGTCGATGCTGCCTTGCACGCCGATTTTCGTATCGAGGTCGACGCCCATCACGGCTTTGAGTTGCCATATCGCGAGTTCGATGGCTGTCAAGGAACTGTAAACGTTTGGCTCGGCGTTTTTGACGTTCACTTGAGCCCTGAGGTATTCATATTCGGATGTTTTGCCAACGTTGTAGAGATTCTCGGTGTTTTCGAAGCTTTTTGCGGCGTTGTCATAGACGTCTTTGTAAACCTCGTGAACCTGCTGTGCCAACAACACGGCGTAATAAGCTTTTTTGACTTGTGCGACCATTGCGATTTTCGAGGAGCGGGCTTGTTCGACGGCAAGTTCAACATTCAGGGCCGACAGTTTCAGTGTTTGCCACAACTGTGCGTTGATGAGAGGCATTGCCGCGCTGACTCCGGCGTTGACGTTGTTCCATTTGCCAACTGAAATCTCCATTGACTGGCCGCCGAAATCCATGGCCATCACCTGTTTCTTCAATGTGCGCTGATAGCTGCCGTTGGCATTGATGTTGGGATACAAGGCGGCGTATGTGCCTTTCTTCGCATATCCCGATTTCTCGATGGTGAGATCGGCGATTTTGATGCTGTTGCTTTCATCGAGTGCTATTTCTATTGCCTGGTCGAGACTGATAATCAACGAGTCCTGTGCCTGCTGTGCCTGCGACAAACCGCATGATACCATCATCGATAAGCATAAAAACGATTTAAAAAAACTTCTCTCTTTGAACATTTTTATCCTGATTTTTTTATTCTTTTATACCTATTGTTATTAGATTGCAAAGATAGATATTTTACATACATGATTTTGAATATTCGGGGATTTTTCAGTGGCTATTTTTGTCATTTCAAATACTATATCCGTCATTTCAGTTGATTTGGATGATTCTCACGCAAAACTTTTTTGTTCGTATCTAAAAAATATATATTTTTGCAAGCGTACAAAAATTAAAAAATGAAAGCGAAGATTTACGGAGTTTTTATTCTCGTTGAGGCATTCTTCATGTTCATTGCCTCGATGGTGGCGTTGTATTACAACGTGCACTATGGCGAGAAAGACGTGGTGTCGCTGCTCGCTGCCACTATGATTACCGGAATCTTCGGCTTTATATTGTTGTCGGCCGGTCGTGAGAAAGCCCGAAGAGGTGACGATAGTGTTAAGAAAATCGACAACCTCACTATGAAGGACTCTTTCGTTATCGTCACCGTGACATGGGTGCTGTTTGCGGTTTTGGGAATGCTGCCATTCATCTTCACAGGCTCCATTGATAATATTGCCGATGCTTTCTTTGAGTCAATGTCAGGTTTCACAACCACTGGCTCTACAATCATGAACAATATTGATTCCCAACCACATGGAATACTTTTCTGGCGAAGCATGACACAGTGGCTCGGAGGTTTGGGCATCATCGTGCTCTTTTTGGCTATCATTCCTGCTGTCAATAAGAACTCAAGCAGAACAATGCTGTTTTCCGCAGAGATGTCTGGATTGAGTGTCAAGAAGTTGCATCCTAAAATGGCGGTAACGGCACGTCATCTTTGGATTATATATACAATTTTTACCGTGGCGTGTTTCATCGCTTACTGGGCTGGACCCATGAATATGTTCGACGCGGCCTGCCACGCATTGACAACAATGTCGAGCGGCGGTTTCAGCACTCATCAATCAAGTATCGGATATTTCAACTCGAGCTACTTGGAATATATTTGCGCCTTTTTCATGATATTGTCGGGTATCAACTTCTCGTTGTATTATTTCTTGCTGCGGGGCGATGTGAAATATTTCTTGAAAAATGAAGAGTTGAATTGGTTTTTAGGTGTGGTGATTCTTGCGGTCATCGTTGTGACCGCTTTGTTTTACTGTGCTCCTGGTGTCGAGACGGTCTATACAGACATGTCGTCGTATCCGGAGCCGGCATTAGAGTCGCGTTTGCGTGCTGCATTGTTCCATGTCACTACTATCATTACCTCTACCGGCTATCAAGGCTCTTGTTATAACTACAATCTCTGGGGCGGACTTTTTTTGATTCCTACATTGCTGCTTATGATTAGCGGTTCCTGCGCCGGCTCAACGTCAGGAGGCATTAAAGTTATTCGTTGGATGGTATGCCTGAAGTCGATTCGTAACACCATTAAACAACTGCTGCACCCGAGTGCTGTCTTCTCTGTGAAAATATCAAAAGAGGTGGTGTCCAACGATATTTTGTTGAGAACGTTGAATTTTCTGTTCTTTTATGTGATAATATGTGTTGTCAGCGTAATAGTTCTCGTTGTCAGCGGATGCAATTTCCAAGAAAGCATATTCAATGCAATCACGGCATTGAGCAACATGGGGCCCGGCTTCGGCTCTACCGGTCCGGCAATGACATTTGCCGATTTGACAGTGACGGCGAAATGGGTCATGTCGTTCCTTATGCTTATCGGCCGTCTCGAAATCTACACGGTGCTTTTGATTTTCACGCCGACTTTTTGGAACAAGAAATAGGGTGTCATAGATAAAAAAAGTCGTTAGCGACAAAACTAACGACTAATTGCTAATTCCTACGAATTTCGTTCTTTCACTATTTCCTCTTGCTTGTCGCGAGGCATCGGCACGTATTGATAGAACTCCATTGAGTAGTTCGCTCTTCCGGAAGTTATGTTTCTCAATGCTGTGGCGTAGCCGAACATCTCCATCAGAGGCACGAAAGCGTCGAGTTTCTGTGAGCCTTTGCGGAAACGTCGCATTGCTTCGATACGTCCGCGGCGTTTGTTGAGGTCGCCGGTCACGTTGCCGATATAGTCGTCAGGAGTATTCACCTCGACTTTCATTGTGGGTTCAAGCAATACGGGGTTGGCTTTCATGAAAGCCTGTTTGAAGCACATCTGGGCGCAGAGTTGGAACGCCATGTCAGACGAGTCGACGGGGTGGGAGCTGCCATCAACGAGCACGCATTTCACATCTACTGCAGGATAGCCTGCGAATGGGCCTTTGTTCATTGCCGCTTGCAAGCCCTTCTCCACCGATGGAATGAATTCTTTTGGAATCACACCGCCTTTGGTAATGTCAACAAACTCGAAGCCCTTTCCAGGATTAGGCTCGAAACGTATCACAGTATGAGCGAACTGTCCCTTGCCGCCGGTCTGTTTCACAAATCTGTAGTTGCACTCGAATGGTGAAGTTATCGTCTCTCTGAACGATACCGATGGCGCGTCGACAGAGACAGGCACCTTGAACTCGGATTTCAGACGATCTACGATAATCTCCAAGTGCAACTCACCCATGCCTGCAATGATGGTCTCTTCGGTCTCTTCGTCGAAATGAGCGCGGAACGAAGGGTCCTCGTTGCATAGTTTTGCCAGAGCTTCGCCAAGCTTGTTGCGGTTTTTCTTGTCTTCAAGATTCACCTTCATTTCAATGACCGCCGGAGGGATGTGGATGTTTTCCAACAGAACCGGTGTGTTCTCGTCACAGAGAGTGTCACCGGTGCGGGTAACCTTCATGCCCACGAGAGCCACAATTTCGCCGGCTCCGGCTTCTTGAATCTCTTCGCGTTCCTTTGCCTTGATGCGGAAGATGCGCCCGATACGCTCTGTCTTGCCTTTGTTGGTGTTATAGACACTCATGCCGTTGGCAAGCTTGCCGCTGAATACACGGATAAACGTCTGCTGTCCTACATACGGGTCGTTGATGAGTTTGAAAGCAAGAGCCGCAAACGGCTCGCTCTCTATAGGGTTGCGCATGCAAGTCTTCTCCTCGTCGTTAGGGTCTTGGGCGATAATGGCTCCAAGGTCCTTCGGTGAAGGCAGGTAATCAACTACCGCGTCAAGAAGGAGCTGAATGCCCTTGTTCTTATATGCCGAGCCACATAACACAGGAACCATCATCAGCTTGATGGTGGCCTTGCGTATAGCCGCTTTAAGCATGTCGAGAGGAATCTCTTCTTCTGCAAGATAAAGCTCCGCTATGTCATCGTCAAAGTCGGCGACATGCTCGATGAGATTTTGACGTGCCGCTTGAGCTTGTTCCATCATGTTCTCCGGAATTGCCCCGACGATGCGCTCTTTCTCTTTGAAAATCACAGAGTTCATGTTCACCAAGTCAATCATACCCTCGAAGTCAGACTCCACGCCAATGGGCAGATGCAGTGGCACGGCGTTGGCTCCGAGATATTTGTTCATCTGGTTGACCACCTCATTGAAATCAGCGCCTGTGCGGTCCATCTTGTTGACGAAGGCGATGCGTGGAACACGATATTTGTCGGCTTGGTTCCATACTGTCTCGCTCTGTGGCTGTACGCCTCCCACAGCGCAAAAAACCGCGACCATGCCGTCGATAACTCTCAACGAACGCTCCACCTCGACGGTGAAATCGACGTGACCGGGAGTGTCAATGAGGTTGATCTGATAATCGTTCCAAAGTGCAGTGATAGCCGCTGATGCGATGGTGATGCCGCGCTCCTGCTCCTGCTTCATGAAGTCCATGGTGGCCTGACCGTCATGTGTCTCGCCGACCTTGCGGTTCACGCCGGTGAAAAATAAAATACGTTCGGAAACAGTCGTCTTTCCAGCATCGATATGCGCGGCAATACCGATGTTTCTAAGTTTTGAGATATTTTGATTCATTGTAATATATTGATTTTCAATAATATAAAAGTAATTTGCTGCAAATGTTTTTCAAAATGCAAAAATATGAAAAATAGATGAAAGATTAAACAAATATTTTTTAATTTTGCACTATCTAAATCAAAGTCGATTTAATTATGTTCAAGGGTCATCCTAAAGGTTTGTACGCTCTTGCTTTAGCCAATACCGGCGAGCGTTTCGGCTATTATACCATGCTTGCGATATTTGTGTTGTTTTTGCAGGCAAAATTTGGTCTGTCCGCAAAGGCGGCCGGACAGTTTTATGGCGTGTTTCTCGCCACGGTTTATTTCATGCCGATACTCGGAGGTTTAATCGCCGATAAGTTTTGGGGTTATGGAAAGACCGTCGTAACCGGTATTTTGGTGATGTTTTTAGGGTATTTGCTGCTTTTCACTCAAAAAGATGCCGGAGGTGGTATGGCATTCACCATGATGATCGTCGCCTTGTTCTGTATCGCGGTTGGAACGGGCTTGTTCAAGGGCAACCTTCAGGTGATGGTCGGCAACCTTTACGATGATGCCAAATATGCCGCGAAACGTGACGGCGGCTTCAGCCTTTTCTATATGGCCATTAACATCGGATCGATGTTCGCTCCGACAACGGCCACGGCTGTCACTAATTTTTTTCTTGGTAAAAGCAACTATACCTACGATGCCAATATTCCATCTTTAGCGCACCAATTTCTTGACGGAACTATTACAGCCGACGGCATGACGCGTCTTGAAACCCTGGCTGCTGCCCAAAGTGGTTACGGCGGCGATATGACTATGTTTTGTAATGATTACATCGATTCATTATCAGTGGCTTACAGCTATGGCTTCGGTGTCGCTTGCATCTCGTTAATACTCTCAATAGCTATTTATTTCGGCTTTAGAAAACTCTTTAAGCATGTGGATGTGAGCAAGGGAGAGAAAACTGTTGCCGAGGAGACGGCGGTGGTCTTGACCCCACAGCAGACAAAAGAACGCGTCTTTGCTCTGCTCCTTGTCTTTGCCGTGGTCATCTTCTTCTGGATGGCATTCCAACAGGCCGGCTTGACATTGACATATTTCGCCCGCGACTACACGGCGTCGGTCGCGACAGACTGGACGCGTATCGGATTCGATGTGTTTACACTGGCGATGATTGCTGTCGGAGTATATGCTTTGTTTGGAATATTTCAAGGTGACACTAAAAAAGGAAAAACACTATCTGCCTTGTTGTTGGCGGCATGTGTGGCTGGCGTGTGGTATAAAGCCGTCACGGTCAACGACACTGTGGAGCTGCTTCCCCAGATTTTCCAACATTTCAACCCGTTTTTTGTGATAGCGCTGACACCGGTGTCGATAGCGTTGTTCGGTTGGTTGGCGAAAAAAGGCAAGGAGCCTTCGGCACCGCGAAAAATTGCCTTGGGTATGTTGGTGGCGGCTCTTGGTTACTGTGTGATAGCAGCGGCGTCAATCGGACTGCCCTCACCGAAGGAATTGTCGGAAACAGGTGGGGTGAGCAATGTCTTGGTATCGCCTAACTGGCTGATTTCCACATATTTAGTGCTTACTTTCGGGGAATTGTTGTTGAGTCCTATGGGAATCTCTTTCGTGTCAAAGGTGGCACCGCCGAAACTCAAAGGCTTGATGATGGGGCTTTGGTTCGGCGCGACGGCAATAGGTAATTATCTGACATCTGTCATCAGTAATATTTGGAATACCGGACTCTCGCTGGTGATGATTTGGGGTGTTTTGATTATATTGTGCGTGATTTCCGCGGTCTTTATGTTTGCGATGATGAAACGACTGGAAAACGCCACAAATAGTTAGACAAATTACTTTCCGACGCAAAAACGACTGAAAATATTGCATAGCACCTCGCCGTTTGTAACCTCGCCGGTGATGCTCCCGATGTGATATAGCGCTTGCCGCAAATCCTCGGCTATCAAATCAGCGGAGAGGCCGCTTTTCAAGCCCTCATCGACTTTCTTCAGACTTTCGGCGGCATTGTTAAGCGCCTCGAAATGTCTGACGTTGGTTACCAAGACATCGTTGGCGCCGATGTCAAAGTTTTTGGTGTGATATCTTATGTCCTTCTTCAAACCCTCAATGTCCTCTGGTTTTTTCGCAGATATAATCTTATAATGCATCAGATTTCGAATGTCGTATAAATCACGTCCGGTGACACTGTAACAGTACTCGTCAGTCATATAACCGCCGTTGGATTCTATGTTTTTCTCTATGGTTTGTTTGATTTCCCATCGTATATTGTCGTCGATGGAGTAATACTTGGGAATATCAATCTTGTCATTCTTGTTAATAAGTAGTAACAAGGTCTGTTTCAACAAGTTGACATGCGATATTATCTCTCTGGCGGAGTCAAAAAGATGATTTAAATTTTTAGTTCCGTCAAGCATGCCGATTACTATGTCGGCTTCGGCAATCTTCTTATAAGTGCGCTCAATGCCAATTTTTTCAATGGTTTCGTCTGTTTCGCGTATTCCTGCGGTATCGATGAAACGGTACATTGTCCCCTCAATGCTGAACGTCTCTTCAATGGTGTCGCGTGTCGTGCCCTCAATGTCGCTGACGATAGCGCGTTCTTCTCCTAAAATGGCGTTCAACAAAGTGCTTTTGCCTGTGTTGGTCTCGCCGACAATGGCTACTGGAATACCATGCTTTATCGCATTTCCCATTCTGAATGTATGAGTTAGCTTTTTGATGTGGTTTACAATAGTATCTAAAAGCTCTTTTAATTTCGACCTGTCGGCAAACTCCACGTCTTCTTCCGAAAAGTCAAGTTCCAACTCCAAGAGGGAGGTCAAATCGATGAGTTTTGAGCGCAAGTCGCGTAGTTCGTTTGAGAAACCGCCTTTGAGTTGATTCACCGCGATCCTGTGCTCCGCCGCATTTTGCGACGCTATCAGGTCGGCAACTGCCTCGACCTGTGCCAAGTCGAGCTTCCCGTTGATGAAAGCTCGTTTCGAGAACTCTCCGGGTTGGGCAAGCCTGCATCCGTGCATACATAACAACTCCAAAATCTTATATTGTACGAAATATGAGCCGTGACAACTTATTTCGACAGAGTCCTCTCCAGTGTAAGAGTGTGGTGCTTTGAAAAACATCACCAAAGCATCGTCAACCATCGGTTTGTCGTCGGGTGCCGGGTCGAAAATCTCTCCATAATATGCCTTGTACGGCTCTGTTTCATTGATTTTAAGTGCCTTGACTTTTCTTCTGAATATAAGGTGTGCTATCGAATGGCTTTCGCTCCCCGACAGTCTTATGACTGCGATGGCACCGCTTCCCGAAGCTGTCGCAATGGCACAGATTGTGTCGTGCTTGCTCATAATTAATCCATGTTTAAAATATACTCAACCTGTTCCGCCTTGATACGCTTCGCGATAATATGTTTGTCTTTGTCAAGGACATATATCATCGGAGTTGACTGTATGTCGTACACCGAAAACAAATCTTTCATGTCAGTTGAATTGACCTCGACCGGAAAGATGACCATTTCCGGATGACGTTGGCGTGTGTCTTCCAAAATTCGGCCCTCTTGTGCGCATTTATGACAGGTTTTATCGTAGAAAATCACCGTGATATATGATGATTTGACGGAGTATAAGTCGCCGATTTCGGGCAGTTTCGCCCCAATCTTCAGATTTTCAAGATAATTGGCGCGGTCAGCCATGAGGTTTATGATGCTTTCCGACACGTTTTCTATCTCAAGCTTCAAAAAATACTCGTCAACTATATGGATGAACACATCGTCAAGATTCATGTATTTCGGATTATAGTATTTTCTGAAGAAATACCATAAAAGATAATCACGGACTTCAACGCAGTCGCCAGCCGTTGTTATGAATTTGTCAATGTTTTCGTTGATTTGCCTGGCATCGTTGTAAAGGTTGTCGAAATACGTGTCTAACTTGTTGTCTATCATCGGGTATGTTAAAATCCGAGCATCGTCAAGGGGAAAACCGTCCCAGTAATCGGCCATTGTGCGTCTCTTTAATGAGTTTATCACCGTATTAATAAGTGCGTCTTTTTTCTTGATTTTCAACGATTCCTTATAAGTCTCCAAATCTTTTTTCAGTGAGTCGGCTTTTTTCCAATTATCGGGACGATAGCATTCTTCACTCTCCAAAACTGCAATGTTCGCTTCGGCTTCTCGCACTTTTGCCATCAATTTGTAATAAATCTTGGTCTCCTTGGCGCATCCTTTCACTTTATAAGTGTCCCAATTATCAAAGTCGTTGATAATCACTTTAAAATGCTGCTTTTTCCCTACTAAAACCTCCGTAAATGGAAATTTGTTGCTATTTGTCAGTAAATAAATGCCTTCTGGTAACTTGCCTCTTTGCTTAATAGTGACAATTCCGTTTTTCATGGACAAGGTGTCAACAACAATTATTTTCGAGCCTCTGTATTTGCAAAAAAAACAAATGCTATCTTGTTGATTGTCAATTAAAAATTTGATGTTAACCTGAGAGAAACCGAATAACGGCATTAATAAACAAAATAAAACGAAAATCTTTTTCATATTGACAAATAATTAAAACCCGTCATTTGGATTGACTGCTGAGAGTCGAAAAATGACGATGCAAAAATAATTTTTTTTTATGTCATATCAAAATAATTTGTATTTTTGTGCAACTAAAAACTATCGGAAATGAGGCCTTTATCTAATTTAAAAGTCCCGTTGCTGTTCTGTTTAATCATTAAGATTCAGATAGTCGGCTCTTTTGCGGTGTTAGGGCAGGAGGGAGGGGAACTGCGCGTGGCGTTCTGGAATTTTGAAAATTTCTTCGATCCTTTCGCCGATTCGACAAGAGCGTATAATGAATTTACCGAAAACGGCGGTCAACATTGGACAAAATCGCGATTTTACAAGAAACGGAACAATATGTACAAGGCAATTTTATCCTTGTCGGAAAATGAACCTTTGGCAGCTCTTGGAATTGCCGAGGTGGAAAATCAATATGTTCTGAATATGCTGTTTAGCCAAACGCCTTTGAAAACGCATAATTACCGGATTGTTCATTATGAGAGTGAAGACAAGCGTGGCATTGACGTGGCGATGGCATATTGTATCGATAAACTGCAACTTGTTTATTCCGAAGCCGTAAAGGTGTGCAACCCGAAAAATGAAAATTTCAAAACGCGCGATATCCTTTATGTTAAGTTTTATGACAGACGAGGAGATACAATTCATTGTTTTGTCAATCATTGGCCATCACGTTACGGTGGTGAAAGGGAGACTGTAAAACTGCGCGCTCTTGCAGCCAATACCTTGCGACACAAGGTGGATTCGCTTGTGTTTCTTCATCAAACAATACCCAAAATCATTGTTATGGGTGATTTTAACGATACTCCGGAAGACCCGAGTGTCAAGAACATATTATGTAACGGTGATGTCTTGGTGAATCTTTTCACTGATGGGAAAAAACTTGGTTTTGAAGGTACTTTGAAACATCAGTATAATTGGCAGATTTTTGACCAGATTATCGTTAGTAAGTCGTTGATTGACAATGATAGAGGTTTGATATATGTGAAAAATAGCGCAACAATATTCCATGCGGATTTTCTTTTTGTGAAAGATGAGTCTTATGGAGGTGTCAAGTTGTTCAGAACCTATGTCGGACCGAAATATCTTGGCGGATTCAGCGATCATCTGCCAGTGTATATAAATTTGATTTACAAGTGATTAACCACGTTTGCAGATGTTCTTGAAATCGCAAAAACTGCAGTTTTTCACATCTTCGGTTTGTCTAAACGGAATGTCCTTGTTGAAAAGCTCTTCCAAGAACTCGTTGAAGTATCTCGTGCCGGAATCTTCAAACGATGTGTTCAATTCATGGAGCTCGTTGATTTCCAAGTTGTATATTCCGTGGCTGAGCTTCTGGAATCCGACTATGCCGGGTTTTATCAAATCGGGATTGATGTCGCGATGATTGTGCAAATACAAGTGTTTGTACATCAACAACTGTATTGATTTCTCTGCCATCGATGTGATTTTGTCATTTTTGATGCCAATTTTCACGTCGTAGGGATTTACTTTGCCTGTTTTGTAATCAATAATCCTGATTTCGTCATTGACTTTGTCGATTCTGTCGGCGAAACCATGTAATTTTACTTTGTATCCCAGAATGTCGGTTTCTTTGCTTAACTCAACCTCTGTGTCAATAATCGATAACTGTATGCCTGTTTTCAGGAACTCTCTTTCATATCTAATGAAATTCTTCAACATGTTCTCGATTACCACCTTGTTTAGATAATTGAATCCCGTTTCAGGCAATCCACTGGTAAATCCATTGTCAATCAATGATTTCCGATAACTTTCTTTGAGATGTTTTTTAGATACTATGTCAAACAGTGCCAATGAAATCACTTCGTTGCCAAATAATTTGTAGAAATTGTCAAGGGTGGCATGAATAATGCTTCCGACAACATTGGCCTGGAGCTCTTCGTCTGGTGTTTTGTCTTCGATTCTCTCAATGATTTTCCAATAAAATTGAAGAGGACATCTCACATAAACTCCGATAGAAGTAGGAGAGAGTGTGTGGATTTTTTTGAGAATATCGCCTGTCTTTTCAACTTCTATCTTGCGTTGCTTCTCATTGATTGATGGCGATTTGTATTGATAATGTTCAAGTGTTGCTTTATTATTGTCTTTAGCGTATTCGTATTCCAGTTGTTTTATGAAACGGCTGGGTTCGCCCATGCCAGACAAATCAGCGATGTTGTTGTAATATAGGTTGATTTCTTTGGCGTTTTGTAATAAACGATAGAAATGATATGCGTAAATCGCCTGTTGCTGGTCGTATGTAGGCAAACCGTATGCCTTGCGTAAATCATGAGGAATCAAGCTGTTGTTGTTCTTGTTTTGAGGTAAAATGCCCTCGTTTACACTCAAAAAATGTATTACATCGAAATCAAGATTTCTGGTCTCAAGCAATCCCATGATTTGCAAACCGTCTTTGTCGCCTTTTAAATTGATGGACATTTGACTTGCTACTTGTGCATAAAGCATCTGTAAATCAAAGACTTGGATGTAATCAGAATACTTTTTCAACAACAACTCAAGCCTATTGGCAATTCTACCTGCGACGCTTATCTGATTCTTGACGAAATTATTGTCTTTTTCAAGTTTCGCAATGGAAAGAAGCAAAATCTCCTTTATTGAAAGGATACAATCATTGGCATCAGTCCATTTTTCAGCCAAAATATTCAGAAATTTGAAAAGTTGTTTGTTTTTTTCAAAATATTTAAAGTCGGATTTCTTGAAATAATAAACCGAATCTTTCGCCTTTTTCATCAGCCAGGAATTCAAATTGTCATAGTCAAATCCTTTGAAAATCAATTTGATAAAGTCAGAATTACATAAGCGAATAAATGTCCATAGGTAGATAGTGTCATCAACATCGGAAAACACGTTTTGATATTTAAACCATTGCTCTATAAAATGATAGACCACCGTCTTGTCAAATGGATATCCCATCGTGACTTTAATATTTCCCTTGGATTCTGGAATTGCGTTTAAAACAGGTATCAGCAACGACTCGTCGGCGAGAACAATCACTTGTTTGTCTGTTTCGTTTCTGGTTTGTTCCTTTAATTTTAGTTGCAATGCGTTTGTTTGAACAGCATTGCCGGACACGCTAATGATATCTATCTTTTTTTCTTGGTTCAAAAAACTGTCGCCGATAAAGTTTTTCTCAATATCCGGGTGTTTTTGAAAGAATTTTCTGGCAAAATAACCTGCTTCTTGTTTTTTATCCTCGAAATAATACTTGTCCAAGTCCCACAAAATCACCGCGTTATTATTTTCAACCATTCTGACGATTATGCTTTCTTCCGTGGCTGTCAACGCATTGAAACCGGCGAAAATGATATTTCTATCTCGTGTGCATTTCTGTAATGTCGCATCGTCATACGATGCTATCGTTTTGGTTATCAAGCCATAATAACCTTGTCCTTGTTTTTTAATTGCTTCATGGAGACTATTGTAATAGGTGAGAAGCGATGCGAAAAACTTCAGATAATTCGATTCCACGCCGCTTTCAAGGTTGAGATTCCAGTCCTCAATCTCTTTCGCGTCTTTCAAATGAGTAAAAAGCTTTTCAGCATTCACACCGTATTGGTCTATTTCATCAAAATCTTTGGCCATCTGTGCTGCATAAGGGAAAAACTCTTGGTTCATTTTGATAATTTCGAATATAACATCAATATTATCAATAAGTTGTAATCCGCTCCATTCCTCCATTGCTTGCTGGATGGAAAGAATTTGCGGCACCCAGAAATTGTTCTTTATTGTAAACGCCAATTCAGTTCTCAACTGCAAAGCGGCGCGTTTATTAGGGAAAACAATGGTGATATTTTCCTTTGTTAAATCGTAATGACTTGTTATATAATCACTTATCTTCTTGATGAAAGCCATAGTTCTGCGTTTTTCAATTGTTCTTGTGTACCCAAATCAAACCAATAGTCGGGACGAATAAGTTTTGATGCGACTTTTTGATTTTCAGCTATTTTTTGATAAAGACCGAAAACATAGCAAGGTTTCACCTCGAAATCTTTGAAATATTGTGGTCTGAATAGATGTATTCCGCTGAACGACAGTAGTTTACAATCTGTTGGCAATTCGTTTGCGCCATCAAAAACAAGCGTTTCGGTATTATAACGTCCTAAAAAATTATCTTGATTGTCAAACACCAATTTGCGTTGGCTGTTACGTTCTTGTGTCAGAAGCCAAGCGGCATGGTCGCTTTTCCGGAAAGCATCGTAAAAGCCTTTTAAATCAACATTTGTAAGCACATCGACATTATGGACGAGGACGGCTTCGCTTTGCGCGAAATGGGGCAGGGCCTGCAAAATGGCGCCTCCGGTGTCCATCAGCAGAGGGCGCTCGTCGGATATTTCAATCTTGACGCTCTCGTCATTTCTGTCACTTAAAAATTCCATGATCTGTTCTCCGAAATGATGAATGTTGACAACGATATGATTGAAATCCTGTTTTATCAAAGATTCTAATATTACTGTAAGTAAAGGCTTGTTATTTATTGATACTAAAGCCTTTGGAGTATTACTTGTCAATTCCTTTAAACGTGTTCCGAGACCTGCCGCGAGAATAAATGCCGTCCTTCTACCTTGCTTCATAAACATGACTTATATGTTGTGCCAAATGATTTATTTCCACGTTAATCATCGGATAGTTTTCATGAATCAGCCTGCCGACGGTCTGCGCAAAATATACCGAGCGATGCTGTCCTCCGGTACACCCGAAATTGATTTGCAGATTTTTAAATCCGCGTTCCAAATAGTTATCAATTGATTGATAAACAATCATTTGAACATTCTGTAAGAAGCAATGTACATCGGCTTCATTTTCCAAAAACTCCTTGACATCGGCATCTTCGCCGGTGCTTTTTTTGAAGTCGGCATAACGTCCGGGATTCGGCAACGCTCTGCAATCAAACACGAACCCGCCGCCATTGCCGCTCTTGTCGGGAGGAATGCCCCCGTTTTTAAATGAGAAGCTGTTTACGGAGACTGTAAGTCGTTTTGGCTCAGTAGTTTCATATTTTAACAACAGAATATCGAATTGTCTGATTATTGCCTGCAATTCAGGCAGTTCAAACGGCAAATCCCATTTTTCGTTTGCCTTTATAAGTTCTCGAATAGCGTATGGAATGCTCTGTATGAAGTGCAACTTTTTCTGTATCAAGCCTCTGAAGCCGTAAGCGCCAAGTACTTGCAGCAGCCTCAAAAGCACAAAGGCCGGGAAATATGCATCGAATGATTCGACGGCGATGGCTCTCTCTGTTCCGCCGCGCATCTGTCGAGACGACAGACTTTCAACGTCATTGCCATAGGCCGAGGTGTATATGGAAATTTTATCTTTATAATACTCAATCAAATGATGTTTAATGTCTTCTGGAATCCTCGCCTTCACTTGATAGAGCAGCGAAACCACGTCATATTGCAGAGGCCCTTTCCTGCCACCTTGATAATCAATGAAATATGGTTCGTTATCAACAATCATGATGTTTCTGGACTGAAAATCACGATACATGAAAAAATCAGACGGGGCTTCCAAAATGTATTTCGCAAGTTTTTGAAAATCAACGTCTAAACGTGTCTCGTTAAACGAAATCTCTTCTTGTTCTTTCAAAAAACAATATTTGAAATAGTTTAAATCATCCATGATTGACATCTCATCGAATGAGGGAGTGGGAAATGCTTTTGAATAGTCAAGACCTTGATGTCCAATCATTTGAAAATCAACAAGTTTATCGAGTGATTTTTTATATAATGCTATTGTGGTGTCATCAAATTCGCCACTTTTCAGACATTTTTCAACATAACTAAAAAGAGTGTCGTCGCCTAAATCGGTCTGGATGTAAATTTCTTTATCAGATGATATGGCTAAAATCTCAGGAACAGGAAGTTTACATTCATGAAAATGCTTTGAAAAACAGAAGAAAGCGTCGTTTTCTTCAATGTTGATATTATATACGCCAATCAAAAAACGCCGGTCGGTCTTCACTCGAAAATAGCGTCTTGATGAGCCGGAACTCGGCATCGCAGCCGTTTCCAATATCTTTTCCCCAAGAGTTTCAACGAGTTCCGCAATCGTTTTGTTTATCTCTTCCACTGTAAGCATAACTAAAATTTTAGCACACAAACTTACAATTTTTTTTTAAAAAAACCACAAATGAAGATAAATTTATTATCTTTGCAGCCTATTTTAACTCTAATATCGAGTTTTGTATAAGCAAAATTCTGATAACGACTTAATTAAATTATTGATTATCAAATATTTATCAAAAGATGAACGCTACCGAACTCAAGACTATTGAGAAACTCAACAAACCGACAATTTTGCCCGGTTCTGTAAAAATCAATGTGAAAATTGACGTGGAAGAAGAGATTCCACAAGAAACCGAATTGGACTTGAACGATGAGAACGAGGAAGATGATGAATTGGAATTCGATTTTTCTAATTTGAACAAGCTTCAACTCGTGGAACTTCTTGAAGAAACGGTTCAAGATTCAGATATTGCCAAAATCAAGGACAAAGTTGTCGCAATAAAATCTAATTTCTTGAAACTCAACAAGGAGGACCGTGATCGCGAAATGGAGCAGTTTATCCTTGACGGTGGCGATAAAGAAAGCTACGAGCACAAAGACGACCCGCTTGAGGTGCGCTTTAAAGCGGCTTTCGACATTTACAAGTCAAACAAGGAAAAATATAAGGAAGAGCTCGAGAGACAGAAGGACGAGAATCTTCAGAAAAAGCTCGCAATCATCGAGGAATTGAAGGCTTTGATTTATTCGGAGGAGACTTTGAAAAAGACTTACGATGATTTCCGCGAACTTCAGGATAAATGGAAAGAAATAGGTCAGGTGCCTGCCAGTGAGGTGTCAAACATCTGGAATACCTATCATTTCCTCATAGAGAAGTTCTATGACAAGGTGAAAATCAACCGTGAGCTGCGCGACCTCGATTTGAAGAAGAATCTGGAGGCTAAAATTGAAATTTGCGAAAAGGCCGAGCTTCTGCTTCTTGAGAAATCGCTGACAAAAGCATTCAAGCTTCTTCAGAAATATCATGATGAGTGGAAGGAAATCGGTTCCGTTCCACAGGACAAGAAAGATGAGATTTGGGAACGTTTCAAGAATACCACTGATAAAGTCAACCAGATTCGTCGCGAGCATTACGCCAAGCTCGAAGAAGAGCAAAAAGCCAATTACGATGCCAAGGAAGCCATCTGCGTGAAGATGGAAGAAATCGTAAATGAACAGGTGAACAGCATCAACGCATATCAGAAGAAGTCCAACGATGTGAACGATTTGTTCAAGATGTGGAAGGGAATCGGCCCTGTTCAGAAGAAACAGAGCGAAGAGATTTGGAATCGATTCAAAAGTTCTATGAACACATTCTTCGACGCCAAGAAGGATTTCTTCACAAAACTCAAGGTGCAGCAGATGGAAAACTACAACAAGAAAGTGCAAATCTGCGTGGAAGTTGAGAATCTCGTCGATTCAACAGAATGGAAGAAGACTACAGACCGAATCAAGAAGCTGCAAGAAGAGTGGAAAACTATCGGTCCGGTGCCGAAACGCCATTCCGATAAGATTTGGAAACGCTTCCGCGGCGCCTGCGACACTTTCTTCGGCAATAAATCATCGCATTTCTCGGGAAAGAAAGGCGAAGAAGACACCAACCTCAAGTCAAAACAGGAACTTATCGAGCGTGTCAAGGCTTACGAGTTGAAGAAAGACCGCAACGAGAATATGGAGGCTATCCGCGGATTCCAAAGAGAATGGATGGCTATCGGTCATGTCCCAATGAAAATGAAAGACGCTATCCAGAATGAATATCGCAGCCTTATCGACGGCATGTTCGACAAGATGCGCGCCAACGATAACGAAATGACTGCTATCGAATACCGCTCGATGATTTCAGGTCTTAAAGAAGATCCGGATTCACGTGATAAATTCAGAAGAGAACGCATGAATTTCCAAGGTAAGATTCAGAAACTGCGCGACGAAATAGTTACATTGGAAAACAATATCGGATTCTTGGCAAAGAGCAAACAGTCAGAATTGCTGAAAGCTGAATATGAAAAGAGAATTGCCAGGATGAAGAACGAGGTTGCGGTTCTTGAGGCAAAGATTAAGATTTTAAACGAGCAATAATTGAATTCCAATACCATTGGAACGGCGTTTTGTTTGACTACATTTGGTGAGTCGCACGGGGCGGTCGTCGGCGGAGTAATCGACGGCTGTCCCGCTGGGTTTTCATTGGATAACTCCTTGATAAAAAAGGAGTTGTCTCGCAGAAAACCAGGTCAAGGAGCCAATATGTCAACACGCGAAGAACCCGACGAGGTGGAATTTCTCTCCGGATTGTATGAAGGCACGACCACAGGTGCTCCTATAGCGTTTATCATTCGTAATAAAGATGCGAAAACCTCTGATTATGAGAATATTAAAGATGTTTTCCGTCCGTCGCACGCCGATTTCACCTATCAGGGGAAATATGAAATCCGCAACTGTGCCGGTGGTGGCAGAAGCTCTGCCCGCACGCTGCTGCCTTGTGTGGTCGCCGGCGCTATGGCAAAACAGATTTTGTCATATCAAAGCGTTGATATTCAATCAGATGTGATTCAGATAGGCGAGGAGAGAAGCAATGGTTTTTCAAGAAACGATATTGAACGTGTTTTGAACCGTTACAGAGAAGAAAATGATACTGTGGGTGCAGTTGTCCAAGGAATCGTCAAGAACGCACCGGTGGGTCTTGGAGAGCCTGCGTTCAGGAAGTTTCATGCCGTGTTGGCGCAAGCGATGATGACAATAAATGCCGCCAAGGGTTTTGAAATCGGCGAAGGATTCAACGCCGCCCGGATGAGAGGCAGCGAATGCAATGATGAATTCTATTTTGACGGCAAACATGTCCGTGCTACGACCAATCACTCGGGCGGCGTGCAAGGAGGAATCACTAATGGTGAAAACGTGGTTTTCAGAGTCGCGTTCAAGCCGATTCCATCTGTTATGTTGCCTCAAAAAACCGTTGATATTCACGGTGATACGACGGTTTTGGAGATTTCGGGCCGCCACGATGTGTGCGTGGTGCCGAGAGTGCTCCCGATAGTGGAGGCAATGGCAGCCATGGTGACTTTGGACTTTGTTTTGTTGAAAAAAATGAATAAAATATAGATGCGTATCTAAAAAATGTGTATCTTTGCAGCGTAAACTTCAGGGTAAGGCGAAATTCCTTTCCGGCGGTTATAGTCCGCGACTTCCTACGGGAATTGATTCGGTGAGATTCCGAAACCGACGGTTACAGTCCGGATGAGAGAAGTTCTTGTTTGTGGAGATTTTGGTAATTTTAAGTGAAGACCCTGATGTTGTTGCATTAGGGCTTTTTTTATGTCATACTGTGAAAAAGATATCGAGTTCATGCGGCGCGCCATCAAGCTCGCCCGAAAAGGCGGAGGCTTCGTCCATCCCAACCCTTTAGTGGGGTGCGTGGTCGTTAAGGACGGTCGGATACTGACCGAGGGTTATCATGAGAAATACGGCGAGTTTCATGCAGAACGTAATGCTTTAACACGTTGTGGAACAGATGTTGAAGGTGCTTCTCTTTATGTAACACTTGAACCTTGTTGCCATTATGGGAAAACACCGCCTTGCACCGAAATCATCATCGAAAAAGGCATTAAAAAAGTGTTTGTCGGCATACTCGACCCGAACCCGTTAATGGCTGGTAAAGGAGTAAAAACTTTGCAAAATGCCGGTGTCGAAGTGGAAACGGGACTATGTCATGATGAGATTCGCGAGATGAATAAAATCTTCTTGAAATACATCACCACGAAGCGTCCGTATGTCATAATGAAGACTGCGATGACCCTCGATGGCAAAATATCTTCGTTTACCGGCGATTCCAGGTGGATTACCAATGCGGAGTCGAGAAAAATGGCCCATGCACTCAGAAGTGAACTGTCGGGCGTTGTCGTGGGCATCGGCACCGTGCTCGCCGACGACCCTATGCTGAACTGCCGCCTCGAAGGAAAGCATCATCAACCGATAAGAATAGTTGTTGACTCAAATTTAAGAATACCTGCTGATTGTCAACTGGTTAAGACCGCAAAAGAATACAAGACAATCGTCGCTTGCCGTCATTTCGACAAAAGTGAATTGGAGGAATCTTCTTCATGCGTGAATAGTAAACAAAGATTTCTCGATTCCATACAGTCGCTCGAAGCGAAAGGAATCGAAATAATCGAATGTGCTTCAAGCGATGGTCATGTTGACATCAGCGACCTTATGACGAGACTTGGAGCGCAAGGTGTTGATTCTCTTTTGCTTGAAGGTGGAGGCGCATTGAATGCCGCCTTTCTAAACGCAGGTTGCGTCGATGAGGTTTGGGCTTTCATCGCACCGAAAATCATCGGTGGAAAAGACTCTAAAACTCCAGTTTCCGGCAAGGGAATAGAGAAGATGAGCGATGCAATAAACTTGCAAAATATTGATATTCATTACATTAACGGAGATGTTTTAATAAAAGGAAAGATATGTTCACTGGAATAATTGAGGAAATCGGGAAAGTGAAGTCGATAGCACGCCATGCCAACAGCATCAAACTGACGATAGCGGTGCATAAGATTTTGGACGACATCCATGTCGGCGATAGCATCTGCACAAATGGCGTATGTTTGACGGTAACGACATTCGACAACGACACATACACCGCAGACGTGATGCCGGAGACAATGAATCGCACCAATCTCAAGGATTTGAGAATCAACGATTTGGTCAATGTCGAAAGAGCGATGCCGGCAAACGGCCGCTTCGGTGGACATATCGTTTCGGGCCATATTGACGGCACCGGTGTCATCTCTAAAATGACAAAAGATGACAAGGCCGTGAGAATCAGAATCGAGACAAATCCCGGGATTTTGCGTTTCATAGTGGAAAAAGGCTCTATCGCGATAGACGGTATCTCGTTGACAGTCACCGATGTAACGAGTTTCGACTTCGGCGTTTCGATTATCCAACACACTCAAGACGAGACGACTTTGACAAAGAAGAAAATCGGCGAAACAATCAATCTCGAGAACGACATTGTTGGAAAATACATCGAAAAATTCACAGGAGACAATTCTGCAAAAAAAGATAAAAATTTACTTAACTTATTGAATGATAATAATTTTTAATATAAATGAAAAAGGATTTTAACACAATTGAGGAGGCGTTGGAAGAACTTCGTAACGGAAAGATGATTATCGTTGTGGACGACCCCGATCGCGAGAATGAGGGTGATTTGATTTGTGCGGCTGAATTTGCGACCGTCGAGAACGTGAATTTCATGGCTACATACGGCAAGGGCTTGATTTGCATGCCGATGAGCGGCGAGATTACCAGGCGTTTGCGACTAAATCAAATGGTTGTGGAAAACACTGACAATCACAGTACAGCGTTCACTGTTTCCATTGATTATAGAGACACTACGACAGGTATTTCGGCGGTGGAACGCTCCATTACGGCTATGAAAGTGGTGGAAGACGGCATACGTCCCGAGGATTTTCGTCGTCCGGGGCACATGTTTCCGTTGGAAGCTCGTCAGGGTGGAGTGCTGAAGCGTGGCGGTCACACTGAAGCCACCGTCGATTTGATGCGCCTCGCCGGACTGAAGGAGTGCGGGCTCTGCTGCGAGATTATGCGCGAAGACGGCACCATGATGCGTACCACCGAACTGATACAGTTCGCCAAGGATAATAACTTGACAATCACATCAATAGCCGAGTTGATAAAATATCGTAGAAAGACGGAAGTGTTGGTGGAGCGTGTGACAGAAGCCGAGCTTCCGACGAAATACGGAAACTTCAGAGCCATCGGTTTCGTTGATAAAATCAGTGGCGAGCATCATGTGGCATTGGTGAAAGGCGATTTGACGAGCAATGAGCCTGTTTTATGCCGTGTGCACTCCGAATGCCTCACCGGCGATGCCTTCGGTTCGATGCGCTGCGATTGTGGCGAACAACTGCAGGAAGCGATGCGTCGTATCGAGGCGAAGGGCAGGGGCGTGCTTCTCTATCTGCGTCAGGAAGGTCGCGGCATCGGCTTGATAAACAAACTCAAAGCATATACTTTGCAGGATAAAGGCATGGACACCGTCGACGCCAACCTCGCGTTAGGTTTCGCCGCCGACTTGCGCGACTATGGCACCGGTGCGGAAATATTAGCCGACTTAGGTGCGAGAAAAATCATTGTAATGACTAACAACCCGATGAAAATCAGCGGTTTGGAAGGCTATGGTATCGAGATTGTCGGCCGCGAGCCTATAGAAATGACATGCAACGAAAAAGACGCATTTTATCTTTATACGAAATATAAAAAGATGGGACACATGCTGCATGTGAAAGAAGTAAAAGGCAAGAAGCAGGAAGACAGTACAGAAACGATTAATCGCAGCTGAAACGGTATCGCTGTCTTTCGCAAGTAACAATGCATATCAAGCTGTTGCAAAAATAAATACAAACACAAAAACATATAACTATGAACATTTTAGAAGGAAAATTATTGGCTGAAGGTCAGAAAATCGCTATTGTGGCCGGCCGTTTCAACGAAATCATCACCAACAAACTGCTGGGTGGCGCCATCGACGCTTTCAAACGTCACGGCGGCGATGAGAAAAACATTGATGTGGCTTGGGTCCCAGGTGCTTTCGAGATTCCTCTCGTGGCAAAAAAGATGGCGGCAAGCAAAAGATACGACGCAGTTGTTTGCCTCGGCGCAGTGATTCGCGGAGCCACGCCACATTTCGACATGGTCGCCAACGAAACCACCAAAGGCATCGCCACAGTAGGTCTGCAGACCGAAGTGCCGGTTGTTTTTGGCGTTCTTACCACCGACAACATTGAACAAGCTGTTGAAAGAGCCGGCTCAAAGGCGGGAAACAAAGGCTTCGAGGCTGTGACAACCGCCATAGAAATGGTGAATCTGCTGAAGCAGATTTAAGACCATAGACTTTGGACTTTAGAAGAGATGTCGCGAAATCATTGTGATGTCTCTTTTTTTTGTTTTTTAGCGACATTACTCAAATCAACCGCACTTTTTGACCCAAAGACAGCAAGCAGTTCTGGACAAACCTTTTGAACGGCCTAATGGCTGTTTTGGGGGCGTATGCAAAAAAAAATACCCGCCGTTGAAGGACGACGGGCAAACCTGATGTTTTCACAACGGAATAATCCTTATTGTGAATTGCTTCAAAAACTGTGCTGCAAAGATAGTGATTTTTTGAATACCGTGTCGGTTGTTCAAAAAAAATGTTTAATTTTGTGGAATTAAATCGTAAAAGCAAATCGCATGAAAAAAATACTTGGACTTGACCTGGGTACCAACAGCATCGGCTGGGCGGTGGTGAATGAAGCGGAAAACAAAGATGAAAAATCATCAATTGTGAAATTGGGAGTTAGGGTAAATCCACTCACTGTGGACGAACAACAAAATTTCGAGAAAGGCAAAAGCATCACGACCAATGCCGAACGCACGTTGAAACGCTCGATGCGGCGCAACCTGCAACGTTATAAATTACGTCGTGATGCCTTGGTTGATATTTTGAAACAACATGGTTTTATTGATGATGATACAATCTTGTCAGAAAATGGTAATAAAACCACTTTTGAAACATATCGACTAAGAGCAAAAGCAGCCACAGAAGAGGTCTCACTCGAAGAAGTAGCTCGTATTCTGTTGATGATTAACAAAAAACGCGGTTACAAGAGCAGCCGTAAGGCCAAAAACGATGAAGACGGACAACTCATCGACGGCATGGAAGTTGCAAAACAATTGTACGACAACCACCAAACTCCCGGTCAATTTGTTTTGGAGCTTTTACGGAAAGGCAAAAAGCAAGCGCCCGACTTCTATCGTTCGGATTTACAAGCCGAATTTGACAGAATATGGAACTTCCAAAAACAATTTTACCCCAACATACTGACCGACGAACTACAGGATAATCTTAAAGGCAAAAACGAAAAGCAGACCTGGGCGATTTGTGAGAAACCATTTGGCATCGAGGGAATCAAGCGCACGACAAAAGGCGAAGAACTAAAGCGTGAGAATTACGAATGGCGTTCCAAAAGCCTCTCGGAAAAGATGGATTTGGAAGAGTTGGCCGTTGTTTTGCAGAAAATCAATTCGCAAATCAACAATTCGAGCGGTTATCTTGGTGAAATAAGCGACCGTAGCAAGGAGTTGTTTTTCAAACATCAAACCGTGGGACAATATCAGATGGCCGAGTTGGATAAAAATCCAAATTATCGCCTGAAAAACCAAGTCTTTTATCGTCAGGACTATTTGGACGAATTTGAGACTATTTGGAAAACTCAAGCCAAGTTTCACAAAGAAATGACCCTCGAACTGAAAAAAGAGATTCGCGACGTCGTGATATTTTACCAGCGTCCGTTGAAATCACAAAAAGGACTGATTTCAATCTGCGAACTTGAAAACAAACAAATCGAAATCGAAATTGAAGGCAAGAAGAAATTAAAAACCATCGGACCCCGTGTCTGCCCAAAATCATCGCCACTATTTCAGGAATTCAAGATTTGGCAGACACTCAATAATATCAAGGTGTCAGGAAAAGTTTGCTCAAACAAGCAGACGGAATCAATCAACGGCAGTCGTGAATTATATCAAGAAGAGAAAGAAAGGCTTTTTGCGGAACTGAACTTGAAAGAGAAACTTTCCAAAACCGAAGCACTGAAATTACTGTTCGAGAATTGGAAAGAGCTTGACTTGAACTTCAAAGATATTGACGGCAACAAAACAAATGCAGCGTTGTTCAAGGCGTATCAAAAGATTTTGGAATTGAGCGACAACGGTGAATACGATTTTTCAAAAATGAACGCTCAAGAAATTATGCAGCATGTCGGGAAAATCTTCAAAGAGCATGGATACAATACCGACATTCTTCATTTCGACGCATCATTAGAGGGAAAATCTTTTGAACAGCAACCTGCATATCAATTATGGCATTTGCTGTATTCGTTTGAAGGAGACAAAACTAAAACCGGCAACGAACATTTAATCGACAAATTGATGTCGATTTACGGCTTTGACAGGGATTCCGCCAAAATACTCGCTAACGTTACATTCATTGACGATTACGGTTCGTTGTCGGCAAAGGCAATGCGAAAAATACTGCCTTACATGAAAGACGGAAACGGATATGATGTGGCTTGTGTTTATGCCGGATACGAAAAGCATTCAAAATCATCGCTGACCAAAAAAGAGATTGACAATAAAGTTCTGAAAGACAAATTGGATGTTCTTCCGAAAAATTCATTGCGCAATCCCGTGGTTGAGAAGATTCTGAACCAAATGGTTCATGTGGTAAACTCTGTTACAAGCACATACGGCAAGCCCGACGAAATCCGCATTGAATTGGCAAGAGACTTGAAAAAAAGCGCCAAGGAACGTAAGGAATTGACAAATACAATAAATAAAACAACAAGAGAGCATGAGGCTTATCGCAACATCCTTCAAAAAGAATTCGGAATAAAGAACCCGACCAGAAACGACATTATACGCTATAAACTCTATTTGGAACTGAAAGACAACGGCTTCAAAACGCTTTATTCAAACACTTATATTCCGCAAGAAAAATTGTTTAGCAAAGAGTTTGATATTGAGCACATTATCCCTAAAGCAAAATTGTTCGACGATTCGTTTTCAAACAAAACCATCGAGGCCGGCAATGTGAACAGAAATAAAAGCAACCAAACTGCGTACGATTATGTTTTAAAGGAATATCATGAAAAAGGTGCCGAAGAATACAAGGCGAGGATTGAAAAACTGTTTGGCAATGGAAATATTAGCAAAGCCAAACGCAACAAACTCCTGATGCGAGAAATTGACATACCGGACGGATTTATTGACAGGGATTTGCGCGATTCGCAATACATTGCTAAAAAAGCCCGTGAAATTTTGGGAAATGTGGTGAAAGTCGTTATTCCGACAACAGGCTCTGTCACCGATCGTCTGCGCGAAGACTGGCAATTGGTTGATGTTATGAAAGAACTTAACCTTCCAAAATACAATGAACTTGGTTTGGTTGAAGACGAAGAACATATCGATTACGCGACAGGTGAAATTCGCTACGTGAAGAAAATCAAGGATTGGACAAAACGCAATGACCACAGGCATCATGCAATGGACGCACTCACTATTGCCTTCACCAAACACTCGTTCATTCAATACCTGAACAACTTAAATGCTCGTGTAGAAAAAGGAGTTGATGATTATATCGACCTCGACTATGTTGAAATAAGCACATTGAGCAGAGAAAAGAGGGGGAAAGCCGTCGATAGCATCGAGAAAAAAGAATTGCATCGCGACAAAAACGGCAAACTGCGATTCAATCCGCCAATGCCGCTCGGTGAATTTCGTGCCGAAGCAAAACGCCAATTGGAAAACATTTTGGTTTCCATCAAAGCAAAAAACAAAGTTGCTACTCGCAATATGAATAAAGCGAATAACAAAGCGACTACTGAAATCATTGACAAAAACGGCAATAAGAAGACAATCAAGGGACAATTGACACTCACGCCACGCGGGCGACTGCACAATGAAACAATTTACGGTTGCATCAAACAATATGCGACAAAAATCGAGAAAGTAGGAGGCTCGTTTAATGCCGACAAAATTGCAACAGTTGCTTGCAAGCGGTATCGCGAGGCTTTATTAGAACGTCTGTCGATGTTTAACGGCGATGCAACAAAGGCATTTACAGGCAAAAACAGTCTTGAGAAAACCCCGATTTTCCTTGACGAGTTGCAGACTGAACAAGTGCCGGCAAAAGTAAAAACGGTTAATTTCGAGAATGTTTATACTATTCGAAAAGAAATCACAAAGGATTTGAAGGTAGAAAAGGTGATTGACTCCCGCATTCGCAAAATACTCGAACAAAGATTGACAGAGTTTGGAGGAGATGCCGTCAAGGCTTTTTCCAACCTTGATGAAAACCCAATTTGGCTAAACAAAGAAAAAGGAATTCAAATAAAGCGTGTTGCTATTTCCGGCGTCAGCAATGCCGAAGCCTTGCACCAAAAACGAGACCATCACGGACAATTGGTATTAGATGATAATGGTCGGCCGCAACCAGTAGATTTTGTAAGCACAGGCAACAACCATCATGTGGCTGTTTATAGGAAACCAAAGTTGGACAAGAATGGACGACAAATCATGGATGAAGATGGCAACTTGCAATACGAATTAGATGAGAATATTGTTTCATTTTACGAAGCAACATCTCGGGCCATGCTTGGATTACCCGTAATTGACAAAGCATACAAACGAGAAGAAGGCTGGCATTTCTTATTCACAATGAAACAAAATGAATATTTTGTGTTTCCACGATATGACGAGGATGGGAATATGACATTCAATCCTCTGGATTATGACGAGAATTGGTATAAGAATCCATCCAATTATGCAATAATAAGTCCGAATTTGTTTAGGGTACAAAAAATAGCTACAAAGAATTATATGTTTCGACATCATCTTGAAACGGTTGTTGGTGAACCAAAAGTTTTAAGAGATATAACATGGAAATTAATTCAGACACCTTCAAATTTAAATGGAATTGTTAAGGTTAGAATTAATCACATAGGTCAAATCGTATCAGTGGGAGAGTATTAAAATGATAAAAAAGACGCTCTTTTTCGGCAACCCCGCCTATCTGTCGGTTAAAAACTCGCAGCTGGTTGTAAAACGAACCGATTCCGACACAAAGGAGGCCGTTGTGGTGACTGCCCCGATTGAGGACATCGGCGTTGTGGTGCTCGAAGACCGTCAGATTACCGTTACAAACGTGGCCTTGGACGCATTGCTGCAAAACAATTGCGCTGTAATAACTTGCGATGAAAAACACATGCCTGCCGGAATGTTGTTGCCTCTTGAAGGAAATACAATCCAGAGTGAAAGATTTCGCAATCAGATTGAGGCGTCATTGCCTTTGAAGAAACAGTTGTGGCAGCAGACGGTGCAGGCGAAGATACGGAATCAGGCATCTGTGCTGAAAAGGTTGAGCGGCGTTGAAGCGGGGTGTATGTTGGCATGGGCAAACGATGTAAAGAGCGGTGACAGCGAAAACCTTGAGGGCAGGGCGGCGGCATATTATTGGAGAAACATTTTCCCGAATTTGCCGGGGTTCACGCGCGACAGGGAGGGAGAGACACCCAATAGCCTATTGAACTATGGATATGCCATTGTCAGGGCTGTTATCGCGCGGGCTTTGGTTGCAAGCGGACTTTTGCCCACTCTGGGAATCCATCATCATAACAGATACAATGCCTATTGCCTGGCAGACGACATCATGGAACCATATCGGCCGTATGTAGATGAATTGGTGTTAAATATTATGCAAAGCGAAATGGATTATGGCGAACTCACGCCAGAATTGAAACGGCAATTGTTAGGACTTCCTGTGACGGAGGTGGTAATTGGCGGGCAACGCAGTCCGATGATGGTGGCAGCGTCGCAGACCACGTCGTCGTTATGCAAATGTTTTTCAGGTGAACTTCGGAAATTGGCATATCCGACGATGGAAATCTGATGGATAGGTTTAGTGAATATAGAGTTATGTGGGTCATGGTGTTTTTCGATTTGCCTACTGACACGAAAAAAGAGCGAAAAGCTGCGGCGGAGTTCCGAAAGAAGTTGTTGAACGACGGCTTCACAATGTTTCAGTTTTCCATATATTTAAGGCATTGTGCGAGCATGGAAAATGCCGATGTGCACATTAAAAGGGTGAAAATGATATTGCCGGAGCACGGCGAGGTCGGGATAATGTGCGTCACGGACAAGCAATTCGGCAACATGGAGATTTTTCACAACAAAAAGGTGGGGGCGAAGAGCACTCCCGGACAGCAGTTGGAACTGTTTTGAGTTTCAGAAATCGTGTGGAATTAAAAAATCCGACTTGTTCAAGGTCGGATTTTTTAATTCTGAAACAACTTTTAACTTGTTGTGGGTCAATTATTTACAGCGATTGTGTTGTTTCAGCTGCAAATATACACAATTTTTGAAAGCAATTCACAACAAGTGGATGGATAACGTGTCGGAGGTCTTGTTGTTTCAGCTGCAAATATACACAATTTTTGAAAGCAATTCACAACCCAGCGATTGGCGTGAATTTCTTCGCACCGGTTGTTTCAGCTGCAAATATACACAATTTTTGAAAGCAATTCACAACGCACTGTGAATTATCAGTTATTAACTTAAAAGTTGTTTCAGCTGCAAATATACACAATTTTTGAAAGCAATTCACAACATTTGACGAACCAGCAGACGAGTCAGTTGTGTTGTTTCAGCTGCAAATATACACAATTTTTGAAAGCAATTCACAACCGGCAACAGTCCTCGCATGATAGTTACTGTGTTGTTTCAGCTGCAAATATACACAATTTTTGAAAGCAATTCACAACGAGCTGTTTGTTCACGTCGTTGTAGAGGCCGTTGTTTCAGCTGCAAATATACACAATTTTTGAAAGCAATTCACAACACATCAGACCTGTTCCCATCGAGCCTATCGGTTGTTTCAGCTGCAAATATACACAATTTTTGAAAGCAATTCACAACTGGCGCGAACGTCTCTTTGTCAAATAGTTGTTGTTTCAGCTGCAAATATACACAATTTTTGAAAGCAATTCACAACATAGTATTCACGCGCTGGCACGAGGACGAGTTGTTTCAGCTGCAAATATACACAATTTTTGAAAGCAATTCACAACGAACTTGAAGACAAAATCAACGAGAGGAGGTTGTTTCAGCTGCAAATATACACAATTTTTGAAAGCAATTCACAACAAAATACACATGCAAGCTCCTTACCGTCGAGTTGTTTCAGCTGCAAATATACACAATTTTTGAAAGCAATTCACAACTGCCTGCTTCTTGGCCGAATACTGGATATGTTGTTTCAGCTGCAAATATACACAATTTTTGAAAGCAATTCACAACAATTATCGGGGACATCACCGCACCTGCCGTGTTGTTTCAGCTGCAAATATACACAATTTTTGAAAGCAATTCACAACCTATCTTTTAAAATTTTATTTAAATAATTGTTGTTTCAGCTGCAAATATACACAATTTTTGAAAGCAATTCACAACATCCGAGTTGATGACATTGTAATCAACCGTGTTGTTTCAGCTGCAAATATACACAATTTTTGAAAGCAATTCACAACGGCGACGACTTGAATTATTATTTCGGGTCGAGTTGTTTCAGCTGCAAATATACACAATTTTTGAAAGCAATTCACAACATTTCCATCAAGGTTCTCATTTTTTAATTGGTTGTTTCAGCTGCAAATATACACAATTTTTGAAAGCAATTCACAACAAATAATTAACATTATGCGCCTTTTGGCGGTTGTTTCAGCTGCAAATATACACAATTTTTGAAAGCAATTCACAACTTCCGACGTTCAAAAATTTTTAAAACGCCTGTTGTTTCAGCTGCAAATATACACAATTTTTGAAAGCAATTCACAACCAATGACGACTATTCGCAAGACTACGGCAGTTGTTTCAGCTGCAAATATACACAATTTTTGAAAGCAATTCACAACAGGTTAGTCAATCAAAAGATTTTGCGGATGTCTCTTGGAAACTTGCCTGTACAGGGGTCTTCTTTCCCAAGAACCCATTTGACAAGGGAAGATATAAAGCCGACGCATAAAGCCAGCAGCCCGAAGCCGATGACAACGTATAATATGATGGCCAATATCTTTATCATTTGAATGATTTTTTTGCAAAGGTTGTTCCAGCTGCAAATATACACAATTTTTGAAAGCAATTCACAACAAAACAATAGTTTATTTACGACCCTTCTTGCCTTCGGGCGTGAATAGCTTTCGCCAGTCCTGATAAGGCACTTCGAAATAGAAGCTGTCTATCAGTTCCACGAATATGCCGAAACGGAATCGCACTACATCCTTGCCGTCCGACCCCGTGAAGCGTCTGACCGTGATAAACGGCTCTGGCTGGGTCGCTCCAGCCGTCGGTAGAAGGTCTTTGCTCAACATCAGGAAAAACGGGAATGAATAGTCGCGGTTGTCCTGACACATGGCGTTGACGAACTGCGGAGTGACGGTGTAGGTCTCCCCTGTCGCAAGGCTGTCGAGCCTATTGTAGTCGTTCACGGACAGCAGCACCTGATACATCATTCTTTTATGTTTCCATTCAAGACGCAGTTCTGGGTATTGCCAATAATAGTCGTGGCGGTCAACGAACAGGAACGTTCTGCCGTCAGTCTTGCCTATGAACATCGTCGAGAAGTTCTCACAGGCAACACCTTCGCCCTGATATATGAGTTTGTTGCACTTGCGGCTCTTCCACGAGCTGCCCTCCTGTTCCCAATAGCGGGCGTTGTCGAGGTTCTTCGAAGCGTAAGTCAGGAACGGCATGGGGGTTGCCGTCCTGTCCTGTGCGGCGATCGTCAGCGTGCTACCTATTATAATAATCGCCAAGAGGCACAATTTGCGGGCTGTGTTCATCTTTCCTCCAGTCTTGACAATATACGTTCTATTCTTTCGTCACGTTTGTTCAGAGCGTCAAGCTGGCTCTCAAGCACGTCGAGCTGGCGGTTCATAATTTTCTGCTGCTTGAGGATGACATCAAGGAATCGCTCCGTCCCGAGCGTTGCTATGTCCTGTGGAGTCAGATTCACACCTTCTTCGGAAGGCGAAACGCTTTCGTAATCACCGAACATCTTCTGCAACAGCTTCAATGCACTTTCTGGGATTGTTTTTCCGCGTTCCCAATTCTGAACCGTGCGCAACGTAACTCCGCATTTATCAGCAAGTTCCTGCTGTGTCAGGTTGTACTTTGTTCTTATTTTTTTTACATCTGCCATAATCGTTTGTAAATTCAAAGGTTGTTCCAGCTGCAAATATACACAATTTTTGAAAGCAATTCACAATACCTCGACGCGTCAACGCGGATTCCTTATTTCGGCATGCAACGACATGTGCAACCAGCCGACGCAGAAGGCGATGAAGATGGGGCTGTTTGAAATCAAAAAGACTTCCAATAAAAATTCAGAATATGAAATTAGTTGTTTTGACGGTGCAAAGATACGGTAAAATTCATTATCTTTGCGGCGAAGCTGTCAACAGCTGATAAATTAAAAACAAGAAGTTATGTTAGGCGCAATTATCGGTGACATAGTAGGCTCAAAGTATGAGTTTAACAACATCAAAACAAAAAATTTTGAGTTGTTTTCTGATGGGTGTTCTTACACGGACGACACAATAATGACAGTGGCGGTGGCTGAATGGCTAATGACATCAAGCCATGCACAATGCCTGATTAGCATTATGAGGGAGTATGGAAGGAATTATCCGTTCCCACAAGGCGGTTATGGCGGCTCGTTTGCCCGCTGGCTGCGTGATGCAAACCCATTGCCGTATTACAGCTTCGGAAATGGAGCTGCCATGCGTGTGTCACCTGTAGGGATGATTTATGATGATGCAGAGACAACAGAGTGTATGGCTGGTCTGACCGCATCAGTCACACACGACCATCCTGAAGGTTTCAAGGGTGCAAAGTCGGTCGCTCATGCCATGTGGATGGCCCGGCACTCATACAGTAAGGAAGCGATACGTGATGAGATAGAAAGAATATTTGGTTATGATTTGCACATGAGCTGCGATGACATCAGACCGACATACATGTTCAATGAGACGTGCCAAGGTACAGTGCCACAAGCAATAGTGGCGTTTCTTGACAGCACCGACTTTGAAGATGCCATCCGCAATGCCGTGTCACTGGGCGGTGACAGTGATACGCTTGCAGCCATAACAGGCAGCATTGCCGAAGCATATTACGGTCTCCCTGATGATTTGTGCAAAAAGGCAATGTCATATTTGCCGGATGAATTTAAAGATATAATTGATAGATTTTACAAAACACTGAAAAACAAGTAGTTATGAATAATACAGAAAGAAAAAAACGCTTTGATAGCCGAATGTAAATACTATAAAAGAGAAGGTCAGTCGCTATTTACTGATGACCACGATAAAAACCTTTTGTGATTTTATGAGCGTTCAAGGGTAAATGAGTTTGGATGCTGTGCATACCAATCATATTTCTCGTAAACGGACAAGGCACCGCTATGCGGTGCCTTGTCCGTTTCTTCAGTTATCGAAACTATTAAGCTTCAGTTTCTGTTGTTTCTGCCGCTTCCTCAACTGCCGGAGCCTCTTCTGCGGGGGCTTCCTCGGCGTTTTCGGTTGCTTCGGCTGCCGCCGCCTGTGCCGCGAGCTCTGCCTGTTTCTTGGCGATAGCTTCGGCGCGCGCTGCGTTCACCTTGCTTTCCACTTCGAATCTTGCTTTCTGGTCGGCTCTGTTCTTCTCGACTTTAGCCTTGATTTCCTGAGCCAACTTGGCTTCTTTTTCTTTCATCCATGTCTGGAACTTGACTTCAGCCTGCTCCGCTGTCATGGCGCCCTTCTTGACACCAACCATGAGGTGTTTCTTGAGCATGACACCCTTCTTTGAAAGGATTGAACGAACTGTGTCGGTCGGTTGAGCGCCCTTGTTTAACCAATCAAGAGCTTTGTCAAAATTCAAATTGATTTCTGCCGGAACTGTTATAGGATTGTAAGTTCCGATCTTTTCAATAAATCTACCATCACGAGGTGCGCGACCGTCTGCAATTACAATGTGATAGAAAGGCTGACCCTTTTTACCATGTCTCTGTAATCTGATTTTTGCTGGCATAAAATTACTTTTTAAATTGATTTATAATTAGTTGACTTAAACCTACTCGAGGTTTGCGAGTGCAAAAGTACAACATTTTTCAATATCTTCAGCAAAATAAAAAAATATATTTTTGTTTCAAAAAAAATCTCTATCTTTGGAAATTGATATATCGGATTTTTATCCTTTGATAATCAATTTAAATGATTTTAAACTTCATACACCAAATTTCAAATTGTAGAAATATGTTATTGACATCTGATACCGAAACGACAGGCTTGCCGTTTATGAAAGACGAGCTTAAGCACGCCTTTACACACCTGCATGTGCACTCGCATTTTTCAATCCTTGACGGAATGTCGAAAATTCCGGAGTTGATTGACAAATGTCAGAAAAACGGCATGCACGCAATGGCTCTTACCGACCATGGCAATATGTTTGGTATCAAGGAGTTGGCTGATTATTCCGACAAGGTAAACGGAAAAATCAAGGATAAAATCACGGTTCAGGAAGCGATTTTGAAAAAGGAAGACGCTACAGAAGAGGAGAAAGCTGTTGCCAAGCAAGAGATTGAACAGCTTAACAAGCAGTTTTTCAAGCCTATTTTCGGCATAGAAGCGTACTGCGCTCCTGTCGAAATAGCCAAGCGCGACGGGCGTGGCGACCGTGGCTGGCACCTTATTTTGCTGGCAAAGAATAAAACAGGCTATAAAAACCTTTGTAAGCTGGCATCCATAGCATACACTGACGGTTTCTATTACAACCCGCGCATCGACCACTCGCTTATCGAGCAGCATCACGAGGGCATCATCGCTTGTTCGGCATGTCTCGGCGGCGAGGTGCCGCAGAAAATCATGAACGGCGACATCAAGGGAGCGGAAGAAACAATAATGTGGTTCAAATCGTTGTTTGGCGATGACTATTATCTTGAAATTCAACGACATAAGACCAACAAGCCTGGGGGCGACCAAGAAGTTTACGCACGACAGGTTGAGGTTAACAAAGTGATTTTGGAACTCGCAGAAAAGACAAACACCAAAGTAATCTGCACCAACGACGTGCATTTTGTGGAAGAGGAGCACGGCGAGGCGCACGACCGTCTGATATGTCTAAACACGGGAAAAGATCTCGACGACCCGACGCGAATGCGTTACACCAAGCAGGAATGGCTCAAAACACCGGAAGAGATGTTCGATATATTCTCGGATGTGCCGGAATCTCTCGCAAACACTATGGAAATCGCCGACAAAGTGGAAATGTATTCCATCAACTCCGACCCGATAATGCCGGAATTTGACATTCCGAAGGAGTTCGGAACGGTGGAGGAGTACAAGAGGAAATTCACTGAAAACGACCTGTTCAACGAGTTCACGCACAATGAGCGCGGCGAAGTGGTGATGGATGAGAAGTCTGCCAAGAAGAAGATAGAGAAAATGGGGGGCTATGAGAAGTTGTACCGTATCAAGCTTGAAGCTGATTACTTGGCAAAACTTGCATGGGCGGGCGCAAAGGAGCGTTACGGCTACAACCTCACCGAAGAACAGAAAGAGCGTATCAATTTCGAGCTTCACACCATGAAATCCATGGGTTTCCCGGGTTACTTCCTGATTGTTGCGGACTATATCCGCGGCGCGCGCGAGGAACTTGGCGTGTCTGTCGGTCCCGGCCGTGGCTCGGCGGCAGGCTCTGTCGTCGCCTATTGCTTGAAAATCACAGATGTGGACCCGCTGAAATACGACTTGCTGTTCGAGCGATTCCTCAATCCCGACCGTATCTCGCTTCCAGATATCGATGTCGATTTCGATGATGACGGACGCGCCAAGGTTCTTGACTGGATTACACAGAAATATGGCAAGGAAAAAGTGGCACATATCATAACTTACGGCACAATGGCTGCAAAATCCGCCATTCAGGACGTGAGCCGCGTGCAGAAAATCCCGCTGTCAGAAGTCGCCACGATAAAGAGCTATATCCCTGATCGCGGTTTCCCGGATAACATCAAGGATGAGAAGGGAAAATCGCCGAAAGTGAACCTCAAAAACTGCTACAAATACATTCCGGGTCTGAAAGAGATGCTTAACGGCGACGACGAGAATGTGTCGTCAATGCTAACGTATGCAAGTGAACTCGAAGATACTAATCGTCAGATTGGAATACATGCCTGCGGTGTCATCATAGGCGCCGACGACTTGACAAAATTCGCCCCTGTCTGCACAATCAAAGACAAAGACACCGGCGAAGATGTGCTCGTTACACAATACGATGGACATGTCATCGAAAATGTCGGTCTTATCAAAATGGACTTCCTTGGCCTCAAGACATTGACACAGATTAAGGACGCACTTGCAAATATCAAGAAAACCCACGGCGTCGACCTCGACATCGACCATATCCCGATTGATGACAAAGAGACTTTCGCTTTGTTCAGCTCCGGCAACACCATCGGAACGTTCCAATTTGAATCTCCGGGTATGCAGAAATACCTGCGAGAGCTGCAACCTACTGTGTTTGAGGACCTTATCGCCATGAACGCCCTCTATCGTCCGGGTCCGATGGATTATATTCCGACGTTTATTGCACGCAAACAGGGACGCGAGCCTATCGAGTACGACTTCCCGGAAATGGAGAAATATCTTAAAGACACCTACGGCGTGACGGTGTATCAGGAGCAGGTGATGCTTCTGTCGCGACAGCTGGCCAATTTCACTCGCGGAGAGTCGGACACCTTGCGTAAAGCAATGGGTAAGAAACAGATTGCCAAAATGATGGAGCTCAAAGACAAGTTCATGAAACAAGGTCAAGAACTCGGTCACGATGCAAAGACACTCGAAAAAATCTGGAACGACTGGGAGAAATTCGCTTCTTACGCTTTCAACAAATCGCATGCGACATGTTATTCGTGGATTGCTTACCAGACTGCTTATCTGAAAGCTCATTATCCTGCGGAATTTATGGCTGCGGTGTTGAACTCAAGCATTCGTGACGCCAATGAGGTCATCTTTATGCTTGACGAGTGCAAGCGGATGAAAATCAATGTGTTTCCTCCGAATGTCAATAAGTCGGAATATAAATTCACAGTGGACGAAAACGGCAATATCTACTATGGATTCGGTGGTATTAAAGGCATAGGCGAGGTGGCTGATGCCATAAAGGAAGAACGCGAGGCGAACGGCAGATTTAACAGCTTTGCCGATTTTATGGCAAGAGTGGGAGCAGGGCATCTTAATAGAAAAGTACTGGAACAGCTTGCGAGAGCAGGCGCCTTCAGCGACTTTAACGAGTTGCATCGCGCTGCGTATTTTTATATCGCCCCGGGAGAGAAACTGAATTTTATCGAGAAGTCGATAAAACAGGTCAACGCAAGCAACGAGCGCAAAAACAACGCCCAAATCGACCTTTTTGGAGAGCTTGAAGCAGCAGGCGGCGACGATCTGTTCAAACTTGATATACCAGATTGCGAACATTGGTCGAACATCAAGATGCTGGAGGAGGAAAAGGAAGCCATCGGATTTTTCCTGAGCTCGCATCCGCTTGACGCTTACGAATATACGATTAAATATTTTGTGGATACAAAACTTGAAAACATAAAAGACGTCGTGGAACACAAAGAAGGCACAACGATTCATGTCGCTGGAATTGTGTCGTCGGCGAATGTTATGACGACAAAAACAGGTAAACAGTTTGGCAAATATGTCCTTGAAGACCAGACCGGCAGCTATGACTTCGCATTGTTTGGAGAGGCGTTTATGAAGTTTCGTCATTTGTTTGTCATCGGAACCTCCCTGTTTATTACAGGAAGCGTTAAAGAACCTTATTATAACAGGGATTTGCCTGATGACAAGAAACGTCCGAATGAACTTAAAGTAATGGAAGTCAAATTGCTTGACGAGGTTTTTGAGAAATCAAAGCGCGAAGCGAAGTTTGTGTTGAATATCAATAGGTTAACAAGTGAAAATGTTAAAAATATTATTGATATAATTAAAGACAACCCAGGAAATCAGCCATATTCAATGATGCTTGTCGACAAGGAGCACAACATGACATGCTCGACGCATCCTGAGAAAGGCAAGATTAATGCGGAGGCGGTTTTCAAAAAATTGAACGATTTCGCCGATTTGGTGTCGTATGATTTGTTAAAAGGCAATTAGTGGAGATGTTTTTTAAAGTTGGAGTTTTCAATATGAAAAGATTGATAATATTTTTGATTGTTGCTGTTTTTCTTGCTTCATGTGGCAAACATTCTGATATTACCGATTGTCAGATGCATACTAGTACGGAGCTTCTTCACATCGATTTCCTCATGCAATATGATGCGGATTCCGCGCTGATGTGTCTCATGTCATTTCGACCGGAGCGCAATGAAATGGAGCGTAGTGGAGAAATCTCCTCCATTTTCAACGAGAATTATCATTCCCTTCTTCTTTCCGAAGCCCTCTACAAAACCGACAATCCTCAAAATCGCATTGAACTGCAAACTGCAATGCACTATTTCGACAGCCTTGCCGAAAAATACCCCCAAAATGACGATATTACACTTCTTTCCGCCCGCTCCCATTATATGAACGGCGTTGGGTATTATGAAAATGACAGTGTTGTTGAAGCGTGCAAGGAATATCTAAAGACGCTTGAAATAATGGAGGGCAACTTCGATGTCGATAAACTTACGGGATTTAGGGCAAAATTCATCGGATTAACATATAGTCGTTTGGGAGAGATTTTTTCAAATAATGGCATGGGCACTTCAGCAATTGAGTCGTACAAAATATCCATAAAATTTTTATCGAGATTGCCCAACTACAGTTTGGCCAACATTAACCGTAGGATAGGGTTGTCATATATGCTCGACAACTTAAATAATGACAGTGCGTTGTATTATTATAGGAAGTCTATTTGTCTTTCAACAAAAGAAAACAAAACACATGTATTAAACTGCGCCATTTCGGAAGCCGCACCTCTATATTATGATTTGGGTTATAAAGACAGTGCTTTAATAATGATTAGGACCGCATTATCATCTTCATCAGACGAAGACTTGTATTTGGCACGTTGTTTTACATATGGTTCTATTTTAACCCAAGAATGCCTGTATGATTCGGCCATATTTTATCTCAAAAAAAGCATTAACCGAAACTGGTTTGCTACACAAACCGTATCAGCCGAACTTCTTATGAAATGTTATCAAGCTCTTGGCGACACAGTAAAGATGCGGTATTATAAAAACCTTTACGGTGAAGACCTTGATGAATATAGAAATGTTTTGCCATTAGAAGACGAATTAGCTACTGTTTATGATTCTTATAAACAGAACCATTTACAAAAAGAGCATTCTCGACAAATTAAAAAACAAATTATTAGCAGTATTGTCTTTTCTGTGTTAATAATTACTGCTATTGCTGTAGCTGTTATACATAATAGAAACAAAATAAACAAAGTTAAGAAGAAATCGCACGACGACATTAAGGAAAAGGACAAGGCTTTGGCTGAAATGAAGCGAAAAACGGAAGCCAACCCTTTCATTAACGAGCCAATTTGCAAATCTATATTGGAAACAGTAAACAAACGACAATTCAAAACAAGAGTCCCTTTCACTGCATACAAGGAATACGCATTAAGCAAAGAGCAATTATTGGCATTGAAAGACGCCATGGATAGGCACTACGACAATTTTACACAATGGATATGTAAAGATTATTCCGAGCTTACTACCGATGATATTGATTATTTGTGTCTTTACCATCTTGGTTTGAAAGATACAGAAATTTTTGTCTTGATGCAACGGGCATACCCCACAGTTGGCGAACGCAGCCGTAAGCTAAAACGCATATTCAACAGCAACAAACCACTAAATGATATTATTAAAAACATTATAGAACTTCATCACAAGTTGTCGTAAATAATCATAAATAATTGTATATCAATTGTTTATGCCAGAACCATATCAATCCATATCATGTTTTTGTTGACACTTGTTCATAGTTGAAATAGTTTTGTAGAAAAAATGATTCAATTATGTACAAACGTATCTTTTTAATCGCATGCATGCTCGGAATGATGGGTCGAGTCATGCCAACAATTATGTCGCAGAAGACAATCTTACTGTGTTAGCAAGTAAAAATGGTGGTGATGACAAAGGCTCAAGTATTACCGCTGACATCAACGGTAACACTCTAACAGTGGCTTTCTCTCAAAACCTTGGTGAGGTTACTGTAGAAATCTCCACCGCTTCCGGAGCCACAATATGCTGTTTGTCGGTCCAAACGCCGACAGGCTACCAATTTTATATACCTTCATCCGGCAGCTATGTTGTGACATTCACATTGTCAAACGGCGATGAATATTATGGGGAATTTGTAGTTGCAAATTAAATCATCATTATTAATAAATTATTAACAATTAAATCCTAAAAAAATGAAAATGTATTTTAAAATTTCATCAATTGTGTTATTCGTAATTATGACTTTATTGTCATGTAATAAAGAAAACCGTATTTTGCCAAGTAAAACAAAGTATGAGAAATATAAACCTATTGCATCAATGTCAAAACAAAGAACAATGACTTATTATGTATCACTTGATGACTTGCAAACAAAAATGGATAAGGATTTATTGGATTCTAAAGAAATGCGTCAATTCATTATCGAGGATTGGTATATTGATTTAGGTGATGGTACAGATTTAAATCCATTAACATTAGTTGTCAGTGTTTTTGATGTGTTAAATGAACAAGTAATTACACATTTCTTTATGAGAGAATGTCTTATTACTGAAAATGTTGATGGAACAACTTATTTTTATATTAATCCAGAACTAATATCAGGTTCATATCAATTGGCTTCTGCCGATGTCGATACTCGTGAAACAGGAAGAGGAACATTGTTCACTGTATCTAACGGTAATATCATAAATGTTGAAACAGATGCATTGATTGTTGATAGAGCTCACCCTCATCCATATTGGCACGTCGATTGTTCATCCTCATTTTGTGCAAGTGCTTGTGAAAGAGAAGGTGCGGTGAATAATGATGGTTCATATTCATACGGATGCAAGCAATGCCAGCGTCCGTGTGAAGGATTTGTGGGTGCTTGTGTAGCTAATTCTATAAATGTTGGAGAAAGAATATTAAGTTGGTTTTCTTATTTCAATATTTCAATATTTTAGCTTGAATATTTCATAACAGGATGGGGGAACCCCCATCCTAAATTTTTTAAATATGAGAACGATTCATAAAAAGTTGTTTCTTTTACCATTTTTATTGCTATTTCTATCAATATTTATACTTCATGCTCAGAAAAAATCTAATATTTTTACAACAATTAATGCTGAATACAAATATGGTAAATTGGCACAAGAAGCTATCAATAAATACAATTGGATTAGCTTTGACATTGTTGTGCGCATGGAATATAATGGTCAACAATTACCTGATTTAATATATAATATCAGCTATTATAATGAGAAAAAGACATCGAAAGTTTTTTTTTCAGACCAATTTGGAAGATGTTATATGACGGATAACACATCTATTTATTTTGTTGATAATCAAAACTATGAATTCACAATATTTAATAAAAACAAAAACAGCGATTGGTACGAATTAACGCGCTCGAATTATGAAGACAAAATCAGATATATGCCATATTATGAGAAACAAACACTTAATCCTTTGGTCGAATCGCGTCATATCATACAACATTATAGTAAAGATACAGTCATTAATGGCAATCCATATGTGAAATTTTATGGACATAGCATGAAATATAAGCAATTAAATCCAAAGACAAATGAGTTCGATATACCATCCCAATATTATTGTATTACCTGGATCAATAAAGAAACAAATATTGTGGATAGTGTTAAAATATGGCAATTATATGATAAAGAACATGGTTCTGAAACCATTAATTATATAATTAAAAATATAAGTCATGATAATAAAACAGATGAGTATTCGATTACATTTGATACAAACAATCAAAAATACAAACATTACTCATATCATGATGATAGCAATCCACCTTATAGTATGATTAATTCATATAACACAGAATTGTCAGAATCGTTATTGTCATATCCTTTAGTAAGTTTATCAGGTGATACAACCACTATAAATTATTACGAAGGATGGATCCTTATAAATTTCTGGACTTTTGGATGTACACCATGTTATGAGCATATGAAAAAAATGAGTCAAGAAAAAGACTCTTTAGGATTTACAGTACTGCAACAAAACAAAATCACAACTTTATGTATTAATCCTTATTCTAACAATTTTGAAGCTTTACAAAAGATAGCAAATAAATACAATTTAAATGATTGTATATATTCAGCAAAGGGTATAAATACATGGATAAACATTCCATATTTTCCATCATATTATTTGATATCTCCAAATAAGAAAAATATTCTGAAATACACATGGCTTGATGATTATTCAAACTTGTTATTATATATAAAAGAAAAATGAATGGAAAATTTATACATGTTATAATTTGTGTGTTTATGCATGTTTTTGTACATTCACAAAATATAGACATTGATAATGGACCTATTATTCAATTTGAAGAAACAAAGTTTGATTTTGACACAATTCTGTCAAAAGATACTGTACTGCATAAATTTAAATTTACAAATATAGGTAATGAACCATTAATAATAACTAATGCATACACTTCCTGCGGTTGTACAATGCCCCAATGGCCTAAAGAACCAATAAACCCCAATGAAAGTGGTTATATTATTGTTGGCTTTCATACAAGGAATATCGGAAGATTTAATAAAGGAACAATGGTTAAATCAAATGCTGTTAATTCTCCTAATATGATGATTAGGATTAATGGTTTTGTAAAAAAACAAGAAAAATAGGCATATTGATAAATTTATTCCTCAAGCGACAAAACTCAAAGATGGTAGTGCAAAACAGCATCTAAATTTTATAATCTTGGTGGCACAAGTCAAAATAATTAGTATCTTTGCATCGTTAAATTACTAATTAAAACATTTATTATGGCAATGCAAATCAATGAACAGAACTTCGAGGCTGAAGTCTTGAAATCGGAAATCCCTGTAATGGTTGACTTTGGTGCAACATGGTGCGGTCCGTGCCGCATGATTGCTCCTTATATGGATCAGTTGGCCGACGAATACGCCGGCAAGGCAAAGGTCGTGAAAGTTGACGTTGACGAATGCGGCAACCTCGCTGCACAGTTTGGCATCAGAAACGTGCCTACAGTGCTCTTCTTCAAGAACGGCGAAGTCGTTGAGAAACACGTCGGCGGCGCTCCAAAGGCTACATTTGAGGAAAAACTGAAAAAATTCTTGTAAATCCCCCTCTTGTCGTTTCGAGCGGGGCGGAATGAAGGAATCCACGACAAACAACTCTGACAGATTCAAATGCCGGAGATTTCTCGACTTCACTTCGTTTCGCTCGAAATGACGGCATGAATGTATGGACTTGGAAAAAGCAGATATCGCTCCTCTTGGGAGTCTTGAATTTCATGCCCGCCAGATAGTGGAAGGCTTCATAACAGGACTTCACAAGAGTCCGTTTCATGGGTTTTCAGTAGAGTTTGCAGAACATCGCTTGTACAACACCGGCGAACCAATCCGTAATATCGACTGGAAACTTTATGGTAGAACGGAAAAATTGTTTGTGAAACGTTATGAGGAGGAAACCAACCTCCGTTGCCAACTCGTTATCGACACAAGTTCAAGCATGTATTTCCCCATGCGTCAACACCTTGACTACCAAAATCCCAACAAACTTTGGTTCTCGGTTTACAGCGCGGCTTCACTAATGGAGCTCATGCACCGTCAGCGTGACGCCGTCGGTCTTGATTTGTTTGATGATGATGTCACAATACATACCGACGCAAAACTTTCTCCTGTACATATCAATATGATTTACAACAATTTGGAAAAACTGTTGTCGCCATACGATAAAAACAAGAAGAAAGAAACCGATGCCACGGCCTGTCTGCACAAAATTGCCGAGATGACGCACAAACGCTCATTGGTTATCATTTTCAGCGACATGATAGACAGCCTTGAATCGCACGATGATTTGTTCGCGGCACTTGAGCATCTGCGTTATAACAAACATGAAGTCGTGCTTTTTCATGTGCATGACGGATTACTTGAACAAAATTTTGAGTTTGAAAACCGTCCGTATCGTTTCGTTGACCTCGAATCGGGTGATGTAGTGAAGCTTAACCCGACAGAGGTCAAAGAGAAATATGGGCAAATCATGAAAGCTCGCAAAGACGATTTGCTTCGCCATTGCCACCAATACCAAATCGACTATGTCGAAGCCGACATCAACAAGCTTTACGACCAGGTGCTGACGGCTTATTTGATAAAAAGAGAGAAGTTGTATTGACGAAACACTCTTATCCGTTGTCAGATTGCCGCCGTTCTATCTGTGCCGAAGCCAGGTGGAGGCACGCTACAACTTCCAAACAAGTTGCAGTTTTCCCTCGGTCTTGACGTTTCCTTCAATCAGCTCCAAGCCACTGCCAATCTCGTTGACATCGCTGTAAATTGTGCTGCCGATTTTTGCGTTAATCGACAGCCCCCGTCGGAGCTTGACTTTTCCTAACAGATAGATTCTCATACCTTTATGATAGAAACTGCCGATAGAAAAGGCGTTCAGCACATCGTTTTCGTAAGCATAGACCGCCCCTTTCGGACTGTCGAACAACGCATATCTGAATGCGAAGCTAAACGGCTGATTTTCAGGATTATATAATATGTCCTGATATATCAAATACGAACCGCTGTATTCGACGCGGTTTTTCAATATAAAATCGTTCCCTATGGGGTAGGTGATGTGAAAACGCAGCGACATCTTGCATTCATGAATCAAACTGCGCATATACGTGTTGTCACCCGTACCGTTTTTCTCTTTGTCTTTATATCTTAATTCAATGAAAAACAATGACTTGCTATTTATTTCATGATTTATTTGAAGATTGTATTCTTGTGTTCTGCTCGGAGCGTATGCCGTGGTCTTGAGCCACTCTGACTGTGGATAATCAACGGTGGCGACAAGATTCCATTTCGGAGCGAAAGTGATTGATGTTGAGAGATATATGCCTTTTTCATTGCGAGTTTTGCTACCTGAAGCATAGGCGTTGCTGTAAAAGTTTTGATATCGCTTGTCGTAATATCTGTAAAATATAGTGAAACTGATATATCCAGCAGGTTGTACCGTACTCCCGAACAATATTGCGGGAGCTTTATTGCCACTCATAGCCGCCTCGCCGTAAAATGCGAATTTCTTTAACACATAATAAAAGTCAACTCCTTGATTAACAAGTGCTTTACCTTTGAAGTAAAAAGTGTTGTACAACCTCGGGTCTGGAATCAAGGCAGTGCTTAATATTGTTTTATGAATGGTGTATCCTATTTGATAGTTGGCACCTCTTATACTGATGTTTCCTCCAATCAACTGTTGTTTAATCGCATGACGGTCAATGAGTTCACCGTATGTCCGATGCAATCCTGTCTGTTGCAGCGCTGTCACATGACGAGGATTGTCGGCGCTGTCTTTGACATTGAGATTGGCATCGACATGTTTGTTGGAATAAAACATTGACAACTCTAATGACTTGTAACGCAATGTCGTGGCGAAACCTCGCAGATAGCCGCTCTCATTCGCCGATTTCGATGCCCGAATCTTCTTGCTTTTTCTCAAAAGAGAGCCGCCACTTGCAGCGAACGCCATTCCGGACCCCATCGTGAGCCCCTGACCGAAAGCCAATTGATAATCGCCAAGAGCCAAAGTCTTGATAGTCCCCAAGTCATTTATTAGAAAATGAAAAGAGGCGAAATCTATTGTCTTATAGGCTTTTGAGCCAATCATTTTCTTGATGGAGTCGTTGATTTTAGGAGTGAAAAGATACTCGCCGGGGTCTTTTTCAAGCGAAAGGCCGCTTTCAATCTTGTCATGATAAGAAAAATTATATCTGAAATATAGTTTCTGTGGACTTCCGAGATATTTTTTGTTTGGATTCTCATATAAAATCGAATCGTCAACATCTTTATACCCCTCCTTTTTATTGAAACATTGCTCAATTTGGAATTGCACCCGGTGTTTGCCGAGTTTCCACATGTCTTTAAGACGACGCTGCTCCTGTTCTTTGGGCTTCTCAAAGCGAATCAAAGGTTTTAGAATGTCGAGAGTCATCTCGTCAATGCCTTCCACAAACCGCAGCTCGTCAAAATTAATGATGTCGCCGAAGTTTTTTATATAATTGTTGATGTTTTCGATAATGAAAACATTAACTAAATGTAGTTCAATAAGTTGATTTAACTCATCGGAATTGTTGATGTTGATTTTGTCTTCACAAATAGTCCAATAATTCTCGAGGAGTTCGGCATATTCGACATCATTGTCCGAATTGTCAATCATTCTTTCAATTTGGTCGATAATGATATCGTCTGTGACAGTGGTTTGCGTAAAAACCATGAACGGAAGCAAAAATAATACAAGTGTCAAAAAACGTTTCATAAATGGTTTATTTAATTTTAAAAATCAGACTGCTTTGGAAAGAGGTGCCGGTGTGTTGGTTCATGGTCGCGGAAACATCGACAACCACACGCGTCAACGTATATCCTGCGCCGAAACTTGCCGTGGCGGGGTTTGTGTGCGCCCCAACACGAATATAAAAATCCCTCACTGTGTTGTATTCCAATCCGAAACACAAGTCGAGACCGCGGTCGGTATCGTATTTCACCTCTGAAGATGCCAAAAAGTCTTTTGTGACATTATACGACAGACCAAATCGGAAGATTACCGGAACTCGTTCATTGTAAATGCTTTTCAGTTTGACATTTATCGGGTTGAAGATATAAACGCCTATGCGTAAATCCCGGGTGATGTCTGATTGGACGCCGAACTCAAACGTCGCCGTCCGTCGTTTTGCATATTCATCTGAAAAATCAAACACAAGATAATCGAGTTTCAGTCCCATTTTCAGATAAGAGCCGAAGGTTCGGGCATACGCCAGGGCGAGTTTGTTCTCGTTGAAGTTTTCAAACCCGAATCGACTGTATGACAGTCCCAGCGCGCCTGTTTGTAAAGGCATGACGAGAGCTGTGTTGTAAAAACTCAACTCTTTCATGAAAAATCGGTTTTCGTATGACAATCCGAGGCTTAAAAACCGATAGTCTGCCATGCCAGCCGGATTGTTTTGAATGCTCCAGAAGTCGTTCAACGACACCGAGCAATTGCCCATAGCATTGCCGCGGGCGCCTGCAATACCTGATAAATCCCAGGAAAAGCAATGATAACTGCATAGGATTGCCCCTATTAATAAAAGGTTTCTTCTCATCGTATTTAGTTTTTGTTGACTTATTTCTGCAAAAATATAAATTTTTTGCAAAACATCATCAAAATTTATTAACTTTGTCAAAAATTTATTTTATGGATTACATATTGATGATTTCGGCTATCGTGGTGATAGTTATCGGTTTAATCGGCGATGTTTTACCAGGCATTCCGGGCACTCCGGTGTCTTATCTCGCGTTGCTTCTTTTACATTGGACTGACAAAATCAGTTATTCGCCGCAATTTCTGTTTATAACTGGCTTGATATGTGTGGCAATTACCGTTCTCGACTATGTTGTCCCGATATGGGGCACCAAGAAATTCGGCGGCACCAAGGCGGGTGTGAGAGGTAGCACTTTTGGCTTGATAATAGGGATTTTGGTGTTGCCGGCTCTTGGCATAGTACTCGGTCCTTTCGGCTTGATTGGAATCCTTGGCGGACCTTTCGTCGGAGCCTATGTCGGCGAGAAGATGAACGGCACTCCCGACAACAAGGCCTGGCGCTCGGCTTTCGGCTCGTTCATCGGCTTCATTGCCGGAACATTTATGAAGATAGCCTATACCTTGATTGTTGGATTTTATGTGATTAAAGATATAATAAATGTGTTTTTTTAGTTGAAATTATGAGAATATTCAAATCATTAGTAATGGTTTCGTTCTTGTTGGTTGGAATGAAATCTTTCGCTTGCACAAACTTCTTGGTGACCAAAGGAGCTTCTTTTGACGGTTCGAATTTCATAACCTATGCCGCCGACTCGCATATACGTTACGGCGAGTTGTATTATACTCCGGCTGCCGACTGGGCGGAGGGCTCGATGCGAACAATCTACGACCGTGGAACCAACGAGATAAGAGGTTACGTGCCTCAACCGGCGCATACATATCAAGTGGTTGGCTACATCAATGAAAATCAAGTCGCTATGGGCGAGACGACATTCGGCGGTCGTGAGGAACTCATCGACCCAAACGGCCTCATTGACTATGGGAGCTTGATGTTTATGGCTCTCGAACGCAGCCGCTCGGCACGCGAGGCTATCAAGATTATCGCTGATTTGGTTGAAGAATACGGCTATGGCAGCGATGGCGAGACATTCTCTATTTCGGATAAAGACGAGGTGTGGTATATGGAAATCATCGGTAAAGGCGAGGAAAAAGGAGCCGTGTGGGTGGCAATCAGAATCCCCGACGGCTATATATCTGGTCACGCCAATGCCGCGAGAATACAGACATTCCCGTTAAGGGACGGTAAAAAATCAATCACCGATAAGGATTGGAAAAAATTATATAAAAGCGAGGTCGAGGTGATTTATAAAAACGATGTCATCAAATTTGCGCGCAAAAAAGGATATTTCAACGGCAATGACAAGGATTTCGACTTCAGCGCCGCCTACGCCCCCGTTGATTTCTCGGCGGCTCGCATTTGCGACTTAAGAGTTTGGGCGATGTTTAACGAGGTGTGCGACGATATGGACCAATATTGGGATTATGTAACGGGCAAAGACCTTGCACACGGTCGTATGCCGTTGTATGTCAAGCCAAACAGAAATATTTCATTGAGCGACATGATGTCGTTCATGCGCAACCATTTTCAAGGCACCGAATTGGATAAGACCCTGGATGTTGGCGCCGACCCTTTCGGCTCGCCATATCGTTGCAACCCTCTGTATTGGGAATATAAAGGAGTGAAATATTTTAACGAGCGCAGCACCGAGACGATGCAGACAGGATTCTCTTTCATCGCACAGTCAAGAAATTGGCTCCCCGACAAAGTTGGAGGTGTTATCTGGTTCGGCGTAGATGACACAGGGTCAACAGTATATACCCCGTTTTATTGCTCCATCTCGGAAGTGCCTGTTGAGTTCCGTCAAGGTAACGGCGACATACTGACATACTCAGACAACGCGGCGTTTTGGGTGTTTAACCGACTTGCACATTTCAAATACCTTTTTTATAATAGAGTGATTGGTGATATTCAGAAAGTGCAGAATGAACTCGAAACAATCTATCAGGAACAGGTTAAAAATATTGATAATCAAGCTGTTGAGATGTTGAATAACGGTGGCGAGATAGAAACTGTCGCATTGTTAACTGATTTTGCCGCGAAATCCGCTGCAAACACCGTAAATAGATGGAAACAACTGGATAACTATTTGTTGGTCAAATATTTGGACAGCAATGTCAAACAAGAGGAGAACGGCGAGTTCAAACGCAATGGACATGGCTATCCGGCAAAGCCGAAACAACCTGGTTATCCTGATTCCTGGAAGAAGAAAGTCGTTGAGGAAACAGGAGATAGATTTGTCCGATAAATATGAGAACAACGATACCATTAGCGGAGCGTCTGCGGCCCACTTCCTTGGACGGCTATATCGGGCAGGAACACCTGATAGGGCATGATGCGGTGTTGCGCCACGCCATTGAGAGCGGGCATATACCATCTATGATTTTTTGGGGGCCTCCAGGCGTGGGTAAGACGACATTGGCATATATTATCTCTAAACAGGTGAAACGTCAGTTTTTCGTGTTGAGTGCTGTGAGTAGCGGCGTGAAAGATGTGCGCGAGGTCTATGACCGAGCGCGCATGGCTCCCGAACCGCCGATACTGTTCATCGATGAAATCCATAGGTTCTCCAAAGCCCAGCAGGATTCTCTGCTTGGCGCGGTAGAGAAAGGACTCGTAACTCTGATAGGTGCAACAACGGAAAACCCAAGCTTCGAGGTCATTTCCCCTTTGCTTTCGAGATGTCAAGTGTATATCTTGAAAAATCTTGATAAAGATGAACTGAAAAAGCTGATTGTCAACGCCATAGATGTGTTGCGTGTTGATTTTAAGAAAGATGTCATAGTGGAGGAAGACGAGGCGCTGATGCAAATAAGCGGGGGAGACGCCCGCAAACTGCTTAACGCGATAGATTTGGTTGTCGGAATGCTCGATGATGCGGAGCCGGATGCCAACAAACTCGTTGTAAACAACGATGTCACGACAAAATATATCCAAAGCAATCTGCTGAAATATGACCGTCTCGGAGAGATGCATTACGACATTGTCTCTGCCTTCATCAAATCGATGCGTGGCAGCGACCCCAATGCCGCGGTGTATTATCTCGCCCGCATGATTGAAGCGGGGGAGGACCCGCTGTTCATCGCCCGCCGAATGCTGATTCTGGCATCTGAAGATATCGGAAACGCCAACCCCAACGCACTTTTGCTTGCCAACGCTTGCTTCGACGCCGTCAACAAAATTGGTTGGCCGGAGAGTCGGATTCTTTTGGCGCAGACGGCTACATATCTCGCATCATCAGCGAAGAGCAACGCCGCCGTGATGGCCATCGACTCGGCACAGGCTTTGGTGCGTAAAACTGGCAACCTGAGCGTGCCGCTGCATCTGCGAAACGCACCTACAAAACTTATGAAAGACATCGGATATTCGGACGGGTATAAATATGCCCACGATTACCCGGGAAATTTCGTGGAACAAGAGTTTTTGCCGAAAGAGATATCCGGAACGCGTCTTTATTCTCCTCAAGATAACCCGCGGGAATCGGAACTGCGCCGCTCTTTGAAAACTAAATGGAAGGATAAGTATGGCTACTAATTCCAATGATATAGCGTCGATGTTCAACAATATAGCACCTCGTTACGATAAACTGAACCATATCCTCTCTCTCAATGTCGATAAGTCGTGGCGACGCAAAGCGGTTCGACATCTGAAAAAAACAGTTTGCGATATTGATAATCCAAAAATTCTTGATATGGCTTGCGGTACCGCCGACTCTTCTGTGCAAATAGCCAAAAATATTGTAAACGCCGAGGTTTATGGTGTCGATATTTCCGACGGTATGCTCGCAATAGGAAAAGATAAAGTTGAAAGACTTGCCCTTGATAATCGCATCAACTTTCGTAATCTATATGCCGAAAACATTGATTTTCAAAATGATACATTCGATGCGGCCATGGTGGCTTTTGGAGTGAGAAATTTCTCCGATAGAAAAAAAGGATTGATGGAGATTCTTCGTGTTTTAAAACCGAATGGGACTCTTTTAGTTCTGGAACTGTCCGAACCTCAAAATCTTATGCTGCGTTGGCTTTACAATTTGTATTTTAAAAACATAATGCCATTCATCGGGAAAATAATCTCTGGAAACGCTACAGCCTATCGGTATCTTCAACAGACAGTTGAGAATTTTCCTATGCCAAAGGAATTTATGGCAATATTAAATGACTGTGGTTATAAAGAATTGAAACATAAAGCATTGACTTTTGGTCTGTGTAGAATTTATCAGGCTAAAAAACTTTAAATATGGGAGAAGTGTCGTTTAAATATTGGATAAAAGCCGCTCGACCAAAAACGTTGTTGGTCTCAATGGCTCCAGTGATAATGACAGTGGCGTATGCTTCTGTTTATATTAAAATCCACTGGCTGTCAGCGATGATATGTCTTGCTTTTGCTGTAATGGCACAGATAACATCAAACTTAATGAACGACTATTCCGACGGTGTCAAAGGCATTGACGAAAATCGTGTCGGACCTGCGACAATGGTTGCCCTGGGATTGATTACAGCGCAAAAAATGCGCCAAGGAATCATTGTCTTCTTTGTGATGACTTTCCTGTTAGGTTGTACGTTGATGTTTTGGGGAGGCCTGGTTTTATTGCCGTTTGGAATCATTATCATGCTGTGCGCCTTGACTTATTCAGCCGGACCGTTCCCCTTGTCAACTCATGCTCTCGGCGATCTGGCAGTTGTGATTTTCTATGGCATAGCACCATGCGCACTCACATTTTTTATCCAAACAGGTGTTGTCAACTGGCAAATCATCATGGCTGGACTCTCAATAGGATTGGTAACTGACAACTTGTTGATTGTCAATAATTATAGAGATGTAGAGGAGGATTTGAAAAATGGTAAAAAAACCACGGTGAATATTCTGGGAAAACGATTCATGAAAATGATATATTTTTGCAATCCATTGATTGCCACCGTATTAAGTTTTGTCTTTTTGAAAAATATCGTTAATCCTTGGTCTTGGCTAATCGCAATGTTTCCGTTTTTGGTTTATTCAACTCTTGTAAGCATCAAATTTTCCAAAGCCCAAGGCATAGAGTTCAACAGGTTAATAGGCATGTCGTCCATAGAAGCCATTGTTTTTGCATTGACTGTAACAATTGTCATAATAATATAAATATGTCTGAACAATTAATAATAAAAGGTAATTCCAAAAAAGAATTATATGAAAATCTGCTTCCGCAAATTCAGTCGATTGTTGAGGGTGAAAGCGATATTATTGCAAACATGGCTAATATTTCGGCATGTCTTAAAGATACTTTCAGCTTTTGGTGGGTTGGTTTCTACCGTGTTGTCGGCGAAGAACTTGTACTTGGTCCTTTCCAAGGCCCGTTGGCTTGTACAAGAATAAGGAAAGGGAAGGGAGTGTGCGGTGCTGCATGGCAAGACGGCAAGACTGTTGTAGTGAAAAATGTTGATGAGTTCCCTGGACATATCGCATGCAGCAGCCTTTCAAAATCAGAAATTGTGGTGCCGGTCGTCAAAGAGAATGATGTTGTCGCCGTTCTTGATATTGACAGCGAAAGACTTGCCAACTTTGATGAAATCGACAGGTTTTTCCTTGAAAAAATAGTGGACCTTTTGGCTTGAGACCTTATACTGTGAGTTTTTTTTGTGCGTGAGCCTCGACGACATTGATGACATAGTCGCATAACTTCTCGCACTCGCAGATGATATCCATGTATTGCACACCTGCCTGGTAGTTGTAGCGATGCTCGTTAATGTCGCTGACATTGGCTTCCCGAAGCTGTGTGCGGTAGTTGTTTATCTCATTCTCAATGTTTAATGACTCGTTGGGATCAACAAGACCTTTGTCGTCGTCAAGGACTTTTTGCATCTGCTCCAATGCTTTGTCGCTGAGTTCGAACATGTGGCTGATACGCACTTTCTGTTCATCGGTGAAATGTTCGTTCCTGGTGTGTTTCTGGTTGATTGTACGCGCCATGTTTAAGCAACTGTCGCCGATACTCTCAAGTTCTGCGATTTCACGAAGCATATAACGAATCCTGGTCTTACTGTCAGGACCAAGGTGTTCTTCCGTGACTTTATTAAGATAATTCGCTATCTCAATCTCCATGTTGTCGGAAATATTCTCGTATTTCTCTATTCGTGCGTATAATTTGCTGAAATCTTCGTCTTTTTTTGTCTCAAAAAGCAAAGTCGGGATAAAGCCGAACATTCTGTGGGTGCGTGTTGAGAACAAACTGATTTCTTTTTGCGCCTGCAATATCGAAAGCTCCGCCGTTGACAAAAGTCCTCTGGAAATAAACTTCAATTTTGACTCCTCGTCTTCGTCTGAAACTTTTGGTTTTATCACGCGACATACAAAACGTTCTATGAACGGTATGAATCCGATGAGCAATAATGTGTTCGCCACGTTGAACGCTGTATGGAATGTAGCCAAAACCACCGTGGTGATAGTTGCATTTTCCATCGCGACATCCTGTGGAAGCGTATTGATGTCAAAGCCGACGATATGGCAAACGAGATTTACAATCGGTCGTAGGCAAATCAAGGCCCATGTCACACCTATCACATTGATGCTCAAATGGGCGAAAGCCGCGCGTCTCGCTTGAGTGTTTGCACCGAAAGCCACTATGTTTGCGGTGATTGTCGTCCCAATGTTCTCGCCAAGCACAACTAATATGCCTTGATATATGTTGAGAATTCCGGTCGAGCATAAAATCATGGTAAGTGCCATAATCGCAGCACTTGACTGCACACATAACGTCAACACTGTTCCTATGAGGAGAAAAAACACAGCGCCCCAGAATGACGGATTGTTGAAATGCTGTATGAAGGCACTGATAGCAGCGTTGGCTTCGGGATCCTGAACAAAAGCAAATCCGGTTTCTTTAAGAGTTCCCAAACCTAAAAAGAGAAACGCCATGCCAAACAGCAGGTCGCCGATAATGCGACGTTTCTTCATGTAAATCAACAAAATACCAAACAAAAACGCAGGATAAACAAAGAGCCCCATGTTTAATGAGAAACCCAACGACATAATCCAGGCCGTAATCGTAGTCCCGATGTGAGCCCCCATGATTACGGAAATTGACTGCCCCAAGGTGATAAGCCCGTTGTTCACAAATGAAACGGTCATTAAAGTCGTTGCCGTCGATGATTGTACAACCGCCGTGACAAAAATACCTGCAAGCGTTCCGGTGAAACGGTTGGTTATCATGTTGCCTAACACATGGCGCAATTGCGGACTGGCCATTTTTTGCAAGGCGTCACTCGTCGTCTTCATTCCATACATTAACAGAGCGAGGCAGCCGCAAAGCTTTAAAAACACAAACACCGTCATAATATGTTTACAAATTATTTCTTCTTTTTCCTGTGTCGCAGCCGCTCCTCTAAACTGCTGAAACTGCAACTCTTGCCTGGAATATCGATGCAGTGCTCGTAATTGTCATAATTTAACTCGACAATTTTGAGTGCTTCATAAAAATACTCTTTGTTGATTTTCATCAACTCGTAAATCTTGTCGGCGAGCCAGTATTCTTCTATGATTTTCTCGTTGAGTTCAAGGAGTCTTGCCATTTTTTTCGCTTCATATAGTTCGATTTTAACAAGACCGTTCTCTTTTCTGTTGTATTTCGATTCGGACATGATCAATGATTTCGCCATTGCTGCCTGTTTGATGCCCGAATACATCCTGGTCCTTTTTAAAGTTTCTTTAAGCATGTTGTTTTTTATGAAAATCTTGAACTCTGTTTGTCATGTCAATTGATTTATCAGAATACGATGTCTTTCGTGCGTCTGTGCCGTGGTCTGTTGTCAGATGACTATTCTAACTTGAAAAATTCGGAACAACAGTCTTCCGTGTGTGAAAGATTGATTATTTGTCTATTGTTGCCAAAAACTCTTCGTTGGAAATGGTCTTGGATATCTTGTCTTTCAAAAATTCCATTGCCTCGACAGGGGTCATGTCAGCGAAATGGTTGCGCAGTGCCCATACTCGCGCCAATGTCCTCTCATCAACCAAAAGGTCGTCACGACGTGTGCCTGATGCCACAATGTCGATGGCGGGGTAGATGCGCTTGTTCGACAGACGGCGGTCGAGTTGAAGTTCCATGTTGCCAGTACCTTTGAATTCCTCGAAGATGACTTCGTCCATCTTGGAACCGGTATCGATAAGAGCTGTCGCAAGGATTGTAAGAGAGCCGCCGCCTTCTATGTTGCGCGCGGCGCCGAAGAAACGTTTCGGCTTCTGTAGCGCATTGGCCTCAACACCACCCGAGAGCACCTTCCCCGATGCGGGAGAAACGGTGTTATAGGCTCGTGCCAAACGTGTGATGGAGTCAAGAAGAATTACCACGTCTTGACCGCATTCGGTAAGACGCTTTGCCTTCTCAAGCACGATGTTGGCAATCTTAACATGTTTGTCCGCCGGCTCATCGAATGTTGACGAGATAACCTCTGCCTTAACGCTGCGGGCCATATCGGTGACCTCTTCAGGACGTTCGTCGATTAATAATATTATAAGGTAAACCTCCGGGTGGTTGGCGGCGATAGCATTTGCCACTTCTTTAAGCAACACCGTCTTTCCTGTCTTTGGCTGTGCCACGATAAGACCGCGCTGTCCTTTCCCGATAGGAGCGAAAAGGTCCATGATACGTGTCGAGACGGTACCCCCATGATGTCCCGTGATTTTGAATTTCTCGTCAGGAAAAAGAGGGGTGAGGAAGTCAAACGGAATGCGGTCTCTCACTTCGTCGGGATTGCGTCCGTTGATTTTATCGACTTTCACCAACGGGAAGTATTTCTCGCCGTTCTTGGGAGGACGAATCATTCCAAGTATGGTGTCGCCGGTCTTAAGTCCAAACAACTTTATTTGAGACTGTGAAACATAAATGTCGTCAGGGGAGTTGAGATAGTTATAGTCGGCTGAACGCAGGAATCCGTAGCCGTCAGGCATGATTTCAAGCACACCCTCGGCTTGCACCACGCCGTCAAACTCTGAAATCATCTCTTCATGTCTCTGTGGCGCTGGCTGTTGTTGCGGCTTGACCTCGTATGCTTCCTGCTTTTCCTCAAACATCGGCTCTGCCTGTTCCGTCAACTCAACTTCGGAAGCACCTGGCTCCTCTTCGTTGGCCTCGTTGAGTATCTCATTGGCAATATCTACAACAGCGGATTTTGTCTTCGGATACGATACATGATGTGTCTTGTCCATTTCTTCGCCGTTGTCCTCAAATGTCGTCTTTATAACATCGGCGCGCTTGCCTATTCTCGGACGCCGTCCGCGTTTCGGTGCTTCCGCCGCAGTGCTTTCTTCAATATTTGATGGGGGTGTGATAATTTCATTTTCGATGGGTTTCTCTGGTTCCGGTTCGGGATTTGAGGTGGCTGCCTTTTTCTTTCTGCCAGGTCTGCCCTTGGGCTTCTCGACAACTGTAGTAACTTCCTGCAACGCTGATTGTTTCTCAATGATGTTATACACAATGTTTTCTTTTGGTAAATTGATATTCTCCACGCCAAGTCTTAACGCAATCTCCTTCAACTCGGCCATGGATTTTTCGTTTAATTCAAAAATATCGTACATAAAAAAAACTATTAATTTTATGAGTTTTTAAGAAATCTTTTCTGAAATGTTCATGGTCTTTCGTCCATTTGAGGCTGCAAAGATACAATTTTTTTTTATACAACAATTTTTTTTGTTAATTTTGCAAAAATTTTGAAAAAATGATTCAGAGAAGACAGACAATCTTTATGCTTTTAACAGCAATTATCAGTGCCTTGCTGTTTTTTACACCATTGGTGTCTTTTGATGCCGAAAGTAATATGAGATTCGCGGTTTTGGGGATGCAAAACCCTATTGACGCGTTGACTTTATCAAAATCATACACATGGCCTCTCATAGCCTTGACTGTTTTGATGACCGTTTTGCCGATTTACACCATATTAATATATAAGAAACGTAAGCTTCAAGTGAAGCTTTGTCATCTGAATATGCTTTTGAATATCGCCTTTATATGTATGATATTTTTGTATTATACTAATGATATTCAAAAGGTTATCGTTTCTGTCGATGGTTGTTTCGGTCAACTTGACGTGGCATATCTTTATGGAATGCTGTTACCGTTGGTTAATCTCGTTCTCGAAATACTCGCCGTAAGAGGAATCAAGAAAGACATCGAATTGCTGAAGTCTGTTGACAGATTGAGGTGATTACCGTTTCTTTTCGTATAGTTCCATGTTTTTAATCTCGCTTCCATCAATTTGGAACCTGACCATCGTTATCACCTTGTGAAAGCCGCTGTTTCCGGCTGCTCCCGGGTTGATGTGCAAAAGATTGAGCTCCTTGTCGTTCATCACTTTCAAGATATGTGAATGTCCACTTATGAAAACATTGGGTTTCTCTTTGATTATCAATTCTTTAACACCATATTCATAATGGCTCGGATAACCGCCGACATGTGTCATCATCACTTTTACATTTTCTATGGTGAAGATGTCAATCCAATTAAACATCATACGGATTTTGTAGTCGTCGATGTTGCCATATACCGCTCGTAATGGCTTAAAAGCCAACAACATGCCGGCGACATCGGTTCCACCGATGTCGCCGGCATGCCATATTTCATCACAATCTTTGAAAAACTCAAAGACCTTGGGATTAAGCCATCCGTGCGTGTCTGACAATAATCCTATCTTTTTCATTTATCACGGAATCTTGTAAGAAATACCGATACTCATCACTTCCTTGAACTGACGGAAAGTGGTGCCGGGATATGAGCTCAACGGAGCGATGTCCTCGTCATACACTAAACGCGCTGAAATATTGCAGCTCAACCAATCGTTGACCTTCATGACAAGTTGGTTGTCCCAGTCAAAGTCAACAGGGCAGGTGTATTTCTCGCCGACAGCGTTAAGGTCTGATGATTTGTGCAGATAATCGTAGATAGCGATGAGTTTTGATTTGAAAGTCACGTTATCGAAAATCTCGTAATTGAACTCTGCGATGAGCTGGGCGCCGAATTCCCAGCGGAGACTCTCGCCGTTATTGATCTTGTTGCCTAATGTATCATATACCGCCTTCTTCACACCGTAAGCGCCGGCATCGGCAAGCTTCTGGTCGTTGACGACCGTCATGCGAGTTGTGATAGGAGACACATTGATTTTAAAATGCTCATTCGGAACCCACTGAACACCGAGACCGAGTGTTAGATAGCCTGGATTCATGAAGCCGGAAATGCGGTTGGTACTGTCGGTGGCATAATTGTAACCGTCGGCGAACTGCGTCTGAAAAGTCATGGCTGCCGTGAGAAACCACTGCTCGTTCTTGAGATCGTAACCATATAGAGAACTAAAAAAGATACGGTCGTCCGTCTTAATAGGCTTCTCGTCAACGTTGAAATAGCTGTAACCTAACCTAAAATCAATATTGTTGTCCCATTTGTGCTTCCCGTTTTTGTAGTTGAAGTCGTATTTCAATAAACTGAGCAAGTTGATATTGTCCTGTCCGCCCGGCGCCCAGTTGTCAAAATGGCTTTGAGCCATGTTTAAACCGATATTGCCGCCATGCGTCCAAGGTGATTCAACACCGCCGTCCTGTGCGAATGCCGCAATCGCTGAAAGCAGCAACGCCATCAAAGGTAAAAATGATTTCTTCATAATATGAGATTTAGTTAATAATTATTTCCTTCACGATAATTTCTTTCTCCAATGCGGAATGTGATGTCCTGCGTCGTTTTGGTTCTTACCAAACTGTCATTCTTGACACCCGGAATCCATAATAAATCTTGCAGCAGTCGTATGGCTTCGTTGTCACAGCCGCCGCCAACGCTGTTCTCAACAATGATATTAGACACTCTTCCATCTGTTTCAACAATGAAACTCAACGTCACAGTACCTTGAATCTCAAACTGTTTCGCCTGATCCGGAAAACGGAGGTTCGTGCGAAGATATGCAGCCATCGTCACATCCGGATTGGCGAAATAAGGTTTCGGAGCCTGATGCAGATCCTTCAAATTGTAAACTTCATTGCTTTTCTGTGCCGGATATTTCTGTTCGGGCAGCATCATACGCGGATTTTTATTTTCCGCTTTTTTATAGCTTTTGGCCGAAAACTCAACAGTGTAATAATCGCTGCAGGCCACAGGTTTTCCAATGTTAACAGCCGGATTCCATTCAATCATCTTTACTATTCTTACGGCTTCGGCTGCGCATTCTTCGTCAAAAGCGTTCTCAACCCTGTAATTAGTCGCGTTGCCTTCCGCATCCACATCGAAATAAACAGTTATCTTGCCACTTTTCTTCTGGTCAAGGGCATTTTGCGGATATATCAAATGATTCTGAATTATTTTTTTTGTGAGAGTGAAACCTGATTTGGGCTCCGGCGATTTTGTCTGAGCATTGATATTTACTCCTAATATTGTGAAAATCAATGCTGTAAACAACGTCTTTTTGTTAAAACTTTTCATATTTCAATATGTGGCGTTTAAAATTAAGGACTGCAAATTTACATTTTTTTTAATGATATACAAAATTTTTATATTTTTGTTTTGTAAACAAACACGGAAAATAATGAATAATAATTTCAATAAAAAAGAAGACATAAACATGATTTTCGGCGTGCGTCCTGTCGGAGAAACAATCAAGGCGGGGAAGGAGTTGGAGAAGATTTTCGTGCAGTCGGGACTGCGCTCGCCGCAGATTTCCGAGATTGTGAGGTATGCCAAGGCGCACGAGGTGCCTGTCCAGTTTGTGCCAATTGAGAAACTGAATCGTCTTACACGTAAGAATCATCAAGGGATTGTGGCGTTCGTGTGCCCGATTTCATATCAGACCATAGAGAATGTCATTCCCATGGTTTATGATGAGGGCAGGATGCCGTTTGTTGTAATCCTCGACCGCGTCACTGATGTCCGCAACTTCGGCGCCATAGCGCGCACATGCTACGCCGCAGGTGTCGATGCCATCGTGATTCCATCAAGAGGAAGTGCGCTCATCAATGGCGATGCAATGAAGACATCGGCAGGCGCGTTGTCATTAATCAATGTGTGTCGAGTCGAAAACATCAAAGACACCATCGACTTTCTCAAAGCCAGCGGATTGAAAGTGATGGCATTTTCCGAAAAAGGCAAGCAAACCATCTGGCAATCCGATTTCACCGGACCAATCGCCATCATGATGGGTTCCGAGGAGGACGGCATCAGCGATGCATATCTCAAACGTGTTGATTCTCACCTCGTCATCCCAATGCCTGGCGACATCGATTCGTTGAATGTAAGCGTGGCCACAGGAATCGTCGCATTTGAAGTCGTGCGACAGCGAATAGGGTGATTTATGTATTCTTCGTCAATAACAATCCATTTGCACTTTTTAATTGTGAAACATAAAAAAATAACGTCCCGCTGCAGCAAGACGTTATTTTTTGATTATCAAGCAATATCTTAATTTCCTTTCTTTTTGAGGACTTCCTTGATACGGGCTTTTTTGCCGCGGAGACCCCTGAGGTAGTAGATTCTCGCTCTGCGGACAGCACCTTCCTTGTTGAGTTCTATGCTCTCAATCAACGGGTCGGCAATAGGGAAAATCCTTTCAACACCGATGTTGTTAGAAATCTTTCTTACTGTGAAGGTTGCACTCTTGCCCTGACCTGCGCGCTGTAACACAACACCCTGGAATCTCTGCAAACGCTCCTTGTTTCCCTCAATGATTTTATAAGTTACGGTGATTGTGTCACCTGACTTGAACTGTGGAAAATCTTTTACTGTTACTTGATCTTCAACAAATTGGATTAACGCGTTTTTCATTTCTGTCTTATTTTTTGTCTTATTTTCTATCCTCTAAAAAAGCATGCAAAGATACAGAAATTTTGAATACCGACAACATTTATTTTATTTTTTTTATTTTTTCATACATCTCTGGACGACGAATTTTCGTTCTATCCAATGCCTGCTGGTATTTCCACTCGTTTATTACTTGGTCGTTTCCCGACAAAAGCACCTCGGGAACAGACCAACCTTTATATTCCCGGGGTCTTGTATATACCGGTGGCGACACCAAGCCGTCTTGAAACGAGTCGGAAAGTGCTGAAGTCTCATCGCTCAAGGCACCTGGAATGAGGCGGACAAGACTGTCTGTCAACACCGCCGCGGCGAGTTCTCCTCCCGACAATACATAGTTGCCAATGGAAATCTCCTTTGTGACGAGATGCTCGCGTATTCTTTCGTCAATGCCTTTGTAATGTCCGCAAAGCATAATCAGATTCTCGTTTAACGATAATTGGTTTACACATGGTTGTGTCAATAATTCTCCGTCAGGACTCATGTATATGACCTCGTCGTAGTTTCTTTCAGATTTCAGGTGCGTTATGCAGTTGTCAACCGGTTCAATCATCATAACCATTCCCGCACCAGCCGAGAAAGGATAGTCGTCAACACGTTTGTGCTTGTCGTTGCTGTAATCACGGAGATTGTGCAGTCGAATGTCAACTAAACCTTTGTTGATGGCTCGTTTAACTATGGACTCCGTGAACGGACCTCCGAACATTTCGGGAAAAATCGTAATAATGTCTATTCTCATCACTGCTCTCGTTTACAAAGGACTTCTCGACCTCGCTCCATTTCATTGCGTTTCGCTCTAAATGACAAATGCCTTGCTCTCGTCATTTCGACCGAAACCATTAGGCGAAGCGGAGAAATACTTCTCGTTTTTCTTGCAAAAGTATAAAAAAAAACAACACAAAATCTCATTATATCTATGAAAGTGTTTCAAAAACAACGTTTTGTTTCGACTAATCTGTTGACTATCAATCTATATAAAAAAAATCAAAAAAAATGTCAAACGTATTAAAAAAACATGTATTTTTGCATCGCTTTTCAAACGAGAAAAGCGGAAACCCTTGCCCAGGTGGTGAAATTGGTAGACACGCTACTTTGAGGGGGTAGTGACGATTGCGTCGTGCAAGTTCGACTCTTGTCCTGGGCACTTAAGGAATCCAAGAAATTCCACCTAATGCCCATGTGGTGAAATTGGTAAACACGCTACATTCAGGGTGTAGTGAGCGGACGCTCTTGGAAGTTCGAGTCTTCTCATGGGCACGATATAAAAAAAGAACCGGTTGAGCCGGTTCTTTTTTTTCCAAATCGGTCATTAATACGGCCATTTTTGTGGTTGACTTTGTAACTACTTGATTATAAGCCTTTTGCTAATAGAAATTTCTAATGACCGCCATTAGAAAATAGGTTTTATAAATGACTCATTGTCAACGTATTACAGATTTGGCCACAAATCATTCCACTTCTATTGACCGATTTGGATTTAATTCGCCGCTTTTCTTGCCTCGCGTTCCTGTTTCTTTTTCAACTTTTTGTATTGTCGGGCGACGACCTTGTCGTGGAACTTCGGATTGTCGCCGGTATAATGATACTCCTCGCGCAGCAGGTTCTCTTCCTTTTCGTTGAAGACATACGTCAAACGAAGAGTGAACATGTTGTTGTACTGATTGAAAGTGCCAAGGGATACACCCTCTTTGTTATAGTATTCCCGAGTCCTTATGGGGTTTAAGGAATAAGAGTACCTGAATCCGGCTTTCCATCTTTTATACACGCGAATCTTAACGTCGGCAAGGATGTTGAACTCGTTTTGCTCATATTCTCCGCTTGTCGCCGTGACTGGAGTCCTCACGCCGTGCTCGTACTCCTTGAGTCCCATCAATCGGGCATACGATACGCCGACACCTGCCGAGACAACGTGTTTGTCAGAAAAGTAAACCATCAAAGGCACTTCACCGTAACTCATGGACAGGTCGTATTCTCCGGTTATTTCAATACCTGTGTTTGGGTCGATTGCATGGTCGAAAAACTTGCGTCCTTGCCTTGCTCCTTTTTGGTTGTAAAGGACTTCCAAAGACAACTCCATGCTGAACTTGTTTTTTTCCCAAACAGGGGCGATGACACCGACGCCGACATTAATGCCCTCCTTGAAGTATCCCATGATTTGGTCGCCGTCAACTTGACAAGTGTTTAGTCCGACAAACGCTTCACCCAAGAAAATCTGGGCTTTCGCTGTGTTTGTCAAAGCGGCGAAGATGATAACTAAACCTATTAAAAAATATTTTTTCATAATTCTGCAACGTGATTGAATCAAAAATATTTTACTTCATGCTCAAACTAATGCGTTTTCTTGTAATATCGACATCGGTGACGGTCACTTTCACTTTCTGATTCAGTTTCACCACATGATTCGGGTCGGAGATGTAGTCGTTCGACATCTGGCTGATGTGAACTAATCCGTCCTGATGCACCCCGACATCCACAAAACATCCAAAAGCCGTGATGTTGGTGACGATTCCAATGAGTTGCATGCCTTGGCGCAAGTCATTGATGGTGCGGATGTTTTTGTCAAACTCTATCATTTCGAAGGTTTTTCTTGGGTCGCGCCCTGGTTTTTTCAACTCCTCGATGATGTCGTTTATGGTCTCGACTCCGAAATCTTCTTCTATGAATTGTTTTGGATTTATCTTTGCGATAAGTTCTTCATTACCAATAAGTTTTTCAACATTGACCTTGAGTTTATTCGCCATTTTTTCTACGATATGGTAGCATTCGGGGTGCACTGCGCTGGCATCAAGTGGTTGCTCGGAGTCGTGGATGCGCAGAAATCCCGCACATTGTTGGAATGTTTTGTCGCCGATGCCAGGTACCATTTTCAGGTTGTTGCGTGTCTTGAAACTCCCTGCTTTTGTACGACAATCAACGATATTCCATGCTAAACGCGAGTTTATTCCGCTGACGTATGACAACAATTGCTTGCTGGCGGTGTTTACATCAACACCTACGGAGTTGACACAGTGTTCAACCACTGTTTTGAGTTCCTCGCCGAGCATTTTTTGGTCCACGTCGTGCTGGTATTGCCCGACACCTATGGATTTCGGGTCGATTTTCACCAGTTCTGCCAACGGGTCCATGAGTCGTCTGCCAATGCTAACAGCTCCGCGCACCGTGATGTCGTAATTCGGAAACTCCTCTCTTGCCACGTTGCTTGCCGAATAAATGGATGCACCGCTTTCATTTACCATGACGGCGGTGATGTCACGGTCGAACCTTATGCTCTTGATAAAGTCTTCTGTCTCGCGTCCGGCGGTGCCGTTGCCGATGGCTATGACATCGATTTTATATGCCTGCACCAAATTCGCAATCTTGGCTGCCGACTTGCCATGTTCATTGTGTGGTGGGTGAGGGTAGATGGTCTCATTGTGCAACAATGCGCCTGATTCATTCAAAATCACAACTTTACAGCCAGTGCGGAATCCCGGGTCGATGGCCAAGACACGTTTCTTGCCCAACGGAGCTTCCAAAAGCAGTTGCTTGAGGTTCTCGGCAAACACCTTTATTGCCACTTCGTCGGCCTTTTCTTTGTAAAACGAGCGGATTTCTGTCTCAAGCGACGGTTCCAACAGACGTTTCCATGCATCGTCTATGGTCTTCTGAACCAAGTCGGTGGAGGAATTGTCGTTTTTCAAGAATATGCAGTCCAACACATTGAGTGCGTCGTTGGTATCGATGTGAAGTTTCACCCTCAGAAGACCTTCCGCCTCGGCTCTGAACAATGCTAAAATGCGGTGCGATGGCATCTTTGCGATAGGCTCTTGGAAATCGAAATATTGCTTGTAGGTCTGTGCCTCGGCTTCCTTTTTCTTCACCACAGTCGATGAGAGAATGCCTTTTTTATGGTAAATATCACGGATTTTATTGCGTCCTTCGATGTTTTCGGAAATCCATTTCGCAATGATGTCGCAGGCTCCTTTCAAGGCTTCTTCCTCGTTGTTGACGTCCTTGTTCTTGTCGATGAATCGTTTGGCCAGGCTCAAGACATCATCACTATCTTGTAACATGATAAGTTTCGCCAACGGCTCTAATCCTTTCTGACGTGCCGTGTCTGCCTTTGTGTGATGTTTCGACTTGTAGGGGAGATATAAGTCTTCGACTTCCTGCAATGTCTCTGCCTTGTTGATGTTTTTTTCAAGTACGAGTGTCAGTTTGTTTTGCTTGGCAATGGCTTCCAGCACAAACTCTTTGCGTTTCTGAAGTTCGTCAAATTGTGTGAGACGTTTGTTGATGGCCGCCAAGGTCTCCTCGTTCATCGTGTCTGTCATTTCCTTGCGATAACGCGCGATAAACGGCACGGTAGCACCCTTTTTAAGCAACCTTATCACATTTTCTGCAATTATCCCGTTGATGTTGAATTCCTTCGCGATGGTATTTACATAATTCATGTTATGAATTTTTATTTATTCCAAATCTTCCATGCCGCCTCCGCTTGCAAAGTCAACATTTTCAATCCGTTATAAGTTTTTGCACCATGTTTTTTAGCTTCTTTCATAAACATTGTCTCTTCTGGATTGTAAATCAAGTCTATGAATACATTCGTATTGTTCGCAGTTGCGTAAGGCAAGTCCAACATTTTGTTGCCGTCAGGATACATTCCTACCGGTGTTGCATTGATAATCAATTCATTATCATTAAATCCGCTGTCTTTTAGATTTTGATAAGATTTGTTTTTTCTTGACAAAACCTCAAATTCGATGTTTTTCTTTTCAAAGACGAATTTCACTGCTTCCGAAGCCCCGCCGGTGCCGCAAATGTATGCTTTTTTCATGTTCTTGCCGTTCAGGGCTTCTTCTAAAAGTCCCTCGAAACCTATATAGTCGGTGTTATATCCGGCCAGTTTTCTTTCAGAATCGATTTTCACGACATTTACGGCGCCGATTTGCCTGGCGTTTTCATCAACATATTCGAGATAATTGAAAATGGCTTTCTTATAAGGATGTGTTGTGGTGAAGCCTTGTAAATCAGGATATTGCACTAATATATCTTTGAGGCTCTCCAGTTTTTCTATGTCGAAATTGATAAAAAAGCAGTTTAATTCTTCATTCTTGAATTTATTGTTGAAATAAGCCTTCGAAAATGAATGGCTTAACGGATGACCTATTAAACCAAATTCTCTCATTTTGATTTCTTTTCCGCTAATTTTTCTGTTAAGACAATGACTGAGGCACCGAGGATAGCCAAAACTATAGCGATAACTAATTTTATATCTGCATTGGGTAAAACCATCTCGTTTGTAACGGTGTTGTACCATGGATAAATCACTGGTAATGAACCGAATATGAATCCTGTGAGCAGTGCGATTGTAATATCGGGGAACTTCTTGAACACCCACGATAAAACATGTGAGAAGGCGAGAAGTCCGACGACAGCACCTATCGCAAACGGGATTAAAACAGCCCATTCAAGATTGCTCACAGCCCCTATGATATTATCGTAAACGCCCATCAACAAAAGGACGTAAGAGCCTGATAAACCAGGCAGTATCATCGAGCAGATGCCGACAACCCCACACAACATTATGTAAAGGAAATTTGTGTTCATTTCAGATGTTGTCGCCTGATTTTCAACGCTTATTCCCTTTTTGTAGTTCAAAATGAATATAGTGATGGCGATGGACGCCCCTATGATTAATGCCAAAACTGTTTTCCAGTCCCATTTTCTCACGGTTTTACCGACAAAATAAATCGAGGCTATGATAAGTCCGAGGAAGAAGCACATGAGGTAAATCCTTGAGTGATATCCTGCCAACCATACTTCAAAGAGTTTTGCGATTGTGAAAATTGACACAATTATGCCCAAACCGACCGACAAAAGAAACCAAAAATCAATAAATTTCCCCAATTCTTTGAATTTTCCTTTGAAAAGCAGTTGTAATGCGGTAAGGTTGAACGATTTAAGGCTATTTATCAGTCTTTCGAATATTCCGGTAAGGAGAGCGATGGTGCCTCCTGAAACTCCAGGAATAACGTTGGCGGAGCCTATTCCAATGCCTTTTAAAAAGTTGCTTGAAAAATGATTCATAATATGTTATAAAACTATTTTTTGTTCTTTTTTCTATATTCCTCAATTAAATCCATGATGTAAGGGTTGCCTGTGAGGTTTTCCACATCGAAATTCAGAAATTCAACATGTCCGTCATAGTCCAGGTCGAGTGCCATCTCTAATGTCAGAAGTCCTGATTCGGTCATGTCTTGTGCAAAATAAATGAAGGCCTTGCGATAGAGAAGAGCCGCGTTGTCTGGAAGCATGAAAAGTCCGCGTTCCAACGTCTCCATGGCTTTTTCGGAGTCGTCTTTCAAAACATGGCACTCCATCATCGAGATATATGCGTTTTCGTCGTATGGATTTAAGTCTAAAATTTCATTGGCGAACTTCATTGCATTGTCGTATTCTCCGAGTTTGTTGTATTCCTCAACGATTACGTACATATAATCGGTGTTGTACGGTGACAGAGTGTGTGCGTGCTTCAGAAATTTAATGGCAGATTTCGGATTGTTCTCGTCACAGAGCACAAAACCGATGCCGGCGTATGCTTCCGGAAGCTTCTCGTCTATCTTCATGGCACTTTGATAAATCTTCAGTGCTTTCTTGTTGTCGCCTGTTTTTGCGAAAGCTTCGCCATAGAGACATAGGAGCAGCGCCGACTCCACCTCGTATCTCCGGGCTTCTTCAACGGTCTCTATCGTATCCTTGAATCTGTCGAGCTCGTTGTATGCTGTCGCGATGTCAATATAGCCTTTCGTATAATGCGGATCGATGGCCACGGCATATTCAAACTGCTCGATGGCGTCGTCGAGCCGACCCAGACGCACATAACAGTTGCCTAATGCCATCCATGCGGCTATGCTGTACGGATTTTTGTCGATTTCCTTGCGGAAAAACTCCAGTCCTTCTTCCATTCTGCCCAATATGGAATAGCAGTTCCTTATCTCGAAATATTGACTCTCAACATCTTCGGCTCTGTCAATGCCTAAAGTGAAAAACTTCAGAGCATTCTCCGCGTCTCCAAGGTTTTCGTATTCCATGGCTATGAAATTGTAAATGTCCTCGCAGTCTCTGAAATCAAACTCCTTGGCAGCCCTCATATATGCGTTGATGGCTTTTTGATGTTCGCCTAAATCGGAATAACATGCCGCCAAAGTGAGAAGATAATCGGTGTCGTCATGGTCCATGTCGGCATTTTTCAAAGTGGAGAGAGCCTCTTGCGCATGCGAGTTCGCTAAAAGCTGTTTCGCTTTTATGATATTGACAATCGGGTTGTTTGGATGATATTTGACAGCGATGTCGGCGGCCAAATTTGCTCTCTTGATGTTGTTTTGCTGTAGATAATGCTCCAAAATGACGTTCAACTCGTCGGCATCGAAATAATATGACTGATGCTGTTTCACCATCTTCTCGAAACGGTTCACCAGCTCTTTCACGTCCATATCGTCATCTAATAAATTGTCGTCGTCGAACATCTTATAATTTTTTGCAAAGATACGAATTATTTGAATACACCTATTGACAATAGACGTTAAAAATCCTTGTTCAAATAATATTCTCGAAAAAAGTTGGCACTGTTGAAGTTGATGTATTGATTTTGCAAAACAATAAATTTTATAATGCCGGCATCGGTCAAATGAAAAAGTTTTTTATCGCAATTATCATAGTTCCAACGGTTTTTGTCGTGACCGGCGGTTCTGTTTAGTTCAATTTGCGACTTATGATACATTTTGTTTTGAACAATTTGAAAAAATGTTATATCTTTGCGAAAAAATTTTGAACTATGCCTTTGATTAAATCGATTTCCGGATTTCGCGGCACAATAGGTGGCAGGCCGGACGACGGATTAACTCCGATGGATATTGTGAAGCTGACATCGGCTTTTATTTGTTTGATAAAACGCGGTGGTGTAAAACGTCCTCGTATTGTTGTTGGTCGCGACGGCCGACTCTCTGGAACCATGGTCAACCAATTGGTGTGCGGCAACCTGCAGGCGATGGGCGCTGATGTTATCGACATCGGATTGAGCACCACTCCGACGACGGAAATAGCTGTCACAGAGTTGAAAGCCGACGGTGGCGTGATTCTTACGGCATCGCACAACCCGAAGGAATGGAACGCGCTCAAACTCCTTGACAACAAAGGCGAATTCATCGATGCTGCCGATGGAAAATGGCTGCTCGAAAAGGCTGCAAAAGACGATTGCGAGTTCTCGACAATAGACGAAATAGGCACATACACAATGGCAGAAGGCTGGATTGAACGTCACGCTGATATGGTTTGCAAACTGCCTCTCGTGAAGAAAGAACTTATTGGGAAAGCAGACCTGAAAGTCGTCGTTGATGGCGTTAATTCCACCGGCGGAGTGGCTATCCCGATGTTGCTCGATAAGTTGGGTGTTAAAAACGTGATAAAACTCAACTGCGAGGTGACTGGAAATTTTGCTCACAACCCGGAACCGTTGGCAGTAAACCTTGTGGATACCTGCGCAAAAGTTAAAGAATGCGGTGCCGATCTCGGTATCGTCGTCGATCCTGATGTTGACCGCCTCGCCTTCATAAACGAAAAAGGCGAGATGTACGGTGAGGAATATACTCTTGTGACGGTGGCTTCTTACATTCTCGAACACAAGAAAGGCAACACCGTGTCGAATCTCTCATCAACAAGAGCATTGCGCGACGTCACCATTGCTGCCGGAGGACAATATTCAGCGGCAGCGGTGGGTGAAGTCAACGTGGTCGCCAAGATGAAAGAGGTCAATGCTGTCATTGGCGGTGAAGGCAATGGCGGCATCATCTATCCTGAAATACACTATGGTCGCGACGCTCTCGTCGGTGTAGGTCTCTTCTTGACATATCTCGTTGAGAATCATTGCACCGTGTCGGAATTGAAAAAGAAATTCCCTCTTTATTACATGTCTAAAAACAAGATTCTGCTCACACCTCAAACCGATGTCGATAATCTGCTCGTCAAGCTCGCAGACAAGTTTAAGGACGAGCAGGTGACAACTGTCGATGGAGTGAAAATCGATTTCGCCGACGGCTGGGTGCATCTCCGCAAGTCAAACACAGAACCCATAGTCCGCGTTTATTCTGAAGGCAAATCAGAGGCCGAGGCCGACAGACTTGCGCAGATGATGCTATACGAGGCGAAAAAGATGATGTGATATGAAAAAACATCGTCATAGAAGTTACAAATACCATGAGATAACATTCAAATTGTCGCATGGGCAGTACAAATCGCTCAAAAATTACTGTAAAGCACGTAAAACCACACCCATAAAGTTGATAAAGAAAAGCATTGAGCGGTTTATCTCGCATTACGAATACGGTGTGCCGGAGGAACTGTATTTCTGTGAGAACCAGTTAAATCTGTTTGATGAAATCAACGATTGAAAGGCATTCGGTTTGCGATAGAGCGTCCTAATGTCACCTCGTCGGCAAATTCCAAGGCATCGCCTACGGCGATGCCTTTAGCTATCGCCGTAACCTGTCCCTCAAAATGTTTCAACATCTTGAAAATGTAATAGTTAGTAGTGTCGCCCTCAATGGTGGCTGGCAAGGCTAAAATTATCTCTCTGAAATTCTCGTTAATGCTTCTATCTATCAACTCCTTGATTCTCAAGTCGTTGGGCGAGATGCCGTTTATCGGGTCAATAACACCGCCTATGACATGGTAAACACCGTTAAACGAGCCGGTGCGCTCAATGGCCATCACATCGCGCATGTCGGCAACCACACAAAGCAATTCGCTGTCTCGCTTGGGATTAGAACAGATGTGGCAATACTCACTATCGCTGATATTGTAACATTTCTTGCACAAAACAATATTGTTTCGCATATTCAGCAGTGATAGTGACAACGTGTCGGTGACAACCTTTTCCTCGCCAAGGAGGTGCAATGCGAGTCTTAAAGCGGTTTTTCTGCCAATTCCAGGCAATTTTGAAAGTTCATCGACAGCCTTTTCCAATAATATTGAAGAATATTCCGCCATGAATTATTAGTAATAATCGCAGAATTTAACGTAGTCCTCCATGTTTTGACGACCGCATTGTTCGGCCAGTTTGAAATAATAACATGCCATGGAGTTGTCGTTTTGTCTTCTGTAAATCAACCCTATGTTAAAATAAGGATCGGCATAGTCGGGCTTCAGCTCTATGGCCTTGCTCCATTCTTTTAAAGCCCGTTCGTTGTCGAAGTTGTTGCTGTAGGCACATCCTCGATAATAATAAGCCTCGAAGTTGTTTTCATCGTACTTTATGGCTTTGTCGAAAAACGCTATCGCCTCATCGAACTGCGCTGTATAAAGATAATCGATGCCTTTGTCAAGGCACATTCTGGATTTCTCCGGACTCGGTCCGCAGCCGACCATCATCAACAAAACTGCAAAACAAGAAAATAATAAACCTTTTTTCATAATAATATAAACTTTAACTTTCAATTTTAATTTAGAAGTACATCCAATGCCATGCAAAATCACCGCTAATGTTATATTCCAAGGTCGGGAATGGCAGTTTGAATATATTCAACACTTTAAACGTATATTTTAAAAAATTATTGTTTGTTGGAATTCTCGTGAAATCTACATCGAGAGAGAAGAAAAGTTGTCGTTGTCGCTCGTATGGCGGAATGGGTTTTCCGTTGTAGTTCACGGCATTCTCGAAGCCTCCTGTCATTCCGGTGGCGCCGTATCCTAAAGCAAAGTTGAGCCATGCGGGGAACTTGCTTTCTTTTTGCAGAAGCAACGACTTGATGTTAAACGACGCCCAATAGGTCTGTCCGTTGTAGTCTTTTATAGTCTGTTGCAAGGTGTTGGCTCCAAGTACATCGGGGCGGTAATCAGCAAATTCGGTGGTATGGAACGAGTATTTCAACGTGATGCGTTGTTCATGCCACAGAAACTGTTGTCCGATGAACATAGCCGAGCCCAGTGTGTTGGCGGCCATATCACCCCATGAGAATCCCCATTCCGAAGAGAAGCCATCGAAAACCTCAACCGTTGTGAGGAAAGCCAATCCAAGTGTGCCGCCGTACCATGTCGAGCGTTTCTCGTCAAGGCCCGCCGCGCGAAGAAGTTCGTAGCCTCCGGTTCCGACAAGGTATGATGTCGCGCAATGCCCGAACTTGTCCATCTGCATCCACTCTTTGTTGTCGTTGTAAAAATGAAAATTCGATTGTGGATAGTCTGCGTACCATGCGAAATATAGACCTGTCATAGATGCGGCATAGAGCGCCACTTCGGAGCCGACGACGATTTTCACGTTTTTTCTGACATCTACAGGCTCCCTCAACGTGTCTTGGGCCGATGCTGAAAACACACTTGAAATCAGTAAAATCGATAAAAACACTTTTTTCATATTTTGCAATCTGTTTCCTCCCATAAGGATAACGCGTGCGTTGTCATTAACAGAAATCGCGGATTATTCCGCAAACGGTTTCAACGATATCCTTTAATTTTTTCTCGTCTTTAGCCTCTGCCAGGAATCTCAGGTACGGCTCTGTGTTGGAAGGTCGTATATTCAGCCACCAGTCTTGATAATCAAGGCGATAGCCGTCGAAGTCGAGATAGCGTTCCGGTTTTTCGATGGTCATGAAGTGGTCACGCACAGCATCCATGGCTTCTTTTTTCTTTTCTACGGTGAAATTGATTTCTCCGGAGTTATGATACTTTGATATTTCATTGATAATCATGGACATTGTCTTTTTTTCTGTTTTAAATCTCGCTAATAGACGGAGCACTATCAATGCCGCCATGATGCCGGAGTCTGAATAATAGAAGTCGCGGAAGTAGTAGTGTCCGGCGAGTTCGCCGCCGAAGCATCCGTCAAGTTCACGGAGTTTTAGGGCGGCGTAGGCGCGACCGACACGCCATGTCTCTACGTGTGCGTGGTAGAGACGTCCGAGATATTCCTGTATAGCTCTCGACGACCTGATGTCTTGAAGCACAATGCCTTTTTGCTTTTTCTCTCCAAGGAAATAATTCCCAAGAAAAGCTATGATTAAATCAGGAGAGATGAACTGTCCGTTCTCGTCGATGAATGTGATTCTATCTGCGTCGCCATCGAAGAGGAGACCTATGTCGCATTTGTTTTTCAGTACAAGTTCCTTGATTTGCTCTTGATTTCTCGCTTCGAGCGGATTCGGCTCATGACCGGGGAAGCGTCCGTCGAGAGTGTCATTAATATAATAAGGTTTGTCGCCAAGCAGTTGCTTGATGAAGATATTGGAGGTGCCGTTGCTGCAATCGACAGCGACATTCAGTTTGCTGATGTCGCCAAGAAATTGACGTTGAAAATCAATATATTGTGAATAAACATCAATCTCTTTTACGATGCCTCTGTGAACCGAAACGACAGGCTTTGTGTCTGATTCAACGAGTTTTTCAAGTTTGTTCAGGCCGGTGTCATAACCCACAGGTTTTGCATCTTTTGCGCTGATTTTGAATCCATTATGATTCGATGGGTTGTGTGATGCCGTAATCATCACCGAGGCTTCATAACCCAATTTTGCCGTTGCCCAATAAATCAACGGGGTGGTGGAGAGGCCAATGCTGTCGACATTTACGCCACGGTCGTTTAATCCTGTGGTAAGCCGCTCGAAAACCGTGTCTGACGACAGACGCATGTCTCTTCCGACAAGGACTGTCTTTGCCGGCAGCACATCGGGCAAGAAGTACCCGATTCTATATGCAATCTCTTCGTTGAGGTCGGTGCCCCAAACGCCTCTGATGTCGTATGCTTTGAATGCTTTCATTTGTATATTTTATTTTTGTTTAATGCTTTTCTGTATCGCTCTGCGTTTTTGTTATGTTCTGTGATATTCTTGGCAAATACGTGGTAGCCGGAGAGGTCGTCCTTGGCGCAGAAATAAAAATAGTTGTGTTTCTCGGCGTTCAAGACAGCGTCTATTGCCGCTATTGACGGAATACATATCGGTCCGGGAGGCAGCCCGGCGAATTTGTAAGTGTTATATGGCGAATTAATGTTCTTATGGACATCAAGGACTCTTCTGATATTGTAGTCGCCCAAGGCATAAATCAGCGTCGGGTCGGCTTGCAACGGCCAACGTTTGTTTAGACGGTTCAGATAAACACCGGCTATTTTTGACATCTCCGGGGTTTTGGTGGTTTCCTTGTCGATGATTGAAGCTAAAATGCTGACTTCCCTGGGTGTCAACTTCTGTTCCTTTGCCTTCTGTTGTCTTGTGTCGTTCCAAAAACGACCGTGCTCAACGACCATTTTTTCCACGAAATCATCGGCATTGGTATTCCAGTAAAACTCATAAGTGTTTGGTATGAAAGTGGTGGCATCGACATTTTTTCTGCTGTTTATCTCGTTGATGATGGACATGGAATCCGCCTCGATCTGCTCGCTGATACGTCCAGCAAGCTGCTCTACGGTTCGCATATTGTTAAAAACAACCTTGACAGGAGTCTGGTGTCCCATGCGCAACATGTTGACTAACTGCCTGTTAGTCATGCCGTCAATTAGGACATATCTTCCAGGATGCACATTTTCATCATAATGCGTTTTTTTCGCTAACCAATCAAAAGCGTTTTCGCTTTTTAAAACATTCAATGATATGATTTCATTTTTAACATATTGATAATCAGCGTTTGTGGGAATATATAGCGACACGTTCTCCCTGTCGGCTGTTTTGATTATCGCTTTGGATATATAAAGGTGATGCCTGGCGAAAAAAGCCATGGATGCACAAATTATCACGATGATAATCAACAGATTGCTATACGATGTTTTTCGTTTTTTCATTTTTTGAATAATTGATATTCAACTTGATCGATAAATCCTTCGGAGGTCTTGAACCATTGTTTTCTGACTCCGCATCTTTCAAATCCCACAGACTCGAAAAGAAACATGCTTTCAAGGTTAGATGCTAATATTGAAACATATATCTGGTTCAGCAACAATGTGTTAAAGCAATATTCGGATAATAGTTTTATTGCGTTTTTAGCAAAACCTTTTCCACGAAATTGCTTATCGACTAATATTCCGAACCCGGCCCGCTGATTAAATTCGTCATAATCATAAATGTCAATACATCCGGCCCGAGTGCCGCTTTTAGCATCTTCAATCATCAAACGGAGTTGCCTTGCGCTAATCAAGTCGTTGTTATTCAACAAGAACCGCTCAATATGACGCATGGAGATGGGAACACGGGTCTCGCTGTCGCGCCATACGCTCATGTCGTTTTCCCAGCGGTAAATCAACCCGGCATCGTTAGGCTCCGCTATTCGTAATGTTACAATATCGTTTTTTATGAACATCATTTTGCAAAAATGTAAGTCCCGTCAAACACATGTGTGGCGGGTCCTGATAACACTATGTCTTTAAAGACATTTTCATCTCTGGCGAACTTCACGTTGAGCGTTGACAGTGTCGTTTTTATGTCGATGTTGTCGCCACCATACCACAATGCCGCCGCGATAGCAGAAGCCGTCACGCCAGTGCCGCAAGCCAGGGTCTCATCTTCAACGCCACGTTCAAAAGTCCGGATATGATATTGATTGTCTATCAATTCCATAAAGTCAACATTTACGCCGTTAGCAGAAATGTTCTTGTCATTTCGTATCTCTTCGCCGTGTTTTCTGACATCATACTCCTTGAGATTGTCAACTCTTGTCACATAGTGTGGCGAGCCAGTGTCGATTACGAGTCTTTTATCGTCAATATCATAGTCGGCGATGTCGCGCATGGTGATGGAGACAGCGTATTCGTTATCGCTGTTTTTTGTTACCAAGGCTTTGTGAATGCCGTCAACAGCTTCGTATTCAAGATGTTGCGATGCCAATCCTTCTTCAACGGCGAATACGGCAACACATCGTCCTCCATTTCCGCAAAAAGTGCTCTCGTGACCGTCGCAGTTGTAATATTTCATCTTGAAAGCACATCGTTCAGATGGCAAAACCATTATCAAGCCGTCGGCTCCGACGCCTGTTCTGCGGTCGCAAAGCTCTTTTATCTCCTCGTCAGCTAAACTGACAGGTGAATTAATGGCGTTTATCATGACAAAATCATTGCCAGCACCATGATATTTGCTAAATCTAATTTTATGATAATCAGTATTTTGCATAATTGTTTAAAAATAATTTACCAAAAGAATCAGTTTGGCAAGAAATTTGATGTAAAAATAGTAAATATTTTTGAAGAAAGTACAAGAATAGAAAAATTTTAGCGTTATTACGTCAAGAGACATTTAAAAACTTAAAAAAATGAAAAGATTGTTTTTTTTAATCGGGGTGATGTTTGTGGCTCTGACCAGCAGGGCTGATGGTGTGAATTTCGCGGAAGCGGCTGAAAAAACTGTGAACACTGTTGTCCACATTCGCGCCGAGATTGTGACAAGAGGAAACAGTTATTACGACTTCTTTGGCCCTTTGCTTGAACAGATTTATGGTGGCAGGATTCAAGTGCCAGACAATGTGTCGGTTGGATTCGGCTCCGGCGTGGTCATATCTCCTGATGGTTATATTGTGACAAACAATCACGTGGTGGAAGGCGCGAGAAAAATAGAGGTGACATTCAACGACAAGCACAAGAGATTGGCGACAATAATAGGCACTGATCCCACAACTGACATCGCTTTGATTAAAGTTGACGCCGAGAACCTTGAGTTTCTAACTTTCGGTGATTCAGACAAGGTTCGTGTAGGCGAATGGGTGCTCGCTGTCGGAAATCCTTTCAACCTGACTTCAACTGTGACTGCCGGCATTGTTAGCGCCAAGGCAAGAAACATCAATATTTTAGGAGAAGGCACCATCGAGGCGTTTATTCAAACCGACGCCGCTGTGAATCCCGGTAACAGCGGCGGGGCATTGGTCAACATCAACGGCGATCTGATTGGCATCAACGCTGCAATAGCCTCGCGTACCGGCAGTTACGAAGGCTACTCCTTTGCTATTCCGTCTAATATCGCCAAGAAGGTCGTGGAGGATTTTCTGATTTCCGGCTCGTTACAGCGCGCTTATTTGGGTATATCAATGGTTGAGATAACCGAGGAATTTGCCGGCTACAAAGGTCTCGATTACCTTTCGGGTGTTTACGTCGCCTATGTCTTTCCCGATGGCGCCGCCAATAGCGCTGGCATTAAAAAAGACGACGTCATATTGAGCATCAACGGATTGTCGGTGGATACACGCACTCAATTGATGGGTGCTTTGGGACAATATCGCCCAGGTGATGTCGTGGACGTGAAAATCAAACGAGGCGAAAAAGAAAAAATCATCAAGGTGACTTTGACAAGTTATCCTAAATAAAAACAATAAGATAAGAATATGAGACAATTAACAATTTCAAAATCGATAACCAACAGGGAACAGGGGGCTCTTGACAAATATCTTGCCGACATAGCGAAAGAGCCTATGATAAGTCCTGACGAAGAAGTTGAACTTGCTCAAAGGATAAAAGCCGGCGACCAGATAGCGCTCGACAAATTGGTGCGAGCCAACTTAAGGTTTGTCGTTTCTGTCGCAAAACAATATCAGAATCAAGGACTGGGGCTTGCCGACTTGGTCAACGAGGGTAATGTGGGGCTTATAAAAGCCGCACAACGTTTCGATGAGACCAAAGGCTTCAAGTTTATCTCGTATGCTGTCTGGTGGATTCGTCAGGCTATTCTCCAAGCCGTCGCAGAGCAGTCACGTATGGTGCGCCTGCCGCTGAATCAGGTCGGATTTATTAGCCGCGTGAAAAAAACAGCATCGTCGTTGGAGCAGCTTTATCAGCGCAAACCAACGATAAAAGAAATAGCCGATGAACTTGATATGCCGGAAGAAAAGATAGAGTTGATAATGAAAATAAGCTCCAAAGAGGTGTCAATGGACGCGCCTATCACAGGAGATGACGACTTGACATTCATCGATACAGTTATCCCGGAAGATAATTTCGATGCGGACAGAAATATCGTCTCGGAAACCACATCTGCCGAGATAAAACGGTCATTGTCAGTGCTTTCCGAAAAAGAGAAGAAGGTGATAATCTATTATTTCGGTCTTGAGTCTAATCATGCCTACACCCTGGAGGAAATAGGATATATGCTCGACATGACAAGAGAGCGTGTGCGCCAGATGAAAGACAAGGCTTTGAAAAAACTAAGAAACCGTTCTAAAAAAAGTTTGCTGCGTGTGTTAAACGAAGATTAAAATTTTGTAATTTTGCGCCTTATAATTTGAAAAATCTTTAATATGAATAAAAATTCAATTATTGGCATTATCCTTATCATAGGAATTTTAGTGGGTTGGACGATTTGGGTTACACCTTCCAAAGAAGAAATCGCAAGACAAAGGCAGAGACAAGACTCTATCTATCAAGCAAATAGAGAAAGATATATACAAGATTCGATACGCTTTACAGAGGCGCAAGCCGCAGCGGCACAGCAGCAACCGGAAAACAAAACCATGTCAGATGCCGTGAAACGCGACAAATTAGGCGTTTTCACAACAACAGCAAACGGCGAGGAGAAATTTTATACTATAGAGAACGATGTCATGAAAATGACTTTGACATCGAAAGGAGCGTATGTCAAAACAGTCGAGTTAAAAAACTATAAAACATGGGATTCGCTCCCTCTGATAGGTTTTGACGAGAATACCTCGAAGTTCAATCTTTCATTCTTCGCATCAAGTAGAAATATCAATACTATTGATTTATTTTTTACGCCATATTTAAATAATTATCCATACGATGGCAAGGAACATCTCGTTGTCGGTGAAAAACCGTTGGTCTTCAGCATGAGAGCCTGCGCCGATGATTTATCGAATGTCCTGAATCCAAATGAATATATTGAATTTACATATACCATCACGAAAGATGAATACATGGTTGATTTCGATGTGAAGACAGTCAACATGAAAAACATCATTGCAATGAACACTAATTTCATCACGATGGATTGGTATATCGACCTGTTAAAGCAAGAAAAAGCCGTTGACCGTTATAACGGCTCGAACGTCTATTATAAGTTTTTAAGCGATGATGTCGAATCGATTGGTGGAAGCCGTGGCGGTGAGAAAGATGGAGAGAAAGACCTGCGCGCCAACCTGAAATGGCTGTCGTTCAAACAACGTTTCTTCTGTTATTCCTTGATTGCAAAAGATAATTTCAACTCGGCGGTTGTTGGAATGAAAACAGATATGAGGAACACGAATCCTCGTTATCTCAAGACAATGTATGCCACTGTCGATGTTCCGTTTGATGCGTTTCAAGAGAGCAACACTGTGGCGATGCAATATTATTTCGGTCCTAACAGTTTGAAAGTCATGGAGAAATACAAGCTCGACCTCGACAAACAGATTCCTCTTGGAGGCAAGCTTGTTGGTTGGATTAACAGATATATCGTTGTCAATGTGTTCAACTGGTTGGGCAGTTACGGCTGGAGTTACGGTATCGTGATTTTGGTGTTGACCATCATCATCAAGTTGGCCTTGATGCCGTTTGCGTACAAATCGTATCAATCGACGGCCAAGATGCGTGTCTTGAAGCCCGAGATAGAAGAAATCAACGCGAAATATCCAAATCCTGCCGATAACATGAAGAAGCAGCAGGCGGTGATGGACCTTTATAAGAAAGCAGGCGCCAACCCGACATCGGGCTGCTTGCCGATGTTGCTGCAGCTGCCTATTTTGTGGGCTGTCTTCCGTTTCTTCCCGTCGAGCATCGAACTTCGTCAACAGCCGTTCCTTTGGGCCGACGACCTTTCAACTTATGACAGCATCCTTGACCTCGGATTCAACATTCCTTTCTACGGCGACCATGTGAGTTTGTTCACCTTGCTGATGACCATAACGACACTCCTTTACACCTATATCAATAATAAACAAATGGCCGTGACGAACCAGCAGGGAATGACTGGCATGAAGGTCATGATGTATATCATGCCCATTATGTTCCTTGGTCTCTTCAATAGCTATTCAGCGGGTTTGAGTTATTATTATATGTTGGTGAATATCATCACTTTCCTGCAGATGTATCTGTTTAGAGTCTTTACAGATGAAGATAAACTTCGTAAGAAAATAGAGCTTGCCAAGCAGAAACCGGTGAAGAAATCGGCATTCCAAAAACGTTTGGAGGAGATGCAGAAACAGCAGCAGCAAATGCAGAGAAAACGCTAAAAAAGATGTCATTTCGAGCGAACCTCGACCGCATTGGAGAGGGTGGTCGTGGAGTCTCCGGCGTTTGAGTGTTGAATCATGTGTCTGTCAGAGATTTTCCCATTGCGTTTCGATTGAAATGACAAGGTTATGAAATGTTGCCAGAAAGAATTTATATAATCGGTTACATGTGTTCCGGGAAGTCGTCGATTTCGCGGAAAGTGGCGGCTCTGTTAGGTTACGAGTCATACGACACCGATGATTTGTTTGAAGAAAAATATCACATCTGTGTGCAGGATTTTTTCGAGAAGTATGGCGAGGATTATTTCCGTGAATTTGAGTCTGACATTTTGAAAAAGACAGGCGAGATGCGTGATGTGGTGATTTCCACAGGCGGGGGAACGCCTTGTTTTTTTGATAATATGCAGTGGATGAACCAAAATGGAACCACGATATTCGTCAAAGTGAATCCGTTGACGGCGTTTCACAGGATTATGCACGCGAAACGCAAACGTCCGTTGGTTTTCGGGAAAACGGAGGAGGAACTGCGTCGATACGTCGAAACTCATTATGATTCGCGTCTGCGGTATTATGAGCAAGCCCACTTTACCGTTAAAGGTGAAAATTTGGATATTGACGAGATAATGAAATTCTTATCTTCTCTCAAGTAACACTACATTCTCGACATGCTGTGTGTGTGGAAACATATCGACGGGCTGTACGGCTTTCACTGCATAAATGTCGTCGAGTAATTGCAAGTCGCGAGCTTGTGTGGCAGGGTTGCAGCTTACATAAACGATTTTCCCGGCTTGAATCTTCTTTAATTGCTCAATGACTTTCTCCGCCATGCCGGCTCGTGGCGGGTCGGTGACGATGAGGTCAGGCTTGCCATGCTCGTTGATGAATTCGTCGGTGAGAACCTTTGCCATGTCGCCGGCAAAGAATTTCGTGTTGGTGATGTTGTTGAACTGCTCGTTGATTTTCGCATCGACAATAGCTTCTTCAACATATTCGATGCCAACGACTTGCTTCACGAAACGCGAGAAATACAAAGCGATGGTGCCTGTTCCGGTGTAAAGGTCGTACATCAACTCATCGCCTCTCACATCGGCAAGGTTGAATGCCGCTTTATAGAGTCTTTCTGCTTGATACACATTGGTTTGAAAAAAGGACACCGGTCCAACGCGGAACTTCAAGTCGTCGAAGCCCGGTCGTGGCGACTTCATTGTTTCCACGAGATAAGGCTCGCCTTTGACGCATTCAAACGGCAAATCGGAAATGGTGTCGTTGAACTTGCTGTTGATGACGAGCATCATGGAGATTATCTGCGGGAATTTGGCAGAGAGGGCGGGAAACAACTCGTTTCTTACAATCTCGTTTTCCTCGTTGATGATGACTATCACCATGAATTCGCCTTCGCCGTTGCACCGTATTATGACGTTGCGCATAGTGCCGACATGAGCCTTCACGTTATGATACGAAAGCTTGTGTTTCATCGTGAAGTCCTTGATAAACAGACGAATGTCGTTTGATGGGTCGGCTTGAAGATAGCATTTCTCAATGTCAAGAACGCGGTCGAACAGCCTTGGCAGATGGTAGCCGAAGCCTTTGCAGTCTTCCTCGGTATATGTGCCGGCGAGAGCGCCGTCGGTGAGCCATTTGCGGTCCGAGAAACTGTATTCGAGCTTGTTGCGATAGAAAAACTGTTTCTCGCAGCCCAAAACAGGCATCATCTCGGGGTATTCAATCTTTCCGATACGGTCGAAGTTGTCTTTTATCTGCTTCTGTTTGTAATACAACTGCCATTGATAGTCAAGATGTTGCCATTTGCAGCCACCGCAGAGACCGAAATGCTGGCACATAGGCTTCACGCGTTTGTCGGATTCGCGTTTGATGGCAAGAATCTTGCCGTCGAAACAGTTGGATTTCTTTTTAAACACTTGAATATCAACGATGTCTCCAGGCGCTCCGAATGGAATGAACACCACCTTGTCTTCAGGCTTGGCGATGCTCATGCCTTCAGAACCGGCGTCGATGATTTCGACATCTTCGAGGTATTGGGGTTGACGATTTTTTTTCATGGGGCAAAGATACGGAAAATTGTAATACTATTTCTTTAGTCAACTTAATTTTGAAAACGCGAACAATTTTTTACCCTGGTGTTTCAAGGAAGCCACGATATGACAAACGTCATCAACCATGATTTGAAATCCTTGATGTGCGAAATTTTTCACATCAAGTTATGATGGCGATACAAACATTCTTCCCTGTATTTTACAATAAACAGCTTGATGGACAAAATAGCGCCGGAAAAATATTTTTCCAAAACAACCGTTTGGTAAATGAAAATATTGTATATTTGTACTCGACATTTGCTTTAAAATGTTGTATGCTGCGCCTCGGACGGGAAAATCCACCATGTCGTACCGGCGGTTTCCGCAATCACTTGACATCGACTTGCTCGACAGTGATGAAAGGAGGATTACGTCGCTGTCTGTCGCTTTTATATGATACTTGCTTGAAAGGACTTCAAATAATTTAAAATTTTTGTCATCATGAAAATCCCAACAATCTCCACCGCTCGCTCTGCCGATGCCTATACTGTTGAAAATGAGCCGATTTCTTCCGTTGACTTGATGGAACGTGCCGCCACGCAGGTTTATTTCTGGCTGATGCGAAACCTTAAGTCGAAAGAAGTGTCGATAAAAATCTTTTGCGGCATGGGAAACAACGGGGGTGACGGATTGGTTCTGGCAAGGCTTCTTGCAACGCAAGACATTTACGCTCAAGTGTTTATACTTCATACAAGCGAGAGCTTCAGTTGCGACTGCGAGGTGAATTACGAGCGTTTGAAAGCAATTCCCGAAGTTCCGATGTATGGCATCTTCTCAAAAGACGATTTTCCCAAAATTGACGACGACGACATCGTTATCGATGCACTTTTCGGTTCCGGATTGAACCGTCCGTTAGAAGACGTTTCTGCTGAATTGGTTAGGCATATCAATGATAATCATGCGATTAGAATTGCCATTGACATTGCGTCGGGATTGAATGGCGATTCTGTCCATGATGGTGATGCTATCGTCCGCGCCGATTACACATTGTCGATGCAGTTCCCCAAAATGGCGTTTCTATATCCTGAAAACGAGCCATTTGTGGGCACATGGGAGGTTTTAGACATCAAAATCCACCCTGATTATATTGAGAAGTTGGAGACGGTGAATTTCCACACCACCGCCGAAACGATTAAGCCGCTGCTGCATAAACGCGGGAAATATTCTCATAAAGGCACCTACGGCCATGCGTTGCTTATAGCAGGATCAACTGGCAAGACCGGCGCGGCTCTTCTGGCTTCGGAGTCATGTATGCGCTCGGGCGTCGGTCTGCTCACTACGCATCTGCCGAAATCGGCGGTCTTGCCTTTGCTGATTTATCTCCCTGAAGCGATGACCAGTATCGATAAATCAGAAGATTGCTTTTCGCAACTGCCTGATTTGAAGCCATATAACGCGATAGGAGCGGGGCCTGGATTGGGAAATGCACCCGAGACTGTCACTGCATTGAAACTTCTCGTCCAAAATGCAAAAGCGCCTATGGTTCTCGATGCCGATGCGCTGAACATAATCTCTGAAAACAAGACTTGGCTCTCGTTTTTGCCGGAAAGAACCATCATCACACCGCACCCGAAAGAGTTTGAACGCTTGTTCGGCAAGACCGACAACTCTATGCAACGTCTTGAGCTTCAACGTGAAATGTCGCAACGCTATAATATCATAATTGTTTTGAAAGGAGCAAACACCTCAATCACATTCCCCAATGGAACGTGTTTCTTCAATTCGACAGGAAACCCCGGAATGGCGACAGCCGGCAGCGGCGATGTGCTTACCGGAATCATCTTGTCGCTTTTAGCCCAACGCTATACACCCGAAGAAGCAGCGCTAATCGGGGTTTTCATGCACGGCAGGGCAGGGGATAAAGCCGCCGCTGAAAAAAGCATGGAAGCAATGATAGCAAGTGACATCTCCAAGACCTTGTGGGATAACGACATGAATTGTCGGCACTGACATTGTTGTAATTCACAGAAAAGAATTAACCTCGGAAGATATATGTATGCGTTTATAATCAATAATATTCTGGTTGATGCAAAAATAATGGTTCTTACAGAATAACAAAATAATATTTTTATAATAAATGAAATCAGATAAGATTTTATATAGCATAACATTATTGGCGATTGTTCTGCTTTCATTTTTTCTGTACTCTTCAAGATTTTACCCCTTGTTAAATTCAGACGATGCCCTGAATGTTTTGATGGCGCATTATTATAAATTGCCTGATTGTTTTTACTGCTGGGGTCAAGACAGAGGAGGAACGTTAATACCTTTGTTAAGTCAAATTTTTATCAAACTGTTTGGTTTTTCAGCATTGTTTTCTGTCTCGCTGTCAAATTATCTGATATTGATTCTGGGCTTTATAGGTTTGTCAAGTCTAATAAAATCAAAATACTACAAAGTTGTTTTTGCCATAATCTGGTTTTTGCCTTTCCAGAGATTTGTTGATATAACTCGCTTTCCGATAGGAGTGGAATATAGTTTGTTGGGCATGGCAATATATTTCATTTGCAAAATTGAAGACAAACAAATGACATGCGTTTTCAAGAGACATGCGCTATTGTTTATGACAATGTTGACATTGATAGTAAGTGTTTGGGTATCAGACCTTTCGCTTGTATCAATTGCAATATTGATAGTGGTATTTTGTCGCCACTTACATTTCATTATCCATGGCAGTGATTTTAATTCTTGATAATCTTGTAGTTGATAAAACCACCAATATGCTTCGATATGGTGTTTTGTTGTTGGTGGTTATAGGTTCTATAAGTTCTGTTCATAGCATGAAGTATGTTTATCCGAAAAGGCTTACGCCGATGGCGGATGTTGTTGGCGAATTCAAGCAGTTGGGGGAGATTGGTGTGATTGCGGAGTTTTGGAATTCATATAGGACTTCGTGTCCGGACCCCGACATGATAAAAGTCACGCCTCACGATAAAAGCGATGTGAGAAACCGAGATATAGTAGATATGGTGTTTGAGATGGAAAATATCTACGTTATCAAGGACGGCTGGCTGGATATGTTTCCCGATACCTTGTACCAATTCGGATATGTTTTGCTCAAGTCAGGCGAGCCTTTCAGAATAGGCGACTGTGATGTTTGCAAATATGACAAAGTTAATTAAGACGTTGTCAGGGCATAGTCTCAACCAGCGATTTTTTACTCTATTTTATCAATATTCGAGTCGTCTTCAATTCTTAAATTGTCGATGATGAACTTCTGACGTTGGTCGGTGTTCTTGCCCATGTAATATTTCAGAAGTTCCTGAATTGTCATGTCGTGGCGCAGAATGATTGGCTCCAGGCGCATGTTCGGCCCGATGAAATAGCTGAACTCGTCGGGAGAAATCTCGCCAAGACCTTTAAATCGTGTGATTTCCGGGTGTGCGCCTAACGACTTGATGGCATCTACACGCTCCTCGTTGGTGTAACAATATCTTGTCTCCTTCTTGTTCCTCACGCGGAACAAGGGTGTCTGAAGGATATAGAGATGCCCGCCTCTCACCACGTCGGGATAGAACTGCAAAAAGAAGGTGAGCATCAGCAGACGGATATGCATTCCGTCAACATCGGCATCGGTGGCAATGACGATATTGTTGTATCTAAGATTCTCAATAGATTCGTCGATGTTAAGCGCGGCTTGCAGAAGATTGAACTCTTCGTTTTCGTACACTATTTTCTTTGTCAAGCCATAGCAGTTAAGGGGTTTTCCGCGCAAACTGAACACTGCCTGTGTCTGGGCGTCGCGGCTCTTGGTGATACTTCCTGATGCCGAGTCGCCCTCGGTGATGAACAGCGTTGACTCAAGACGTTTCTCGTGGTTGGTGTTGTAGTGCAGACGGCAGTCGCGAAGCTTACGGTTGTTGAGACTCACTTTCTTGGCACTCTCGCGGGCAAGTTTCTTGATGTTCGCCATTCCCTTGCGCTCTTTTTCGTTCTGAATGATTTTGCGCATCAGAGATTCAGCGACATCGCCGTTCATGTGCAGAAACTTGTCGAAATGTCTTTTTATGATATCAGTGATATAGGCCCTGATGGTTGTCTCACTGTCTTTGTCCATATAGTTTGACGAAAACTTCGTCTTCGTCTGACCTTCAAACTCGGGGTTATCGACTTTGATTGACAATGCCGCGATAAACGAGCTGCGAATGTCAGATGTTTCGTATTCTTTGTTATAAAACTCCCTGATGGTCTTGGCGATTGCTTCGCGGAACACATTGAGATGCGTGCCGCCAAGAGGGTTGTATTGACCGTTGGCAAACGAGAAATACTCTTCGTTGGAGGTGACGTTGGAGTGTGTGAAGGCGCATTCAAAATCGCCTTCTTTGATGTGTATGACAGGGTATGCGCAGGTATCGAGTTTGCCGATTTTGCGTGTCAGCAGGTCCAGGAGACCGTTTTTTGCCTGGTATTTCTGACCGTTGAGGATAAGCGACAACCCGCTGTTAAGAAAAGCGTAGTTCCATATCATCTCATCGACATATTCCATGAGGAAATGATAATTTCCAAACAGTTCGGCATCCGGCACAAAGGTGATGTCGGTGCCGTTTTTCTGGTCTGTCGGCACTATTTCCGACTCTGACAGCGGTTCGCCTTTGGAGAACTCGACGATTTTTGTCATGCCGTCGCGAAATGCCTGCGCGCGGAAATATGACGAGGCGGCGTTGGTGGCTTTGGCTCCGACACCATTGAGACCCACGGCTTTCTTGAACGCCCCGGTATTGTATTTTCCGCCGGTGTTCATCTGACCCATGCAGTCTTTGAGAGAAGCCAGCGGAATGCCGCGTCCGTAGTCGCGTACATGCACCTTGCCGTCGTTGATGTCAATCTCGATGGTCTTGCCGGCTCCCATGTTGAACTCGTCTATGCTGTTATCCACTATTTCCTTCAGCAGAATATATATCCCGTCGTCGTGAGCCGAGCCGTCGCCCGCCTTGCCGATGTACATTCCAAGACGCTTGCGGATGTGCTCGTTCCACGACAAATGCTGAATCGCATCGTCGTTATAATCGACTGGATTTACATTGGTGGTAAAGTCTAACTCGTTGTATTCTAAATTGTTGTGTTCAATAAAATCTCCCGCCATGTTCTCAAAAAAGTTTTTGCAAAAATAACAAAAATTATAAAAATAAAAAAGTTTTTTTCATTTCGGCAGAAACGCGATGAAATGGAGCGAGGAGGAAGCTTGGGCCTGCGAAAGCACTCGGATTGATGAATAAGCCTCCGACATTTGAAACACAACGGAACAGGGGGGGCTCGTGAAAAATTCCGCTAATTCCACGGGATTCGAATGAGAAAAAGCCTTATCTTTGCCGCCGTTTTTTAACATCATTGTCATGAACAGCGACATCACTTCAAATAAAAAGTTTTTCGGCACCGTTTGCGGCATCTTGGCTGCGGTTTTTTACGGCACGAACCCTCTCGGCGCGTTGAAACTATATGAGCAGGGAATGAACACCAATTCAGTGCTTTTCTGCCGCTTTGGTATTGCTTGGATTATCATTTCTGCCATATTGTTAATCAAGAAGGAAAACCTCAAGGTGACAAGGAAAGAGTTTGGGACGCTCACCGCTCTGGGACTGCTTTTCATCGTGTCGTCGATGACGTTGTATTTCAGTTTTAAATACATAGCGGCAGGTGTCGCTTCAACCTTGCTTTTCACTTATCCTATCATGACGGCGGTGATAATGTCGGCGCTGTTCAATGAAAAGGTGACGATGAAGACTGTCGTTGCCATTGTTCTGTCGCTTGTGGGCGTGCTGCTGCTTTATTGGGGCGACTCCGGCGAGACATTGAACATTACCGGAGTGATTTTAGTGCTCGTCTCCGCCCTTACCTACGCCGTTTACATCATAGTGGTGAACCGTTGCCCTCTCGACATGTCGTCGTTTAAAATCAATTTTTACGTGGTGTTGTACTGCACCGTCGGAATGGCGGTGTTTGCCTTGTTTGCCGGGCAGCCGTTGAGACTTCCGAATAATGCCGTGAGCTGGTTCTATTCCGTGTGGCTTGCTGTCGTCCCCGCCACACTGTCATTGGTGCTGATGGTTTACGCATCGAAATACGTCGGAGCCACACCGACAGCGATTTTAGGAGCTCTCGAGCCACTTACAGCGGTCTTGATAGGGGTTTTTGTTTTCCATGAAGATTTCGGGCCTCGTCTCGCCATCGGCATCGCCTTGATTTTGAGTGTGGTGGTGATAATAGCCTATCAGCCTAAAAAGAAATAAAAAAGAAACTATCTGTTGAAAACAGACGATTTTACCGCTGTCATCAAAATTTTCACATCTTTTTTCGTGACCAACAACTCTTTGGCTGAAATCCCATGAATTTTCTTAAAGATTATCCATTGATAGACTATTATCGCAAGGTTGGTTATCGACACCGAGACACCTGCGCCGACCATTCCAAAAGGCGGTATTAAGAGGTATAACGCCGGTATTGTGACCGCAAATCCTACCAAAGCCGCATAAAGGTTGTATTTCGGCAAGTTAACACCAGAGAAGAAATGGCAGAAAACAGTGTGGGCCGACAAAAAAACCATGCCCGGGGCAAGGGCTATCATCACGGCGCGCATGTCGGCGAAATCGCGGGTGAAAACCCAAGAATATACGCTGGTTGGGATAATGCATATAAAGAAAATGCATATCGCAGTGAGGACGGTGGCTGTTTTCATTAACTGAATTGTTATCTTGCTTGCCATATAGTTGTCGTTCATGTTGCTTATCTTGGAAAACTGCACCATCGCGATGCTTTGCCCAATCACTTTAGGCGATTCGGACACTTGAGACGCCGCATTGTAAACACCCACCTGCGCATCGCCCCAGAATCCTCTGATAATCATAAAGCCGAGGCGTTTGTTGAGCGTGGACACCATGTTGGTGAGCTGGATAATGCTGCCGAACTTGAACATCTCTTTGGCGGTTTCCACGACAGATTCCCCGTCTTTTTCCTTAAGATAAGGCCAAATCTGCGTCAAACCACAGATGTAACCGATGACATAGCCAGTCAAAAGCGAATATACAAAAGCATCGGCGTCGCGTATGTCAAACACAAAGATGTACATCAGCATCGAAAGCATCTGTGTCAGGAACTGTATGATAAACAATATGTTATTCGTTGCAATGCGTTCTTTGCCGAGAAGAGTGGCAAGATTGAAATTGTGCAAGCTGTAGATGAACACCAACAGCAAGACCATGATGTGATAGCCTTGCGGTATGAATTCCGCGTTTTCGCCGAATAATTTTGCGAAATGATGACCGAAATCACTTGGAATGAAAGTGCATAGATACATTATCAAAGCATATAACGCCACTACCAACGTTGTCCAGATGTATGATATCTTGCACAATGTGCGATATGATTTTCTCGGGGTGAAATAGATCAGTCCGCTGCCGGCGAGCAACTCCACGCCTATGAGAAGCAGCGACACGTCGATAAGCACGATGCCTCCGATGCCCCAAGCCTCGGCTCCGAGATAATGTGTGGCGAACCACAACGTAACGAAATTGCAGATGGCGTTTAACAGACGCGTGCCGAAAGTGCCGAAGATGTTCTTAATCATAAAACCTTTAAATCAAAGCGCAAAGATAAAGAAATTATTTTATGAAATAAAAAAATCGTCGCAATAATATTTTGTGTATTTTTGCCGTTCAAACGAAGATGATGAAGCTTTCTGTCGTCATAGTAAACTACAACGTTGAGCACTTCCTTGAGCAGTGTCTCTACTCTGTGCGTCGCGCCATGCAAGGTATAGATGGAGAGGTGTTTGTGGTGGACAACAACTCTGTTGACGGCTCGCTCAGGATGCTCGCGGCCAAGTTCCCCGAGGTGAAAGTTATCGCCAACAAGGACAATGTGGGGTTCGCAAAGGCCAATAATCAAGCGATTAGGATTTCAACAGGAGAATACGTGCTGCTTCTGAACCCCGACACGGTGGTCGAAGACGACACTTTCAGCAAATGCCTCGCTTTTATGGACTCGCACTCCGAGGCAGGAGGCCTCGGAGTCAAAATGGTTGACGGCAAAGGACAGTTCTTGCCGGAGTCTAAACGAGGACTGCCAACGCCGATGACGGCTTTCTACAAGATTTTCGGACTCTCAAAGCTGTTCCCGCGCTCAAGGCGCTTCTCGAAATATCATCTCGGCTACCTTCCTGAAAACGAGACCAATCAAGTGGATATATTGGCAGGCGCCTATATGCTCATGCGTCGCGCGACACTCGACAAATGCGGGCTCCTCGACGAAACGTTTTTCATGTACGGCGAAGATATCGACCTCTCCTACAGAATCACCCTGGCTGGATATAAAAACTACTATTTCCCTGAAACACGTATAATTCATTATAAGGGCGAAAGCACAAAGAAAACAAGCGTCAACTATGTACTCGTGTTCTATAAGGCGATGGAAATATTCGCCAAAAAACACTTCGGACAGAAACGCGCGCGCCTATTCTCTTTAGTCATCAACCTCGCCATATATTTCAGGGCTTTCATCGCTTTGATATCGCAGTTTTTAGGTAAGATTTATATGCCGCTCACTGATGTGGCGCTGGGATATTCAGGCCTCGCCACAATCAGTTATTTCTGGGGACATTACATGATTTACGATGGTGCCGGCTCGTATCCGACAACACCGCTTTTCACCCTGATATTGCCGCTATATATGCTGATATGGCTCGCGACGTCTTATTTCACCGGCGGTTACGACAAGCCGTATCGTGTTTATCCGGTCGTGGGCGGAGTGCTGCTGGGCAGCCTGCTGATATTGATTCTTTACGCCTTGCTGCCATCTGGATTGCGTTTCTCGCGCGCCCTGATACTGCTCGGAACGATTTGGATGACACTCCAGATGACTTTAAGCAGAACTTTGGGTTTTATACTTAAACTATCTGATTTTCAATATGGTAGAAATGCAAAAAAACGATTTCTGGTAATCGGGAACTCTGATGAAACAAAACGTGTCGAGCAACTTTTGAAAAGCACTTCCATAAAACCCGATTTCATAGGTCTTGCGACCCCGGACAACAAGTTCGAAATCCCCGGAAATTATCTCGGAAATATTACACAAGTGCCGGATATAATCGGTATTTACAAGATTACAGAGATTATATTTTGCTCCAAAGACATAACGCACCAGGAAATCATTGACAAAATGGTTGAATGGCACGCTAACAATCTCGATTACAAGATTGCACCGGTAGATACGCTGTCTATTATCGGAAGCAACTCCATCAACACACGCGGAGACCTCTATACCGTTGATATTCGCACCATCAACACCGTGCCTAACCGCAGAAAGAAACGTCTGCTCGACTTCTCGGTGTCGTTATTTGGCATAATTTTCTGGATATTCACGGCTTGGTTTATTAAAAAACCGCTTAAATTCCTCGGAGACTGCTTCAGAGTTGTCTTCGGAGGGTACTCATGGGTCGGATATTGCCCCATGGAAGATACCGATGGTCAACGACTTCCGAAAATAAAGAAAGGGATCTACAGCCCTGCGTCAATAGTGACAAGCGAACTCGACGACGACGCCCGCAACAGGCTAAATGTCATGTATGCCCGAGATTATACTATCTTGAAAGATTTTAATATCTTATTCAGAGTGTTGCTGAAACGATAATTTTTGTATTTTTGCAAACTGAAAAATTTTATTAATTAAACATCATGCTAAACAGAAGGTTTTTAAGAATCAAGGTGTTACAGGCGCTCTACGCTTATATCGAGTCGGGCGAGACAAACGTCAACAACGGAATTAAAAATTTGCTTGAAAGCATCGACAAGTTGTATGAGCTTTTCATTTGGCAGCTGTCGTTCCTTGTCGAAACCAAACGCTTTGCAGAAAATAAAATCACAGAAAACAAACATAAGTATATTCCAACTTACGAGGATTTGCACCCGAATTTGAAGTATGTCAACAACCGTCTGCTCAATGTTATCGAGGATAACATCGATTTTAAGAAAAACGAGGCCAAATTGAAGATTAATTGGGCTAACGACCATCAGGATGTGGTGAAAAAATATTACAATATGATGAAAAACACTCCTGAATACGAGAAATATATGGCCGACAAAACCGATAACTTCGCCAATGACCGCAAGTTTATCGTCGCCATGGTGAGCAATTACTTCGCCGACCTCGACGTGCTTCAGGACTTCTACGAGGATAAGAGTATTTATTTCTGCGATGACTATCATTTAGTTAGCTCTATGTTGATAGAGTTTTTCAGTAAGATGAAAAATTTCGACATCAACTCGAAACTGCCCGAGATTTATAAGACAGAAAACGTGGAATCCAATGCGGACGAGAAGTTTATCCAGGATTTGTTTCGTGAAACCCTTAGGCATAACGAAGAGTTTGGAAAGCTCATCGCGGATAACACCAATAATTGGGAGAAAGAGCGCATCTGCCTCATGGATATGATAATCCTGAAAATGGCTCTCACCGAGTTCGTAAACTTTCCGTTCATACCCGTGAAAGTGACCATGAACGAATACATTGAGATTTCAAAATATTTCAGCACCCCGAAGAGCAAGATTTTCGTCAACGGAATCCTTGACAAATTAGCGAAAAAGCTTACCGATGCCGGACAAATCAGCAAAAAAGGACTGGGATTGCTTGAAAAATAAATGCCAGTGCAGTCGTTCCGGGAGGGGCGAGACGGCACAGGGAAACCTCAAGCGTTTGAAAAAAGGGGAGATTTCTCCACTTCGGTCGAAATGACGAGGAAAAAGAAGTCGAAATGACGGGTAAGATTTAGATGGGGAAAAGCTAAAATAAACAAGAAAGTTGGGATTAGACGGGGAAGATTTAGATGGGGAAAAGCTAAAATAAACAAGGAAGTTGGGATTAGACGAGGAAGATTTAGATGGGGGAAAACTAAAATAAACGAGGAAATTAGGATTAGACGAGAAAGATTTGGATGGGAAGAAACTAAAATAAACAAGAAAGTTGGGATTAGACGGGGAAGACTTAGATGGGAAGAAAACTAAAATGAGATAGAAGATTAAATAATACGAAGATTATATGAATATAAGGGGAGCCATATTGACTATTATCATGTTAATGTTTGTCGTTGATATTCAGGGACAAACGTCAAATGGCACGTATAGTTTTCTCGACATGACGAGTTCGGCGAGGGTGGCTGCTTTAGGTAATACCGACCTGTCGATTTATGACTCGGACATTCAGCTTGGAATAAACAACCCCGCGTTGATAAACAGCGACATGCACAACGACATAGTATTTTCTTATGTGGATTATTATGCCGATATTAGCCATGGAACGGTGCAATATGCCCGTGTTTTCGAGAAACTCGGCACATTCGCGGCCACGGTGCAGTATCACAACTATGGCAAAATGAAATATGCCGATGAGCAAGGCAATGTCGATGGCAGCACGTTTTCTCCTTCCGATTACAATATCATGATAGGCTGGGGACGACAGTTGACTCCGCAATGGAGCATAGGCGCCAATGTGAAGTTTGCCGGCATACAGTTCGAGCGTTACAAGACTTTCGCTTTGGCGGTAGATGTGGCAGGAAGCTATCGCACCGATAATGGTTGGATGTTTTCGGCTACCGCAAGAAACATTGGGTATGAGCTGTATGACAACTTTGAAGGTGACAAGAACGAGCTGCCATTCCGTTTGTCTGCCGGCGTTTCAAAGAGATTGGATCACGTTCCTTTCCTTTTCAGCATAGTTTATGAGAATATACAGAAGTGGAATCTCTCATACGACGACCCTCTTGATTTGGAAGGTAATAACGACCCGATCACGGGCAGTAAAAAGAAGAAGTCACAAGGCGCCGAGTTTGCTGACAACCTTATGAGGCACATAGTGTTTGGCGGCGAGATATACATCGGAAAGAACCTTGTGCTAAGGGCTGCCTACAATTACGGAACGAGGCAGAATCTGAAGACACCGACAGCTAAAGGAATGTGCGGCTTCTCGTATGGTTTCGGCATTAACGTCTGGCATCTCAACATCAACTATTCAAGGTCGGAAATGCACGTCTATGGCTCTCCGAACTATGTCACAGTATCAACCAATTTGGATAAGTTTGTAAAAAAATCTAAATAAATGTTTCTCAAAGAGTTAAAGTTGACGAATTTCAAAAATTGCGAGTCGGCCGACCTGCGGTTTTCCGAGAAAATCAACTGCTTTGTGGGACTCAACGGCGCGGGCAAGACCAATATTCTCGACGCTATTTACTATCTTGCATTTTGTAAAAGTTATTTCACGACCACCGACAGGCAAAATATACGTCATGGCGAGGATTTCTTCGCCGTTCATGGTGATTTAGTGACTGACAATGAGGAGACGGCGACAATCTCGTGCGTGCAGAAAGGAAACGCCAAAAAATCGTTCAAATACAACAAGAAAGAATATGAACGCCTCGCTGATCATATCGGAAAGATTCCGTTGGTGATGATTTCGCCCTACGACCGCGATTTGATTAACGACGGCAGCGAATTGCGTAGAAAATTCATCGACGGCGTCATCTCTCAATTCGATTCCGTGTATCTTGGCGACTTGCTCCAATACAACAAGGTCTTGGCTCAACGAAACACCCAACTGAAACAGTTTTGGGAAAATCGCTATTTCGACGCGAACCTGTTGGCTTTATGGGACGAGCAGATGATACGCCTCGCCACCCCGATTTATGAGAAAAGAAAGGCTTTCCTGAAAGATTTCATGCCGATTTTTCAAGAATATTACGACATAGTATCCGGCACATCGGAACAAGTGAACATCGTTTACGAAAGTACTTTGCATGAGAAGACAATGGAGCAATTGCTTCAGGATAGTCAAGAAAAAGACAGATATTCGTCATACACCAATGTCGGCATTCACAAAGATGACTTTTGCTTTGTGACCGACAATCATTCTGTTAAGAAATTCGGCTCGCAAGGACAGCAGAAGTCGTTTGTGGTGGCGGTGAAGTTGGCACAATTCGATTTCAATTATAAAAAGATTGGTTTCAAACCGATTTTATTATTGGACGACATCTTTGACAAACTTGACGACAACAGGGTGGCGCAGCTGGTGAAACTTGTCGGCAACGACCACTTCGGACAGGTGTTTATCACCGATACGCAACGTCAAAGAGTGCAATATCTTTTGGACAACATTGACGGCAATCATAAGATTTTTGAAGTTAAACATGGAAAGGCGATATGCGATGAGTGACCCGAATTTGACGACATTAGGCGAGATGATAAAAGCATTTTATCATGATAATCACAGAGATGACGCTTTAGACGAGCAGAGGATTCTTGACTCGTGGAATGAGGTGGTCGGGGACTTCGTCGCCGCGCACACTTTGAAAAAAACAATAAAAAACGGAATGCTTTACGTAAAATTCGATGCCGATTCACTGAAAAACGAGATTCTGTACGCCAAGTCGATGTTGTTGAAAAAGCTTAATTCCATGGCGGATAAGGAAATTTTGAAAGGTATTGTCGTTATATGAAAAAAAAATGTATCTTTGCACCGAATTTTGATTTTTAGTAACATATAAATTTAATAATATGATTAACTCACAAGACATTAAGATCGGAAGCTGCATCAGAATGGATGGCAAACTTTATTTTTGCGTTGATTTCCAGCATGTGAAACCAGGCAAGGGTAACACTATCATGCGCATTAAGCTGAAGAGCGTGGTTGACGGCCGCACATTGGAACGCCGTTTCGATATTGGTGAGAAACTTGAGGACGTCCGCGTTGAGCATCGTCAGTATCAATACCTTTACAAAGAGGGAGAAGATTATATTTTCATGAACCAGGAAGACTACGAGCAGATTCCTCTGATGAAAGATCTTATCACCGGTGTTGCTTTCCTCAAGGAAAGCGATGTCTGCGACGTTGTTTTCGATACATCGACAGATACAGTTTTGTTCGCCGAACTGCCTATCAAGACTGTTCTCGAAGTGACTTATACAGAGCCTGGCGAGAAAGGCAACACTGCGACAAACGCAATGAAAGACGCTATAGTAGAGACAGGCGCGTCGGTAAAGGTGCCTCTGTTCATCAATACCGGCGACAAAATTAGAGTTGACACCCGTACGGGCGAATATGCAGAAAGAGTAAGGGAATAATATGAGAATAGAACCAGCAACAACTGTCAAATGTTTAGCTGATTTTATTGGTGCTACCAAGATTATCGGCGATGCCAACCGAGTCATCACAGGGCTTAACGAGCTGCATGAGGTGGAAGCGGGTGACATAACATTTGTCGATCATCCGAAATATTATCAAAGAGTACTTGGCTCGGCAGCAACCATTATCATTATCAACACTGCCGATGTGGAATGCCCCGAAGGAAAAACTCTCATCATTCACGACTGTCCATTTGATGCGTTCAACAAGATTATCTTGTCGTACCGCAGATTCGAGCCGGCAACAGCCATGGTGAGTCCGAAAGCTGAAATAGGCGAGGGCACCATCATTCAGCCAGGCGCATTTGTGGCGGAACATGTGAAAATAGGCAAAAACTGCATCATTCATGCCAACGTGACAATCAACAACCACACTGTTATCGGTGACAATGTCATAATCAACAGCGGCTCTGTCATCGCAGCAGATGCCTGCTATTTCCAACATCGCGGAAAAGACCGACAGGTGAAGTTCGAGTCATGCGGACGTGTAGTGATTGAAGACGATGTTGAAATCGGAGCCTTGTGCGCCATCGACATCGGAGTGACAAGCGACACTGTGATTGGCAGAGGCACCAAGACAGACAACCATGTTCAAGTAGGACACGATGCCAAAGTCGGCAAGAACTGCTTCCTCGGGGCGCATTGCGCCATCGGAGGTGTCTCAAGAGTGAAAGACAACGTTTCTATCTGGTCGATGTCGGCGGTCAACAAAGACCTTGTCGTCGCGGAAGACACCACAATCTTGGCATACACAGCCATCGACAAAGACACGGAATCCGGAGTGACTTATTTCGGTTTGCCAGGCATAGAGGCCAAGAAGAAATGGAAAGAGATAGCGTCCGTTAGAATGCTTCCGGACTTAATCGCAAAACTAAAATAATGATAAGCCGCTGACAAGCGGCTTATTTTGTACTTATATTTTATTTATGTCATGAAGTTTATAATAGCACTATTAGTAATCTTACTTATTGTCAGATGGAATAAAATAAACACGGCATCTAAATGTATTGTCCTGTTAATCATATTGTTTTCGTATTCATACCAGACGACTTGTCAGGCCAATCTCGACATAGTGCCGAAACCTAATATGATAAAAGTCGAAAAAGAGCAAGGTTTTAAATTAGACAGACGCACCATCATCGTTAATGATAATGATGATAATAGATTCAATGCGGAATTTCTGCAAGCCCATCTCAAGAAACAATTTAAAAAAGACAGATTTAAAATACGCCCGACACGCCGGCATTCAAACAATATTCTTATTAAATTGACAGATACTATTGAAAATGCGGAAGCCTATAATCTTATAATTGACAAAGACAATATCAGGATTATAGCAGGCTCGACAGCCGGTGTGTTCTATGGTATTCAGACCTTGATACAGATGTTGCCAACGGAGACACGCCGCGCGGTTAAAATACCGACGATGTGCATCTACGACGCTCCGCGGTTCGCCTACAGAGGCATGCATTTAGATGTGTCAAGGACATTTCAGAACACCGATTACATCTATAAGTTTATTGACGCTTTGGCTTATTATAAAATCAATAATTTCCATTGGCATCTGACCGACGACCAGGGGTGGAGAGTCGAGATCAAGAAATATCCCAAACTCACGGAGTTAGGAGCTTGGAGAGGCCCTCGCGAGGTGTTGAAACCGGCTTACGCCTCTGGAATGGAAAGAAATGGCGGTTATTATACACAGGAAGAGATTAAATCAATAGTAAAATATGCAGCCGACAGAAACATCAACATTATTCCGGAGATTGACTTGCCGGGACACAGCAAGGCGGTGGCGGCGACATATCCCGAGATTTTATGCGAGACACAATCGAAACACTACAGCGTTCAGTGGGAGTCGAATAATGTGTGGTGCGTCGGGCGAGAAGAGAACTATGCCATGTTGGAAGACATAATCTCGGAGATGGCTGAACTTTTCCCGTCGAAGATTTTCCATGTCGGCGGCGACGAGGTGAACAAGGATTCGTGGAAAGAATGTCCGATTTGCTCCCGTATAGACGAGCCCCAGAATTATTTTATGAGACGACTTGAGAAGATTCTCGCGAAACACGGCAGAACCATGGGCGGCTGGGACGAGATTATCGATGGTGGCGAGTTGATGCCCGAGACTGTTGTTTATGCGTGGGCGAGCCTGGAAAGAGGCATTAAATCGGTGAAAGAAGGTCACCCGACAGTGATGCAGATAGCACCATACATGTATTTCGACATGAAACAAAGTGAGGACGAGCGTGGCTTGAAGTGGGCGGGCATAAGCTCGCTTGAAAACACTTATGGTTTCGACCCCATTGGAAGTTTTGAATTGACCGAAGAAGAGAAGAAAATGGTGTTGGGCCCTCAAGGCGGCTGCTGGGCAGAATGTTTGGGCGTGAAAGACTTTGTTGACTATCAAGTCTTCCCGAAACTCCTGGCACTGTCTGAAATCGGATGGTGTAGCGAAAAACGCAACTATGACGACTTTAAAAACAGACTCTTCGCTTCGCAATATGAACGACTTTATAATATGGATTTCAAGTTCAGAATCGCACCTCCTGAAGTCGTTTACAAAGACGGGAAAGTGACGGCCGTGAGCGAAAACGAGGTCTTGACAATCAGATATACCGAAGACGGAACAGCCCCGACAGTGAAATCAAAGAAATACAACAAACCCATCAAGACAGACACTCCCGAGAAATACAGGTTCGCGACGTTTTACAAAGACCGTTCGAGTATCGCAAGAGGAGCAATGAATGTGGAACTGCATCGTTATTTGAAGCCGAAGACCTCCGTGGAGTCGAACATTCCGTTTTTCGATGACATTAACAGCCTTGTGGACTATGACTTGAACACCTATTGTTTCACCGCACGCGAGATTAACGACGGAGATTATATCATGTTTACCTTCGAGGAGCCCGTTGAGTGCCAGTCGATAGAAATGTGCACCGGGTATTACACCCTGGCGGTTTACGGTGTCTTGAACGGCTATATGGAGTATTCCTGCGATGGTGAGAACTACCACAGAGGCAGTCGATTTGAATATGACGCCATCGACGGCTACAAGGCCTGCTGTCGCCCCGACAAACCGGTCAGGTCGGTACGTGTCGTCATAGACGACATCAGCGAACACGAGGTGACGGTTATTCAGGATTTACGCATCGAATAGAAGGTCGAATAAAAAAAGCGGAGACATTATGATATCTCCGCTTTTTTCAACACGAATCCAATTAGTATTTCATCATTTCGACAAGGTCAACCATTCTGTTGGAATAACCCCATTCGTTATCGTACCACGACATTATTTTCACCATTTTGCCCATCACCATGGTGCTTTGCGCGTCGAATATTGACGAGTGCGGGTTGTGTATGATGTCAACGCTCACGATTTCGTCTTCGGTGTATTCAAGGACGCCTTTCATCGGGCCTTCGGCGGCTTCTTTCATTGCGGCGTTAATCTGCTCCTTGGTGGCTTCCGTCTTGAGTGTGCACACGAGGTCAACGAGAGAGCCTGTCGGGGTGGGGACGCGCACCGCTATGCCGTCGAGTTTGCCGTTGAGTTCAGGTATCACGATGCCGACAGCCTTTGCGGCTCCTGTCGTGGTTGGAATCTGCGACATGGCGGCTGAACGTGCGCGACGAAGGTCGCTGTGCGGACCGTCAAGGATAACCTGGTCGTTAGTGTAACTGTGTATGGTTGTGATATAACCCTGCTCGATACCGAAGCGATCGTTGAGAACCTTGGCGACCGGCGCGAGGCAGTTGGTGGTGCATGACGCGTTGCTGACGCACTCGATGTCGTCAGCGAGCTCGTTGTTGTTGACACCGACCACGATAGTCGCGTCGATTTTATCTTTTGAAGGAGCCGAGAGAATGACTTTCTTGGCACCGTTTTTGAGATGGTCGCCATAACCGCCCTTCGCGCTTTCTTTTGAGCGGAAGATGCCTGTCGACTCCACAACGACATCAGGAGTTTTGCTCCATTTGATGTTGAGGGGAGCGCGTTCTGCTGTTACCGGAATGCGCACTCCATTGACTATCAATGCTGTCTCGTCGAAATCGACAGTGCCCGGGAATTTGCCTTGTGTCGAGTCATATTTTAAAAGATGTGACAAAACCTTTGTGCTTGTTAGGTCGTTGATGCCTATGACCTCGATGTTCGGGCGTTCGCAGCAAATGCGGAAAACGTTACGGCCGATACGACCGAAACCGTTGATGCCTACTTTAATTTTTTCCATTGTTATATATTTTAAGTTTATAATTCAATGTTTGATGATTAGAACTGCAAAGATATAAATAAATTTTCATCGCAGATGCCTTCGGACATATTTTTTTTATTTTGAAAAACGAACTATCTTCGCGGCATCAGAATGCAAAAACCATGTCTATTGGACAATATTACAAAAAAACATCCTTTCCGCCGTCAAAAATGTTCCGGAATTTTTCTTTTGTCTTAATCGCTGAAATCGAAGATATTTTCATTATCTTTGCAAAAATAATTTTTAACGATGGAATCAAGAATTTCTCAAGCTGTTGAGAAGAAAAACAGCGGATACAACTGTGCGCAGGCGATTATTTGCACGTACTGCGACCATGCGAAAATCGACGAGGCGAGAGCACGGGCCCTCGGGAGTTCGTTTGGACATGGGCTGGGCAACATGGAAGGCACCTGCGGCGCTGTCACAGGAGCGGGAATGGTACTCGGATTGGCATCTAACGAGAACCACGACGCCATTCGTGGCATGAAACAGATAATGACGAAGTTCCAGCTTCGCAACGGGGCCACGCAATGCAAGCTTCTCAAAGGCGTGGGCACGGGCAAGGTGTTGCGCAAATGCTCCGACTGCGTGGCAGACGCAGCCGAATTTCTTGAAGAAGAATTGGAAAAACAAGGCTTTTAACCATGAGCGCGACTTTTAAATCACAGGCTTTAGAGGCAAACCTGGCCCAAACACGTTATAAAGATATTTTCATCCCTGAAAAATATAAGGCGTTTGTCGCCTTGTCCAAAAACTATTTCGGCATCAACAAACGGGCTTCGGAATGCGTTACCGAGTACCATCACCCGCTCTCAAACCACACCTTTGTGACCGAGGAGCTACGTAAAATCCTGATGGACGATTTCTGGTTCTACACCCGCGAGGAAATGCCTGCCGACACGCTGAAACTGCCTCTTGAGATGATGCGCAGCCTCCTGAAACCGGAAGTGACACTGAAACTTCGACTGAATATCGTGGTGACCTTGATGGAGTTTATTGACAAGATAGCAGTTAGCAATAAGAAATTAGATGTGTTGGTGGAATTAGCGTTCAATATCTTGGAAGATAAATTCGAGGCAAATAAGGATTGTTATATTTTGGCGACGAAACATGCAGGACTTTACCTCGACAATATGGCAAAAGACGAGCGCTTCAACGCGACGGCATGCCATATTCTGCATCTGATGCTTGAGGAAAACTATCGTTATTGGCAATCGACTTCCGAGGTCGAGAAATGGGTCTCGGACAACGCCGACATCCTTGCCGATGAGGAAAAAAACGCAATAATCAACGAGGTAGGCGAGCCTTGTTTCATTGATTTAAACAATAATTTGAAAGCAGCCATAACCTGGGATGCGTTGGCGAAGATGCCTCATTTTGAACAACTTGCGAAACGCTTCGCCGAATCGGAAAACTTGTTCGGACACTTCATGACCAAATTCCACTATGTGTTCTATTTGCTGCACCTTCCGGGAATGGAAAGCCAAAGAGAGCGTCTCATCTGGAACATGGACCGCATGATGCGCGACTCCATCGACGAGATGCCGCAAAATGAACTGATTCCGTTCATCGACACGATATTCGGTCTCGCCAAGGAGTTGCGCAGGAACTACAGTTCCGCCGTGCTTGACTTCCAACTCACCTTGGGCAAGAAAATCATCGACGTGGACACCACCGAGATGAAGGAAATCGTCAACCATTTCGAGAAAAGTCTCATTGAATTCGGCTTCATCACACCGGGCAACGTTTTTGTCAATGAGGATTGGCAATTGTCAGTAAATAAAGACCATATCAAGAATATTCGTGTTTGGCTGGAGCTTATTGAATACTCGAAAACGCCTTTGGAGAAACTGCTCTCTTCTCTCATCGTCAATTTGAAACTCGGTGGTATTTTCTTAAGCGACACCGACCTCTTCCAACGTGAAATCACGAAGATTCTCAACTCCAACATCACCCCGTATTACAAAAAGGTGAAGCAGCTCGCGCGCATTTTCCCGGTGTATTTCAACGAGATAGGGGCGGAAGGCGAGATTCGCGACGTTACCACCAACATGGATGAGATAGGACTACGGCAGGACAAACTCGTGCATTTCTTGCGCAAACAGGTGCACACCGAGAGCAACAACACCCTCATCACCTTGACGTTCGATGTCTTTAAGTTTTGGAGCAACGGCGTCCTGGACGATTTAAAGCCTGTTTTGCCGAAAAACGTGTTTGAGACCATCGACATGAAGAGCGAGTATTTTGTTCATGTCCATGACCTTGCGCGGACCATGTGCGAGGTCTCGAGCCTCAACCCGGAAGATGTTTTGATGCTTTCGCGCGACGATTATGAAAATCTTGTGAAAAAAGCCGCAGGTCGCATCGGCCTTGAAGACATGCTTTATGAACGCGAACGCCAACGTCTCATGGACATTCGCGACCTCTACGCCTATCTTCGCGAGAAATACAGCTTCGAGTCGGTAGATATTTTCGCATATCTGCGCAACTATCCATTCATCTCCGACAAGGATATTGACGACTTCGAGAAAGCTTATAAATCAAAGGATTTCGGCAAGTCGTTGACTTTGATATATTCCTTCATGGATAAACTAAAGAGTATCATTTTCAATCCGGAGCAGAGCGAGGGCTGGGAGAACATCTATCATAAACGTCATATCGCAATAGGCATCCCGTCGATGTACGGCACCTATCGCGAGAACAAGTTCGAGGCCATGGGGCTTACGTTCAGGCTCGAACGCATCGCGACGCAACTCATGGAAAAAGTGGTGCAGGGCATCAATTTGGAATATATATCCGAGCGCACGCTGAATCAGATTTATATGATTTTAAGCTTTTTCCGCGACGGTCTCGCTCTTGACGGCATCACCAACCAGAGCTTCAACTCGAAACTCGACATGTTGCGTTATTCCCTGACATCGCGAAGTTTCTCCTTCGAACAGTATATCAATATCTTCCAGTTTATCGCGGAAGACGTGAGACGCATCATTATCAAATACTTCCTGAAATCGTACGAATATCCCCTGAAAGTCGTCGTCCCGCAACTTTTCGACCCGGACAACAAGCTCGGCGACCGCGACATGGCGGCATTGATAACGAGGAAATCGGAAGAGTTTCATCGCGAGCTTCTGTCAAATGCGTTTTTGATGCAGCCACTCGACAACTTCATCGGTCGCATCCTCACTTCGTTGAGAACGATGGAAGCCGCTCTTGACCAGAAACTCATCAATGACATCATGACGTACAACTCCGAAATGCTGATCAGTCCGTTCTGGTCGCCGACACCCAAGATGGACAACCAGGTATTTATCGGCAACAAGGCGAATAACCTTAAGACCTTGTACTTAAACGGTTTGCCGGTGCCTCCCGGGTTCGTCATCACCACCGAGGCGTTCCGTCGCAACGAGACCATTAACGCCATCGCGGAGTTGAGGACGGAGATTCATGGCATGATGAAGCATCATCTGGAAGAGCTGGAGCGCATTTCCGGAAAGAAATTCAACAACCCGGAGTCGCCGCTGCTCGTCTCGGTGCGCTCGGGTACCGCCATATCGATGCCCGGCGCGATGGATACCTTCTTGAACGTAGGTCTGAACGACGACTTGGTGGAGAAAATCGCCGCGGAGCCGGCGAAGGCCTGGGCCATCTGGGACTCCTACCGCCGTTTTCTACAGAGCTGGGGCATGGCGAAAGGCATCGACCGCGACGTCTTCGACCAGGAAATCAATAGGTTTAAAACGAAATATGAAGTCAGGCAGAAAGTCGATTTCTCGGCGTCGCAGATGCGCGAGATGGCATATTCCTACAAAACCATATTAAAGAAGAACGACATCGAGCCGGAGCAGGACCCGTTCAAACAGATCGTAGAATGCGTGAACATGGTGTTCGCTTCGTGGAACTCCGAGCGCGCCCTGGCATACCGCCGTCATCTCGGCATCTCAGGAAACTGGGGGACGGCCGTCATCGTGCAACAGATGATATACGGAAACATCAGCGAGGTGTCGGGCACCGGCGTGGTGTTCACGCAAAACCCGCATCGCGAGCGTCCCGGAGTGCATCTCTACGGCGACTTCACTATGCGAAGCCAGGGCGAAGACATCGTGGGCGGCCTCGTGAAACCCTTGCCGATAGGAGAGACACAGCGCAAAGCCGCCAACCTCGAGGGAGCGTCGATGCAGACGCTACTTCCGGAAATATATAAAAAAATCTATTCTATCGCCACAACGCTGACAGAAGACCTTGGATATAGCCCTCAAGAGATGGAGTTCACGTTCGAGTCGGACAAGCCGGAAGACTTTCATATCTTGCAAATCAGAGACCAGGACTTGAAACCGGAAGATACCGTCGATACCTTCGTGCCGTCACCGGCGGAGATGAAGCAAATCGGACGAGGCATGGGCATCGGCGGCGGCGCCTTGAACGGCATCGTGGCGTTTGACGAAAACGACATCAAGACCTTGAGAGAGCGACATCCTGACGAGAACATCGTCCTCGTGCGTCCGGACACCGTGCCCGACGACATAGGACTGATCTTCGACTGCGACGGCCTGCTCACCGCACGAGGCGGCGCCACGTCTCACGCAGCGGTGACAGCGGTGCGCCTCGGCAAAGTGTGCGTGGTGAGCTGCGCCGAATTGATGGTAAACGACGAACATCATCGCGCCGAACTGAACGGACACACGCTGAAAGCCGGCGACAAAATCGCCATCGACGGAACTCTCGGCTCGGTCTATCTCGGCAACTATCAAACTGAAAAGATGACAATGGGAAAAGGATACAACTATTAAATTATTCATCAACCTTAAAAGTGTCGAGTGTAAAAAGTATCGGCTCTATCACGACAACAGGAATCCACAATGCTAAACCAGAGAAACGGTTTAGTACTATGGAACGTGGCAAGATGCTGAACGGAGTGAAGCAGTCAAACGAAGCGAAAGAATAATAAGCACCGGAAAATTACAATTATTAGTCTCTGGTTGTCAACATCTGCAAATTTTTCATGTATTAGACGGATTTTCACACGTCTCCACGCTCGTGACACCCCTCTAAACGGCAATCAGCGAGCCAAGCTCGCTGATTGCCTGTGATTTATAAATGTAGCGAGGATGAGAATTGAACTCATGACCTCCGGGTTATGAATCCGACGCTCTAACCAACTGAGCTACCTCGCCGTTTTCAGGGTGCAAAAGTACATATATTTTTAATACCTCCGACATTTTTTTTGAAATTTTAAAAAATATTTTTCTTTTTGTATATTGGAAAAAATATGTATCTTTGTGGGTTTAAAAATGCAAACTTCATCAGTTATGAAAAAGTTATTTGTTTTATTGAGCGTGTTGTTCATGATGTGCTCCGTCACATTCGCTCAAGGTCAAGAAACAACAGGAAAACAAAACGGCGCTGAAATCATTTTCAAAGAAACCAATCACAATTTTGGAAGCATTCCTTTCAAGGGCAACGGCTCTTGCGAATTTGTATTCGTCAACACCGGTAACGAGCCGCTCATCCTCACACAGCCGAAGTCGTCATGCGGATGCACTGTGCCTGAATGGCCAAAGCAGCCGATACTCCCCGGTGAATCAAACGTCATCAAAGTAACTTATAAAAACACCGACCGTCCGGGAAACTTCAACAAATATATCACGGTTTACTCCAACGCCATAGTCAACAAAGAGGTCAAGCTGCACATCAAAGGCACTGTCGAGCCGGAACCGACAGACTTGTCTCCTTTGACAAAAGATGCAATCAGTTCGCCGGTGAGAATTAAAAACAACTAACACCTATATTAATACTATGCCCAAGATATCTAAAAAAGGCCAATTCATGCCGGCTTCTCCGATCAGAAAACTTGTTCCATTCGCAGACGAAGCCAAATCAAGAGGTATTCATGTATATCACCTGAATATCGGTCAGCCAGACATCGCGACAACTCCATACGCACTTGAAGCTGTCAAGAATTATGACGAAAAAATTATCAAATACACTCATTCGGCAGGCACTCTTTCATACAGAAAGAAACTCCACAAATATTATGAACGACTAAACATCCATGTTTCTCCAGATGACATCATCGTCACAAACGGGGCTTCCGAGGCTCTTCAGATAGTATTCCAGACAATCATGGATCCGGAAGACGAGATTGTCATTCCGGAACCGTTCTATGCCAACTACAATGGGTTTGCCCAGACCGCCGGAGTGCGCGTGCGTCCAATCTATTCCGAGATTAGCAACGGTTTTGCACTGCCTCCTATCGAGGACTTTGAAAAAGCCATCACCGAGCACACAAAAGCCATCCTTATCTGCAACCCTAACAACCCTACAGGTTATCTTTATTCGGAAGAGGAGATGGAACGTCTGCGCCAGATTATCTTGAAATACGACCTTTATCTGATTTCAGACGAGGTTTACCGCGAGTTCTGCTACGACGGCTCGACACATTATTCGGCAATGAGTCTTAAGGGCGTCGATGATAATGTCATCTTGATAGATTCGGTGTCAAAGCGTTTCAGCGCATGCGGCATCCGCGTCGGCCGTATGGTGACACGCAACCGCGAAGTCATCAACACCGCCATGAAATTCGCCCAGGCTCGTCTGTCGCCTCCAACATACGGTCAAGTGGCAGGCGAAGCGGCTCTCGACACTCCGCTGTCGTATTTCGATGACATCGTGGCCGAGTACGTCAAACGTCGTGACGTGTGCGTGGAAGGCATCAACAAGATTCCCGGAGCATACTGCCCAACACCCAAAGGCGCTTTCTATATCGTGGCACATCTCCCGATTGACGACTCCGACAAGTTCTGCCAGTGGATGCTCACCGACTTCAACCATGACGGCAAGACTGTGATGCTCGCCCCCGCAAGCGGGTTCTATTCAACAATCGGTCTCGGCCGACAGGAAGTGCGCTTGAGCTACTGCCTCAACTGCGACGACCTGCGTGATGCCATGCTTATTTTAGGAAAAGCCCTTGAAGTGTATCCCGGTAAGAGAACGTACTAATAAATCAGATATTTCTCTCTGATTTTCAGGTAATTGTCGATTCCGTCCTGCCATGATGAACGAATCTCATCTTCTGACAAGGCGGAGTCGATTTTTTGTCGCAAATCGGAAACACCGGCAAGTTTGACAAAATAATTATTAAAAAAGAGTGAATCGTCTTCGAGCTGCCGACGAGCGTCTAAAATCCACGACAGATTCAGTTTTTTCTCGTTGTCTCTGTAGCGATGAGCATATTCCTCAAGATTTTTCCCATGACATTCTTCGTCGGAATACAGAGGAGCCCTGCGACCATCGGAAGAACGAGGGATAAACACGAAATCATCGGTCATCGCAGGGTGTCCATATACTTGGAACGGTGTTGCCGTGCCTCTTCCCACACTTACTATGGTACCCTCGAAGAGACAAAGCGAAGGGTAGAGGTAAACAGATTCCCAGTTGGGCAGATTTGGCGAAGGCCTCACCGGAAGCTTGTAAATAGCGTTTCTATCATAGTTTCCAAGCGGAATGACCGTCAAATCGCACTGCAAACTGTCTTTAAGCCATCTCTCGCCGTTGACCATCATGGCATATTCGCCTATTGTCAGACCGTAAACAATTGGCACACAATGCAATCCGACGAAAGAAGAATTGTCTTGTTCCAACACCGGGCCATCAACATAAAAACCGTTGGGATTCGGTCTGTCAAGAACGAGGACGGGGATTTTGCTTTCCGCAGCGGCTTCCATGACAAATGTCATCGTCGAGATGTAAGTGTAAAAACGACAGCCGACATCTTGAAGGTCAAACACAAGGATGTCGATATCCTGTAACTGTTCCGGGGTCGGCTTCTTGTTCTTTCCGTATAACGAGACGATAGCGATTCCTGTCTTTTCATCGACTCCAGACGCGATGTCGGCACCTTCATCGGCTGTTCCTCTGAAACCATGTTCCGGAGTAAAGATCTTGACCACATCAACACCATTGTTCAGCAATGTATCAATAATATGCATGCCGTTGTCCATGATACTCGTCTGGTTAACAACCACCCCGACACGTTGACCGACAAGCTCATGAAGATACAATTCGGTCCGCATGGCACCACATACAGCGTCTTTCGCATCAAAAAAATTAAGTTCTTGACTGGTGATGTTCAACAAAATAGATGTTATAATAGCAAATAAAACCAAAAATTTTTTCATCATATTCAATATTTTTTTATTTTTGCAATGATAAGAAAAAAAATGAACGCGGCGACATTTATATCCAAAAGAATTTTTTCGTTATCGAAAGAAAACTTGTCTTCGACAGTGATGCGCATCGCTGTCGCCAGTGTGGCTCTTGGAATAGCTATCATGCTGATTTCCATGGCAGTGGTAATCGGGTTCAAGAATCAAATCAAAGACAAGGTGATAGGTTTTGTCGCCCCTATACACGTACAGGCGTTAAACCAGAACGAGTCGATAGAGGAGACCCCATTCCTGTTCGACAGTGTACTTGACGCGCGTCTTGACAAGCCATTCATCACCGAAATTCACAAAACGGCCAACAAAGCCGGCATCATCAAGACCGATGAAGAAATTCAGGCTGTCGTTTTAAAAGGTGTCGACAACGATTATAACTGGAGTTATATCAAATCATACCTTTTAGATGGCGATATTCCTCAATACATTGAAAACGAACGCTCTAACGATATTATTATTTCAAATATCATTGCTCATAAAATGAGTTTGGGCGTTGGCGACGATGTGAGGATATGGTTTGTTGACCATGATTTGAAAGCGAGAGGCAGAAAATTCATTGTCAAAGGCATATACGAGACAGGGCTTCAGGAATGCGACGAACGCTACGTTTATTGCGATTTGAATCAAATCAGAAGATTAAACGGCTGGAACAATGGTGAAATAGGACGTTTGGAAATATGGGTTGACAAAAAAGCAAGTATTGATGAATACAATCAAACGATTTACTACAGTATTCCTACCGATTTGGTGTCATACTCCGCAATGGAATCGTATCCCCAGATTTTCGACTGGCTTGAACTCCAGGATATGAATGTGTTGATTATTATTGTGTTGATGTTGCTTGTCGCAGGCATCACCATTATCAGCATGTTGTTGATAATCATTCTTGAACGAACATCCACAATAGGATTGCTCAAGGCGATGGGAGCAAGCAACGGTCTTGTCAGAAGCATTTTCATGAAACGCTCGTGCCGGATATTATTAATAGGTGTCGCGATAGGCAACATCATCGGATTGGCACTGTGCCTCATTCAAAAGTACACCAATGTCATCACGCTCTCGCCAGAATCATATTATCTCTCGGCAGTACCAATTGAACTTGATATTTGGAATATTTTGGCCTTAAACATCGGCACCATGATTCTTTGGGTGTTGATGCTTCTTTTGCCAACCATGCTTATCAACAATATAAGACCTTCAAAATCAATAAGATTCGAATAGTAAAAATATAAAATCATGATGGAAAATTTCAAAATAGAACCTTTAAAAGGATATGGCGACTTGAAGTTCGGTATGCCGATAGACGATGTTGTGGAAGTACTCGGCCAGCCAACAAACCAAGAAGAAATAGAGTCGGCTTATGAAGATGACAGCCATGTTGTCGTTTTAGACTACGAGGACAAAGACTTTTCGGTTTACTTCGATGGGAACAACACTATGCAGCTCTCTAATTTCTATACATTCAACGAGAAATCAGAGCTTTTCGGAGCAAAAATATTTGATTTAAACAAAGAAGAGGTTATTGAGTTGATGAAACAGAACGGCTATGAAGATTTCGTCGAAGACAAAGACGACGAAGACAGCATCACTTATGACGACTTAAATCTTGACTTTTATTTCGATGACAATCAATTAGTCGAGATATTCTGGGAGTGCCAGCGCGGATGATGTTCCATTATCACCTGACGCAGATACTCGTCGGAGATGTGAGTGTATATCTCTGTTGTTGATATGCTCGAATGTCCCAGCATTTGTTGGACGGCACGTAAATCCGCGCCGCCTTCGAGAAGATGCGTGGCAAATGAATGACGTAGTGTATGCGGGCTGATTTTCTTGCGTATTCCAACTTTCTCGGCAAGACTTTTCACCAATAAAAACACGCTTTGGCGAGTAAGTATAGCACCGCGAGAGCTGATAAACACCTTGTCACTGTATTTCGCCTCTATTTCCTGTTGAAGTCGCTCGCCTTCAACATAAAGAATCACTTCATGAAGCGTTTTCTTTCCTATTGGGACAAGACGTTCTTTATCACCTTTGCCAATAATTCTAATAAATTCATCTTTGACGTATATATCACTGATATTCAACGATATAACTTCCGACACACGAAGTCCGCAGCCATACATTGTCTCAATGATTGCCTTGTTGCGATGACCAAATCGATGACTCAAATCTATACAATCCATCATGCTTACAATCTCCTCATAACTAAGCACATCTGGAATATGACGACCTTTTGACGGTGAGCTGACAAGCATAGTCGGATCCGAATCGCAAATTTTTTCCTGCAAGAGATACCTGTAAAAACTTTTCAATCCGGACAAGATTCGCGCCTGCGACGAAGCAGCAACCCCCATATCATAGAGCTTAGCGAAGAAATCTTCAATGTCATGATGTGTTATTTCTGCTATTGAAATAGAATGTTTATTGTTTTCCAAAAACTCTTTAAACAATTCTATATCATGGCAATACGCATATAACGTATTATCAGACAGCGACTGTTCAAGACGAATATAATCGCCGAAACGACCAATAAGTTTACTATCCAATAACATTTTGAAATTTTATGCAAAAATGCGAAAAATTTTGTAATTTTGCGGAATATAATTTCAAATTTTTAATTCTTAAACAAGATGAAGAAGACAATACTTTCAACATTGGCCATTTTATTGATAGGCTCATTATCAGCGCAAAACGTAGCGCGCGAATGCGTTTTATTCGAAGTGTTCACGGGAGTACAATGCCCTTATTGTCCGGCGGCAGCCAACGCCATATCACAAATGATGGAAGAAGGACTGGCAATAGCTCCGATTGCGGTGCACACCAGCTCTTTCTCAACTCCCGAGTTTTACACTACTGAAACTAATGCCCGGGCAGGTTTTTACAGCATCATCTCGTATCCAACACTCAAAGCCGACGGAATATTGACAAAACAAGGTGGCGGAAATGCCAGCCAGACCAATTATCCACAATATATCGGATATTATAACAACCGTATCAATGTACCAAGCCCGTTCACAATTGATTTGTCATACACATATACTGAAGGCTCGACATGCCAAGTCACAGCAGTGGTTAACAAAGTGGGCGAATGCGACGCCGCGAACCTGAAAGTTATGATTGCATTGACCGAATCGCATATCCAAAGAAGTTGGCAAGGTTTGCCAGAACTTAATGCTGTCACGCGTGATTTCCTTCCCACACACAACGGGACGGCGTTCACAGGAGAGTCGTTGACGGTAACCGAAACCTTTGATATGGGTGGCTATCCGAAGGAAAATATGCATCTCGTGGCTTGGGTGCAGAGTTTCACCACAAAAGAGGTGTTCCAAACTGTGAGAATATCCATGGAGCCTGAAAATGTAAGTTACGATGTGGCACTTCGCAAAATAAGCTCTGTTATAACCGCAAACTGTTCAGGTAAAGTCGATCCGGTGTTGACGATAAAAACATTGGGCACCGAGACTGTCACATCGATGGACATTGAAGTCAGTGACGAGAACAATAACGTCGTCCACACATATAGCTGGAGCGGCAATGAAACACAAGGCTCGGAATTTGAAGTTTTAATGCCGGAATTTGATATTCAAGGAGCCAACACCTTGACGTTCAACATAACGAAAATAAATAACAACGACGATGCATATTCATTTGACAATCACATGTCGATAGGTATTGAATCTGCGGAGTCGCATCCTGGCGACTTGTATTTCCAAGTGAAATCGGCATCAAATCCCGACAGGTTTTACATGCAGCTTAAGAATATGGAAACCAATGAGATAACAGGCGAGTGGCACTTCGACAAAGGCGGTCATGCATATAAGTTTTACGTGGAGATTCCCTCGAATGGTTGCTATAATTTGAGTGTTATCAGTCCTGACGGTGAAGGCTGCGGCAATGGTTTGGGTGTCATAAAGGACGCCAATGGCTCCACTTTCATGCAGTTCGGCTCGAATATGAATGTGTTCACCAACAAATTTGCCGTGGAGTTTATTTGCGAAAACGCAGGCCTCGATGAAAACCCGTCGTCTGATTTGCTCATTTTCCCAAATCCGGCTTCAAACTATATTAATATTGAAGGCAGCGATATTTGTGATGTTGTGATTTACAACTCTTTTGGTCAGATTGTTTACGCGACATCCGGCAATATCGAGTCTGTTGACACATCGGCTTTTGAAGAAGGCTTGTATGTCGTTAATGTCAAGGATATCAACGGCAAAATCACTTCACAAAGAATTGTCATCAAAAAATAAGACATGAAGAAAGTCCATTTCATTGCAGTAGGAGGAAGTGCCATGCACAACCTCGCAATCGCGTTGCACAGAAAGGGTTACGAAGTTACGGGATCGGACGATGAGATTTTTGAGCCGTCAAGAACGCGTCTTGAAAACGAAGGCATCTTGCCCGATGAGTTCGGCTGGCATCCTGAAGTTTTAGACGACTCGTACGATGCTGTCATCTTGGGAATGCATGCCCGCATCGACAACCCGGAACTCATTCGCGCACAAGAACTTGGACTTAAGATTTACTCATATCCGGAATATCTTTACGAGCAAAGTAAAGATAAAACTCGTATCGTGGTTGGCGGCAGTCACGGCAAGACGACGATTACTTCGATGATTCTGCATGTGATGAAGCATGCAGGCATCGAGACGGATTTCATGGTTGGAGCACAGCTTGAAGGCTTTGACGTGATGGTCCGCCTCAGCGAGACTGCGAGATATATGGTCATCGAGGGCGACGAATATCTCACCTCGCCAATCGACCGCGTGCCGAAGTTCCACAAATATCATCCGCATATCGCGGTTATTAGCGGAATAGGGTGGGATCATGTCAATGTTTTTCCTACATTCGACAATTATCTTGAACAATTCCGAATCTTTGTTAAGACTATTGAGAATGGCGGTTGCCTAATCTATGACGGGAATGATGTCGAAGCCAGAAAAACAGCCGAACACGCCGGCGTTTCGACCTATGCTTACGACATTCACCCATATAAGACAGATGGAGATGACACGATACTCATTTTACCAAACGGGAAAGAGGAGAAGGTGCGGATTTTTGGAGAGCATAACATGAAGAATATCAATGCGGCGCGCTTTGTGGTCCGACAACTTGGAATCAGCGACGAACAATTTTATGAAGCCATCAAAACATTCAAAGGCGCTGCTCGCCGTTTAGAACTTCTGTTTGAAAACAAAGAAAAAGACAACCTCGTGTTTCGCGACTTCGCTCACGCACCGTCAAAGGTTTTGGCAACGGTGAAGGCGCTGAGAGAACAGTATGTAAACAAGAACTTGTTGATTGTCTTCGAGTTGCATACCTACAGCAGCCTCAGCGAGGTGTTCATCGACCATTATGCACATTGCCTCGACAGCTGCGACAAAGCCGTTGTTTTCTACGACCCACACGCCGTCGCCATCAAAAAACTTGACATGATGACGGATGAAAGAATAATCGAAGGATTCAAACGTCAGGATTTACAAGTTGTCCACTCAAAAGACGAGCTCGTAAAACTGTTAAATGGCATGAACAGAGAAAACACTGTCGGCGGCTTCATGAGTTCCGGCGACTTCAACGGGTTGACGACAGAAGATTTGAAGGGGCTGTTTTGATGTTGTGTCTGTGACTAATAAACCATTTCCCCGTTGATAAACGTGTTAACCACATTTACTTCGGGGATTTTTTCGTCAGCAATCGTCATGATATCATCTGACAATATAACAAAGTCGGCTTCTTTCCCGATTTCGATGCTGCCTTTGCGTGTTTCTGCAAAGTAGCCTTTCGCTGCCCAAATAGTCATTGACTTCAACGCTTCCTCGCGGCTTAATCTATTGTCAATCAAATCTTTACGAGCTACGGAAGCATAAAAGGTGAGTATCGGGGATATTTGCTCTATGGGAAAGTCGGTGCCGTTGACGAGCCAGCCGTTTTGTACAAGCAACGTTTTGTATGCGTAAGCGTATTCAATTCGTTCAGAGCCAAGACGCTCCCTTGCCCACGGCATGTCGGAAGCGCAGTGTGTAGCTTGAATCGAAGGAATTACACTGTATTCTTTGTATAAGGCAAAGTCTTGAGGATTAACAATTTGCGAATGCTCAACACGCCATCTGAGGTCGTTCTTGCCTTTTAAATATTTTGAATACTCGTTGAGTATCATCCTCACGCCGCCGTCGCCGATAGCGTGACAGCAAACCTGATAACCTGCATTATGTGCTTTTTCGCAAACATGACCATAGAAATCCTCGTTTTCGACTATCAAACCAGATGTTTCAGGAGCGTCAGAGTAGGGTTCCAAAAGTTTGGCGCCGCGCGAGCCCAGAGCCCCGTCGGCGTAGATTTTTACAGAACGTACCGTAAGCCTTTCTTTCTCAATCACTCCGAATTTCATGAAATAATCCATCGTCTCGTCGTCTGGGTTCACCATGGCATTGACTTTCATCTTTAAAACACCTTGTTGCTGCAGAGAATCAATCATAACGATGGATTTGATATCGAGCCCTGCATCGGTGACACAGGTGAGACCAAGAGCGAAGCAATTGCGTTGGGCGATTTTTAATGCATTAACTCTCTGTGTGTTATTTAAAGCAGGAATGATGGCTTTTGCCATATCAGCGGCATTGTCGAGAAGTATGCCTGACGGTTTTCCATTTCTGTTTAACAGAATTTCACCGCCTTGTACCACCGATTTCTCGTTTAATCCTATGATTTTCAATATATTCGATGAGGCAAGCACGGAGTGTCCGTCGATTCTCGTTATGAGTACTTTTTTATTCGGAAAACGTTTATGAAGCCCGGTATTATCGGGAAACTCCTTGACTTCCCAAAGATTTTGGTCCCAGCCGTAACCCAATAGCCATTCTGAATCATTGTTTTTATCATGTTCAGCAAGTCTTTCAAGTACTTCCATAAACGATTCGCAGCCTGTTAAATCGGCATAACGCGCCTTTGTTTCACCATAACCGACAAAGTGACAGTGACCGTCAATAAATCCTGGATAGATGCTTTTTCCAAGGGCGTCAAGGGTTTGGTATGCACTATAGTGATTTAAAATGTCTTTTTCGGAGCCGACAGCGACAAACTTCCCGTCTTTAACGGCAACGGCCGATACCTTGCTGAATTGATTGTCAACAGTATATATGTCGGCGTTGTGGACAATCAAATCAACCTTTGTCTTGCTGCATGAAAACATTGAAATAATGACCAAGGATAACAAAACTCTTTTCATGACACAAAAAGGGCTGACCTTTTATGCCAGCCCATGTTTTTTAATTTATTCTAATACAATGACTTGCTTTGAAACATTGTCGTTATTGTTTTTCAACATCACTAAATACGTGCCTTTTTCAAGGTTTGACAAGTTAATCGAGGTCTTGCCTTCAATTGACTGATTATAAACCAATTGACCTGTAATATTGTAAACTGTCACATCGTTCTTTCCTTCAACATCAATTGTTATGATTCCGTTTGATGGGTTAGGGTAAATATTGGCGGATATTTCATTGTTTTCATTAACACTGTTGTTTTTTGAGAATGAAAACTCATTTGACTCCTTGTCGGTGAAGTCGCTTCCGGAAATGATAGTCTGACTACCGGCTTTTATAACATAAAGACCGTTTCCACCGTGAAGACCATTGCCGCCGGCATCGTAAATGGTGAACATATAGCAGTCATCGTCTGAAAGTTCAAAATTTTCCGTGTACTGTTTGTTAATCTCTTCGTATGGTCCGCCGCTCACCACGACCTCGCCACTTAAGGCTTTTGTTACTTCCCAAGTGATAAGTTGAGGCTCGTTGTCGGTACGGATTGTCAGTTTGAAAGGTTTATTGATAACCATTGGTGCTTCCGAAAATGCATAACTGTAAGTACCTGGAGTGTAATCGTCTGGAGCGCCGTTGATTTGGGTTATCTCAAAAATCATCTCGTTGTTTGGCAAAAGCTCCGCATTTTCAATATTCAACTCTCCCAAATTAATCTTTGCGGTCTTACCTGTGGCGATATTGCCCTGCCAAGATAAATCACCGATATTTGTTCCATTAACAGAAACATTGACAACCATTGAGTTGATTGTTTCCGAACCGAAATTGACAATATAGACATCAGGATTCACTCGTGAGGAGCAGATTGTTTTCTTTGTATGGTCCAACTTGTTGATTTTAGCTTGTTTTGCATAAAACGGCTGGAATTCCTCCGAGGATTTGCATCCTTGGTAAACTGTTTTCGAACTGTTGTCCTGTAGCCATGCCACCGCTGTTAATTCATTTATATTCATTACATTAGCCAAGGCCCATGAATACGTGTATGCGAAATATTCGCCGGCTTCCAATGCGCCGATGTTTGTGCCGGAAGCATTCGGAAGCATCTTTTTCATCACGTTATGGAAGATTTTCTCACCGTTTGTGCCGGGAGGGGTGGCATATTCCATTGTCTTTTCGAGAACAGATATATGAAGTTTCAATCCGCTTGATGCAACTGCCGATGTGGCTTTGCCCATAACTACGACAAAAATAGAGTCCTGGGCATCATTGAGGTAGTGTGTCATACGCATCTCGACGGGAGATTCGACGGCCGCCCATTGATTAACCATGTTTTGTGTGACACTGCCTGAATTTCCAACCCAAGTGCCGTCGCCAACCGACATCGGAACCGAATTAATACCGTAATAAGAAACTCTTGACGAGACTTCTGTTGGATTATGATGGTTCATAGGGTCGTTATTGACCGGCCAATTCACATGATATTTTATCGCGATCATCTTGTCTGTGTTGTTGTTAACAAGGTTGTCCAGTTGAGGGTTATAATAAGCGCAAGGACCGCATGTTGCACTTGTAAAACATTCCAGGACAACGATTCTCTGATTTTGAGCGTTAGCAACGCCAAAGCCGATAATAAGGCTTAATGTAAGTAGTGATAAAATTCTTTTCATGACAATTAATTTATAATTTCGCAAAATTAAATATTTTTTTTCAAAAGGAAGTCGTTATCCGCATTTTTTAATCCAAAATATTTTTTAACGACACAGTTTTCCAACAATTCCGAGCTTTGCCCGGCTACAAACGGCATATTTTTGGCGATAATCCAAAGTTTGTCGGTATAACGGAGCAGGAGTTCAAGGTCATGCGAACTGAAAAGTATGGCTTTTTTCTGTTCTTTGGCGAGTTTTGTCAACAAAGAAAACAGTTCTATTTTACTCGGATAGTCCAAGAATGCAGTCGGTTCGTCAAGCATGATGACAGGGGTGTTTTGTGCTATCGCCTTGGCAATCATCACCTTTTGTTTCTCACCGTCTGACAATGTATTGAAAAGTCTGTCAATCAGATGATTAACACCAACTAATTCAAGCGATGCTTTAATTTCATTTTCATCTTTCTCGGAAAGTTTGCCGAACATTCCGGTGTAGGGGTATCGACCTGCGGCGACCACGTCGAACACCTTCAAGAACATATCGTCGGGACGTTCTGTGAGGACAACGCCAAGCATTTTAGCGCGTTCTTTCGGTGTATAGGACATCAAATTCTTGCCATACAGCTCAATCTTTCCGCCAACAGGTTTTATATGCGTTGAAAAAGTTTTGAAAAGCGTTGATTTTCCGGCACCGTTGGGGCCAATCAAGGCGATGATGTCACCTTCGTTTAATGCCACATCTATGTCGGAGACAACTTTTTTGTTGTCGTAACCAATTGATAATGATATAGTTCTTAATATTTCCATTTATTTCTTGCTTTTCAGAATCACAGAAATGACCACCGGGGCTCCGATGAAGGCGGTCACGGCGTTTATCGGGAGGTTGCCGTCGAAACCCGGCATGCGGGCAATGAGGTTGCAGACCAAGGCCATATCCACGCCTATCAACATAGTGGCAGGAATGAGAAGACGATGGTCGCTGCTCTTGAACAGGAATCGCGCGATATGAGGCATCGCAAGACCCACGAAAGCGACAGGGCCGCAGTAGGCGGTGACGATGGCAGTGAGATAACCGGATACCAATATGATAATCACACTGTTTTTGCGGATATTCAAACCCAAATTCTCGGCGTACATTTCACCCAACAGTAAGATATTCAAGTTTTTAGACAAGAAAAACGTTGCGATTAGACCTATTATGACGCTAACAGCGAAGATTGGCATTTTTGACGTGCCTACTCCCGAAAAACTTCCCATTCCCCAAATCACGAACGCGTGGATATCTTCTTTCAAACTGAAAAATTTGAGAATATCTGTGATTGAGCCGGCGATATATGCTATCATCAAACCAATGATAATCAATGTTGTCATGTTTCTCATGCGCGAGCTGAAAGCCAACATGACAAACAACACCGACACTGCGCCGATGAATGCGGCTATACTCACTCCGATTGTTGACCACCAGCCGAATGCTGACATTGCCGTGCCTGTGACAGCACCAGTAAAAAGTATCACGATGCCGACACCGAGGCTGGCGCCGCTGCTGATGCCCAGCATCGACGGGTCGGCGAGAGGATTGCGAAACAAGGTCTGCATCAACAATCCCGCCACAGCGAGAGCGGCACCGGCCAAAAGCGCAGTTAATGCTTGAGGAAGTCTGTAATTAAAAATTATGACACTCAAGGTGCTATCAGCATTTTCTTTAAGTAAAACTTTAAATATTTCATCAAAAGGAATCTTGACCGACCCTATGAATAAATTGAGAATAAACAGTATTATCCCGACAATAATTATCCCGACAATCCCGAATGTTATTTTGCTATTTTTCATCTTTCAGCTTATAAAAATAATATGGTTGATAATCCTCCTCCACGAGTTCCGGGTGAAAAGCGAAAACAAAGTCCTTGAGCAATAAATCCGGTTCATATTCTGATTTCTCGAAGTAGCCGCTTTTGCGGATATCACACACGATGATATTTCGTTCCCTATAAGCCTTGAAAGATGTAAACAGTTCATTTTCAACGGATAGACGTTCATAGGAATATGGTAAATTCGTGGAATTCATTATACGCCAGAAATCAGCGTCATGAGCTTTTGAAAGCACTGTTTCCGCATCAACTGGCAGACTTGCGGTGGAGTTGTTGTCCTTCCAGATGTAATCGGCGCCTGCGTCGTGGAAAATCTGTGCGATATAGCTTGCTCCGCCTGGCAAATACCACTGTCCCTCAAAAGGCAAATCAGAAAAGACCGTTGGACGCTTATCCACGTTTTGGCAGATGGATTTCAATGAGTCGTAACGAGTCGCGATATCATCGAACCATTTGTCGGTGTCTTTCTCACGGCAAGTGAGAAAGCCAATCAGCTTAAGCCATTCGGCGCGTCCAAGCGGATGATTTTCAAGATAATCCGCAAAAGGCAACATCACGGCACCTGTCAAATCGCCGATTTCGCTCTTGGGAACCGTCGAATACGGAGTGTAAAGTATCACGTCAGGGTGCAGGTTGATGGCTGTTTCGATATTCAAATTCGTCTCGCTTCCGACGTCTTTAATCTTGTTTTCCGCCAAAAGCCGCTTGATTTCCAGATTATCGGTGTAGTTGCTCTCAAGTATGCCCTTGACACGCTCAATCTCGCCAAGCTCGAGAAACACTGACCATTGCGTTGACGAATAGGCGATAACCGACTTCACCGGAGTACGAATCACCGCACATTTCCCGAGTTCATCTGGAAGCTCCAAGCTATCAGGATAAAGGTAAAAGTCACCCAACGATTTGTCGTTCCAAGGCGACGACACATTCACATAATATCCTGACTTGTAATCTTTTACGGTAATATAACTTGTATATTTCATCAAGTTTGTATTGTCCGACGACGAGTCTTTTTTCACATTATCAAGTGCGTCATCACACGAAAACAATACGCAAATTATTGACACACAAATAAATAGCACTTTTTTCATCATAGATGGATTTTTACGTGTTTAAACTGCAAAAATATTAAAAATTTTGTTTATTTTTGCAGTTTAAAATATTGGATTATGGGATTTTTCATGTTTCACAGGCCGGAAATGCCTAAATTTAATTACATTCCGAGATATTACAATCCAGAGAAGGAGGCGTTGGAAAAAAGGAAAGCAGCCATGGGGTTGGATTCACAACTCACTGACAGCGAGAAGCTTAGGGTTAAGATGAGGAAGAGTTGGGGGAGGAATATCGATGACGGACAGAAATTAAAACAAGGTTATTCTTTCAGATGGATTCGTTATGCGATTATTTTCGGAATAGCGGCGTTTTTGATTGCCGTGATATTTTTCACTCCTTTTGTGGAGAATTTCGTGACCATGTTCATGCATCTTGGAGGCAAGTAGTCATGTCGCTGGATATCATCAAGTTACTTCCGGATTCCGTGGCAAATCAGATTGCAGCTGGAGAGGTTATCCAACGTCCTGCTTCTGTTGTCAAAGAGCTGATAGAGAACGCTATAGATGCCGGTGCCACACAAATCGACCTGATTGTGAAGGATGCCGGCCGCACATTCATCACTGTCGTTGACAACGGTTGTGGAATGTCGGAAACCGATGCGAGACTGTGTTTTGAGCGTCATGCCACTTCAAAAATCAAGAGCGCGGACGACATTTTTGCCATAAAGACCATGGGGTTCCGAGGCGAGGCCCTCGCCTCGATAGCAGCTGTGGCCCAGGTGGAGTTGACAACCAGACGCAAAGAGGACGAGACAGGTGTCAAGATTCGCATCGAAGGCTCAAAAGTCATTGAACAGCTGCCGAAACCGGCATCTGTCGGCACCAATTTCACAATAAAGAATCTGTTCTTCAATGTGCCGGCACGACGCAACTTCTTGAAATCCAACGAGGCGGAGCTCCGTCATATCAACGAAGAGTTTTTCCGTATCACGATAATGAATCCTGAAATAGGGTTCACCTTTGTTAGCAACGACAAGGAGTTGTTCCATTTATACCCCGGCACCCTGAAACAACGCATTGTCGGGCTGTTTGGCAAGGAATACGACAGCAAGTTGTTGTCTGTCAACCAAATAACAGAGTCGGTGACAATCCACGGGTTCATAGTGAAACCCGAGTTTTCCAGAAAAACGAGAGGAGAGCAGTATTTCTTCGTAAACCGTCGTTTCATCAAGCACGCCTATCTGCATCATGCGATTGCAAACGCCTACAAGGAACTGATTCCGCAGGATTGTTTTCCTGGATATTTCCTTGATATTCAGATAGATCCGAAAGAGATTGACATCAACATACATCCGACGAAGACAGAGGTCAATTTCATTGATGTGAAACTGATTTACGCCATAATGCACTCGGCTGTGCGCAAAGCGATTGGGCAGAATCACTTGACTCCGACATTAGACTTTGAAATCAGCCCCGATCTGGGTATTGATTTCGGCGAAGCGAGCCGTATGGACAGACCTGTGATTGCGCCAAAAGTTGATTTTGACCCGGCATTCAACCCGTTCAAAATCAGCCATATACGACAACAACAGCAGAACTGGCGCATCGCATACGACGATAGCGACAACACTGTTTCAAACTCCAATATTTCTGAAAATTACGGAGAGACAACGTATCTCGAAGAAGAGCAAAAAAATCTTTACATTCAGTTGCAACAATCGTATATCATCACTACGGTGAAGTCGGGAATCCTTGTCGTTGACCAACATACAGCACACGAGAGGATACTTTATGAGAAATATTTGAAGGAGATGGAGACCGATGTCGTGGCATCGCAACAAGAGCTTTTCCCGCATCATATCTCATTGAATATCAATGATGCGTCGATTTTAAAAGAGATTAAGCCAGAACTTGAGAAGATAGGCTTCCGGATAGAATCGATGAACAACACCACTTTTATAGTCAACGGCACACCTGTTGATTGCAAAGGCAGCGACACCGTGACAATAATCGAAAAACTTTTAGAGGATTACAAGACCAACAAGTCTGGCAAGCAGTCAGATAGAAAATTGAATTTAGCGCGCTCGTTAGCCTCTCAAATGGCAGTGAAGGCGGGTCAGCCATTGAGTGACATAGAGATGCAAGACATCATTGACAGACTTTTCGGCTGCGCAGTGACAGAGGTGTCGCCAGGCGGCAAGAAAATCTTCACTGTCATCAATGCTAACGACATAAAAACACGTTTACTATAATGGAAAATCAGTTCAGACCACAAGGATTCTCAATCTTACCTTTAGTGGTAAAGAATCTGTTGATAATCAACGGAATATTCTTTCTCGCCACCATTGCGATGGACATGGCATGGCACTTGGATTTGTCACAATATCTGGGCTTGCACTACATCGGAGCCTCCGACTTCCGACCCTATCAGTTTGTGACGTACATGTTCATGCACGGCAGTTTCGCACATCTGTTTTTCAATATGTTCGCCCTCTGGATGTTTGGAAACGCCATAGAGAACGCCTGGGGGCCAAAACGGTTTCTCGTTTTTTACTTTGTCTGTGGAATAGGAGCCGGTCTCACGCAAGAGCTTGTGCAGTTCATACAGCTTCATGACATAGTGCAAAACTATAATTATGTGAAATTAAACCATCACAGCATTCCAGTTGATGAATATTTGAACATGTTGACAACAGTCGGTGCTTCGGGTGCGGTTTACGGAATACTTCTCGCATTTGGAATGATGTGGCCCAACTCCAGGATTTATCTGTATTTCCTGATACCCATCAAGACAAAGTGGTTTGTGCTGATATACGGTTTGCTCGAATTGTTTTCCGGTTTCTCATCAGTTGACAACGTGGCGCATTTCGCTCACGTGGGAGGCATGTTGTTCGGACTTTTGTTGATTTTATATTGGAAAAACAAGTCCAATGGAGGCTCTCGTTTCAAAATACGATTTAACAAAAAGAGTTCCGGGGACAGTCGTCAAAGATCAGACTGGGACTATAACAAGGAGCGTCGTGATGAAGACCGCAGAACCGACGAGATACTTGATAAAATCAGCAAGGGCGGCTACGACAGCTTGACGGAGGAAGAAAAGGAGTTTTTGTTTAAACAAAGCAAGAAGAGCTGATGATTTTCAAACTGTCATCGGAGTTTGAGCCGACCGGCGACCAGCCTCAAGCCATCGAGCAGCTGAAGAGCGGCATCATGGCCGGAGAGAGATACCAGACTTTGATGGGCGTGACAGGTTCAGGCAAGACGTTCACAATCGCGAACATGCTTGCTGAATTAAACCGTCCGGCGCTGATTCTCAGTCATAATAAGACTTTGGCAGCGCAGTTATACAGTGAATTCAAGCAGTTTTTCCCTGAAAACAGAGTGGAATATTTCGTGTCGTATTACGATTATTATCATCCCGAGGCGTTCATTCCACAAACGAACACATACATTGAGAAAGATTTGTCGATAAACGACGAGATTGACAAATTACGCTTAAGCACAACGTCGGCCCTGCTTTCCGGAAGACGCGATGTCATTGTGGTTTCTTCAGTGTCATGCATCTACGGCATCGGAAACCCCGAGGATTTCAGCAAAAACGTGATTAATATCGAGCTTGGCCAGAAAATCAGGCGCGACGACCTGCTTTTGTACCTCTCGAATGCGTTATACAACCGCAATGACATAGAGTTTTCCCGGGGACGATTCAGAGTGAAAGGCGACACCATAGATGTGTTTCCGGCTTATTCAGACATTCCTTACCGGATAATTTTTTTTGACGACGAGATAGAAGAACTGGAGTCTTTCGACCCGATAAACGGCAAGAGGATGGAGAAACTGCAAAACATCACGCTGTTTCCTGCCAATATTTTCGTGACCTCGAAGGAGAAGATTAAGCAAGCGACGGAGGAGATTCTGCTCGACATGTTCAAGCAAGCTGAATATTTTCGCGAGATTGGGAAACACGAGGACGCAAAGCGATTGGAGGACCGAGTGAATCATGATGTGGAGATGATACGGGAGCTTGGTTATTGTTCTGGAATTGAAAACTATTCGAGATATTTCGATGGCCGAGCCGCCGGCACGCGCCCGTTCTGCCTGCTTGATTTCTTCCCTGATGATTTCATCACGATAATTGACGAGTCACACGTCACAGTGTCGCAGATTCGCGGCATGTATGGTGGCGACCGTTCAAGAAAGCAGACGCTTGTTGAATATGGCTTCCGTCTGCCGTCGGCACTTGACAACAGACCATTGAAATTCGATGAGTTTGAAGCGCTTACCGGACAGACCATATATGTCAGCGCGACACCTGGCGACTACGAGATGCAGCAGACGCAAGGTGTTTACGTAGAGCAACTTATCCGCCCGACTGGACTTCTCGACCCGAGAATAGAAGTAAGACCGTGCACAAATCAAGTGGACGACCTCGTTGACGAGACAATACGCGTGACGGCACGCAAACAACGTGTTCTTGTGACCACACTGACAAAACGCATGGCAGAAGAGCTCACAAATTATCTTAACAATTTGAATATCAACACAAGATACATACATTCCGATGTCGATACTCTCGACAGAGTCGAGATAATGATGGGCTTGAGAAGGGGAGATTTCGATGTTTTGGTCGGTGTCAACCTGCTTCGCGAAGGCTTGGATTTGCCTGAAGTCCAATTGGTTGCGATTTTGGATGCTGACAAGGAAGGTTTTTTGCGTTCGGAACGCTCGTTGACACAAACCGCAGGTCGCGCCGCTCGCAACGCCGACAGCAAAGTGATAATGTATGCCGACAAAATCACCGAGTCGATGCGGAAAACCATTGACGAGACACAACGCCGACGCGAGAAACAAACAGCATACAATGCAGCGCACGGAATTGTGCCGAAGACAATTATCAAACCCCTTGACAATGCATGGGGCGACCTTGGCAAGACGAAACTCGTTGACTATGAGATGAATGAAGAGCGCATCAGACTGGTTGCCGAAGAGAAAGCAGCCGTGTACCGCTCTCCAAAAGACATCAAAAAAGCCATTCAGGAAGCCAAGAGAGAGATGGAAAAATCCGTCAAGGAACTTGACTTTATGAATGCGGCGAAATATCGTGATATTATTGTTGCTTTAGAAGAAAAATTGAATAAAATAGATTGATTATGAACATATTAGCATTGCCATTTTTTGCAACAGACACAGTGTGGGACATCATGATACAATTCTGTATCATCGCCGCGGGTCTTTTGGCGGGAAACATTTTGCGAACAAAAGTGCCATTTCTGCAAAAAAGCTTGATACCTTCAGCATTGTTGGGTGGTTCTTTGTTATTGATTTTCAGAGCAATATACACAAACATGCTTGGATGGGAAGATTTGATAGACAAGAATTATATGGAAATCATAACATATCACACCCTGGGTCTCGGCTTTGTGGCTTTGGCATTGAAAAACAGCAAAGTTGAATCAAAATCAAGTACGATAAAAGTTATTGAGACAGGAGCTTTGACAGCGAGTACCTACATCATACAAGGCATTGTGGGTCTGTTGGTTACCATACCGTTGTTCTATTTCGGAAACAAGATTTTCTATGCCGCGGGGCTGCTTCTTCCCATGGGTTACGGCCAAGGTCCCGGACAAGCTCTGAATTTCGGCACCATTTACATGGACAGAGCCGCCGACCAAGGCATATTTTTCCCAGGTAAAGACTTCGGATTGTCAATCGCAGCCATGGGTTTCATAGTCGGATGTGTGGTAGGAGTGATTTATCTTAATATTTTGAAAAGAAAAGGCAAAATCAAAATATCGGAGATTCGTGAAAAACAGATAAACAAACTCAGTGATTACGAAGGAGAAAACGAAATCCCCGACACCGAATCAGTTGACAAATTGTCAATTCAGATATGCCTCGTACTTTTCACCTATCTTTTAGTCTATCTATTCAATCATTGTCTGCAAAGTTTCAATCTCGGCAGTTTTGGTGAAAAAACGTTGATGCCGCTCATGTGGGGATTCAACTTCTTGTTAGGGACGTTATTCGGAATCATGATTAAAGGAATCATGAATTGTTTGAAAAAAGCCAGAATCATGAAGCGCGAATATATCAATAACTACCTTTTGAATCGTATCAGCGGTTTTTTCTTTGATATTATGATTGTGGCTGGCACTGCAGCGATAAACTTCAATGAGTTCAGAGGTTTTGCTTTGCCATACATACTCGTTTGCACCCTTGGGGCGATTGTGACATTCTGGTTTGTGTTGAAGGTCTGCAAGCACCTATATCCGAACTACGTTTACGAGGGCTTTTTCAGCATGTTCGGCATGCTAACCGGCACTGCCTCCAACGGAATGATTCTGCTTCGGGAAATCGACACGAAATTTGAAACTCCGGCGGCCAACAACCTCGTTCTGCAATCACTGCCGGCGGTGGTTTTAGGCTTCCCCGTGCTGCTTTTAATCAGTTTTGCGCCACAAGGATTCACCCAGGCACTCATCACTTTAGGTATTTTAATAGTCGTTTTCATAATATTCACGTTGTTCATGTTCAGGAAGAAAATCTTCAAACGCTCATTGCGTCAAAACAAATGATAATCTTTCCCTCCGCCGTCATTTCGTGCGACTGTAGAAAGTCGAGAAATCCCGTAAAAAAAGGGTTAAACTTTTTGTTTTTCGTTAAGAAAAATATATTAAATTTGCAGACATGATAAAAGTGTAACTGCTTTTGTCATATCTTTTTATGTAACTTATTGAAATAGAGTAAATTATATTATATATGAGCGAAGGATTATATTCAATGGAAGCTAAGGATTTCGACAAAACCTTAGACTTGACTAAAATCAAGCCGTATGGCGACACCATGAATGATGGAAAAACCCAGTTGAGTTTCACTTTACCGGTTCCATGCGGCGCAGAAGCCGTTGAGGCAGCAAAACAACTCCTCAAAAACATGGGTTTGGAGAACCCTATCGTGGTGTATTACAAAGAATTGACACCTGGTTTTACGTTTTTCAACTGTTACGGAAGCTGCACTCACACTGTGGATTATAGCGCGATCTATGTCCCCAAGGTTGAATCCAACACCATGGATATGTACGAAACCGACCAGTACATCAAGGAAAACATTGGTCGCAAGATTGTGATTGTCGGTGCGAGCACAGGCACTGACGCTCATACCGTGGGTATCGACGCCATCATGAACATGAAAGGCTATGCCGGCCACTACGGACTTGAGCGTTACGATATGATAGAGGCTTACAATCTCGGTTCACAGGTGCCAAACGAAGAGTTCATCGCAAAAGGCGTTGAACTTCATGCTGACGCACTGCTCGTATCACAGACAGTGACACAGAAAGACGTCCACATCCATAACATGACCAACTTCATCGAGTTGATGGAAGCCGAAGGCTTGCGCGACAAGATGATTTGCTGCTGCGGCGGTGCGAGAATCTCCCACGAACTCGCCAAGGAACTCGGTTTCGACGCAGGTTTCGGAATGAACACCTACGCCGACGACGTGGCATCATTCGTGGTGCAAGAAATGGTGAAAAGAGGCATGAAATAGTTCTCTCCCGTCATTTCGACCGAAACGGAGAAATCTCAAGTAAAACAGAAATCACAAACAATTAAAATATTTCAGAATATGGATAAAAATGAAATGAGAGAAGTTATCGCCAAGAGAGCGGCGAAGGAGCTGCATGACGGCGACGTGGTGAACCTCGGTATCGGTATCCCTACATTGATTCCCAACTATTTGCCACAAGGCGTGTCGGTGACATTGCAGACCGAAAACGGCGCGATGGGAATGGGGCCTACACCGGCCGAAGGCCAGGAAGACAAGAACCTCATCAACGCTGGCGGCGGTTTCATCACCTTGACACCAGGTGCGTGCACATTCGATTCAGCGACATCATTCGCGATTATCCGTGGCGGCCACGTCAACGTGTCGTTCCTCGGCGCATTGCAAGTTGACGAGAAAGGAAACCTCGCCAACTGGATTATCCCGGGCAAGATGGCTCCTGGCATGGGCGGCGCGATGGACCTCGTGGTGGGTGCAAAACGCGTTATCCTCACTATGGAACACACACAGAAAGGCGCTCCCAAGATTTTAAAGGAATGCACACTGCCTCTCACAGCGGCTGGTCAGGTCAATATGATCATCACCGAGATGGGTGTGATGGAAATCACAAAAGAAGGCATCGTTCTCACAGAGATACATCCAGAATTCACTGTCGAGCAAGTGCAGGAAGCAACAGAGGCAAAACTCATCATCAGTCCGAACTTGAAATTAATGATCGACTAACAAACAACTCGTCGTTTAGAGCGGAGTGGGGCGGAGTCGGGAAATCTCTCGCAATCAAGCAATGAACAACTTGAAGGAGATTTCTCCACTCCCTTCGGTCGGTCGAAATGACGGAACAGATTAAATATGGAATATCAATTTTTAAAAACAGAAGTCAAGGAAGACGGTATCTGCGTCCTCACCATATCAGCCCCCAAGTCGTTGAATGCCCTTAATTCGACAATATTGAGGGAGATTGACGATTTCGTCAGCAATCTCGACACCAAGAAGACTCGTGTCCTCATCATCACCGGTGACGGCGAGAAAGCTTTTGTGGCTGGAGCGGACATCTCGGAAATGGTGCATCTTTACGAAAAAGAGGGTTATGAGTTCAGCAAACTCGGAGCCATTGCATTCCGCAAGATAGAGGTGCTGCCGATTCCTGTCATCGCTGCTGTAAATGGTTTCTGCCTCGGTGGAGGCTGCGAGTTGGCTATGGCTTGCGACTTCCGTTATGCCTCAAGCAACGCCAAGTTCGGTCAGCCGGAGGCGGGATTAGGCATCACGCCCGGTTTCAGCGGCACGTACCGTTTAGCCAAACTCGTCGGACAGGGCTATGCCAAGGAGATGATTTACACCGGCAAGACCATACGCGCCGACGAGGCGTTACGCATCGGTTTGGTGAACGCTGTTTTCGCTCCCGAAGAACTGATGGACAGAGTTGTCGAGACAGCTCGTAAAATCGTCGCCAACGCGCCTTTGGCCATCAAATATGCCAAGAAATGTATCAACGAAAGTTACGACCTCTGTACCGCCGATGCCATCGAGTTGGAGAACACCGCATTCGGCAAGTGCTTCGCCACAGAAGACCAAAAAGCGGGAATGCTGGCGTTTTTGGAAAAACGCCAGGCTACTTATAAAGGAAAATGAGATGTGTTTGGCGACGGCATCGTACCGTCTAATACAAAAAAGTCGAGTATGACATGACCAATTGAATAAATGCATACATTAATCTAATATGGCAACAACGAAGAAAATATCATTGGTGAATTTTCCCGAAGAGGTAAACGAGAAAAATGCGGTCAGACTGCATGGTGAAACCTCTTTTGAGAATCAGATGGCGGTGTTGAGCCATTTCCTTCATAATCACAGAGATGAGATTGACAAGGAGAAACAGGCTGAAATCATTGCTGCTATCCGCGAGTTTCTTTCGAGGAAGGAGGCCCGCCAGCCGATTGATATTGACGAGATGACCGACGAGCAGGTGTGGATGGTCGCTGAAGCCCCCGCTCAATACGGATTGTTCTCCGACATCTTCGATGTCCCGTTCCCCGCACCCAAAAATCCGAAATTCACATTTATTGATTTGTTTGCAGGAATTGGTGGTTTTCGTCTGGCCATGCAGGCTCAAGGAGGTAAATGTGTCTTTTCTTCGGAATGGAATGTTCAAGCCCAAAAGACATACTTTGCTAATTACGGAGAGATGCCATTTGGCGATATCACTAAAGAATCGACTAAAAGTTATATTCCAGATACTTTTGATGTGCTGTGTGCAGGCTTTCCATGCCAACCGTTTTCAATAGCAGGTGTTTCGAAGAAGAAGAGCCTTGGACGAGAGACTGGTTTTAAGGACAAGACACAAGGCACACTTTTTTTCGATGTGGCAGACATCATAAGTTGTCATCGTCCAAAAGCATTCTACTTGGAAAATGTAAAAAATCTGATGTCACATGATAAAGGCAACACGTTTCGCATTATCCGTGAAACATTGGAAGAATTGGACTATTCAGTCCATTATCAAGTGATGGATGGGCAAACATACGTTCCTCAGCACCGAGAACGCATAATGATTGTTGGCTTTGACAAGCGGGTGTTTCATGGCAATGAACGATTTGAATTCCCAGAACAACGTCCGGCAACGATGACTGTGAAAGACATCCTTGACCCAAACATCGACAAAAAGTACACGTTGAGCGACAAACTTTGGACGTATTTACAAAACTATGCAGAAAGACATCGAGCCAAAGGCAATGGTTTTGGCTATGGCTTGGTTGATTTAAACGGAATAACCCGCACTCTCAGTGCACGTTATTACAAGGATGGTTCGGAGATACTTATTCCTCAAGAAGGTGATAGGAATCCAAGAAAACTATCGCCGCGTGAATGTGCAAGACTAATGGGATACCCAGACGAATATATTTTGAGTGCTGTTTCGGATGTCCAAGCTTACCGACAATGTGGAAATTCTGTCGTAGTACCACTTGTTACAGCAGTATCTGAACAAATTATAAAATCTTTATCCAATCCAAATTAATATGAGTGAAATTCTTGACATAGCAATCCAAACTGTAAAAGAAACCAAAACTGCTTTTTGCCGTTTCATTACAGGAAACGATGCTGGTACTACAGGATCACACCAATCAGGCTTCTACATTCCCAAACCCGCCGCAAAATTGCTGTTCGGTGAAGAATGCAAAAGAGGCGAACAATGCGAAAAATGGGTAAAGATAAAATGGCAGAACAATTTTGAAACAGACAGTCGCTTTATTTATTATGGTCAAAAGACTCGTAACGAGTATCGTATAACCCGATTCGGACGTAATTTCGAATTTTTGCTTGATAAATATGTGGGTAGTCTGCTTGTCATAGCGAAACAAACCGAGGATTACTACCAAGCGTTTGTAATAGAGAGTGACGAAGACATCGAAACGTTTCTTTCGTATTTTAATCTTTCGACAGAGCAAACCAACCAACTTATTGATACTTCGCTTTTTCAAAGCGACGACGAGGAACTGCTTTGGGCCATTACAAATGCCATCAAGCCATTAGTAGATTTCCCGCAGACTTTCGAAATGGGGAGAATGGCACAATCAATATTCAATAACATTCACCGTATTTCAAATGAGTATATTTGCAAGTCTCCGGACACCATTTTGTATAAATGGCGCGATGTTGAAAGTAAGTTGTTCTTCACACTCGAAGACAAACTCTATCGTGATGTATATAACAAGCCTTTTGCCAATTGCAACGAACTAATGGAGTTTGCCAATAGTGTCTTGAATCGTCGTAAGTCAAGGGCTGGCAAGTCATTGGAACATCACCTTTCGGCCATATTCACAGCAAACAAATTGGTTTTTGAGGAGCAAGCTGTTACAGAAAACAACAAGCGCCCCGATTTCCTCTTTCCCAATGGCGGATGTTACCACAATTTTGAATTTCCTGCTGACGATCTGACCGTATTAGGAGCCAAGACCACTTGCAAAGATCGCTGGCGGCAGGTCATCAATGAAGCCGACCGTGTGGATGACAAATTCCTCTGCACTTTGCAACCCGCTATACCAAGAGCGCAATTGAAAGAAATGAAAGACAGCCATGTGCATCTTGTGGTGCCACACAACATCATTAATTCATATCCAAAAGAACATCAGGCCGAAATCAGCGACATCAAAGGTTTTATCTCGCTGGTTCGTGCCAGACAAGAACGTGTACCTAAACACTTTCTTATTAGACAACAAATAACAAATTAAGAATAATCTTTAAATCATTAAATCCAAACGTCATGAAAATTTGTGTTATTGGAACAGGAACCATGGCAAAGGGCATTGTGAAGGCTTTCGCAGCCAAGATGCCGGTCGTCATGAAGAGCCGCACACAAGCCAGCCTCGACAAGGCTATGGCTTCCATTGCCAAAGGTTATGGCAAACTGGTGGAGAAAGGCAAGATGACTCAAGAGACCGTTGACGCTCTTTTGAAAAACATCACAACCACAACAGATTACGCCACATTCAAAGACGCTGACCTCGTCATCGAAGCAGCCGTCGAAGAGATGCAACTGAAGAAGGATATCTTCGCGGAACTCGACAAGATCTGCAAACCCGAATGTATCTTCGCAACCAACTCATCGTCACTGTCAATCACCGATATCGCTGCCTGCACAGCACGTCCGGCACAGTTCATCGGCATGCACTTCTTCAACCCGGCCGAAAGAATGGCGTTGGTTGAAGTCATAAAAGGACAGCTGACGAGTGCCGAGGTCACCAAGACCATCGTTGACCTCTCAACAGAAATCGGCAAACAGCCAGTCGAGGTGAAAGAAGCTCCGGGATTCGTCGTCAACCGCATCCTCATCCCAATGATTAACGAGGCAGTGGGTATTTTGGCAGACGGCATCGCGTCGGCAGAGGATATAGATAAGTGCATGATGCTTGGCGCAAACCACCCGATGGGACCTCTCGCATTGGCCGACCTTATCGGCAATGATGTGAACCTTGCCATCATGGAGGTGCTTTACAACGAGTTCGGCGATCCTAAATACCGCCCGCATCCACTTTTGAGAAAGATGGTGCGCGCAGGTCTCTTAGGACGTAAAACAGGTGAGGGATTTTATAAATATTAATAATAAGTGTACAGAAGTCAGCAGACAGAAATCAGAGGAAAATTGTTGAATATTAGTGTGACGATAAAATCATAACAGGTTGACTGTTACAATCTTACACAAAGACGATTCAGTCTTTCAATTCTTAAATTCTCGATTTCCATTCTGTCTCCTATCTTCTAAATTTTAAAGAAAAAATGGATTTTAGCTATTCAAAGACAGAAGAATTGTTCTTGCAGATGATCAGATCGTTTGCGGAGAACGAGGTCAAGCCTTTGGCAGCCGAAGTTGACGAGCAGGAGCGTTTTCCGATGGAGACCGTCAAAAAGATGGCGAAATTAGGTTTGATGGGCATCCCGGTGCCAAGACAGTACGGCGGAGCCGGCGGATCAGTGCAGATGTACATCATGGCTGTTGAGGAACTCTCAAGAGTATGTGCCACCACTGGCGTTATCCTTTCGGCTCACACATCGTTGTGCATGGCACCTATCCTCGAAAACGGAACAGAGGAACAGAAGATGAAATATTTGCCGAAGCTCGCATCAGGCGAATGGATTGGCGCTTTCGGTCTCACCGAGCCTAACGCCGGTACCGATGCCGCCATGCAGCAGACAATGGCTGTTGACGCCGGCGACAAATATATCATCAACGGTTCTAAAATTTTCATCACCAACGCATCTTATGCCGACGTGTTTATCGTCATGGCAATGACAGACAAGTCAAAAGGCACCAAAGGCATCTCGGCATTCATCGTCGAGAAAGGCTTCAAGGGCTTCAGCATTGGCAAGAAAGAGTTGAAGATGGGTATCCGCGGCTCGGCGACATGCGAGCTTATCTTCGAAAATTGCGAAGTGCCGAAGGAAAACCTCCTCGGACCTCTCGGCAAGGGATTCAACATCGCCATGAAGACACTCGACGGCGGCCGTATCGGTATCGCTTCACAGGCTCTCGGCATCGCCCAGGGTGCCATGGACGAGACAGTTAAATACACTAAAGAACGCAAACAGTTCGGAAAGTCAATCGCACAGTTCCAGAACACACAGTTCCAGATGGCAGACCTCAAGACAAAAGTCGAGGCAGCCCGTCTGCTCGTCAGAAGCGCGGCATGGAAGAAAGACAAAGGTATTCCGTACTCAACAGACGCGGCTATGGCGAAACTCTTCGCAGCCGAGACAGCAATGGAAGTGACGACAAAAGCTGTCCAGTTCCATGGTGGCTATGGCTACACACGTGAATATCCGGTAGAGCGCATGATGCGCGATGCCAAGATTACCGAGATTTACGAAGGCACATCAGAAGTTCAGAGAATGGTTATCGCCGGTCATTTATTTAAATAGGAGGGAAAGATCATGAATATTATAGTTTGTATTAAGCAAGTACCTGATACTACAGAAATCAAAATCGACCCGGTAAAGAACACTCTTATCCGTGAAGGCGTTCCGAGCATCATGAACCCAGACGACAAAGGCGGTCTCGAACTCGCATTACAGATGAAAGACAAATATGGTGCTAACGTCACAGTAATCACAATGGGACCTCCGCAAGCCGACCTTATTTTGAGAGAAGCTTTCGCCATGGGTGTTGACAGAGCCATCTTGTTGAGCGACAGGAAGTTCGCTGGCGCAGATACTCTCGCAACATCATACGCATTAGCAGGAGCCATCAAGACTTTGGACTACGACCTCATCATCGCGGGCCGCCAGGCTATCGACGGTGACACGGCACAAGTCGGCCCCGAGATGGCAGAACACCTCGGATTGCCACAGGTTTCATACGTTATCGACGCAGAACGCGAGAAAAACGGAAACTTTATCGTGAAGAAAGAAAACGAAGACAGCGTCCAGACTCTTGAAGTCGAGGGAAAATGCGTCCTCACAGTGTTGGCTTCAGCCTTCGAGGCACGCTACATGACAGTCGCCGGCATCGTCGATACATACAACAAAGAAGTTGAAGTTTGGGGTGCCGACAAACTCGATGTCGATGAAAACAAACTTGGTTTGAAAGGCTCTCCGACAAAGGTGTGGCAGTCATTCCCGAAACAGCTCAAGGCACCGGGCGAGGTGTTTGAAGTGAGTGAGGAAGAAGCAGTCGAAATTATTGTTAATAAACTGAAAGAGAAACATTTAATCTAAAAGTAGCCATGGATATCAAAGATTACAAAAACGTTTATGTGTTCGCAGAACAGCGCGGAGGTATGATTCAATCCGTAGCATACGAACTTTTAGGTAAGGCGCGCGACTTGGCAGACGCTCTCGGCGAGAAAGTCGTCGCAATGTTAGTAGGTCAGAATGTGAAAGACAAGGCCCAGAGCCTCATCGAAATGGGCGCCGACGAGGTGCTCGTCGCCGATTGCCCGGAGCTAAAGGATTATCTGACAGAACAGTACTCACAAGTCGTCTATCAGATGCTTTGCGAAGGCAAGCCGAGCATTGTCCTTTATGGTGCCACCACCATCGGCCGTGACCTCGCTCCACGTATCGCATCACGTTTGAAAACCGGTCTGACAGCAGACTGCACAAAACTTGAAATCGGCATAGTCGAGGAGACAGGAGAGAAGCAATTCCGCTCGACACGTCCTGCTTTCGGCGGCAACTTGATGGCAACCATCCTTTGCCCTAACACACGTCCTCAAATGTCGACAGTGCGTCCGGGTGTTATGCAGAAACGCGTCCGCGAAGAAGGCAGAAAAGGCGTTATCACGATGTTCGCCCCCACATTCGACCAGAGCAAGTTCAAAGTAAAAGTCATTGAGACCAAGATGAACTGCAAGTGCGCTAACGACATCACCGATGCCAAGATTCTGGTGTCGGGTGGCCGTGGTGTTCACGACAAAGAGGGTTTCAACAAACTCCAGTCTTTGGCAGATGTACTCGGCGGCATGGTGTCGTCATCACGCGCAATGGTCGATGCAGGCATTATGGACCACTGTTATCAAGTGGGCCAGACCGGTAAGACCGTCCGTCCGAACCTTTACATGGCATGCGGAATCTCCGGCGCCATCCAACACCTCGCAGGTATGGAAGAGTCAGACTTCATCATCGCCATCAACAAGGACAAATACGCTCCAATATTTTCAGCCGCTGACCTCGGCATCGTCGGTGACCTCCACAAGATTGTCCCGATGTTGACAGAGAGACTGAAAAAAGAAGTGGAGAAATAATTCGCAGCCTAACGGCTGAATGTGCCTGCTATGCGTAATGTAAAAAATGTGCGCTATGCAGAAAAAAAATTCCAGCAAATCATTTGTGCTGGAATTTTTTTTATCAAAAAGTTATAATCGCAAAATTGAAAAATCCACATTTAAAAATCGAATAACACACTGTCGCTCCTCTTAAACCACCAGCACATCGAAGCTCTTATATGGATATGCTTCGTGGCTCTGAAAGCGTACAAGGAGTTGAAGCGAATGCTGGAAATCCCCGATATAAAAATGAGCGTGGACAAGGTGTTTGCATCGGCAAAGACCATTACAACGATACAAATCAAGCTGCCATTGAACGAAGATGTTTACACACAAACAATGTTTACGGCAAAACATCATGAAACAGCAAAAGCCTTTGATGAAAATTTTTGTAGTACGCAAATAGGAAGTCAGGAAAAAGCCCTCGGAACTCCGAGGGCTTTTCTTCATCTATTCGGCTTCATCCTTGTCTTCAGAATGCCGTGTACGCCAAATGGCGCAGCGATGTTACATTACTATTGTTAGATCAGCCATTCCGCGAAGCGGCGACGCACATTATTTGAAATAACGATTATACAGTCCTTCAAATCCTTTGCCGTGGCGTGCCTCGTCTTTTGCCATCTCGTGAACGGTGTCGTGGATAGCATCGAGGTTGCGTTCCTTGGCTACGCGAGCGATGCGCATCTTGTCTTCGCAAGCACCACATTCGGCGACCATGCGTTTCTCAAGGTTGGTTTTGGTATCCCAGACGACATCACCGAGTAATTCGGCGAATTTGGCGCAGTGCTCGGCCTCTTCAAACGCATAACGTTTGAAAGCCTCGGCAATCTCTGGATAACCCTCGCGGTCGGCCTGACGGCTCATGGCGATATACATGCCAACCTCGGTAGCCTCTCCCATGAAATGCGCGTTCAAATCTTTAATCATGTCATCACCAGTGCCCTTGGCAATACCGACGACATGCTCCGTGACAAAACTCAACTTCGCACTCTCGTCGAGAACTTTCCATTCAACAATCTGTTTGCACTGTGGGCATCTTTCCGGAGCCTCTTCTCCTTCATAAACAAATCCGCAAATCGGACATACAAATTTCTTTTTCATGATAATTTTTAGTTTAGAAATTAATAATAATTGTTAGTTAGTTAGTTTCAATTTATACCGTCATTTCGAGCTTGTCGTGAAATCATACATCAACGAGAACAATCGGATTGACTACGCAAGACAAAAAATTCTTCGCTTCGGTCGAAATGACTGGGAGGGATTATTTTATCGCATGTTTATAACCCTTTATTTTGTTCCAGTCACCGCGAGTGAAATCCGGAACTTTTACCGGCATTCCGTGATTTTCTATCGAGGCGGCCGAGAGTTCGCCGATACAAGACCATTCAGCCGCGTCGTAAACATCTTCATCCAAAGGCAAGCCGTTCCGCAAGCAGTAAATCAAGCGGTAATCCATGATAAAGTCCATGCCGCCGTGACCACCGACCTGTTTCGCCAATTCCTCGATATCCTTTGCAATAGGATGGAGGTACTCGGTCATAATTTTATCTTTAACGTCTTTTGGTACAAAATCATGTACGTTGAGATGCTGACCTTCGGCAAGAAAACCTTCCGGCAGATTTTTCTCCATCAAAGTAAAACCCTCGACAGGATATTTGTTTGCAAATCCCTCGGTGCCGGTGAGTTGATAAAGTCTGTTGTACGGTCTGTAGGTGTAAACGTTGTGTTCAATCAAGATGGTTTTGCCGTTGTGAGTCTCAATCATGGTGGTTGTCATGTCGCCGTTGGCAAAATCATCGACACCCATCATCTCCTTGGCGATTTTTTTGCCGTTGTATGATTGCGTACTCATCGAGACGAGATAGTCCATTTTGTCGCCGCGGTGAATGTCGAGAACCTGGCAAATTGGTCCGAGTCCGTGGGTGGCGTACACATCGCCGGAGTGTTTTTGGTTGTAGTCGAGACGCCAATTACCTTGATATTCGTGCCAATAGGGTTCCAGATTATGAATGTAGGCGCCTTCTCCGTGAATCACCTCGCCGAACAAGCCTTGTTTTGCCATGTTGAGCGCAGTCATCTCGAAGAAGTCGTAGGTGCAATTCTCAAGCATCATACAGTGTTTGCGAGTCTGTTCCGAGACATCGACCAACTTCCAGCAATCTTCGACTGAAGTGGCGGCGGGGACTTCCACAGCCACATGCTTGCCGTGTCGCATGGCGCAAACTGCCATCGGGACGTGTGTCTGCCAATTAGTGGCGATGTAAACAAGGTCGATGTCGTTGCGTTCACAGAGCTGTTGATAGGCCGTTTCGCCAACATATTCCGCGGCTCTTGGCAGGCCTTTTGCTTCCAAAATCTCTTTCTGAACCTTCTCCACTTTCTCGGGAAGGAGGTCGCATAAAGCCACAATCTCAACATTGTCGATGAAAGTCATGCGATAAACAGCATCAGCGCCTCGCATTCCGAGACCTATGAATCCTATGCGGACGGTGTCAATGGGCTCGGCGGCGAATCCCAGCATACTCGTCTGACCATCAACACGCAGGGGGGTGTCGAAAACTATCACATTATCTTTAATATGGTAGTTTTTCCCATTTTCGCTGTCGCATTTGCAACCGCTAATTGAGAACAAAATCAGCGCCATGACGCAAATCGACACTATACGTGTTGTCATTTTTATAGATGGAATCTTTTTCATAATTAAAAATTATTTCAGTCTGTAAAATTACAAAAAAAAGTCATGCGAAACAAATTTATTTTTAATTTTACAAAAATTTTTTTATGGAAAATCTGAAAAATATTGTCTCAAGATTCAAAATCTCCGGTAAGGTTGACGAAGTTCGGCCGATGGGAGAGGGGCTGATTAACGATACATTCAAAGTGTTTGTCGAGGGTTCTGACAAGCCTATGTACGTGCTGCAGCGCATTAACAACGCCATATTCCAAGATGTCGACATGCTGATGGATAATATTTATAAGGTGACTAATCATCTTCGAAAGAAAAACAAAGCGACTCTTCATTTTTTGCGAGCAAAATATGACAAACTTTATCATTTTGATGGCAAAAACTTTTGGCGTGTGATGGATTTTATCCAAGATTCGATTACATATCAAGCAGTTACGCCCGAGTATTCCTATATAGCCGGTAAATCGTTCGGCGAGTTCGAGTCGCTTTTGGCAGATTTAAACGAGCCTCTTGGCGAAACAATACCTGATTTCCATAACATTGAATTTCGTTTAAAACAGCTGCGTGAAGCCGTGGCTGAAGACAGGGCGGGACGTGTTGCGGAAGTTCAGTACTATCTTGACGAGATTTTCAAACGAGAAGAGGAAATGACCGTTGGCGAGCGTCTGTATCGTGAAGGAAAACTGCCTAAGCGCATCTGTCATTGTGATACCAAAGTAAACAACATGCTGTTTGACAAAGAAGGCAATATACTGTGTATCATTGATTTGGATACAGTGATGCCGAATTTCATCTTTTCCGATTATGGCGATTTTCTGCGCACTGCCGCAAATACAGGCACTGAAGACGAACAGAATCTCGACAACATCGACTTCAATATGGATATTTTCAACGCATTCACAAAAGGCTATATTGAAGGCACGGAAGATTTTCTCCTTCCTATCGAAAAAGAAAATCTTCCGTATGCAGTGCTTTT
>OLGV01000002.1_pt1 | contig 158375 bp, 147 predicted proteins | sample 1605761 | NCBI WGS metagenome assembly OLGV01 (sample SAMN03283245) | human gut metagenome | biome: human-associated habitat; material: feces | host: Homo sapiens | place: Peru | collected 2012
CGACAACGAACCAAGAGGGGCGATTTTTTATCAAGTCGAAGTCAATCGACACTTTATGGGTCAGCTGTGTGGGCTTTGACAGGCTGCGCGTGCCGGTTTCAAAAGACGAGTTTTTAGATAAAGAATTGGTAATCAAATTGATACGCAGTGATATCATGCTTGATTCGGTGGAGATTTATCCTTATCCGCTTTATGAAGATTTTATAAGAGATATCATAAAAATGCCGTCGCAAAGAGTTTTTGTGCCGGGAGTTTCGAAAATAGATGATGAAAAGCAGATTTACAAGAAACCTCTAAAAGATCCTCCGGCAAGCATAACAAACCCTGTTTCGTTGATTTATCAAAAGTTCAATAAACGAGAGCGGTTCAAGCGAAAACTACAGCAAAACCGCAAAAAGTTCAACCGCAAAATGGAGCGAATTGGCGCCGACTCATTAATGATTCCATAACACTATATAAATCTTCGCCTCCGCCAAGTATTTCGAGGCATTTCTGCGAGCGCACGAAAACGTTGTGATACGATTTCCCGGTGACGGCGGCAACATGTTTGTTGTCAAGGCCGAGGAGGTAAAGGCAGAAAGGAAGCTCGTCGGACTTTTTCAGACGACGTTTTCTCTTTATTATGCTCCGCAATGCACCATTCAACTCCTTGTCAAACAACTCTATAAGATAAAGTCGCTCGTCGTTGCCCAACGTCAACTCGGGATATTTCAGCGTCGTTTTGATGTGTATCTGAGTTGTCGCGAACAGTTTTTTACATATCTCTTCGGTCTTGATTCTCCGCATTCCCTCCTCAAAAGAAACCGGTTCGCGAGTTTTTGCACCCTTAAGTATCACCGATTGATTTTCAAGCGATTTTAGGTTTTTTTTCACAATTTTGAGTTCTGCATTTATTTTTCTAATCTTACCATGGAGTGTGTCAATATACCGGTCTTTTATGTCGATTTCATTTAAATGCTTTCTTTTTCTGATTTTGCACACGACAAAAAACACAACCACAAGTATAATTATACCTACAGTAAGTGCCATGATTATTTTGAGCCGCAAATCTCTTATTTCCACCTTATGCTTATCGGCTTCATACTGTTCATACATTGCCACAAGTTCGGCTTTAAGCGGCGCAAGCTCAAGTTCTTTGTTGGTTTCTTCGGCAAGATATGGGGCGTAATACGCTATTCGGTCGTTGTCGCCAATGATTTTTGAAATCGCAACGTTACGATTATCTCTCTGAAGAACCGAATAACGCAGAGGTGTCTCCTTTCCGGTATAAAGAGAAGATCGACGGCACGATTGCGACAGGAGGCACAAAAGTATCGCAAAAACGTAAAACAAGGCAACTTTTCTATTCATTTTGCAAAGATAACAATAATTTTCAATACCAAACCAAAAATTTCGTCACAAAAAATATCGACAAAATTCGCATAACACCTTGTATTTTAATAAATTACAAATTTACACATCTTTCCATATCATTTTGAAATTCGTCACTAAACCCCGGTGTTTTCAGTTGAACCCGCAAAAACGTGTAATAAAATGTAATAGAAAATTTCGAAAAGTTGAAAAGTTTTGATATATTTTTGAAATGATTATAAATCAGCAATAAAAGTTAAATCAAAAAAAGTTATAAGTATGAAAAAAGTATTATTTCTATTATTTTTTGGGTTATTGTTCTCACAACAGTTTGCAATTGGAGGCACTCCTATACAAATTAGAAAAGTACAAAACAGCGATGAGGGAGCCCGAGCCCAAACAGCGAACATTGCTGTTGAGCTAAAAGAAACCACAATTGAGATAACGTTCTATTCTGATTGCGGTGCCACCGACATCGTTGTTGAGACAGCCTCTGGTGCTTTTGTCGCTTCAGCCTATTGCCCGAGCACTCCAGGATATTCGGAGTTGACCATTTCAACACCAGGGAGTTATGTTTTAACCATTGCAACAAGTAATGGTATTTATAAAGGACAAATAATTATTAATTGACAATTCAAAATTTAACATTATGAACAAGAAAAGAATTTTTGCTGTATTAACAGCTTTAATCGTTGTAGCATTTGGAGTAGTAACATTCCATGCATGTAAGAAAAACAATGATATTAACACATCTACAGAAAGGATATCACAATCTCTTACAAATGAAAACAATTATTCATATAACTGGCCAACTAATAGTAATGAAGTTGATGAACTATTGTTAAAGTTATACAATGTGTCTTATGACAAAGAAAGTATTTTTCAAAGAATATGGAAATGGATAAAAGCGCATACAGGTACGCATTTATTCGAAAATTGTCCTGGTAATAATCCATGTGGACCTTGCCCAGGAATATGTTTGTTGTCGAAAGATAGTTATGATGTTTTTGTTCCTGTTGAAGAAGACTATAGTTTGACAAGGAACGAATATGAAGATGGAGACAGATTGTTACAAATAGCATTATTAAATGATAGTGTGATGGCAATATCGTTTATTAATAACAATTTTACTATCGATGGTGTATTTTATGTTCCAGAAGACTTTATGATTGGTGAATCCGCATCTAATTTATTTGGAAAAAATACCATCAAAGTATTGGAAGGAGAATATCCGGTCAGTTACACGCATGGTAAAAACGGAACAACCCTGGTTCATGTGGATGTAAGATAAAATATGCGAACAATCATAAAAATACTATTTACCATAGTCATTCAATCTATGGTCACATCTTGTTCGATGATGTGGGATTATGCAGTGTTACCTTTTTCAAAAGTCAACAAACCAACGGAAATAAAACTCGAAAAGTTTTATCCGGATTGTGATTATATTTGTTTTTCGATCGATACTATTTATAATAAGAATATTTTGCAAAGTGAGAGTTTTAGTATCAATATTTGGAAAATCGAACACAATAGCAATCAATCACCGATGCAGACAATCATGTTTGACGCTAATGGCGATTGTGTTGGAGCATATGAATTCTGTTATGGGAATGCCAAGTATCTTGGTGTTTATGAATATATACCTATTTTTAAAGAGAACAGATATAATAGCGTCATTTTAGACAGAATAAAACTTGTAAATTATATAAATATTACTGAAACAGACGAAGTTGTCAAAAGCAATCTTGAAAAAACCAGCAATAGTTTTGATTATACAATTGTGGCTGTTTGGACAGATCGCTATGGATATTATATGAAGCGCCATTTGCGTCAAATCATGAGATATGTCAACAAAAACAAAGATAATAAGAAATTCAGAGTTATATATTTACAGTTGAAAAACCAATAAGAGAGTGTAAATTAAACTGTGTCAGGCTATAATAAAAAGTAGAACGACAAAGTTTAATTAAAAATGGAAGAGAAAATAGACTACAAATTAGCAGCAGAGCAGCGGCGCAGCGGCAAGCCTCTGTTCGGAGAAGGCGGCGCACTGGCGCCATCCACTACAGGGTTAAGGACGAGAGCGGACGCGCCATATCACGTGCGATATACAACGTCTTGGGTGTTGACAAGGAGGGTCGCAAGGATTTGCTCGGCATGTATGTAGCCAAGAGCGATGGCGCGAACTTCTGGCTGGAGGTTCTCACCGACCTGAAGAACCGAGGTGTCGAGGACATCATGATATGCTGTGTTGATGTGTTCAAAGACATACGCCGTCTGATATACACCACCAACACCGTCGAGGGCTATCACCGCCAGATACGCAAGGTGACGAAGAACAAGGGAGTGTTCCCGTCAGACACAGCGTTGGAAAAACTCGTCTGGCTGGCATACCGCAACATCTGCGAGAAATGGACATCGTCACTCTCCAACTGGGCGTTGATATCACAACAATTAGCAATAAAATTTGGAAACAGATTTGAAATTATGTAATTTTGCATCGTGATTTAATCATGAAAACAAGTTTTGACACAGTTCAGATTACACTACCCTTTTATTAATTGTTATATGAAAAACAACATTGTATTAATTAGTATTTTTTTATTGGTCACGTCTTGTGCAAAACATTTTGACACCCCTAAAATAATCAAAAACATATCATTGGATGAGAATCATGATGTTATTGCAATACCTAATGGGATTCATGACAATTATAATGTGTTAGTTTTACAATCACATAATAATCTTTCAGATATTACCATTGTGAGCTTTGATTCATCCGGGATTAATTGCAAAAACAAGATTAACTTTAGCAAAAACTTATATGGGTATTTCTTGTATTATAAAAATATTGATTCTATCATCTATTTCCCATTAACCGATGAAACAAATTCATTATTGATATATAATAACAGAGGGATACTGTGTGACGAAATCAATTTGCATCCAGCAGTCGCAGCAATGAACCCGAACACTGGCCTCAAATGTGCGGAGAACAATATATATTTGGGCAATTCAACTGAAAAATATGGTGTTGCCTACCCCAATGAACGAGCGCAATATTATCGTGATGTCAAACCGGCATGCATTGTCGATTTAAAAAGTCGCAACATTTCAGTTTTTGGTGAATTTCCTGTTTATTATAATAAAAACAATTATAGTTTTTATGATTGGTTCCCTGTAATTTGCCCTATGAAAGATAATTGTTGTGTTTTGTCGTTTGCCTGTGATGACAGTGTGTATGTTTATAAAAATGGCATCAAAGAGAATGCTTTCGTGTGTAAAAGCAGGTTTATTGACAAATTTGTCCCATTTGATGACTCACAAGCATTCAACATGAGCTACTGTAGAAATTACACGCTGTCACAACCCAAATATTCCAATATAATACACAACATACATACTAACGAATATTATCGAGTTGCAGAACACGCAAAAAAATTGGCAACAATGGTAGAATTATCGACGGTCAAAATCCCTCGTGGTCAATACTTGTTATGGATTCATCTTTTAAAGTAACAAAGGAGTACTATTTTAAACTTAACGAGTATTCTCCAAATATAATAATTCCAAGTAGAGAAGGGGTGTATTTACAAAAATATCCCAATAAAAAAGAAGATAGTTTAACGTTAACACTTTTTAAGTTTTAAGAATATGAAATTTTTTAAAATAATCATTATAATCTTCACAACGCTGTTTTTTGGATGCGAGCAATATTCAAAAGAAACTGAAAGTTTCCGTAAAGTATTACAGAACTATGATATAGAAATACCTCACGACAAATATTGTTTTATAGTCATTCCTGTGTTCTCATGCCATGGATGCATCCAAAAAACATGGCTATGGCTTGAAGAAAATGTTTCTATAAAGAACAATTACAATATAACTATCCTCGATGGCGACAAAGATGATGCTTTTGTTAAAGACATTAACTGTGAATTATATTTCGATACATTGCAGGTTTTAAATAATGTGTGTTTTGATCTGGCAAATCCAACTATCATAAAAACCTATAATAAAAAAATCATATCAATAATTTCAATTGATTCAAGATATATTTATGAGACACTGGATTGTGAACTTAAATACTTAATTTAATAAAGGCTCTTTTGCTGCAAGGTGAGAGTGTAAATTAAACTGTGTCAGGCTACAATAAAAAGTAGAACGACAAAGTTTAATTAAAAATGGAAAAGAAAATAGACTACAAATTAGCAGCAGAGTAGCTGCGCAGCGGCAAGACTCTGTTCGGAGAAGGCGGCGCACTGGCGCCATCCACTACAGGGTTAAGGACGAGAGCGGACGCGCCATATCACGTGCGATATACAACGTCTTGGGTGTTGACAAGGAGGGTCGCAAGGATTTGCTCGGCATGTATGTAGCCAAGAGCGAGGGCGCGAACTTCTGGCTGGAGGTTCTCACCGACCTGAAGAACCGAGGTGTCGAGGACATCATGATATGCTGTGTTGATGTGTTCAAAGACATACGCCGTCTGATATACACCACCAACACCGTCGAGGGCTATCACCGCCAGATACGCAAGGTGACGAAGAACAAGGGAGTGTTCCCGTCAGACACAGCGTTGGAAAAACTCGTCTGGCTGGCATACCGCAACATCTGCGAGAAATGGACATCGTCACTCTCCAACTGGGCGTTGATATCACAACAATTAGCAATAAAATTTGGAAACAGATTTGAAATCATGTAATTTTGCATCGTGAGTTTATGATGGAATCAGACCTTGACACAGTTCAGATTACACTACCCGTATTTCTGTTTTGAAGTTTCCGTTTCGTACTCACCAAAGTGAAATCCATTTGTTTCTTGATTAAATCGACAGCTTCGATGCGGACTTTGACCTCGTCGCCGAGGCGGTAAATTTTGCCTGTTGACTGCCCGATGATGCGGAAATTCTCTTCGTCAAGATAATAATAATCATCGTCGAAGTTGTTATAGCGCACCATTCCCTCGCATTTGTTGTCTTTCAACTCAACGTAAATGCCCCATTTGCTGATGCCGGAGATGAGTCCGTCGAACACTTTGCCAATCTTATCCTGCAGATACTCAGCCTGTTTGTACTTCACCGACTCACGCTCCATCTCGGCGGCCTTGCGCTCCATCTCCGATGCGTGCTGACACAAAACCTCATATTCTTTTTGACTCACACTCGGCTTGTTGTCAATCATATAACGTTCGATGAGACGATGAGCCATCAAATCGGGATAGCGTCGGATTGGCGAGGTGAAGTGCGTATAAAACGGGAACGCCAAGCCGTAATGTCCAATGTTAATAGTGCTGTAGAGAGCCTTCGCCATTGTCCTGAGCGCCACTGTCTCGACAAGATTTTTCTCGCCCTTGCCGTCAACGGCGTCAAACAAGGCGTTGTACGAACTCACCAGGTTCTCACGAGTGCTGATGTTCATCGAATAGCCAAGTCGCGACACAAGAGCGATAAAATCGTACAGTTTCTCGGGATTTGGCTCATCGTGCACACGATACACGAAGGTATATCCGTGATATTTCGAGTCTTTCTTGCCTATCGCCTCGGCTACAGTCTTGTTGGCCAACAACATAAAGTCCTCGACAAGCATATTGGCTTCTTGCTGCACCTTCACATAAGTGTCGATAGGATGCATATTCTCGTCAAGGACGAATTTCACCTCTTCGGAGTGAAAGTTGATAGAGCCTTGCGCCATGCGTTTTTCACGAAGTTTAGCAGCCAAGTTATTGAGTATCATCACTTCGTCTTTATAATCCCCGTCGCCGCCTTCAATCATTGCCTGCACCTCTTCGTAGGCGAAGCGGCGGTTCGATTTTATTATCGTCTTGCCGATCCATTTATCGAGTATTTCTGCTTTGTCGTTCATTTCGAAGACTGCCGAGAACGTCAGTTTTTCCTCGTCGGGACGTAGTGAGCACACCACGTTGCAGAGTTTCTCCGGAAGCATAGGAATCGTTCTATCGACGAGATAGACCGATGTTCCTCTTTCCTGTGCCTCGCGGTCGATGGCGGAGCCTGGTTTCACATAATGCGACACGTCGGCGATATGCACGCCCACTTCGTGGTTTCCATTAGGCAGCCGGCGGTAAGATATGGCATCGTCGAAGTCTTTCGCGTCTTTAGGGTCGATGGTGATAGTTAGAATGTTTCTGAAATCGCGACGATTTTTTATTTCAGATGAAGGAATCTTATCTGAAATCTTGTTTGCCTCTTTCTCGACATTTTTGGGAAACTCCAATGGATATTCATATTCTAACAGTATCGACTGCATCTCGACGTTGTTCTCGCCCGGGTTGCCGAGCACTTTCACCACCTCGCCGAAAGGGTTGCGCGAGTTATCGGGCCAATCGGCAAGTTTCACTATGACTTTCTGGCCGTCTTTAGCACCTTTATATTTCCCGCGAGGGATAAAAAAGTTAAGCGGCATTGTCTTTCTGTCCGGCACCACAAAGGCGTAACCGTGTGACACCGAGAATATGCCGACATATTCTGCGCGGGCACGCTCGATGACTTCGACAATCTCGCCTTCGGTCTTTTTCGACTTACGTTTCGGGAACATCGCCACGCGCACCTTGTCGCCGTGAAGTGCCTTGCCGGTGTTGTTGGAGGAAATCCGTATGTCCTCTCCTCCGTCTTCCGGCACCACGTAAGCCTTGCCGGTGCTTTTCATGTCAACAGTTCCAACTACATATTGCGGCTTCGGACCGTATTCACTTATCAACTCGGGGTTCAATGTATATCTATATGGGTGATTTTCAATAAGTTGACCGTTCTCATGCAAAGTTCCGAGCACTTGAAATATCACGTCTTTGCCAGCAGCGTCGCGGACACCCATGATTTTAGCCAGCTGCTTGTAATTCATCGGCTTATAGGGGTGTTCGCCAAAAATTCGCAAGATAGTGTTGACAAAAGTGCTTAAGTTGTTTTTCTGTTTTTTCTTTGACATAATACAATATTTTTTATCCTTTCCTCGTCATCTACGGGTGTTGGAGTTCGGCGATTTTCATAATATTTTGCAAAGATAATGGTTTTTTCATTATTTCACAACGGTTTTTTACATCCAACTTATGTAGATTTGCAGATTTGCCGGTCTTTAGCAAGCGGCAAGACAAAGAAAATCTCAAACAGAGGAGTTTGGGAAGTCCTTTGCTTGAGATTTTTTCACTTTCGTGGAAACGTGGTGTTATGCCTTTGTCTCTTCTTCCGGTTTCTTGAATATTGCCTTGACTTTAGGGATATATCCTTTGCCGAAAACGATGCCGCAGCCGACTACGAATCCGAAGAATGTCCAGATTATGAGTGTCCTGGCGCGGCTGTTAGACGGTTTCATCGGAATGCTCACAGGCTGAATGACAGCATACACCGGGGTGTCTCTCTTCACCTGCATCTTGGCCTGCTCCAGTTGCTTCGCCATCTCGTTGAAGATAGCGTTAGACACGTTGTACTTTGCCTGGATGCGGTCTCTCTCTATCCTGTCGCGCTGGTTTGTCATACTCTGTGAGCGGTCTAAAATCACAGCGAGTTGTTCCTGATAGCGGTCGTTTTCCTGTTTAATCTCATCATAACGAGCCTGGATATACTCAAGTTCTTTTTCCGATTTCTCCACACGATAATGTGTCAACAAATCTTGCAGAAGCTGCTGTGCCTTTATTGCCAGCTCCGCTGTTTGAATAGGTTCGATACCGTTGACCGTAAGGGTGAGATAACCATCTTTCTTATTCACATCCAACGATACTATCTTGTCGAAGAAATCGAGCATTTTTTGTTCATCAACGCTCACAACTATCGGTCTTATTATTACGGTGGTGTCCGCGGAACCTGTCGCGAAACCATACACAATCTCCTCCTGTGGGCCGCGTATTTCATTGATAATGAGACCCGGAAGTCCGATGGTGTATTTTTTGACAATTGTAAACAGCGAGGGTTTTTCTATTCCAGACAAAGCGTAGTCGAACATACTTATTGGATAGTCGCATTTCTGATAGTGAAGAGGGGTGTGCATCAATTCGAGGCGGAAAGGCACACTGTTCACAATCGCAGGATATACAAGAGGAGACAAGTCCGTAGTGCTTGTCGGCATTCCCATGTCGATACCTGCCAATGCCGCCAAACTACCCAACGACGAGTTTTGACGAGAGTTGAGTTGAGGCACCATCACGGTTGTAACCCTATAGGTGCGTTTCATCGTGAGCGCTGCGACCAGTCCTAATGCCATAAAGATTCCGAGGCAGATGAAGATGGTCTTGCGACCGTCCCACAAGTTGCGCATCATAGCCATGATGTCAAGGCCTTCTTCCTCTTTTTCAACAGGTGTCACATTGTTTTCGTTTGTCCCCATAATCTATTAGTTTAAATTGTTGACAAGCAAGATGATAGAAAACACAGAGGTAATAATAGTCAGTGTATTTCTCAACTCATATCCCCAGTCGATTTTCTCTTTTGGTTTCTCCAGACGTTCTTTTTTATCGGTATCGATACGCATCGACACAACACTTCCCGGTTCCACTTTGGGATAATGACGGAAGATGAAGCGGGACGTGCCTTTTGCCTGGTTGTTAGGCATTGTCACCGTCACGCTGCTCTTATCCGCTGTCTTGACGAAACCTCCGGCATGGTGTTTGATATACCATTTGGCACTATGACGGCCGTCATACACCAAGAGTTTTTTGTCGGATGCGAATCCTTCCACCACATATTGGCTCATGAGCGTGCCTGTCTCACGAATCATCACGGTATTCTCCTGGCGCACTATATTGATAACGTCGCCTGCCATAAGGATGGGGTCGTCAACAACGCTGTTTTTATGTTTCTTCACCTTACGCAAGTCCAGGCCGATATTGCCTTGAGTACGTCCGGTGGTACGCATCAGACGCGCATACGGGTCGGCGTCGTCAAGCAAGCCGCCGGCTCTCTTGATGACTTCCCACAAATGAGTCTTGCTGTCCTCCAAAACATAAACTCCAGGATATTTGACACGGCCATTCACTTCCACATATCTTCCGGTGTTGTAATTTGGCGTCATACGAACCACGATATGGTCATAGGGCTGAAGTGTCAGGTTATTGCTGATAACGTTATAGTCTTCATCGACTGTGAGTGTGATTTGTTGAAGAACGACCTCGTTAGTCTTTGAGATATTCAGACGGAACACCTCCACACGGTCGTATGCCGCTCCGACTTCGAAGCCGCCCGCCATCCACAGCAGATCGCGCACTGTAAGTGTCTCGTCGTATGCTGTTCCGAAAGGTCTTTTCACTGCACCGTCAACACGAATCTCACCGACGTTGGTATAAGTTGTGTTGTCATAAACATTAAGACGGTCGCCGGGTTGCAACAGTTTGTCTCCGTCAGTGTCAAGATTTATGCGGATATACGACATTTTATCGGGGTTGGTTATATCTTTACGGAATATATAAGCGACAGGGAAATTGCTTGGTTTCAATCCACCTGCGAAGTCTATTGCCTGGCTGACGGTCATACGGTCGTTGAAGCCGAACTCGCGAGAGAATGGCTTACGCACCTGTCCGCTCACCTCGATAGTTTCAACGTCGCGGTATGTTGACATACGAAGCACTGTCACCTTGTCGCGCGACTGTAGCACGAAGTCGGGGTTGCCGTTCACGCCGGGGAATGGCACCGTGATGACTTCCACAGTTTCGTCTGGTTTTGTACGTTCCACGAAGAGATAATCTGTAAGGGCGGTGTAACGTGGTTTGGCATTGTCGAGCAGAGTTTTAAGAGATGTATTCTTATCAAGTTCGAAACGTCCGTTATAATAAACATCACCATCAATTGCCACATAGTTCTCCACAGGCTCGTTAGCTGTCTTGATACGCACGACATCGCCGGCTTGCAGTTCTATTTTGTTTTTGCCGTTTATAACATCTTTAAGTTTATAATCCTTATATATCATTTGTCCGTCGTCTATACGTTCGATTTGAACATATTCCGGATAAACTTTCCAGGTGAGACCGCCAGCATATTCGATGAGGTCGTTAAGCGATTCGCTGTCAAGCATTTCATAGCGCATGGGGCGATTGACGGCTCCTACGACGGAGACGATTTTTTTTGCCACCGGCACGAAGATGACATCACCGTTTTGAATGTCATAGTTTATTCCGATGTTAGGTTTTCTCATATACTGATAAAGGTCGAGAGTATGTGTTTTGCCCGAGCGTGAGAGTTGGATATTACGCACTGTGCCGAGTTCAGTGGGGCCTCCGGCTGCCATCAAGGCGTTAAACACGTTGTTCAAGGCGCTCAAAGTGAAGCCGCCTTGCACGCCGACTTCGCCGTAGATACTCACGGCGACCGTGCGGGCTGTCGAGATTGTGACAGCGATTTGGTCAGGTTTGAAAGAGAAGTGGTGGCTCAGTTTGACACGTATAGCCTCGCGGCCTTGGGCCAAGGTCATTCCTTTCAGGAATATCTTTGACGAGCCGGCAGGCTGTATGCTTCCATCAGCGCCGATACGTTGATGTATTTCTGTCTGCGAAGAACCGAAGATAGAGATATGCACTTCGTCGCCTTCACCGAGGACGTATGTATCCGGAGCCATGGCGCCGTCGGTGGTACGGAACACATCAAGACCTTTGCCTTTAAATATTGAGTGTCCGTAAATATCGTTGCCTGCTGTTGGCGACACATTGTTATCCTCAAGAGCCTTTTCGAGGGCGTTTTCCGCGGCGGCTTCGCCCGTTGTAGTTTGAGGCAAGTCTTGCGATGAAAACACCACGGTGTCGCCACCTGTGGCGGCAGCAGCCGGGGTTTCTGTAGCAGCGTTTTTCTCCGCCACCATCTTGTTCAGGATTTCCGTCACTCTGCCTTGATAGCTTTGGTATTCAGCAGGCGGGATGTTGTCAATATCAATACCCTCTTCATAGAGGCGTGTACGGACTTCCGTCTCGTTAAGTCCGCGTTTCTGCAGTTCGCCGCGAGCCATTGCCATCATGTCAGGAGTTTGAGCCAATACAGTGATAGGAAGTACTGCAAAGAACAGCATTATCAAAAAAAGTTTCTTCATATACGATTTATTTTTGTTGATTGATTTACGCTATTTAACAGAGTGCAAAAATACAAAAAAATCTTAAAGGATAATTATTTCAAAAAAAATATTGCTGTCCGGTAAAACTCCAAAGAGCGTAAATATCCTGCCCAAAGTAAACCCACTAATCGAAAAGAGTTGGTTTTGGTAGTGCTTTTTGCATCTCCGAAACTTTCAACATGCGCTCCATTTTCTTGTACACTTTCAAAGCCACGAAGCAGATACATGTATGAGCCGCGATACGTTTACGTGTGAAATGAAACAGTTAATGGCGACTTTCACTTCGCCGTCCATACGATTGAACCCAATCCTGTCAAACGTGCGGTCCAAAATCAAGTCGCATCCGTTGAGAATGGTGTTGCTGACATTGGACAGGACACGGCGGGATTCATCCTTGGAAATCCATACTTTTGCTTCACCCAAAATCAGGTGACGCAAAAAGATGCAAAATATTGTTTATCAATTAGTTGTAAAATGTATGATTTTTGAGTGACGAAGTCAGGAGGTTCGTCGTTTGCCGGTTTCAGAACCACTCCCTGCATGGCTGCCACCACGCGGCTCGGGATGGCGAGGTAGAGGGTTTTAATCATTTTGCGATTTCTTTTAATTTACGTTCAAGTTCTTCAATTATCATCTTGTTAAGTTCATGGTGTTCACCCATGAACTGGCGTTTCGGCATTTTAAAGCCCTTGCCGCGCCCGGCTCTCAGGCCTTCGTTGTGGACTCTCGCATAAGCTTTGTTGCTTCCGATAGGGCGCGTCCAGATGGTGACGCTGCCTGGTGATTCCTTCTGCACCTCGATTGAGCGTCCGAGGTCTCCGGTGTCGCCTGTAAGGATCTTGCGGGTGAGCTTTGCGCCTTTGTAGTAGTTTTTGACGGTTTTGCCGCCTCGCGTCCAGGACGACATCCTGCGCTGCACCTGTTGCCAGTCGCCGGCACGCTCCCAGCCTTCAATCTGAAAACGCGACTTGAAAAACCGCACTGCTACAGTTCCAACAATCTTGGGCGCATATTTGTCAAAGAGGTCTTTAAATTCCTCTCCAAGACGCTTTAAATGGCTTTCAAATTCCTCGGGTGTCATTTTTTGTAATTTTGCGGATTGTTTAAATTTAAAAATCAGTGTTTATGAACGATTTAATGCGCAAACGTCTGGATGCCGTTCATGATGTCAGATGTCCGATATGCGGCGCCAAGGCAAGTTGGGTTCAGACATCGGAAGACGGCTTCCAGACATTGACATGCGGCCATGAAGAGGTGATAAGAATCATCAACGACCGCTCAAACCTAATCCGTCCAGGTTCTGATGTGCAAGAAAAGCACGCCGTCAAATTTGACAGAATCAGGTAGCTGGGAGAAAGACTCGCGCACGCTCTGTGTGTCGGGTCTTTCCATATCGAACTCAAGCTGGATGCCGTCGTCCTTTTCGTCGCGCGTCTGCACGTATATTGCACCTGTAAGTTTCTCTCTAACAGGGTTCTGCTCAATGAAATCTGTGATTTTCTTGAGCGTCTCTTCTTTCGCGTTGTCGCCGGAAATGTTGATTTCAAGGAGTTTTTTTTCTGTGTGTTGCATTTTTTAACTTTTTTTGTTGCGCGTATTAAAATAATTTATAATTTTGCAGTTGAAATCATTGTAGCAACCCTACCAAGCTATAGCCGTAGGCCGATGCTTCGGTGATTTGAAGATTTGAACGCCGTAGTGCTTTTGTCGCTGATTTGCGTATCCTGCATTACGGCGTTTCTATATTATTAGGCATATTCTTTGTAATTGAATATAAATACATCTTACCTTCCTTCCCAATTTTGTTAGAGTTATACATTCCCAAATGCAAGACTGCACTTTGTTGATTAGGCAGTGTGACTGGGAAATAGTAGAAATAGCTGGTTTGTCTCTTTAACCTCAAGGTTTTTCTGTTAGTGTTATGCGAAACATCGCTTCTCTTTTTTGCAGTACACTTGGCTTTTTGAATGTATTCGCCGATTATCGGCAGAATCTCATTTTTAATCCAGAACAGTTTTTTATTTCCGAAACAATCTTGGATATAATGTTCTAAGCCTATTGGCTCAAAAAGAACATCATACTCAGTGCCGTTGATTGAGCATGTTGTACTCTTTCCTGCCATTACTTGTTTGTTAACAGAAGACGTAAGGTTTTGCGCTACCCTTTCACAGTTTTTCTCCACCTCCTCTTTTTGTTTACGACTTTGCCCAGAATTTTTGATATACGGGCACTCATCAGTGAAAATCTCTCCTGTCTTTGCCGGATTGCCTTCGAGACCTTTTGCTGTCACCTTGGTAACGGGGTTGCCGTCGGTCACTGGCTCGTCGGTCTCCTCCCAGTCGCATTTGCAGTTCCACAGGCTTCCCGGAGTGTTCTCGTTCCAGAAAGGGTCGTCCTTCGCCCATACGCGGTTCCAAAACACCATGTGCTGTTCGCGTGGGGTTGCGCTACGTGAAGGTAACCATCGCAGATTAGGGTACAGCGTTGTGTCTTCTTGGAGGTCTTCCCATTGGCGTGCCGTCCTGGCACGCGCCACGGCGGTATTGTACTCGGCTGCCTGCCACCTGTTGTATTTGTTCAGGACAGCCTTGCCTTTTGTATCTATTTCACCGGCTTCAAGGTCGGCAAGCTCCCTTGTGGCGTGATATGCCTTGTAAGCCGCGAAACGGCTCACGTTGGCATCGAACTGTATTGAGAGGTCGGAAGGGTTGTCACCGAAGACACCTGCGACAGCCTTTCTGAAATTCTGGCTGTATGCCTCGTAGAGGTCGGGGTTGATGTCCGGCACCACGCCGTTCTTCAGGTCGTCGAGAATCTTCTGATACAGCTTGCGTTTCGTCAGGTTATAGACACCCGGGAACGTTTCCGATATGCCCTTGACGACGTTCCATTTGGTCTGCATCTTGTCCCAGTCCGTTTCAAGCCCTTCGTACATAATCTCGCCGCAGCCCCGACAGACGATTACGCCCTTATCCCTCGCCGCAGAACCATCGACAAAGCATACCGCATCGTATATCAGACCATTGTTGACTCTTTCAACGACGAGACCCCTCTGACCGACGTTCTGCAGGGGGTGCAGTTCACGGAAGAGGCCAAGGAATACAAACAGGGAGACAAGTCGGCGGAAATCACCATTCCGTTCATCTTCCTACGCCTTAAGAAAGCATCGTAAAAACAGGGCTCCGGTCTGTCTCTGTACTTCCATGATGACGGACTTGGAGCTTCTTTTCAAACATTTAAAAAAGGTTAATTATGGAAAACACAGAAAACAAAATGGCGGGACAGGTCACACCGGAAGAAATCAAGGCCTGGAAAGAAAAGTACGACGATATCTTCGCTGTCAAATGCGATGGCCACGTGGCCTATCTGCGCAAGCCAAGCCGTCAGGCTCTCCTGACTTCGTCATCGTGTCACCCAAAAATCCTCATCAAAGAGTTTTACTGTTTTCTGATACCTTGCCAGAAGCATTGTCTGAGTATAAACCTCCTTGTTCAGAGGTGGCTTGATTTGTATTGTTTTAATGGTCTTTGCCAATGCAAGCACCTTGTCCACGCTCATCCTTAATCTCCGAGACTTTCAACATGCGCTCCAATTTCTTGTACACTTTCAAAGCCACGAAGCAGATATATGTATGAGCCGCGATACGTTTACGTGTGAAATGAAACAGTTAATGGCGACTTTCACTTCGCCGTCCATGGAAAGCAACTTATTGTAACCTCTTTTGTTGATGTTGCCTTTTGTGACTCACCATACAAATCGAGTTGAGGGTGACGGCGGAATTCATCCTTGGAAATCCATTCTTTTGCTTCACCCAAAATCAGGTGACGCAAAAAGATGCAAAATATTGTTTATCAATTAGTTGTAAAATGTATGATTTTTGAGTGACGAAGTCAGGTCATACAGTCTCGTTTTCAAGTCGGACATCAAATTGAGTTTGTCCGTCTTCGGTTTGATAAATTACGATTTGACTCTCTTCCATAATTATAATTTCTCTTGCCATCCAAGCACAGGCCTCCGCATCGGCCAGGGCGTGGTGGTGATTTTCCAAATTATATCCGCAGGCGGCGGCTACGGTTTGAAGCTGGTGGTTTTCCAGATTGGGAAGTTTTTTGCGAGATGCCCAAAGAGTGTCGTGGAACTCAATTTGTTCCACATGCGCTTAATCTTTCCCGCCATCTCTTTGCGAAGCCAAATAGGTTCAATAATTTCCATGTCTTCACCATTCCGGAGAAGTTCTTGTTGAAAGTAGAAAGTTGGACGGAGGAAATAGGGGAAGATGCTATATTCATCGTTACGCTCAAATTCTTTTAATTTTCCCAACACCTTCGCTATAGCCTACGCATCGAGTTCACGATAGCGTAGCAAGGCCTTGCGAGTTTCTTGAGCGTCTTGAGGTACCAGACGGAATCGAACCGCCGTAAAAGGTTTTGCAGACCTTCGCCTAACCACTCGGCCATGATACCTTGCAATCGGACTGCAAAAATACAATATTTTTCAATACCTGCACACTTTTTGGAAAATTTATTTTTTCCGGCGCTCAATCCAAACCCATAAACGCCACATCAGCCAGCCCCAAGCGAGAAACAAAACATAATAAATCCACTTGGGAACGGTGTCCATATATGCGCCTTCCCTGTCTATTTCCTGATACTGCTCGGTAGGAATGTCGGCATAATAATATGCCCCCGCACCAAAGTCATAACCGTCAACGACACCTCTGCGGCCCGACATGATGTAAATCGCAAAAACCAAGGTGATTGCCACCACAATGATGGTAATCACCTTGAATATTTTGTTGTTTTTACTCATTATTTGAACATATCGAGTGTAGGAACATCGAACACCACTCCCGAGAGCAGGAACCACACGGCAAACAGCGTGAGGACGATGTTGAACAGTTGTCCTACAACATACAGCCAAAGAACCTTGCCGCCTTGCATCTGTTTGGCGAGCGATTTGAAGTTGGTGTCTAATCCGATGCTTGTGAATGCAAGCACGAAGGCCCAGTTTTTGTATTGGTCGAGGACGCCGTTGATGGCCTTGACATCAGCCCCGCTTGTGAGAGGCTGTATGATGAACGACGCCACTAACGACGCCACGAAGAAACCGATGATAAACTTGGGGAAACGGTTCCAAATCTCGCCGGCACCCACTTTGCAGTTAGGGTCTTTATCGACTTTGGTCGCAAAGAATAAAGCCACGAAGAAGGCTATGAAACCGATGAGGATGTTCTGTATAGACTTTACGAGAACGGCAGCCTGCTCGGCTTCTGGTCCGAGGGCGTTGCCTGCCAGCACGACGGCGCCTGTCGAATCGACGGTGCCTCCGATAAGAGAGCCGCCCATGAGCTGGTTCATGCCTGCCCAACGGATAATCATAGGCTCGAACACCATCATCAAAATGGTGAATATGATGGAAATGGAAATTGCCAACGAGAGGTCCTCTTTCTTGGCCTTTGATGCTGCTCCCGTGGCAATGGCTGCCGATGTGCCGCATACAGAAGTGGCGGAGGCCATGGTGATGACAAGCGGCTTGTTGCGTATTTTCAACACCCTGATGCCAAACCACCACATAAAGATGATTACGATGGGTGTCACAACCCAAGCAATGCCTAATCCATATAAACCGAATTTGGCGATGTTGCTGAACAACACCGAGAAGCCCATTATCACTAAACCGGTCTTGATGTAAAACTCGGTCTTGATAGCGGGTTTCAGCCATTCGGGAGTGCCAACGGTGTTGGAAATCAACAAGCCGATGAGCAAAGCCCAGAACGCCCATTCGAGGTACATCTTGAGGGTGTACTCTGCGCTTATCATCCTCACAATGATACAGACGACAAACAAGGCTATGAAGGCTGGAATGAATTTTCTTAACTTCTCGCCCTGCATTTTGACGCCGATGCCGAACAAAATGCTTGTCACAAGGAAGGTGCGTAGCAACTTGATCCAGAAACTGCCATCACCGAATTGTGCCGCCAACGATTTCTTTCCCTCGACGTTTTCCCACCAGTGCCAGGTGCCGAATTTCATTGCCGAGAAGTCAAACAAATTGGTCAGCACCGACACGCAGGCTATCGCAATGACGATGAAACCAATCCATACCGCCAACCAGTCTTCTTTTTTCAATAAATCAGATTTTGCCATAATTATTTGATGTTTAATGATTTATAATTAGAATTTAAAACTCAGCAACGCCACGAAACGATGTGATTCTTTACCGCTTTCCGGATTGATATAACTGTAGTCAAGTTTAAAATTGAGGCATTTCAAAGGCCAGTAGTTGATACCGACGGTGAAAATGTCCTTGCCGTTTTTATCTATATCGGTATTGGTGTCGAAGCGGTCGTAGCGCAACACAGGCATGAGGACCTGGGATTTTTCCTTGCCGATTTTGAAATTGTAGCCGGCCACAACATAAAGACCGTTGCTGTCGTAATTGCCGATGGTGTCGTTAATGCCTGTCTCGCCTGCCACATATTCGGAACGGATAACGAGAGCGTCGTTCTTGAACTGCACACCCCCGCTGTAACGGTTGCGGTCACCTTTGGTGTCCTTGTCAGTGTTGAGGAATTTGCCATTGTAAATAGAACCTGTAAGCGTCACCTCTTTAACCCAAGGATGGAACTCGATGCGTCCGGCTATGTCTTTGCGATTGTTGTTATCGACAACATTAATTCCATTGCCGTTGAACACTCCGACGGCATATTCCAAAAGATGGAACTTCTTGTCGTTTTTATCCACGCCGAACAACTTTCCTGTTGCCATTATACCGAGGTCGCGACCGAGTTTGCCAACTCCGCAGACATCTTTGTAGCCAACAAGTTTGGTTATGACCTCGCCGTAATCAAAAATTTCGAGGTTTACCGGGTTGATGGCTGTCTCCATGGTGAACGGAACCTTGAACTGACCTGCCTGGAGAGCAAAAGTTTCACAGAAAGTGTATTTTGCGTATGCGTCAACAAGCATCGGAGAATTGATGAAGTCGCCCTGAATTTTGTAAGACAGTTTCTCTGTGAGTTTGCCGTCAATCGACATGCGGACGCGGCGCGCCCGGAAAGTGTTTTCCTGAAGGTCGAAGTCGCTGTTGAAGTCGGCCTCGTACAATCCTTGAACAAAACCCGAAATTTTAGGCGTTTTGTCGGTCTTTTCTTGTGCGAAAGCTAATCCGCTGAATGTCAGCAAAATAGCCAATAATGTAAGTCTGGTTTTTCTCATTTTTCAATACTATTTGTTAAAAAAATTGAATTTAATGCTGCAAAAATACAAAAAATAGTAAATGCTTTTACTAAAATAGTAAAATATTTTACTTTTTTTTACAAAAAACAAATAGCAAGCCGATTGTTTAATGAGAAGAAAGTTAGAATCTTAAGTTAAGAACAGCTATAATATGATGCTTTTCCTTGTTGTCGTCCCAGGTTTCGTATTGATAGTTGAGTTTGACATTCAACTGTCGAATCGGTAAATAGTAAAAGCCCACAGTGTAATAACTTACGACACCTTCATTAATAGACATATCTGTGTCAACCCGGTCGTAGCGCAACACTGGCATGATTTTTTGCTTGCCTTTGCAGATGTTGAGCCAATATCCTGCCACTGCATAAAAGCTGTTGCTTTTCACGGAGTTGTCAATGTTTCCTTCTGGATGAAAAACCTCTTTTCCCGTCTTTGCTCCGATATATTCCGAACGAATGACGACTCTGTCGTTTTTGAATTGCACGCCGACGCTCCAGCGGTTGAACACACCTTTATTAATGGTGTCGCAGTAATAATCGCCGTTACGAATCGCGCCGGTGAATGTCAACTCTTTTATCGGGTGGACATCCATACGGCCGACGAAAATCTTGTTGTTGTTATTATCGATATTATTAATGCCGTTGCCGTTGAAGATACCGGCTTTGTATTCGACGAAATCGTCAAGTAATTTTCCGCTTGCCATCATACCGATGTCACAACCGAAGGCGCCGAGTGGAGAGATGTAGCTGTATTCATATCCCACAAGTTGTTTGATGGCGTTGCCGTAGTCGAAAATCTCGCATCCGAAAGCCGGATTCATGTCGTTTTCAATGGTGAACGGTGTCTTGAATTGACCGGCTTGAATGGTGAAGGCGTCACAAAAACTATACTTCACAATGGCGTTCACCAGCATGGGTGTCCTGGTGAAGTCGCCGCTCAACGTCCAGGAGAGCTTGTCGGTCAAATCACCGCCTAAACCAAAGCAGACGCGATGGAAACGGAAAGTGTTGCCAAGATTGTTGAAGTCTTTGTCGAAGTCGGCGTCGTAACGAAATTGTGTGAATCCTGAAATTCCAGGTGTTCTGTCGATTTTTTCCTGTGAAAACGCCAAGACGCTGACACAAAGCACGACAGCCAGCAGCATACATCTGGTTTTTCTCATCATTTTAAACTTTCATAACCCATTAATTCCTAATGGTTGATTTTTAATGGCTATTCTGCCAAGACCATGATTTTGTTTTTCAGCACTTCGCAAACGCCGCCGTCAATCTCGAAAAACTGTAGTTTTCCGCCGGGTGTCTGCACTTTCACGCGACCTTTGCCTAATGCGGCTATCATCGGGGCGTGGTTGTTCAGTATCTCGAACAGACCGTCGCTGCCGGGCAGCTGCACCAAGTCAACGTCGCCTCTGAAAATCTGCTTGTCGGGAGATGTTATCTCAAGTTTCATGATTACTCCTTGCTTTCTTCCAACATTTTCTTGCCTTTCTCGATGGCTTCCTCGATGGTGCCAACGAGGTTGAACGCTGCTTCGGGATATTGGTCAACTTCGCCGTCCATAATCATGTTGAAGCCTTTGATGGTGTCTTCGATTTTCACGGTGGCACCTCTCAAGCCGGTGAACTGCTCTGCCACGGTGAACGGCTGTGACAAGAATCTCTGGACACGGCGCGCTCTGTGGACTATGAGTTTGTCCTCTTCCGAAAGCTCGTCCATGCCGAGGATGGCGATGATATCTTGCAGCTCCTTGTATCTCTGGAGTATGTTTTTCACACGTTGTGCAGTGTTGTAGTGTTCATTGCCGACGATTTCAGGGGTAAGAATTCTCGATGTTGAGTCGAGAGGGTCAACGGCGGGGTAGATGCCGAGTTCTGAAATCTTGCGGCTTAACACCGTTGTCGCGTCCAGGTGTGCGAAAGTCGTCGCAGGCGCCGGGTCTGTCAAGTCGTCGGCAGGCACATATACAGCCTGTACCGAAGTGATGGAGCCGTTCTTCGTAGATGTGATTCTTTCCTGCATCAGACCCATCTCCGAGGCCAATGTAGGCTGATAACCCACTGCTGAAGGCATACGTCCTAAAAGAGCCGACACTTCCGAGCCCGCCTGTGTGAAACGGAAGATGTTGTCGATGAAGAACATGATGTCGCGGCCCGCTGTCTCGCCGTCGCCATCACGGAAATACTCTGCCATGCTGAGTCCCGACAACGCCACTCTGGCTCTTGACCCCGGCGGTTCGTTCATCTGTCCGAACACAAGCGTGGCCTGTGATTTCCCGAGTTCGTCGTAGTCCACTTTGTCGATAGGCCAGTTGCCTTTTGCCATCTCTTCCTGGAACTCTTTGCCGTATTTGATAACGCCTGCCTCTATCATATCGCGGAGAAGGTCGTTGCCTTCACGGGTGCGCTCTCCTACGCCGGCAAACACCGTCATGCCGGAATACAACTTCGCTATGTTGTTGATAAGTTCCATGATAAGCACGGTCTTTCCGACGCCGGCGCCACCGAAAAGACCTATTTTGCCGCCTTTGGCGTATGGCTCAATGAGGTCGATGACCTTGATGCCGGTGAAAAGAATCTCTTGTGTTGTGGAGAGGTTCTCGAATTTCGGAGGGTCGCGGTGAATGCTGTTGCGTTTGCCTTCTTTCATCGGCTTCAAGCCGTCGATGCTGTCGCCTATGACGTTAAACAGACGTCCTTTCACCTGGTCGCCGGTCGGCATGGTTATAGGATGTCCGAGGCTGCGTACCTCCATGCCGCGACGCAATCCGTCGGTGGAGTCCATGGCGATGGTACGCATGGTGTTCTCCCCGATGTCTTGTTGCACCTCTGTGAGTAGCCTGTCACCGTTGTCGCGCGTGATTTCAAGGGCATCTAAAAGGTTTGGCAGATGTTTCTCATCTTCAAAAGCTACGTCAATAATAGGTCCTATAATCTGTACAATGCGACCTTTAATCTCTTTCTCCATATTCTTTTTCAACTCCTATATTTGATTCAAAATTTTTGATAAAACTCCATTGGAAAATTATCATGTAAAAAATCCCGATGGTTATCGCGCTGTCTGCGATGTTGAACACCGGACTGAAAAATATCTCTCCGCCGAGAAACGGCACCCATTCCGGGAAGGTGAAGAGTGGGAAATAAAGCATATCCACCACTTTCCCTTGCAGGAATCCCGCATAGTCGAATATCAGACCGTAAAACATGCCGTCGATGATGTTTCCCAACGCCCCTGCGATGACGAGCGAGATGCCGAACAAAGGGCCGAACTTCACGCCTTTCTTCACTAATCTGAAAAGAAGCCAGAACAGGAACGCCACTGCCGCGATACGAAACACACTGAGGGAAATCTTGCCCCACGGTGTACCCGAAATCTCCCATCCAAACGCCATGCCGTTGTTCTCGATGAACAGAATATAAAACCATTTCCCGAAAACAGGAATGGCTTCGTTGATTGCCATCGTGGTCTTGACAAGAATCTTCGATGCCTGGTCAAGCAACAACACCAGGAAAATGACAATCAGAGGTTTTTTCATTTTTTCTTGTTCTGATTTATCTTTGCCTCAACGCTGAGGGTGGCGTGCGGCACAGCGCGCAGACGCTCCTTTGGAATGAGCTTGCCTGTCACGCGGCAGATGCCGTAAGTCTTGTTCTCAATGCGAATCAATGCGTTTTCAAGATTTTTGATATACTTGGCTTGACGTACTGCCAACGCGCTGTTTTCCTCTTTCGCCAAGACGGCGGCACCTTCTTCCAAAATCTTGAAAGTGGGGGCGGTGTCGTCGGAGTCGCTACCGTTGGCAACGTTTTCCTGAAGTAAAGCAAGGTCCTTGCGAGCCTTATCGATACGGCTCAAAATCAACTCCTTGAATTCAGACAGTTCTTCGTCAGAATATCTGGTCTTTTCTGATGTGTTGACTGTTTCTTCCATAATTATAGTATTTTGTTAAACTTTTTTAATCGTTATTTTGGCTGAAATCTTATCTACAAGTTCTTGTGTTTCAGCATCTTCAATATTATCGACCATCTGAAGCGCGGCAAGAGTCTCGGAGCAGATGTATTCTCCGAAACGTTCCACGGATTTCATGATGTCGGCGTTTTTCTCTATACTCAAGACAATTCTGTCGGTGACTTCGAGACCGCTGTCTTTTCTCATGTTCTGCACTCTGTTGATTATTTCTCTTGCAAGACCTTCCTCGAACAATTCTTGGGAGATGGTGATGTCGAGAGCAACGGTCATGTTGTCCTGCGTCGTCACTGTCCAGCCCGGAATGTCTTCTGTCGTGATGAGAGCGTCTTCGAGTATGAGGTTCACTTCTTGACCGTCAACGGTGATGTTTGCACCGTTGTTCTTCTCGAAGCTGCGTATATCTTCCTGGCTCATGGTGTTGAAATACTTTGTGAGCTGTCCCATCAGCCTGGCGTAACGTGTCTTCAACGAGGCGAAGTTAGGTCTTGCCTTCTTCACCAAGATGTTGAGTTCGCCTGTTAGATATTCCACTTTTTTCACGTTGACTTCCGAAAGTATAAGTCCTTCCACTTTCTCAAGTTGCTGCTTCATCTCGTCGGAGAGAACAGGAATCATAATTCTTGACAATGGCTGACGCACACGGATGTTGGCTTTTTTTCTTAATGAAAGCACCATTGACGCCACCAGTTGTGCCATTTCCATGCGTTCTTCAAGTTTTTTGTCGATATAGTTCTCGTTTACCTTCGGAAATTCAGTGAGATGCACTGATTCGGCATTGTCGCGGTGTGTCACTGCGTTGAGGTCGCGGTAGAGTTGCTCGCTGAAGAACGGCGCGATAGGAGAAATAAGGCGTGCCAAGGTGTCCAGACAGGTGTAAAGTGTCTGATATGCCGATGTCTTGTCGTCGGAGCTGTTGCTTTTCCAGAAACGGCGGCGCGACAGGCGCACGTACCAGTTGCTGAGGTGAGCATCGACGAAGTGACCGATGGCACGACCAGCCCTCGTTGGCTCGTAGCTGCTATAGTCTTTCTCCACCTCTGTGATAAGTGAGTTGAGTTCCGACAAAATCCATCTGTCAATTTCAGGACGTTTCCCAAACGGGATTTCCGTCTCCTTGTACTCGAATCCGTCGATATTGGCGTAGAGTGCGAAGAAAGCGTAGGTGTTGTATAATGTACCGAAGAACTTGCGACGCACGTCGTCAACACCTTCCTCGTCGAATTTCAGGTTGTCCCAAGGCTGTGAGTTGGTCATCATGTACCATCTCACTGCATCGGCACCGTATTTTGTGATGGCTCCGAAAGGATCGACAGCATTGCCGAGACGTTTCGACATCTTGTTGCCGTTCTTGTCGAGAACCAGGCCGTTGGAAATGACATTCTTGTAAGCCACTGAATCGAAGCACATCGTTGCGATGGCGTGCAAGGTGAAGAACCATCCGCGTGTCTGGTCAACACCTTCCGCGATGAAGTCGGCCGGGAATGTCTTGTCGTTGAGCTGGCCGGGCTTGCCCATGTAATGAATCTGTGCATAAGGCATGGCCCCTGAATCAAACCATACGTCGATGAGGTCTGGTTCGCGGAACATCTTCTTTCCTGATTTTGAAACTAAAACGATATCGTCTATATATGGTCTGTGCAGGTCGAACTTGGTGTAATCCTCTGACTTGTATGGATTTTCGTCCATAAATCCCGCCTTGATGGATCTTTCTATTTCTTCGCGTAGTTCCGCCACGCTGCCGATGCATATTTCTTCGCTGCCGTCTTCTGTTTTCCATATTGGAAGCGGCGTGCCCCAGTAACGTGAACGTGACAGGTTCCAGTCAACGAGGTTTTCAAGCCAATTGCCGAAACGTCCGCTTCCTGTTGTCTCTGGTTTCCAATTGATGGTCTTGTTAAGTTCTATCATTCTGTCTTTCAACGCTGTGGTCTTGATGAACCAGCTGTCGAGAGGGTAGTAGAGGACGGGTTTGTCGGTGCGCCAGCAGTGAGGATAGTTGTGAGTGTGTTTCTCGCTCTTGAATAGTTTGCCTTGTTCCTTGAGCATTATGACGATTTCGATGTCCAACGACATGTCTTTTTCTGTCTTCGTCGGGTCGTAGGCGTTTTTCACGTATTTGCCTGCGTATTTTGCATATTCCTCAACATTGACATGCGACTTGACCCATTCAGGGTCGAGGTCTTCTATTTTGAAGAGTTTGCCTGTCTTGTCAACCATCGGCTGTGTTTTGCCGTCTTTGTCGATAAGATGCAGTGGCGGTATGTTGTTTTGTTTTGCCACTCTGTCATCGTCGGCGCCGAAGGTCGGGGCAATGTGGACTATGCCGGTGCCGTCTTCTGTGGTGACGTAGTCGCCGGGAATGACGCGGAATCCGTCGCCGTCAGGTTTCACCCATGGAATGAGCGGCTCATAGTCAAGACCTGCGAGCTCTTTGCCTTTGCAGGTGCCTAAAACTTCGTATGGCAGCTTCTTGTCGCCGACTTTCCATTCTTCAAACTTCGGTTTCTCTTCTTCTGACGGGAAGAAAGATGTCATCAGAGGTTTTCCGATTATGATGTAAATCTGCTCGCCGCTACTCTGGCTCACTGTCCTCACGAGATTGTACTCAATACCCGGACCCACTGCCAAGGCTGTGTTTGACGGCAATGTCCAGGGTGTTGTGGTCCATGCCAAAACATGTACATCGTGGAAGTTCACATCGGCGTCGAAAGGCAGTTTCTGTAACTTGCGCTGCTCGGCTTTCAGTCGGAACATTGCCACGCAGGTGAGGTCTTTCACATCGCGGTAGCAGCCAGGCATGTTAAGTTCATGCGAGCTCAATCCTGTTCCGGCAGCCGGCGAATATGGCTGAATGGTGTATCCTTTGTAAAGCAACCCTTTGGTGTACAAGTCTTTGAGCAAAAACCATAAAGTTTCGATATATTCGTTTGTGAAGGTGATGTAAGGATTGTCGAGGTCAACCCAATAGCCCATCTGACGGGTGAGGTCGTCCCAGCGGTCTTTGTATTTCATAACCTCCTCGCGGCAGGCTTTGTTATATTCATCGACGCTGATTTTCTTGCCGATGTCTTCTTTCGTGATGCCGAGTTCTTTCTCAACGCCAAGCTCTACCGGCAGTCCGTGTGTGTCCCAGCCCGCCTTGCGGCTCACGTATCTGCCTTTCAATGTCTGAAAACGGCAGAAAGTGTCCTTGATGGTGCGAGCCATCACATGATGGATGCCCGGCATGCCGTTTGCCGACGGCGGTCCTTCGTAAAAAACGTACGCTGTCCCGTTTTTCGTGTTCTCCAAACTCTTGTTAAAAATATCGTTGTCTTCCCAATATTTACGAACATTGTCTGCTATATCGGTGAGATTCAGAAACTTATATTCGCGATATGTGTTCTTCATAAAAAGTGTTTATATTTTTAATAATCCGCAAAGATAAAAAAAAGAATTGATTTTATCTGATATTATTTAAAGTTTTTTTAATTTTGCGGTGAAATTTATCATTTTGAAAGAAAAAATGGCCAATATGAAATTAAATTACTCTATCGGAATCGATATCGGCGGTACCAACACCGACATAGGAATTGTCCGTAATGACGGAAAAATCATGGACAAAGAGAATTTGCACACCAACGAGTATTACGATGCGGCTCTTTATGTGAAAGACATGGCGGATAAGATTAAAATCCTGCTTGAGCGCAACAACATCACAGAAATCGACGGCATCGGCATTGGCGCTCCGAATGGCAACACTTACACTGGAAGCATTGACCAGGCTCCGAATCTGAATTTTAAAGGTCAGGTGAAGCTTGTAGAGATGATGCGTCAACACATTGACACTAAAGTTGTTGTGTCTAACGACGCCAACGCCGCGGCTTACGGTGAGATGATTTACGGCGGTGCTAAAAAACTCGACCATTTCATCACTTTCACTCTTGGCACGGGTGTGGGTAGCGGTATCATCATTGACAGGAAGCTTGTCCTCGGCTCAACCAGCACTGCCGGTGAACTCGGTCATTCAATCATCATCGACAACGGTCGTCAATGCGGTTGCGGAAGAAAAGGCTGTTTGGAGACTTACACCTCGGCTGGAGGCATCCGTCGTACCGCCCTTGAGTTGATAGAGCAGAACACTATCTACGATGGCGTGTTGAAACAAATATCGCCTGAAAATCTTACTTCGAAGATGGTCGGCGACGCTGCCAATGCCGGCGACCCCATAGGTATCCAAACATTTGAGAATGTGGGTTATCTGCTCGGCATCGCAATGGCCAACGCTGTCACCTTCTCCGCTCCGCAGGCTATCTTTCTTATGGGGGGTCCTGTGCACGCCGGCGAGGTGCTGATGAAGCCTCTGCGCAAGTCATTCAACGAGCATCTCTTGAGTATCTATCGGGGAACAGTGGAGATTATGGTTTCCGAGTTGGCCGACAACGAGGTCGCCATCCTCGGCGCCGCCGCACTTTGCCAACTTTAAAGACGTTGCCGGCAACATCTCCTTACAAATATTGTATTGGAGAAAAAATCAGACATCCTGCCAAAGCAAACAGCGTCACCGCGACCAGCGAAAGCGTAAAAATGCCTCGGTTGTGATTGAAAAACCTACGAATGATGATAGCCATAATAGGGATTGACATTATAGGTGATATCATAACGAAAAGCCACACGGGATATTTCTTCTTGAAGTTGATGATGTTCCGTGCTTTTCTTACTTGTTTCGCCGTGAGACGATATTTTTTCTTCTTGTTGAAAAAACTTAATCCCACGCCAAATAGATGGTAAAAGACAATGAATCCGATAATTCCTCCGATGGCTGTGGCGATAAATGTCATGCCAAACGACATACTGGCGGCAAACCCTATAGCCGGGGCCAACAGGGTTTTAACCGTCGAGGCTAATAACACCGAAAGAAATTTCCATATCATAATCACCCATGTACGTCATTTCAAGCCTGTCACTGCTGTCATTTCGAGCTTGTCGTTTCGTCATTTCAAGCCTGTCACTGTCGTCATTTCGAGCTTGTCGAGAAATCTCCGGCAACCGAGTGCCCATGGACTTTTGTTTGTCGTAGATTTCTTCACTTCGCTTCGCTCCGGTCGAAATGACGAGTTGAATGCCGTCATTTCGAGCCTATCACTGTCGTCATTTCGAGCTTGTCGAGAAATCTCCGGCAACCGAGTGCCCATGGACATTTGTCAGTCGTAGATTTCTCCACTTCGCTCCATTTCATTCCGCTCCGGTCGAAATGACGAGTTGAATGCTGTCATTTCGAGCTTGTCGCCACCGTCATTTCGAGCTTGTCGAGAAATCTCCGGCAACCGAGTGCCCATGGACATTTGTCAGTCGTAGATTTCTCCACTTCGCTCCATTTCATTCCGCTCCGGTCGAAATGACGAGTTGAATGCTGTCATTTCGAGCTTGTCACTGTCGTCATTTCAAGCCTGTCACTGTCGTCATTTCGAGCTTGTCGAGAAATCTCCGGCAACCGGGTGCCCATGGACATTTGTCAGTCGTAGATTTATTCACCAAAGGTGAATGCTTTCGCTTCGCTCAGGTCTCCACTTCGCTTCACTTCGTTCCGCTCCGGTCGAAATGACGAGTTGAATGCCGTCATTTCGAGCTTGTCGTTTCGTCATTTCAAGCCTGTCACTGTCGTCATTTCGAGCTTGTCGAGAAATCTACAGCAACCGGGTGTCCATGGACATTTGTCAGTCGTAGATTTCTCCACTTCGCTCCATTTCATTCCGCTCCGGTCGAAATGACGAGTTGAATGCTGTCATTTCGAGCTTGTCGCCACCGTCATTTCGAGCTTGTCGAGAAATCTCCGGCAACCGAGTGCCCATGGACATTTGTTTGTCGTAGTTTTCTCCACTTCGCTCCATTTCATTCCGCTTCGGTCGAAATGACGAGTTAATAACGTATTTTTTTCTTTTTTGTTTTGTATAACAAAAAAATTTGTAATTTTGCACTCTCAAAAAGCCACTTTAGCTCAGTTGGTAGAGCAACGCATTCGTAATGCGTAGGTCGTTGGTTCGAGTCCGACACGTGGCTCTTTTTTTTATCGCCTGATACTCAACGAGTTATACCCCCCCCCCATCATTTTGTCAAGCACCTGAAACACCGAGTTGTTTGATTTAAATTCCGGAACAATAACCTTCATTTGTTGCACGATGTCAAAGTCATGGCATGTCGGAAGTATCTGCAAGAGTTCATTGATTTCTTTATCGACTTCTTCTTTAGTATATTCGCGGACTTTCGCGCGCATAATTTTAGGGTGCTCGGTAGGAATGGTGTTTTCCTTGGTGGCGAGCAGCTCCTCGTACAATTTCTCTCCTGGACGCAGACCTGTTATCTCTATATGGACATCAGGTCTATGCGACAGTTTAATCATCTTGCTTGCCAAGTCGTAAATCTTGACAGGCTTACCCATGTCGAATACGAATATGTCGTCGTCGTCGCCTATGGCACTTGCTTCGAGCACGAGGCTGCAGGCTTCAGGGATAGTCATGAAGAAACGGATGATATTGCGATCGGTGACGGTGAGCGGCCCGCCGTGCTCCAGCTGCTTCTTGAACAACGGGATAACAGAGCCGTTTGAACCTAAAACGTTGCCAAATCGTGTTGTCACGAACTTGGTCTTGCTGTCGCGGCTCTGAATGTATATCTCGGCGATACGTTTGGACGCGCCCATCACGTTGGTGGGGTTCACCGCCTTGTCGGTAGAAATCATCACAAACTTGTCAACACCATATTCCATTGCCAAATCCGCCACTATCTTCGTGCCAAGCACGTTGACAAACACCGCCTCGTATGGAAAACTCTCCATCAAAGGGACATGTTTATATGCTGCCGCGTGATAGATGATTTGAGGCTGATACTTCTCAAACACCTCTCTCATCTTGTTGCTATCCTTGACGTTTCCGACGACAAAATCCTTCGGAACTGGTATGTGTTTATAAGGCTCTTCGTTGTTTAACTCAAACTGCAAATCGTACATCGGCGACTCGGCCTGGTCGAACATCACAAGATACTTTGGATTGTACCGCAACACCTGACGGCATATCTCACTGCCGATAGACCCCGCGGCTCCTGTCACCATCACAACCTTGTCCTCAATTTCATGCCTCACGTTTTCCTTGCCTAAAACTATAGGGTCTCTGCCGAGCAAATCTTCAATCTTAATATCTTGAATCTGACTTAAATTCAAGTTGTCGCCATCGATAAAGTCATCGACATGAGGCACTGATTTCACGGAGACACCGAGGTCGAGAAGGTTGTTGACAATCTCATTGCGTTTGTCGATGCTCAAACTCGGCATAGCCAGGATAATCATATTGATATCATTCTTTTTTATAAATGTTTTGTTGAATACAGCTTCTGGCTTGCGAACAGTCACTCCATTGACTGATTTTCCGACTTTTGTACGAGAATCGTCAACAAAAGAAACGACATTATATTGTGTCGAAGTGTCTTGATACAGAGCGTTTTGCGTGATAGGACCGGCGTCGCCGGCACCGTATATGACTACATTGATTTTATTTGGATGAGGTCGTAAATATTCATTGTAAAAACGACGGACAATCAATCGTCCTAACACAAGGAAGAGCAACGACACTATGCAAATCAGAATTATAAAAAGATAATTGGAAGGAAAAAATGCGTTAAGACCATTCAATATCTTAACGTGCTTAACCAGATATTTACATACGCAAAGAAAAAAGAACACTTCAACAGTGGTCTTTGTAATACGTTCAAGATCCTTGAATCCCGTGTATCTGACGAGTCCTTTATATGAGCCGGTTATCAAGAATCCGATGATGAAAAACAGCAAGACGGAAGTTGAACCCTTTAAGAACAATGTCATGCTGTCTTTGGGATAAGTTGGATAATAGGCAAATAAAGGAATGAGAAAGATTGTTGCTATCACGATAAAAGTATCGAAAGCGAGAACGTGGCTTTTTGAGAAAGATTTGGAATTGTGTTTTCCGAAAAACGATCTCGCAATAAATGTCATGAGATTTTTCATAATATATGATTTTTGTTCAAATTATTTTTGCCATTCTTTAATTAACTGTTCGTCTTGCATCTTGCAGATGAGGAGGCAGTCGTTGTCGTCCACAACTATATAATTATCAAGACCTTGTACTATCACTTTCTTTCTTCCGTAAGAGCGTGCGATGCAGTTTTTGCTGTCAATCATCTTGATGTTTTCTCCGATGATGGCGTTGTTTGTCTCGTCGCAGGGGATATGTGTGTAAAGGCTTCCCCATGTACCGATGTCGCTCCATCCGAAGCTTGCCGGATATACGAACACATCGTGCGATTTTTCCATCACAGCGTAGTCGATGCTGATGTTCGGACATGTCGGGAAAAGCTCGTCTATTGCATTTTGCTCGTCGTTGTTATAGAAATGAGGTTCTATTTTGTCAAAGACTTCAGATATGTCGGGGACGAGTTTGGCGATAGTGTCCACCACCATCTTCGCATTCCAGATAAAGATACCCGCATTCCAGTAATACCCGCCTTCGGAGAGGTATTTTCGAGCTGTCTCAAGGTTCGGTTTTTCCTTGAAAGCCTCCACTTTCTGAAATTTCTCCTGCGACTTGGATTCTGCCGATTTGATGTATCCGTAGCCCGTTTCAGGACGCATTGGCATCATTCCGAGCGTCACGATGACATCGTTTTTTTTGGTATATTCGAGTGACTCTTCGATTACTTCCTGGAAACGAGGCACGTCGAGCACGAGATGGTCGGCTGGCGAGAACACCAGGTTGGCATCTGGATATTTGGCATAAATCTTGCGGCTCACATATTCGATACACGGTGCTGTGTTGCGCATACAAGGCTCCAGAAGTATCTGTGTCTCCGGCACTTCCGGAAGCTGCTCCATCACGATGTTTTTATATTTTTTAGATGTTACAATCCACACGCGGTCAGGGGCGATGATGCCTGCGAAACGCTCGACGGTAAGCTGAATCATGGTTTTACCTATGCCCATCACATCGATGAATTGCTTTGGCTTCTCCGGAACAGACATCGGCCAGAAACGCGAGCCGACACCTCCGGCCATAATAATTAGATGATTATTATTCATGAAAAATCAAATACTATTATCTGTAATACAATGCTGCAAAATTAGAGATTTTATTTGTAATTTAAAAGAGGTAATGAATATTTTTTTTAATTTTGCAAAAAATATATTATGGCAAGGGTAGCTTTGATAACCGGAATCACAGGTCAAGACGGTTCTTTTTTAGCCGAGTTCCTTTTGGAAAAGGGATATGAGGTTCATGGGGTCATACGTCGTTCGTCATCGTTCAACACGGGTCGCATAGAGCATCTTTATCTTGACGAATGGGTGCGCGACATGCATCAAAGACGCTTGATAAACCTGCATTACGGCGACATGACAGATTCAAGTTCGCTTATCAACATTTTACGTCATACACGACCCGATGAGATTTATAATCTTGCTGCCCAGAGTCATGTGAAGGTGAGTTTTGAGGTGCCTGAATATACGGCGGAGACCGATGCTGTCGGTGTTTTAAGGCTTCTTGAGGCGGTTCGTATTCTTGGAATGGAGAAGAAGACGAAAATTTACCAGGCGTCCACTTCCGAACTGTACGGACAGGTGCAGGAAGTGCCGCAAAAGGAGACCACTCCCTTCTACCCGCGCTCGCCATACGGAGTGGCAAAACAATATGGCTTCTGGATTGTGAAAAACTACCGCGAAAGCTACGGCATGTTTGCCGTCAACGGCATTTTGTTCAATCATGAGAGCGAGCGTCGCGGAGAGACTTTCGTCACGAGAAAGATTACGCTCGCGGCTTCGAGGATAAAACAAGGTTTCCAGGATAAATTGTATCTGGGCAATCTCAACGCTTTGCGTGACTGGGGTTATGCTAAAGATTACATCGAGTGCATGTGGCTCATTATGCAGCAGGAAACCCCCGAGGATTTCGTCATCGCCACAGGTGAATATCACACGGTGCGAGAGTTTACGACTTTGGCGTTCAAAGAGGCAGGCATCGACTTGCGTTGGGAAGGCGAGGGCATGAACGAAGTCGGTGTTGACAACTCCACCGGACGCGTCATGGTTGCCGTTGACCCGAAATATTTCCGTCCCGCCGAAGTGGAGCAGCTGCTCGGAGACCCGACAAAAGCCAGGACTTTGCTCGGCTGGAACCCGCGGAAAACCTCTTTCGAGCAACTCGTGCATATCATGGTGGAACACGATATGAAGTTCGTCAAGAAACTACATCTAAAAAGTCAAATCGATGAATAAGGATTCAAAGATTTTTGTCGCCGGACACCAGGGTTTGGTGGGCTCGGCTATCTGGAACAATCTTAAATCAAGAGGATATAACAACCTTGTTGGACGCTCACACGCCGAGCTCGACCTTGCTAACCAGTTGGCTGTCAAAGAGTTTTTTGACAAAGAGCTGCCCGATGCAGTGGTACTGGCAGCTGCCCATGTAGGCGGCATCATGGCAAACTCGCTGTATCGTGCCGACTTCATAATGCAAAACATGCTCATACAGTGCAACGTGATAGGCGAGAGCTTTCGTCATAAGGTCGAGAAACTGCTTTTTTTGGGTTCCACCTGTATCTATCCGAAGAACGCGCCGCAGCCGATGAAAGAAGACAGCCTGCTGACGGGTTCGTTGGAATACACTAACGAGGAATACGCCATCGCCAAAATCGCCGGATTGAAGATGTGCGAGAGCTATAACCTGCAATACGGCACCAACTATATTGCCGTGATGCCGACAAATCTATATGGCCCTAACGACAATTTCCATCTTGAGAACTCTCATGTGATGCCTGCGATGATGCGGAAAATATACCTTGCCAGGCTTATCCATGACAATGAATGGGCAAAGATTGCAAAAGACATGGACAAGCGTCCTGTGGAAGGTGTCAATGGCTCCGCTTCTCATGAAGATATTCTGAAAGTATTGGCAAAATATGGTGTTTGCGACAATAAAGTGGTTCTTTGGGGTACAGGCACGCCTCTACGCGAGTTCTTGTGGAGCGAGGACATGGCAGACGCTTCTGTGCACATGCTTCTGAATGTCGATTTCAAAGATATCATAGGAAAAGAGGTTTACAGCAACAATGGTACAGCAATTCCTTCTATGGGCGAGATACGAAATTGTCATATCAATGTTGGAACCGGCAAAGAGTTGACAATCAAAGAGTTATCTCAGTTAATAGTAAATGCCGTAGGCTTTACAGGTGAGATAGTATTCGATGCGTCAAAACCTGATGGTACTATGCGTAAACTGATAGATGTCAGCAAGTTGCATGGTTTTGGCTGGCATCATAAGGTCGAGATAGATGACGGTGTCAGGAGACTTTTCGACTGGTATCGCGCCAGCATCGGTTAAATCTATTTGTCGAGTTTAAAGCAAGTTTTTCCTTCACGGTAAGCTTTTTCCCATTCCCAGGCACTATGTGTCATGTCGTCGAGGGAGCGTTCTGCTTCCCAGCCCAACTCCTTATTAATATGTGTGGGGTCTGCCCATATTTTCACTATGTCGCCGGCTCTTCTGCCAGCGATTTCGTATTTTAGCTTGAGATTGTTGCTTCTCTCGAATGATTTGATGATGTCCAGGACTGAATATCCCGTACCGGTGCCTACGTTAAAAACCTCAAAACGAGCTTTCATCTTGTCGTCAATCATTCTTGCGACAGCTTTCACATGTGCTTTCGCCAAATCCATGATGTGAATGTAGTCGCGGATTGGAGTTCCGTCAGGGGTGTCGTAGTCGTCGCCGAACACTCTCAGGAACGGACGGATGCCGTAGGCTGTCTGTGTGACGTACGGCATGAGGTTGGCAGGCACTCCGAAAGGAAGCTCGCCTAATTTGGCGCTTTCATGCGCCCCTACAGGGTTGAAGTAGCGTAACGCAATGGCATTCAATCCTTTATATGCTGTGATGCAGTCCTGTATTATCTCTTCGGCAATCTGTTTGGTGTTTCCGTAGGGACATTCAGCCTTTTTAATCGGGGCTTTTTCGGAGATAGGCAGATTTTCGGGGTCTGGCTCGCCGTAAACAGTGCAAGACGAAGAAAAGACGAGATTAGGCACGCCGTATTCGTTCATCGACTCGATGATGTTTATTAAAGAATCGAGGTTGTTACGGTAGTATTTCAGAGGCTGTTCCACCGATTCTCCCACGGCTTTATGGGCGGCGAAGTGAATCACACCTTTTATGTTTTTATGACGGCTGAAAAAATCATCGACTTTTGCTCTGTCGGCAAGGTCGAACTGCTCGAACTCCGGCTTCTTTCCAGTGATGGACGCGATAGCGTCAAGTGCCTCTATCCTTGAGTTAAACAAGGCGTCAACGATGATTACGTCGTAGCCTTGCTGCTGCAACTCAACCGTTGTGTGGGAACCGATAAACCCTGTTCCTCCTGTGACTAATATCTTCATTTTTTAATTATTTGTTATCTTTTACCGTCATTTCGAGCTTGTCACCCCCGTCATTTCGAGCTTGTCGAGAAATCTACAGCTATCGGGTGCTCATGGACTTTCGTTAGTCGTAGATTTATTCACCAAAGGTGAATGCTTTCGCTTCGCTCAGGTCTCCACTCCGCTTCACTTCGTTTCGCTTCGGTCGAAATGACGGGATGTTTGTCATTTCCATCCGAAAGGATGCTCTTTCAATGGCAATTTCGCCAATGGATGATAGTCGCCGACCAAGCCGATTGGTTGGGCGTTTTTAATTTCGTACACTATTTCGATGCAGTTGCGAGCTTCGGAAATCCTAAATCCCTCGCCTGCGAGAATCTTCTCGTAACTCTTTGTGTGAAGTTCGGTGAAACCCGCGCTGAACTCAAACTCGGAGCCGTCAATCATGATGGTTCTGTAAGTCTTTTTCTCACCTTGAACGGCATTTGCAGGCAAGGTGTCGGGGTTGATACTCAAAAAATAACGCACTCTTGCCTTCGGCATCTCAAGATACCCTGCCACGCGGTCATGGGTCGAGATGTGCACTATGTTTTTCGTCACAGGGCCGAAAATCCACGACAACATGTCATAGAAATGTATGCCGATGTTGGTGGCTATGCCTCCGCTCTTGTTTTCATTGCCTTTCCAGGAAGTGTAATACCAGTTGCCTCTTGCCGTGATATATGTCAAATCGACATCATAGACCTTGTCTTTCGGTCCTTCGTCGATTTTCTTTTTGAGTGCGACTATAGAGTCGTGGAGGCGCAGTTGAAGTATGGTATAAGCATTGTGACCGGTGCTTTGCTCTACTTTTTCCAGTGCGTCGATGTTCCATGGGTTGAGCACCACCGGCTTCTCGCAGATGACATCGGCACCCAGACGCAGTCCGTATCTGGTATGCGCGTCATGAAGATAGTTCGGTGTGCAGACCGTGACGAAATCTATCTTTGTGCCGCGTTCAATCAAACGTGTGTTGTGTCTGTCGAACAGCTCTTGTTCTGTAAAAAACGCCGCGTTCGGGAAATAACCGTCCATTATACCTACCGAATCGTTTTTATCGTAGGCCGAGACCATGTTGTTACCTGTGTCTTTTATAGCTTTTAAATGTCGTGGAGCTATGTAACCACCAATTCCAATCAGGGCAAAGTTTTTCATATTTCTTCGTTTACCGTCGTTTCGAGTTTGTTGTCATCGTCATTTCGAGCCTGTAATCCCGTCATTTCGAGCTTGTCACCTCCGTCATTTCGAGCTTGTCGAGAAATCTACAGCTATCGGGTGCTCATGGACACTTGTCAGTCGTAGTTTTCTCCACTTCGCTCCTCTTCGTTCCGCTTCGGTCGAAATGACGGATTGAATGCTGTCATTTCGAGTTTGTCCCTGCCGTCATTTCGAGCTTGTCGAGAAATCTACAGCTATCGGGTGCTCATGGACTTTCGTTAGTCGTAGATTTCTCCACTTCGCTTCACTTCGTTCCGCTCCGGTCGAAATGACGAGTTGAATGCCGTCATTTCGAGCTTGTCACTGCCGTCATTTCGAGCTTGTCGAGAAATCTACAGCTATCGGGTGCTCATGGACTTTCGTTAGTCGTAGATTTCTCCACTTCGCTTCACTTCGTTCCGCTCCGGTCGAAATGACGGATTGAATGCTGTCATTTCGAGCTTGTCCCTGCCGTCATTTCGAGCTTGTCGAGAAATCTACAGCAACCGAGTGCTCATGGACATTTGTCAGTCGTAGTTTTCTCCACTTCGCTCCGGTCGGTCGAAATGACGGATTGAATGCTGTCGTTTCGAACATGTCTCTATCGTCATTTCGAGCTTGTCGAGAAATCTACAGCTATCGGGTGCTCATGGACTTTCGTTAGTCGTAGATTTATTCACCGGAGGTGAATGCTTTCGCTTCGTTCAGGTCCCCGCTTCGCTCCGGTCGAAATGATGGGTTGAATGCTGTCATTTCGAGCTTATGACTCCGTCATTTCGAGCTTGTCGAGAAATCTACAGCTATCGGGTGCTCATGGACTTTCGTTAGTCGTAGATTTCTCCACTCCGCTCCATTTCATTCCGCTCCGGTCGAAATGACGGATTGAATGCTGTCATTTCGAGTTTGTCCCTGCCGTCATTTCGAGCTTGTCACTGCCGTCATTTCGAGCTTGTCGAGAAATCTACAGCTATCGGGTGCTCATGGACTTTCGTTAGTCGTAGATTTCTCCACTCCGCTCCATTTCGTTCCGCTCCGGTCGAAATGACGGGTTGAATGTTGTCGTTTCGAGCTTGTCACTGCCGTCATTTCGAGCTTGTCGAGAAATCTCCTGCAACCGAGTGCTCATGGACTTTCGTTAGTCGTAGATTTCTCCACTCCGCTCCATTTCATTCCGCTCCGGTCGAAATGACGGATTGAATGCTGTCATTTCGAGCTTGTCCCTGCCGTCATTTCGAGCTTGTCGAGAAATCTACAGCTATCGGGTGCTCATGGACATTTGTCAGTCGTAGATTTATTCACCGGAGGTGAATGCTTTCGCTTCGCTCAGGTCTCCACTCCGCTCCGGTCGAAATGACGGATTGAATGCTGTCATTTCGAGCTTGTTTCTGCCGTCATTTCGAGCTTGTCGAGAAATCTACAGCAACCGAGTACTCATGGACTTTCGTTAGTCGTAGATTTCTCCACTCCGCTCCATTTCATTCCGCTCCGGTCGAAATGACGGATTGTCTTAATATGTTATTACTCAATATATATTCTCTACCACATTGGCATTTCAAATCTTTCCCCAACTTCTTTCCGCATTCGCAAACCCAGCCAGTCTGTTTTGCCGGCACTCCAGTCATCAAGGCATAATCCGGAACGTCTTTTGTGACCACTGCGCCTGCGGCTATCATCGCGCTCTTTCCGATGGTGTGTCCGCAAACGACAGTGCAGTTGGCTCCTAACGACGCACCTTCTTTTATCAAAGTCTTTGCATAAACGCCGTTTGCCGGAAAATGCGCCCGTGGTGTCACGACGTTGGTGAACACGCAACTCGGACCGCAAAACACCTTGTCTTCAATCTCCACTCCCTCATACACCGACACGTTGTTCTGAATCCTAACGCCGTTTCCTATCTTTACATTGTTCCCGATATTGACATTTTGTCCTAAAGAGCAGTCATTGCCTATCACGGCTCCTTTCTGTATATGGCAGAAATGCCATATTTTGGTGCCGTTGCCAACGACAGCTCCTTCGTCTATATAACTCGATTCGTGTTTAAAAAACATTATAAATTGTCTTTTTCAATGTCTTTGAAATAGTTCACGGTGCCGACTTTAAGTTCCTCTGTCGCTGCGTCGTCACATACTATTATGCCTTTCGGGTGCATCTGCAATGCGCTGACGGTGCAGAGATGGCATACGCCGCCTTCGATGGCTGCCGCCAAGGCGCGAGCTTTGTTGTGGCCGTTGGCGAGAATCATAACCTCGTCGGAATCCATCACGGTGCCTACACCCACTGTCAAGGCTGTCTTTGGCACCTTGTCGATGTCGTTCTCGAAGAAACGCGAGTTGGCGATTATGGTGTCTGTCGTCAAAGACTTCACTCTTGTGCGCGATGTCAGCGACGAGCCCGGCTCGTTGAAGGCGATATGACCGTCAGGGCCGATGCCGCCCATGAAAAGATGAATGCCGCCATAACTTTTGATTTTAGCTTCATAGCGCGCGCATTCGGCATCGAGGTCTTCCGCGTTTCCGTTCAAGATGTTCACGTTTTCTTTCTTGATGTCAATATGTTTGAAAAAATTATTCCACATGAATGAGTGGTAGCTCTCCGGATGGTCTTCAGGGAGATTGACGTATTCGTCCATGTTGAATGTCACTGTGTTGGAGAAAGAAACCTTGCCGGCTTTGTAAGCCTCTATGAGGCATTTGTAGGTCCCGACAGGTGTTGAGCCTGTGGGCAATCCGAGTATGAAAGGTTTCTTGTCGGTCGGATTGAATTCGTTGATTCTGCGGACGATATGATTTGCCGCCCACTGTGACATTTTCTCGTAAGATGGTTCAATAATTACTCTCATTGTATACGTTTTTGTAGATTTTATTTAATTAATTCTCTCGCGTCGGAAATCATTTTCAACGCTTTTTCTGTCTCTTTTTTGATTTGTTTGACGAAACTGTTGTCTTCAAGTTTCCCTTTCACGGCATCACGCTCTTCAAGATTGCGGAATGTCGAGTTGAGCACGCTGTTTTCGTAGTCTTTCTTCCTGGATATATAGACTTGGTCGCAGACATATTTCAGGATTCTTTCGCCCTTGTTGAGAGCGTCGGCGAAGATTTCTTTTGTAAGGCGAGGACATTTGTTATAAATGAACCTCAAGGCTTGATAGCAGTGCAACAGTTTGTCTAACGGATACTTGTCCCACAAGTCGTTGTAGCGTTTGTGAATGTCGTCCCAGCTGTCGAGCGTGCCGTCGCAGATGTCGTCGATAAGTCTTTCCACATCGTCTTCTGTCATGAGTTGACCGCCTAAATTTATCCATTCGCGCTGACGGATGTTGGTAAGATGTTTGCACATCTGGTCAAACGTTTCGTTGGTATTAACCGTCACGTAACAGACGAGGTTTTTCATCGCATAGTAGATAATCATGTCTTCGTAAGCGTGATAAGCCTCGTAAGGTTTGAGAATCACCACCTTGCGATGAGATTTCTCCATGTCTTCGCCGAGAACTTCAAGACCTTTTACAACGTCTTTGTCTCCGTTAAGTATTTTATGGCCGAGTTCACGCAGAGTGTAGTATTCTTGTTCCGGGTTTTCGCCTTTTGAGCGGAGATAGGCTTTAGCCGTCCACACTTCAAGGAGCTTGCGTCCTGCTATGACCTCTTCCATGGTATCTGGTGCAAATGTCTCGAACTCGATGTTTTGGACACGATGCAGACGCTTGTCTCTTTTTTGATATTTAGAGGTGTTGCGTGCTATGGCGTACATATTATACATCCACCAGTAGGCTGGCATCACCTCGAGTTGGTCCTTGTAGATGTTGTTGTTCACCAATGAGAATGGCAACTTGATGTTCATCTCGTTAGGATAATCGGCTTTTGAGAGGAGCGTGAACGATGCGAACTTCGACGAGTGCTTGACGCTTGAGCAGAGGCCTGCCCAGAATCCGCGTTTCACCAGAATCTCGCCGTCGGTTGCACGGCTGTTGTGGTTGGAGCCCAAGGTCGCGCCGGCTGCCATATTGCTCTGCCCCATCACACAGGCGGCGATGAGGAAGGAGTTGTTATGGTGCTGCTCGTGTGCCGGGAAAATCAAGTTGTTCAGCACCTCGCAGCATGAGATTGTCGAGTTGTCGCCCAACACTGAATAAATGACGCGCGCGCCGTATTTCAGATTGCAGTTGTCGCCGATGACGAAACGTGTTGCCACGACCGAATAGAAGATATGACAGCCGTAGCCCACTATGCCGTTGACTAAAATCACGCCTTCACCGATTTGTGTTGGCTCCTCATCAGATGAATTGATGGTGATGTTTTTCAGTTTGTTGGCACCTTTGATGTAGCAGCATGACCCGATTTTAGCGTCTTTGATAATCCAGGAGTTCTTGATGACGCTGCCTTTGCCGATTGTGCCGTAATAACCTCTGCGGCTGTCGAATGATTTCTGTGTGATTTCGAATAATCTGTCCTGAAGCTTCTTGATGTCGGCGTATTTTGCCCAAAGATAAGCGTCTGCGGTAATCATTCCGTCGAAAGGCAGGACTTTGCGTCCGCCGGCTTCGTTCATCAACTCAAGCCATATTCGTACATCTTCGGACTCGCCGTCTTTCAAAATGCCGTTGCCGAATTTGGAGTGGTTGGTGCACGATACTTCATGAACGTTGAAAAGTACACAACAATCTCCGATAATATAATTCGCAATGTAATGCACGTCGTGAATGGCGACGAAATCGCCAATGTCACAGGAAATAATAGTGCTGTCGGTAATACCGCACGTCATCTTCAAGTCGTGATACTGAAGCACCACGTGTTTGATGGCCCCGATTCGCACTAAACCGTAAAAACGGTTGTTTTTCACAAGACTGGTGTCGAAATCGTCGGTCACCAGGATGGTATCCCAACTAGTTGCCGTGTTGCTGTTCTTCACAAGACACTCAATCTCGTTGGAACGCAAATGGCGCCAAGTGTTTTTGGGTTTATCGACTTGTATGTTTCTGAAATAGTATTCGTCGATGTTTTCGTGGAGATACTTTTTGTCGATGAAGTTCTCGTAAATACTTTCGTAAGGTAGGATTGTTACTTTTTCCATTTTTTTTCAATAATCGGGATTAAATCAATTTTTTATCTGCCAGCATACATTGACTCGTAATACTTTTCGTATTCGCCGGAAGTGATGTTGTCCATCCATGCTTGGTTGTCGAGATACCACTTCACTGTTTTTTCTATGCCTTCCTCGAACTGCAGACTTGGTTCCCAGCCCAGTTCTCTTTGCAGTTTCGATGAGTCGATGGCATATCTCATGTCGTGTCCGGCGCGGTCTGTCACGTAAGTGATGAGATTCATGTCCTCGCCTTCTTTTCTGCCCAGAAGTCTGTCAACAGTGTTGATGACGACTTTGATGATGTCGATGTTTTTCCACTCGTTGAATCCTCCGATGTTGTATGTCTCGGCTATCGTTCCTTTATGGAAAATCAAATCTATGGCTCTTGCGTGGTCTTCGACATATAACCAGTCGCGCACGTTTTCTCCCTTCCCGTAAACTGGAAGAGGTTTTTTGTGACGGATATTGTTGATAAACAGAGGGATAAGTTTTTCCGGAAACTGGTATGGACCGTAGTTGTTCGAGCAGTTCGTCACTATGACGGGCATTCCGTAGGTGTCGTGGAAGGCTCTCACGAAGTGGTCGGAGCTTGCTTTTGACGCCGAATATGGTGAATGCGGCATGTATTTCAAATCTTCTGTAAAAAACTTGTTTCCGTATGCCAAATGGTGTTTTCCCGACGACGCTTTCGTGGTGAACGGAGGCTTGATGCCTTCTGGATTTGTCATTTCCAACGCACCGTACACTTCGTCGGTCGAGATATGATAGAAACGCTTGCCTTCCCATTTCTCGGGCAGGTTTTCCCATGTCAGCTTTGCAGCCTGGAGAAGGCTCAAAGTGCCCATGACATTGGTCTGTGCGAATGTGAAAGGGTCTTTTATGGAACGATCGACATGGCTCTCGGCAGCGAGGTGAATAACACCGTCAACGTTGTGTTTCTTGAAAACATCCATTATCGTCCCGAAGTCGCATATATCCGCCTTCACGAAGGTATAGTTGGGTTTGCTTTCTATGTCTTTCAAGTTGGCAAGGTTTCCTGCATACGTCAGTTTGTCGATATTAATGATATGATAATCAGGATATTTATTTACAAAAAGTCTTACCACATGGCTTCCGATGAAGCCTGCGCCTCCGGTGATGATGATGTTTTTCATAGTTTGCCGATGCATTTTTTTAACGACTCCTTCCAGTGTGGAATCGTGATGTTTAACTTGTTTTTAATTTTCGTTTTGTCAAGGACGGAATAGCTGGGACGTTTCACTTTGCTCGGAAATTCGTCGCTATGGCAAGGCTGTATGTCGCATACGTTGCCGCTAAACTCACATATTTCCTTTGCGAAGTCATACCAACTTGTAACTCCCTCATTACTATAATTATATATATCTTCTACGTTGTCAAATCGTCTCTCTTTTATGACTTTGAAAATGACATTTGCAAGGTCCAAGGCGTATGTCGGGGTGCCGATTTGGTCGAAAACAACGCTCAATTTATCCTTTTCGGAAGTCAGTTTGCGCATTGTTTTCACGAAGTTGTTTCCAAATTCGCTGTAAAGCCATGCCGTCCTTATTATGATGTGTCTGCATCCGATGTGCCTGACGGCGTTTTCGCCTTTGAGTTTTGTCATGCCATAAACGCCTGTCGGGTTGGGTTGTTCTCTTTCGGTGCGCGGAGTGTTCCCCTCGTTGCCGCCAAACACATAGTCTGTGGAGATATGAATGAGAGTGGCGTCGTTGTCTTTGCAAACTCTCGCCAAATACTCAACAGCTTTGGCGTTAAGGAGTTCCGCTGCCGCCGCATCGTCTTCCGCTTTTTCCACATTGGTGTATCCCGCACAGTTGACGATTATATTTATGTCATTGTCTTTCACACATTTGTCTATTGCCTCCGGGTCGGTGATGTCGAGTTCTTCCACATCTGTGAATATATATCTGTCCGCGCTTCCTTTGGAAACTATCCGCATCTCGTTGCCGAGCTGACCATTGGCGCCTGTTATCAGTATATTCATTTTATTTTTCAAAAACAAATGGGGAATTAAAATCTTTAAATAAAGGATGATGTTTGTCTTTTTCCGACAAGATGATGTCTTTTTCCGGTATTAACCAGTTGATATTCAGGTCGGTGTCATTCCATTGCAAAGCGCCTTCGCTTTGCGGAGCGTAGTAGTTGTCGCATTTGTAATGAAAAACGGCGGTCTCGCTCAAAACGGAGAAACCGTGGGCAAAGCCATGTGGTATGAAGAGCATTCTATGGTTTTCTTCGCTCAATTCGTATGCGATGTGTTTTCCGTATGTCGGCGAGCCTTTGCGAATATCGACGGCTACGTCGAGCACGCGACCTCTCACACAACGCACCAGTTTCGCCTGGGCGAAAGGGGGCAGCTGAAAATGCAGACCTCTCAACACTCCGTAACAAGACTTCGATTCGTTGTCCTGCACAAAAACAGTGTCGCCGACCTTCTGGCAAAACTCTCTTTGTGAAAACGACTCAAAAAAATAGCCTCTCTCGTCACCAAACACTCTCGGCTCGATGACAATCACTCCTTCGATATCCGTTTTAATAACTTCCATTTCTCTATGGGAAAATAAATAACCTGCAAAATTACATAATGTGGAATTATTATCAAAGGAAAAAATGAAAAAATTTCCAACCTCCAATCTCATACTCCAAACTTTTTCGTAATTTTGCAAAAAATTGGAAAAACAATGATTCTTTGTTTGGAAACTGCTACTCCGTCATGTTCGGTGGCTCTTGTTCATAACGGCGAGATTTTGGCTTGCGAGGAGGATTCGAAAGGTCAAAACCACTCTGAAAAAATCACTTTTTTCATCGATTCTGTGATGAAGGAGGTTGGTGTCGCTTACAATCAACTCGATGCTGTCGCTGTCAGCATGGGTCCTGGCTCTTACACGGGTCTCCGCATTGGCGTGAGTACAGCCAAGGGTGTCTGCTACGCGGTTTCCAAGCCGTTAATCGCGGTGGACACTTTGCATGCGATGGCGTTTGGAGGCTCGTCGGTCGTTTTGAGCGAGGTGGAGAAATCTCGTGCTGCCGGAAACAAAATATTAATCCCTATGATTGATGCTCGTCGCATGGAAGTTTACGCTGCGATTTTTGACGAAAACATCAATAAAATCAAGGATACCGAAGCCGTCATCATTGATGAGCGCTCATTTGCGGATTTGAAACAGAATCACCATTTGTATCTTTTTGGCGACGGCGCTGACAAATGTGCCGGGATTTTCAAAAACGACGATAAAATCACTGTTGTCAATGATTTTTGTTGTTCCGCTCGATATATGAATACTATTGCACAACAAAAATTCAATAATAATGATTTTGTCGATGTGGCGTATTTCGAGCCGTTCTATCTCAAGGATTTCGTCCCGGGAACTCCAACAGTCAAGGGATTGAGATAGCCGGAAGTTATTCGACGGTTATCCTGGCGCCGTCGGAATATGCTCCAAATTCAGGTGCATACTGGCATTGAATCTGCGAATATCCTGCGCTGAAACTGCCTTCTTTTGTCACGTACATGATGTGCGAAACAGTGTGCTTTCCTTTCGGAAGATAGTCGAAGAAAAACTCCATCGCCACATCGCCGGTGCTTTGATAATACCACAATCCGTTATCACAGTGGTATCTCGAAAGTTGCTCCGTCGGCTCGAAGCAGGCCCCGCGTAAATCCTTCAGATACACAAACTCCATGTCTTGGCTGTTCTCAATGGTGATGACAACCTCCACCTTGTCGCCGACTTTGACGTTTTCAGGCGCAACAATCTCGCGTTTTATCTTCATCTCGTCGCTATGTCTCCGAACCTTGTCGATAGGCACGAAATACTGACGGTATAAACCGCCCCATACCACGTGGTTTGATTGGTTGTCGATTGCCGCCTTTACGCTGTCGTCACCAATAATCATTGAGGCTGTGGCTTTTTCGGAATCCCATTTCGTGCCTCTGTTCATGATGGCGAAAATGGCTTCTACAGAGGATTGTTCGTTTTCCCACATATTGGTGCGTTTCTGGGTGAGAATCCACAAACGCATTGCGTCTGCCTCGCTTGTCTTCGGCTCAATCTCGTTAAACGCCTCCAAAATCCTTGCCTCATTCTCAACGCTTATATTGCGCCAATACATTCCGAACTCGTTTTTGATTGCTCTCTCGCGTAATGACTTTATGATAAGCTTGGCAATATCATTGTGGCCGTTTCTGTTGAGAATCAATGCGATATACGCCTGCTCCTCCACTCCATAGCGTCTCCAGTCACTGCTTAGTTTTTTAATGTAAAATTCTTTGGCCTTGTCAAAATGGTTGCTTGTGTTGTATGAAAAACAACTCATCGCATAGAGTCCCTTCATTGTCAAAAAGTCGCAGACAGCGTTGTTTTTCTTCTTTTGAGTATCAAGTTTATCATATCTTTCGACGATTTGATTCCCGAGGAAGTTGAACGCTTTTTTTGTCATCGCGTCATTGTTGTCGAGACGTCCCAAGCCGCGTAATATATATTGTGTGATGTACTCGCTTTCGGGCATGCCGTCAATCCAGGGCCAGCCTCCGTTGACGGTCTGTTTCTTCGCAAGAATATTCAATGCTGATGCGATATTTTTGTCAAGGTTTTTTTTGTCGAAGAGTTTCGACACATTAGCTCGTTGCTGTGTCTCGCTTTTCGCCTCCATCACCCACGGGGTTTCCTTTAACAATATTGCTTTCACTTCTTCGTTTTTCTGAAGTTCCGACAAGGTGTCGTCTTCATGTCCTTTCAGCGTCTCTTCGATGTTAGGATTGCTCATGACGATTTCTTGTGCCATCTTGTTGACGAAATATCTGTAGAACGCAGAGACCGCGTATTTCTCGTCGCTTTCGGCGAGATAGGGCAAAGCCTGAATCGCATAATATACCGGATTGGCGTTGAAATTCAGTTTGATGTCGTGATTTCTCTCTCCTTCGTTATTTATGCTGAACTCGTATTCTTTCTTTGTGTTGGCTTCGGTAGTGAGCGCGTATGTCTGTGTTAAAAACACATCGGTGCTCAACACAGGAAGCAGATGCTGCTCGGCGTCGCTGCAACCGGCTGCGGAGGCGGAGAATCTGAAAATCAACGGGTTGATGTCCTTCCGCATCGCCACTTTCCAGCTGACCTTCCGGCTGCGGTTAGGTTCTATCGAAATATTTATATTATTATCAGATAAAATCAATTCTATTGGATTATTGTTTTCGTCGAAAATCTCAAGTTTTGCGGTTGGTGTTATTTCTTTTTCAGACAAGTTTATTACATTTGCGGCAATCCAAAGAGTGTCTTCATCATAGACGAATCTCGGCATATCGGCCATAATCATCAACGGCTGTTGTGTGACAACAGTTGTTTCGAGATTACCGACTTTCAAATCTTTATCGTATGCCAATATTCTTAAATTCCAACGGGTTAGTGCGTCAGGCATGGTGAAGGTGAATGTGCAGTCGCCGTTTTCGTCGGTTTTCAAATTCGGATAGAAGAAAGCTGTTTCGTTGAAGTCTTTTCGTATTTTAGACGGCCTGGTTTCCTGTGTCTTCACCGTTTCGTTCAATGTGTCTTCTTCTATCTCCTCGTTTCTTGCGTGGTATTCTTCCTCCACTGTCATGGCATCGTCCAAAGCAATTGTTTTTGCGTAATACATGGTTCTGTGCCAGTGTCGAGGCATCAATGAAAGACTTGAAAACACTCTGCCTTCCTCGATATGGAAATGTGCGATACGGTAGTTTTGCCAGGTGTTTTGTGTGTTGAAACTTCTGTCGGACATGATAACGCTGTTTTCCGGTATCGCCGGCAAGGTGTTGAAATGCCAGTTGAGGGTGGCGAAGTTGTCGAGAGAGGCATCGTACATCACGGCAATCAGCGGCACTGTCGCGGGCTTGCCTTTGTGATTTTTCACCGTCACGCTCCATGTTTCCTCCGAACCCGGAAGCAAATTGCCACGCTCAGTGTTCAACATTATGTCCATCTTCATATTGTCAAAAGGAACGTCAACATAATCGATATGCCTCATCTCGGTGTTGTATCTCACTATCGCCACCTGGAAGTCCAAACGACCACGGTCCTCCTCCCTGACAGTGTAAGTGAACTTGTAAATGCTGTTGTTCACAGTGACGCGCTCTGATTTCAGAATATTCCTGCCTCTCTTCACCATCACGAGCGCCGACACATTTTTCTCCGACGAGCCGATGTAGTAGTTTATAGTCTCTCCAGGCTGCGCCGATGTCTTGTCGATATTTGTCCAACACATTGATTTGTAAGGCATCTTCTTCGATTTTACATCGCAAACAACATATTGACTCGAGAATGCAGACAGAGTGTCGTCAACAGAGCGAAGCTCGATGACATATCTCGCAGGCGACAATTTGTTGTCATGTAACAACACCGTTTCACCATTCACATCGACAACTCCTTGGCAAACAATATCTTTTGTGATGCAGTCTTTGGAATAGTAATCGAATTTCGGAAAATAAACCTTTAACAAGGCATCGCTTAAAATCTTTCTGTCAAAGTCGCCTAAATCTCTCGGATACCTTTCTATATCGTTGATTTTGAATATCTTGTATTCTATCTTGGTGTTGACCGGCTTGCCACTGCTGTTTGTGACATTGACCATCAGACTGTTAAGCTCGTCGATACCGATAGTCTCGTTGTCACTCGACAGAGAAATGTCATATTTATTATAGGTGGCGACGATTTTGAAACTGTCGCTTTGTGTCTCGCCCTGTTTGTTTGTCGCCGTCACCTGAATCTCATACGTATATTGAGGGGTTTTGACAACAGGAATGTCGCTCGACGGTTTCAAAAGGAAATCTATGGTAAAAGAGCCGTCGGCAGAAGTGGTGTTTTTCCCCGAAGAGATGATTTCATCGTCCACATAATATGGTATCCAATTCCAAAATCTGAAAGGGAAAGATGTTTTTCTGACAATTGTATAACTGTACGCCACATTGTCGAGTCCGAAGCCTGAAAGTGCTGCCACCTTCCCGGAAACAGTGACACTTTCGTCAATTTTATACTCCTTTTCCGGCGACTCGAATGTTATCTCGAAAGTCGGACGTTTATACTCTTCCACCATGATATGGACAGAGCTGTTGTTGTCGTAGATTCTGTAAACACCGTTGACTCTGTCGGTCGGAGCGGTGAAACTGCCGTTCACTGCTCCGTATTTGTTGGTTGTAAGACGCAGAGTGTCAATGGGCTGTGAGTTTGGGTCGACAAAATAAAGTGTTATTTCGTAATCCGGTATCACCTCCTTGATTTTAGAGTTCCCGCGATATACCACGCAACTGAACTGCACCGTCTGCCCCGGACGGTAAATGGCTCTGTCGGTGAAAATCTTGCTGTTAATCTTGAGATTGCTGTTTTCGTTGCGTCTGTAAAAATCAAACAACATCGTTGACATCAGAGTGTCGCCATCATGGTAAAGGTCGATTAAAAAACTGTTGTCGGCGCTCATTGGCGCTGCCATGTGTCCGTTTTTGTCACTCACCGCCTCGCCAGCGACTTTACGCTCGTAAGATTTTGTCTTATACGAATAGTTGCGTTCAGAAAAGAGCGCCTTGACATTTTTCATCGGCTCTCCTGTGCTGCGGTTTACCACGTAAAGATTGAGACATTCGTCGGTCTCAAGGTTGAAAAACGAAAGGTCGCTAACCTGAAATGGTGTGGAAATCAAGTCTTCCAAGTCGTCGAAACTGTCGGTGTTTGAGAAAACAAGATAATAAACACCGTATTGCAAGGCTGGCAAGGCGATGAGCGTCGAATGCTCGGAATAGTCGGTTTCTGCCGGCAGTTTGACGGTGTTTTCCACCAGTGGCTTCTTCGCTAAAAGAACGGCAAGAGTCTTGTCGTTGCCGAGGGTGGAGAGATTGACAAATTCTTGCATCGACACCTTGTATATGCGGTATGTGGGATTTGTGGTGTTGCGGTAAGCCAATCCGACAGGAATGGACTGCTCCGCCACGTAAACATTGTTCGTCTGAACGGCGACGCTTCTTTTCGTCAAACTGCTTATAAACTCCTCGCACTGTTTGTACAGCGTGTTTGTCTTTTCGAGTGTTGACATCGTCTCGTCGCAGAGTTTTTTCGCCTCGACATATTCTTTTTTATAGGTGAGATACTCGATTTGTTTTATCCTGATTTTCGCAACAAATTCAGTGTCAGTGCATTCAGCTGCCAACTGCGAGTGTTTCCCAAAATCTTCATCGTTGTAAATATTGCCGAGACGGTTCATCCTATTGTTATAATATGCCTTTATATAGTTGTTTTCAAGGTCGAAAGCCAATAGCTTGTCATATAATTCATTTTCAATATCGTAAAAACGATAATTACTTATAAGACAATGCATTGCATAATCGTAAAGTGTTGGCTCAAGGTCAAGGTCGAAGATTTTGGAATCGTCGTCTGATTGGAAAATCTCAACATAATTTTTCATTGAGACGGTCTTGATGAAATCGTCGTCTTGATATTCGAGGATATCGTTGTATTTATGGGTGAACTTGGCTATTTCGATATTTAGCATCACCTGCGATGCCTTGGAAAGCTTGGGAAGATACGATTTGCAATATCCGACGACGGTGTCTTCCGGATTTTCTTCTTTCATGTGGAAAATCTCGCTTTTTTTGAGGATTGTTTTGAGAAGTTGAACGTCGTTGTTGTCTCTCAACGCTTGTTTTTCAATCTTGTCAAGCGTTTTTTCAGCTGATTCAGGAAGAAGGTTTTCAATGTTCTCATTAAACTCTTTCCAAAGTTTGTTGTAATTTTGGGCGTTGACACTTAATGACATAACTAATATTGTTATAAAAACGAGAATTTTTTTCATGGCAAGAATATTTTTTCAAAGATAACGCAGATTTACGGATTTTTATTTCAGTTTCTCTGTGTAATCTGTGAGATGTTGCTATTGTTCTTTGGCTTTGTCTGTCATAGCTTTGTTATAACATTCACGGCAGAGCGGCTCGTAGCTTTCCGTCTCTCCGAGCATCACGAGCTTGTCTCCGTCGATGGTGCGGTGTGAGTATTGGGCCAGGCTCCCGCAGCGCATGCAGATGGCGTGTACTTTGGTGACATCTTCGGCTATTGCCATCAACTGCGGCATCGGACCGAAAGGCTTGCCCATGAAGTCCATGTCGAGACCGGCGACAATGACTCTGATGCCTTGATTGGCAAGTTGTTGACATACGTCGATAATCTCGTTTCCGAAAAATTGCGCCTCGTCGATGCCGATAACATCGCACTCGTTGGAGTAGAAGAGAATCTGCTGGGCGTTCTCCACCGGCATGGAACGAAGAGCGTTGGAGTTGTGCGACACAACGTCTTCTTCAGAGTATCTCGTGTCGATTCCAGGCTTGAATATTTCGACTCTTAATTTGGCGATTCTGGCACGGTTGAGACGACGTATCAACTCCTCGGTTTTACCAGAAAACATTGAGCCACAAACCACTTCAATCCAACCTTGCGACTTATTGTGAGAATCTTTTTCAAGAAACATATCCGACGTATTTAATTTTTTTATATTTTTGTTGACTACAAAAGTAAGGAATTTTATCATGGAAACACAAAAAAATGATGAAAAAAATATTGTGCTTGAGCTGAAACACCGGCTGGGGCGCATGATGGTGCAGGTTGACTATATGTATCGCAACGACCGCGAGATGAGCCGTCTCGATCTTGACATCATGATGGAACGCACTCGCGAACTGTATGATTTGCTCTGTGACTGTCAAATAGAGACCGCACATGATTCGCCTGCCGACGAACCTGTGGAAAACGATGCCGACGACATGGAGATGGAAGAGACCGACGACATGGACGCGGAACAGGAAATCGTTGTAGAGGAAAAACTTGTTTTACCTGTGGAGGAAAATAACGAAAACGCCGACGCTGCCGCCGACGAAGAGGGAGAAGACGAAGAGGATTGGGAAGATTGGGAAGACGAAGACGACGAGATGTTCCGTGTCGAGCAGGGGAAAGAAGAGGAAACGCCGGCGGAGCCTGAAGACAACAGCCTTGCCGCGCGCTTGCAGCATACTCTTGTCAAAGACATCAGAATGGCACTGGGAATAAATGATAAGGTGATGATTATCAACGATTTGTTTAATGGCTCGGTTGAACGTTACAACAAATCGATAGACGCTCTGAACGATTTTCCGACTTTATCGGGGGCGCGGGTCTATATGAGCGAGCTGCAAATTGAACTTCAGTGGGATACTGAAAGTCAATCGTATAAGATGTTAAACGATTTGGTGGAGAGACGTTTTTTATGAAATTGTTTTTAGTTCCGACACCTATTGGCAATCTCGAGGACATCACTTTGAGGGCTTTGCGTGTGCTGCGTGAGGAAGTCGATGTAATCCTCGCCGAGGATACGCGTACAAGTGGTAACTTGTTGAAACACTATGAGATAAGCAAGCCGATGCAGGCGTTTCATTTAAACAACGAACATGTTGTTGTCGAGCGTGTCGCCGAGCGTATCACAAACGGCGAGCGCATGGCTTTGGTCACCGACGCCGGCACTCCGGCCATCTCCGACCCGGGCTTCATGCTCGTCCGTGAATGTATCAAACGCGGCGTGGAAGTCGAGTGTCTTCCGGGCGCCACCGCCTTCGTGCCGGCTTTGGTGAACTCGGGCCTCCCCGCCGACCACTTTATCTTCGAGGGCTTCCTCCCACATAAAAAGGGTCGTCAGACTAAAATCAAGAAAATCGTCGGGAATGAATACACCACCATACTCTATGAGTCGCCATTCAGATTGGTGAGGACGCTGGAGCAACTCGCCGAGGCAGCAGGTGCAACTCGTAAAGTGTCGGTGGCCCGCGAGCTGACCAAGATTCATGAAGAGAACGTGAGAGGTACACTCGGAGAGGTAATAAAATATTTTAAGGAAAAAGAAGTGAAAGGAGAGATAGTGATTGTTTTGGAGGGAACCTCTGTCCTTTCGACCGGAGCGGAATGAAATGAAGCGAAGTGGAGACCTGAGCGAAGCGAAAGCATTCACCTCTGGTGAATAAATCTACGACAAACAAACATCCCGTCATTTCGACCGGAGCGAAGCGAAGTGGAGAAATCTACGACTAACGAAAGTCCATCAGCCCGTCATTTCGACCGGAGCGGAATGAAATGAAGCGAAGTGGAGACCTGAGCGAAGCGAAAGCATTCACCTTTGGTGAATAAATCTACGACAAACAAAAGTCCATGAGCGCTCGATAGCTGTAGATTTCTCGACAAGCTCGAAATGACGGCAGGGACAAGCTCGAAATGACGAAATAAGATTGAAATATTTTTTAAGATTTCTCGCCGCAGGGCGATAAAAAAACAGAAAGCATGAAAAAGTTCATCATCACATTGCTTGTTGTAATGGAAACCATCGGTGCGATGGCTCAAAACAACGACAAGACATTTAATGAGAAAGGCGAAATCATCAAGAAAGGCTGGAACTTCGGACCATTACCGGTGGTGGGGTATAACAGCGACATGGGATTTCAATATGGTGCCTGTATCGACATTTTCAACTATGGCGACGGCTCGAAATATCCGGACTATGACTTCAAAATTAATTTCGAGGCCTCCGCATACACCAAAGGCTCAAGCATGTTTCGCTCGTATTCCTATTGGAACAATGTCATTCCGAAAGGCAAACTCTTCATGGATTTCGGCTATTTCATCGATAAAAAATTCAGTTTTTACGGTTTCAACGGCTATGCCGCGCCAAATTACAAGGATATTGCCGCAAATATTGACGGAAATGCCGGCCTCGTCGATTGTCCTCCCTTTTATATCACAGAGCCTGGCTCGGAAAACAGCGGATTTTATGATATCGACAGGAGACAGTTTCGTGCCGTTGTCAGCATGCAACAACAAATCGGCAACATAGAGCATTTATATTATGGAATAGGATTGGCCTATTATAATTATGATTTTAGCCGGCTGAATATCAAGAAATATGAGAACCAATATACTTTGTATGAACTATATAAGATGAGTGGTGTTCTTCGTCCCGATGAGGCTGGTGGTGGAAATGTCACACAGTTAAAGGCAGGTGTCATCTACGACTCCAAAGATTATGAAAACGACCCGACACGCGGTGTCTATTTCGAGGCTACACTCACGGCCGCCCCTGATTTTATTGATAAACACGGCTATGACCATTTAACGTTTACCGGAGTCTTTCATCATTACATACCCGTGGCGAGCGATCGTTTGACATTCTGCTATCGCATTGGCGCCCAAAATGTACTCGCGGGCGATATTCCTTTTTATGCTATGATGAACACCAACCTCATGTTTTTCAAGAAGGTAACCACCGAGATGTACGGCGGCTCCACCACAGGACGAGGTATCAATAGAAACAGCGTCGTCGGTAAAGGCGTGGCATGGATTAATATGGAGTTGCGCTGGAGAATGGCAAATTTCAAATTTATCAACCAGAACTGGTGTGTGGTGCTCAACCCTATGTTCGACACAGGCATGGTGACACAGTCGTTCCGTCTCAATGAACAGAAAACGGCAATGGAGATTCTGAAAGATTACATGACAGAGGAATGGCCCGACAACATTATCTACAGCGGCAAAGACGAAAGCCTCCATACCTCAGCGGGATGCGGCATGAAACTCATTATGAACAAGAATTTCGTGGTATCGGCGGAGTTCGCCAAGGCCATCGATAAACTCGACGGCGAAGGAATGAGAGCGTATATAGGATTTAATTATATATTCTGACACTCATTTTGACTGGAGCGGAATGGAGAAATGACGAACTATTTCCTTTTACCGCAAATGTTGAGAATGCAAATTATCACGGCGCATGCGATGATACCGATAAGTTGCCATGTCCAAGGACTTGGGTTGACTTCGTGATAGTAGATTTTCATGCGAGTCTGCACAGACTTGATAATCGCTCTTGAACTATATGTCGCTCCGCTCACCGCATCGATTTCAAAATCAACGGCTTCCTTTGGCGTTAAACCGTGGAATTTCTCAAGAAGACCGCTGCTCGTCACTTTCTTTAAATAAATCGGGGTTTCTTTGTTGTCAAGAATGTCGATGTTGTCTATTTTTCCATCTTTAATGTTGATTTTCAATGGAATAACATCGGCGAAACCGACAATATCCTGACAGTATTCTTCCGTGTAAAGAGTTGTGTCGCCAGCAGCCTGGACATTGTCTTTCCCCAAACGGTCATAGCCGAACATCACCGCGAAGAAGCCGAGGGCGATGGCGAAAACGTAGTTTAAAATCTTGATAGTTTTCATATAACGATATTTTTGTTGTTGTCAAAGTCCACGTCATTTCAAGCGAAATCGAAAAATCCGCACCTGTCAGGTATAGGACGTCGAAATGACGGACAAAATTACAAAATTTATTCTACTTGAAAGAAAATTTCGTAAATTTGTCGTTTCAAAAGTATAAAAAAAAATGGGAAAAATACAAGATGACGACTGGTTGTATTCTTTTTTAAGACCTTTTGTGGACCACCATACCCGTCGTGGTTTTACGCGTTATAAAATCAACGGCAAGGAGAATATTCCAAACAATGGGGCGTGTGTTTTCGGCAGCAATCACTGCAACACCTTGATGGACGCCATGGTGCTTCTTGCCACCTCAAGACAGAAGAAGGTTTTCATTGCGAGAGGCGATATTTTTCAGAATCCGAAAACAGCGAAGATATTGAGATGGTTGAGAATTTTGCCGATTTTCAGAATCCGCGACGGCATCGGAGCGGTGCGCGACAAGAACGGTGACACTATGGAGCAGGCCGTCGATGTCATTCACGACGAAGTGCCGTTGTATCTGTTTCCCGAGGCAACACATCGCACGAAACACTCGCTGCGACCGTTAAGCAAAGGCATTTTCCACATAGCACTCGACGCAAATCGCCGGTTTGGAAAGGAGAAACCAGTGTATATAGTGCCTGTGGGACTGGAATACGGTGACTATTTCCGCTACCGTTCCACCATAGTGATAAACTATGGCGAGCCAATAAATGTGACAGAGTTTGTGAAAGGTCGAGAAGAAGAGAACGAGGCAGTGATTATCAATGAGTTAAAAGCTATTCTTAAAGAACGAATGTCGAAACTCATATCGTTTGTACCTGATGAGGACGAGGACTATGACGCCATTTGGGAGATGGTCAAGATGAGACAGGGAAGCAATGAAAAGAAAATAGCGGAGGTGCTTGATTTTAAAGAAAAAGAGCCTGAAAAAGCAAAGACACTGTTCAACAAGGTGAGAGAGTTCGCAAAACACAGAAAAGAAAGCAAGGTGTCGACAAAGACCATAGCGCACAAGGCGACATGCGGAAAAATGCTGTTGAAGACCCTTTTGGCTCTTGTGGGACTGCCTTTTTACATGGCGGCGGCAGTGGCGACATCTCCGATTTGGATTATAGCGTATTTTGTACTTAAGGGTTTGAAAGACAAAGCTTTCCGTAACACGGCAAACTATATCGTGGAATTTGTTATGCACCCTTTGATTACAGTTGTCGGAGCGACCTTGCTCTTCTGCTTGACACCGTGGAAAATCGCCCTCTTGGGTGCGGTTTTCTTGTATTTCAGCTATGTCTTTTTCCTTGACTATAACGAATTCATAAGAATCTTGATGTCGGATATGCGCTGGATTTTCAATAAAAAACTCAGAAAAGAATACGAAGAACTTTTTTAGACATTGTTTTATATTTATTTAGAAAAAAGTCTTATTTTTGTCGTTTAGTAAAAATAAGACTTTTTTATTGGTTCGCCGATGTGACCCAAGTGGCGAAGCCATGTAGGGATGTCGTGTAACTATATGACTGTCAATTGTGTATATATGAAGAAAGCTTTTGAAGGATTACGACCGTTTCAGAAGGCGGAGTTTCTGATAATGATGCTTTTGGCGTTTGCGATGCCGTTTAGCTGGCTCGCCGCACAATATTGCGAGGCGGCGCTGCTGATATGTGCCGTCCTGAAGTTCGTTTTCGACCAGAAATGCAAAATCAACGAGCAGCAACTGAAATTCAAATGGGCTTATATCATATTCGCCTTGACATGGCTGATATATCTCGTCGGCATGATACACACTGACAATCAATCTGTAGGATGGGTGCAGGTGAGCAAAAAACTCGGATTTTTGATTTTTCCGATGATTTTCTTGTTCTCCGATATGTCGTATATAAACAAACGGCGCTTGAAAGCCATAGGGAATGCTTTAGTTTTAGGGTGCATACTGTTTTTCCTTATGAATTTTTTGTATGCCCTCTATGATGTGGTTTTCAATGGCAATACCGTTACCAGGTTCTTCGATCAGGAACTTATGAAATGGTATTATGTGCATCATAGCTATTTATCGATGTACGCCAGCCTCGGCTTGATGTTCTGTTTCATGGGGATTTTTGAAGATGGAGGTCGTAAGACAAAGATAGTCAGCCTTATAGCATATATCATGCTCGTTGTTTTCATTATTTTGGTGAGATCGCGCGCCGGTCTGATTTGGCTTGTCCTGACCTTCGTTTTGCAATGGATTTGGCTTACTTTCATCATGAAAAAGAAAAAGACCGGTTTGATAACGGGGATTGTCTTCCTCTTTGGCGTGGCAGGTGCTGTCATCGCTTTTCCTCAAAGCGTGGAGAGAATAACGGATACTGTCAAAAATATCACATCTGAACATTCTTCCGACCACCGACTTGTGCAGTTCAAAGGTTATAAGTCGGCTTTGAAAGACAATTGGCTGTTCGGTGTGGGGACAGGCGACAGAACGGACGAAACCATGGCTTCCTATTATAGATACAAAGCCGAAATCACAGAAAAGATAACACCCGAGATGGCTGCAATCATAGATGATGTGATTGACAATCAATGGTATGAACCAGACGAGTCAATGCGCAGGAACATGATGAATGAGGCTGTGAAACATGGTGTGGACCCGGAGGTTGTTTCAACCTATCTTGTCGAGTATCAGTTTATAAGATATGCCATCGACAGAGAGACAAATGCACACAACATGTTTTTCGAGGTGGTTTTAAGCGTCGGAGTCATAGGGTTGATACTGTTGTTGGCGTATTTCGTCGTTCCTCTTGTTCTGTGGATGAAAAAGAAGAGATTTGATATGCTATATTGCTCTTTCTTGCTGATGACAGGGTTCAACGCGCTCTTCGAGTCGGTTTTTGAAGTTCAATTGGGAATAATTTTCTTCTGCTTCTTCAACTCACTATTGTTTACCTTCTTCATTTCGACCGGAGCGAAGCGGAGTGGAGACCCGAGCGAAGCGAAAGCATTCTCCTCTGGCGAATAAATCTCGGATAAACAGATTGTCCATGAGCACCCGATTGCCGGAGATTTCTCGACAAGCTCGAAATGACGAAACGACAAGCTCGAAATGACAGTGTAAATGAAAAATAAAATTAAAAACATGAAAAAACACATACTAATTATTTCCTTGATTTTGCTGTGTTTTACAGCCAAAGCCCAAGAGCTCCTGCTTCCTCTCAACGACGACTATGAGATGGAGGTTCAGGCTGCGGCTTACAGTTCTGATTATCTGTTCCATACCGCAATGAAAGGTTGGACGGAGTCGCAGTTTAACGGGATACTTAATCTTGACAGTATCAATGAGTTGTATCGAATTAAGATTAATAAAAAAGGAAACTTTTCAAATTATATCTTGAATTCGTTGTTCAACGACGATTTCATCAGGTTGAGAAACGACAATTATTATATTGCCATCAACCCGTATATCGATTTTGAGTTGGGCTCTGACGGCCACAGAACAACCTGGGTCAACACCAGAGGAGCCGAGATAAAAGGCACGATAGGGAGACAGTTCGCGTTTTACACGAACATCAAGGAAAATCAGGCTGTTTTTCCTGAATATATTGATGCTTACTGCGCCACGGCAAAAGTTGTTCCCGGACAGGGTTTTGCCAACAAGTTCAAGGAGAACGGAAGGGATTTCACCAATGCTTCGGCATATCTGGCATATCGTCCCCTGGAATGGTTTGACGCCACCTTGGGCTATGGCAAGAACTTCATTGGAGACGGTTATCGCTCGATGATGCTTTCCGACAATGCGGCGAACTACCCGTATCTGAAGCTGAAAGCCGAGTTTTGGCGTATTCAGTACACTTGTATGTATGCACAAATGACCGACAGAAATACGGTTATGGCAGACAACACCTATGCGCGCAAATGGTCTGTCATTCATTATCTCGACTTTGCGGTGACTGAACGTTTCAACATAGGCTTTTTCGACGCTGTGGTGGCTGCTGCGCAAACACATCAGCGGGTGATGGTCAATGACTCGACATATACCACTATCGATATGAAAAGAGGCTTTGACTTTCAATATATCAACCCGATAATATTTCTGCGTTCAGCTGAATATTATGCGGGAAAATCACCCGACAACGCAGTGCTCGGCGTCAATATGAGCTATATTCTCGGCAAACACACCACCCTTTACGGTCAGTTTGTACTCGATGAGATGACAGCAAGTAGATTCACGGAATTTAAAGGGTATCGACATAATAAACAGGCATATCAACTTGGCGTGAAGAGTTATGACTGCTTCGGCGTGAAAAACCTGTTCCTGCAATTAGAAGGAAATATTGTGAGACCGTATATGTATTCACACACGACACAAGGTGCCGGAATATCAATTGGAGAAAACAATTACGCCCATTACAACGAGCCTTTGGCACACCCATGGGGGGCAAACCTATGGGAGATGGTGCTTCGTGGACAGTATAACTGGAATCGCATTTATTTTCAATATAAGTTGAACTATGGTCAGTATGGTGATGACTGGGACGTGGAGAACAATGTTTGGGCGAACTACGGTCATAATGTTTACAACGATTACCATATCGCTGTGGATTTGGATTTTGACGAGAACGGTAAGCCGACACAAAACGGTCATTATTTGCTGACAGGAAGAAAGACGACGGTTATGATGAATGACGTCATAGTGTCGTACATGGTGAACCCGGCATATAACATGAATGTTTTCGCAGAGGTGACACATCGTCACTTTGCAGCCGAAGGTCTTGATACCCAAAACGATTTCATCTTCAGTTTTGGAATCAGGACGAGTTTGGACAGAAAATATTATGATTTCTGATAAAATTATTTGAGAAGCATGACATTACGAAGGAAAATCACCGATTTCATTCAAGCTATCATGATGAAAAACAGCTTTACTGCTGATTTGATTATGAGAGTAAGTTATAGGCATCATTCTGGACATAGGTTGAATCTTGATAATCCGCAGACATGGTCGGAAAAACTTATCTGGCTTAACAAATACTGGCAACCGAATTTGAAATCGATATGCGCAGACAAGTATGGGGTGCGAGAATATATCAAAAGCAAAGGATTAGATGATATTTTGCTTGACCTTTATGGGGCTTGGGACGATGCTGATAAAGTTGATTTCGAGGTGCTTCCGCAGCGTTTCGTGATAAAATGCAATCATGGATGCGGCTGGAACATTATAGTTGAAGACAAGAGCAAACTTGATGTGAAGAAAAGCGTGAAACAGTTGAAAGAATGGATGAAAATAGACTGGGGCGCTGTGACTCCAGAGAGGCATTATCATTTTATCAAACCCATGATAATTTGTGAACAGTTTTTGCCGGTGAAGGATTATCGAGACGTGAGAGATTACAAAGTACATTGCTTCAACGGCGAGCCGAAATTCGTGGGCGTGTGCTATGACCGCGATATTGTTACACGTCACTCGAAAGGCGCTATTTATTCGACGGAATGGAATCGTTTGTTTTTGTTGAAAGATGATAACTCCAACGATAATGTTAGCGTGGAGAAGCCGGAGGCTTTGGATAAGATTCTTGATGTTGCCAAAATACTGTCGGAAGGTATTCCGTATGTGAGAGTTGACCTGTATGCTGTTGGAAAGAGAGTCTTTTTGGGAGAGATGACGTTTTCTCCTGATGGCAATGTTTTGGATCGTGAATATACATACGAAACGACAGTGGAAATGGGGAAACTTATTGATTTACCTGAAAAAATTAGCAGAGAATGGTGAGAAAGAAACAACTTGTAGTCTGTGGGGGTGGGAGTAGTGCTCATACCCTGATTCCTTTTTTGAAAGATTCTGGCTTCGAAGTGTCGATTTTCACTTCCAGACCACAAAAATGGCATCACACCGTCGAGCTTCAATACCAATCGCCAGATGGAAAGGTGTTGGAAACATTTTCGGGACCATTGAAAAAAGCATCGAGCAATGCAGCAGAGCTTATTCCAGAAGCCGACTACATCGTTTTTTGTATGCCGGTGCACAAATATAGAGTCGGACTGGAGGAGATAGCACCGTATATCAATAGGGAAAAGACTGTGTTTTTAGGTACGATGTATGGACAAGGAGGCTGGAACTGGATGGTTGACGAGATGAAAAACAAATATTCTTACAACAATATCGTGACCTTTGCTTTCGGCCTGATTCCTTGGATTGCGAGAACCATCGAATACGGAAAAACAGGTGTGACATACGGATGTAAGGCTGCAAATTATGCGGCCTGTTATCCGAAATCGTATTTCAAACAGATTGATGGGGAGTTTTTTGAGAATATTTGCAACAAATGGTTCGGAAAAGGTGTGGTGGAACAAAGCGATAATTTTATTTCATTGACCTTGTCAGTTGATAATCAGATAATTCACACATCAAGATGCTTCGGTTTGTTTAAGGTGTACGGTCGTTATTGGCAAAACAAATCGAATGTCCCGATGTTTTATAGGGACTATGACGATGTTTCGGCTAATCTGCTTGCGGATTTGGACAACGATTACACGAAAATCAGAGAAAGTATAAAACAACGTTATCCGCAAAAGAAATTCAAATACATGCTTGATTATCTGTCGCTTGAACGTTTTTCCTACCAATCAGGCAACACGGATATAAAAGAGTCGTTCATCAATTCGCAGACTTTGGTGGCTATTGGAACTCCTGTTGTCCAGAGAGAGGGTGGAATATGGGAAATAGACAATAATCACAGGTTTTTCATGGACGACATTTATTATGGTAATTGTATAGCCAAGTGGATGGCTGAACAATTAAAGATAGATGTTCCTACTATTGATTCCATTTTACGTTGGGCGCAGATGGTAAGAGAAGAGCGGATTATAGATAATACCGGACGCTTGTTGACGGATAATGAAGATCTTGGCGCACCGTATAAATCAGGAGTGCCTTGTTATTACGGATTTAAGAACATTGAAGATATTATAGACTGATGTCGATAGGTCAACAGACGGTTAGTGGAGTGGCATGGACTACGATTCAGCGATTTGCCTCGCTTTTCCTGGCGTTTGTCGCTAATATAGTGCTTGCTCGTATATTGTCGCCCGACGATTTCGGATGCATTGCCCTGTTGATGGTGTTTATCTCGCTGTCGCAGATTTTTATCGACGGCGGGTTCGGCTCTGCTTTGATACAAAAAAAAGAGCCTACGCAAGAGGATTATTCCACCATTTTCTATTGGAATCTGATGCTTGCCTCGGGCTTGTATGTTTTGCTGTTTTTTCTCTCGCCGGTAATCGCGAGGTATTATGGAATTCCGCTTCTTTGCGACATCTTGAGAGTGCAAGGTTTGATACTTTTCCTTGACGGCTTTGGACTTGTTCACAAAAACAACCTTCGTAAGACACTTCAGTTCAAAAAAATTTCGCTGATAGTTTTGATAGCGAATTTTTGTGCTGTGGTGGCAGCTGTCATCATGGCTTACAAGGGGTTTGGAGTGTGGTGCCTCGTCGCACAACAACTTTTGATAAGCGGAATGTCAACAGTGTTGTATTGGATTTTCAATCGATGGAAACCATCAATAATGTTCAGTAAAAAATCATTTAAAGAACTGTTTGGCTTCGGAGGCTTTATCCTCCTTTCAAATGTGATAGTGACGTTTACAAATGAGGTTCAATCTCTTATAATGGGAAAATTATATACAGCGAGAGATGTCGGTCTTTATTCGCAAGCACGCAAATTCGAATCGATAATGTCTAATACAGCTTCGACAGTGGTCAATCAGGTGACTTTCCCGATTTTCTCGAAATTTCAGGATAATACAGAACAGTTACAGAATATTTTAAGACGCATTACCAAGGTCATGGCTTTTGTGGTTTTTCCTGCCATGATACTTGTGATTATAGTGGCGAAGCCAGTTATTGTGTTGATGCTCACTGATAAATGGATTGACTGCGTGCCATATTTCCAGATACTATGTATAGGAGGAATGGCGGAAGCGCTCGGCGACATCAACTACAACGCTGTTGCAGCTATTGGAAAAAGCAGGGTCTTGTTCCGATGGACATGTATCAAATCGGTAACAGGGATACTTCTGATAGTAGGAGGTTCGTTCTTCGGGGTGAAAGGAATTATTTGGGCAGTGACTGTTCGCTTTTACCTCGTTTTCATGATACATGCGTCGTTGGCGGCACATTATCTCAATTTCAGCATCTTTAACCAACTGAAAGATTTGTTCGAAATTGCGCTCGTCGCAGCGATGGCAGGCGCGGTGACATATCTCGTCGGGTCAAAACTGTTTGCTGGTTTGAACATGTATCATGTCGCTGGTATACAAGTGATTATATATGCATTGACTTATTTTTTGTTGACCTGCTTCCTCGGCCGACCGATGCTCGGAGAAGTGAAATATATAATCGGAGTGTTTTTACATAAGAAAAAAATATCATGAAAATTGGCTGCATCTTTAATATGGCTCCGCATTATCGAATGCCGATTTTTTCGTTGATGAGTGAAAATTTCGACTGCGACTTTTATTTTGGAGATAAGATGCAACAACCTGTTAAGAAACTGAATTACAATGAATTAAAAGGATTTAAAAAAGAAATTCACAACGTATTCATTGGAAAATCATTCTATTGGCAGCAAAAGTCTGTAAGACTGGTCTTCAAAAATTATGATTATTTCCTTTTGAGTGGCGAACCGTTCTGCATTTCATATTGGTTTATCTTATTGATGACCAAATTATTAGGTAAAAAAACCGTTGCGTGGACGCATGGTTTTTACGGAAAAGAGGCCGGTTTGAAAAAAAATGTGAAAAGAATTTTTTTCAAACTTTTCTCTAAAATCATGGTTTACAGCGACTACTCAATAAACCTGATGAGAAAAGAAGGTGTTGATGCGGAGAAGATGTTTTGTATCGCAAATTCATTGAACAGTGATAATCAATTATTTATAAGAGAAAATTTAAAAAAGACAGATATTTTTTCATCGCATTTCGGAAATGATAATCCAGTGATTATGTACATTGGAAGGATTCAGAAACGTAAAAAATTGGATTTGCTTGTTGAAGGTTTCAAAAAATTGAAAGATGATGGTGAAAAATGCAATCTTGTTATTGTTGGTAAAGATGAGGAAGATATTGGTTTATCAAAGATAATCAACGAGTTGTCTCTATGGGAGTCTGTCTGGTTATATGGTCCGTGCTACGAGGAAACCACTATTGGAGAGATGTTTTATAATTCGGCGGTATGTGTGTCGCCCGGCAATGTGGGCTTGACCTCGATTCACTCTCTGACATACGGCTGTCCTGTGGTGACACACGACAATTTTTCTTATCAAATGCCGGAATTTGAGGCCATTACGGCTAATGTGACAGGCAGTTTTTTTAAAATGGATGATATTGACGATTTGATCGAAAAAATAAAATTCTGGCTTGAAAAAACACCTGAAGAGCAAAATACGACACGGGAAGAAGCGTATCGAACCATTGATGAAAAATGGAATATACACTATCAGATTGAAGTGATGAAAAAAGTATTTGCCTAATGCCCAAAATTATCCAGATAAACACCGCCTTGAACTGTGGCTCGCATGGCAGAATCGTGGAGCAGATTTCACATATCGCTGCCGAAAGAGGCTTCGAGACAACCATCGTACATGGCGCTCGTTATGTGAATAAATCGCAATGCTCCGCTATCCAAACAACTACAAGGTTGCAAGAAAAACTGAACGGCTTGAGAAGTCTGCTGTTCGACGCTCATGGATTAGGTCTGAAAAATGCTACTAAATCGTTGATAACCAAGCTTGAAAGGATAAAACCGGATATTGTCCATCTGCATAATATTCACGGATATTATCTGAACTATCGTATTTTGTTTGAATATCTTGCTAAAAGTGGCGTGCCTGTCGTCTGGACATTGCACGACTGTTGGAGCATGACCGGACATTGTGCGCAGTTTGAAAACTATCATTGCGACAAATGGAAGATACAATGCCATGATTGTCAATATCTTACGGATTGGTATCCAAAGGCTGTCATGGATAACTCGAAGCGGAATTTTGAACTAAAAAAGCAATGTTTCACCTCGGTTGAAAACATGACAATAGTGCCGGTGTCGCATTGGCTTGAAGATGTTGTCAAACAGTCGTTCTTGGCGAAATATCCGATAAAAGTCATCAATAATGGCGTTGACATTTCTTCGTTCCGACCGATGCCCGTTTCACCGTCATCTCGACCGATGTCCGTTTCACCGTCATTTCGACCGATGCCTGTTTCATCGTCATTTCGACCGATGCCTGTTTCATCGTCATTTCGACCGAGCGAAGCGAGTGGAGAAATCCCCTCCGACAAATTCGTTATCCTTGGTGTCGCCTCTAACTGGGACAACGACAAGGGCGTTCAAGAGTTTGTTAAACTGTCCGAAAATCATGATTATCAAGTTGTCATGCTTGGCGTGAAGGACAATTTAAAACAAAAATTGCCCAAGAATATCATTGCGATTTCATGTACCGACAGTCAGGACGAACTCGCCGAATATTATTCGCTTGCCGATGTTTTTGTAAATCCTACATACAAGGACACCTTTCCGACGGTGAATCTTGAGGCGTTGGCATGCGGAACACCGGTGGTCACATATAAAACCGGAGGCAGTCCGGAGTCTGTCACGGCTGAAACAGGAATTGTGGTTGAAAAAGGCTGTTTCAATCAGCTTGTGGAGGCTGTAGAGACAATTCGTAAAAACGGAAAACATTATTACACAACGAGTTGTAGAGACAGAGCTGTGAAGTTTTACAATAAAGACAATCGTTTTAAAGATTATATGGATTTGTATGAAAATATCCTTGATAACAGTCACATACAATAGTGCCGAAACCTTGTGCGATACCTTGCAGAGCGTTCTGAATCAGACGTTTAAAGATATTGACTATATTATTGTTGATGGCGCTTCAAAAGACAGCACAATGGATATAGTGAAGGAGTTCGAGCCGAAGTTTGAAGGTCGTCTGCGTTGGTTGTCGGAGCCTGACAAAGGTATTTACGACGCCATGAACAAAGGCGTTATGATGGCGCAGGGCGAGATTGTGAGTATCTTGAACAGCGACGACTTCTTCGCATCAAATGATATCCTTGAAAAAGTGAATGCTGCTTTCAAGGAAAACCCTGATGTTGACGGTGTTTACGCTGATGTTCGCTACGTCGGCTGGAACGACACAGGCAAAACAGTGCGTATGTTCTCCGGCAAGGATTTCAAACGCGAAAAACTCTGCTGGGGCAAAATGCCTCCTCACCCTTCATTTTATGTAAAAAGAGAGTGTTATGACAAATTCGGTCTCTACAGCCTCGATTATCCGATTTGCGCCGACTACGACATGTTTGTGAAGATGATATGGATGGGAAACATCAACACATTGTATATCAATGATGTTTTTGTAAATATGAGAAACGGTGGCACGTCGTCGAACGGAATAAAAGTCCACAGAAAGATAATGAGAGAGAGGATGCGCTGCGTGCGCGAACATAATATGCCAAGCAATTTCTTCAAGCAGACATCGCGTTATTTTGGTAAAATATTCAGTCTTTTAAGAAAATAAGCCATGAAACACATGAAGTTATATAAAAACTGGTATCGCTTTTTTGCCAATTCAATATTGGTTTTGATGGCGTTGTTGTGTTACATTTATGTCTGGTTCAACTACGTGAATGTGATGCTGGATAAAACATATATCATGAAGGGGAACTTCTTGGTGTTGGGCGTTTATGCCGTCATTATCACATATTTCATAAGTTTTTTCGGCGGATTTAATATAGGGGTGAACAAGAAATCCAATGTGATTATCTCGCAAATCATCGGGCTTTTAATATCAAACGGCATTTATTTTGTCGTGACGGTGATGATGGCGGGTTATATGCATCGCATTCCGAGGTTGTTGTTATACTACGGATGCACTTTCATTGTGCAAGCCGTCCTGGTGTCTTTCGTCTCGTATATGTTCATGACGCTGTTTTATAAGATATTTCCGCCTTATAAAGTGTTGAATATCAGAGGTAATCATGATAATAATCTGGCAGATAAGTTCGATTCGAGAAACGATAAATATAATGTGGCTGGCGAAATAAGTTTTGACGCGGATATGGAAGAAATTGACAATATTGTTGATGATTATGACGCCGTTTTGATAAACGATGTGCCGAGTGAGAAGCGGAACCGTATCTTGAAGATATGTTTTGCGAAAAACAAGAGAGTGTACATCACGCCCAAGATTTCGGATATTATCATCAAAAGCGCCGACACCCTGGCTGTTTTCGACACTCCTTTGCTTTTGGCCAACAACAGCACTCTTTCGATAACTGAAAGGGCGGTGAAACGGGCCTTCGACATCTTTTTGTCGGCCTTTGGGTTGATATTGCTCTCACCGCTGATGATATTGGTTTCGATGGCTATTTTTTTATACGACAGAGGACCTGTTTTTTATCGTCAAGCGAGATACACCAAGGGCGGAAGGATTTTTAAGATATTGAAGTTCAGAAGCATGGTGCCCGACGCCGAGAAAGATGGAGTTGCCAGGCTGGCAGCTGACAAGGACGATAGGATTACACCTATAGGAAGATTTATCAGAGCCACGAGATTAGACGAGCTTCCCCAGTTTTTCAACATCTTGAGTGGCGACATGAGTTTCGTCGGCCCGCGGCCGGAACGCCCGGAAATCGCCGACGAATACATAAAAGAGCTGCCGGAGTTCGCTTTTCGTCTAAAGGTCAAGGCTGGACTGACAGGCTATGCGCAGATTTATGGCAAATACAACACCACATCTTACGACAAGCTTAAACTCGACATGATTTACGTCGAAAACCGCTCGATACTCATGGATTTGAAACTTTTACTATTAACATTGAAGGTTGTCTTTATGAAAGAAAGCACCGAAGGACTTGAAGACGGACAGATAACAGCAATGAAATAAGAGATGGAGCCATTAGTTTCCGTAATAATGCCCTGTTACAATGCCGAGCGCTACATAGCGCAAAGCATAGAGTCGGTATTGGCACAGACCTACCAGAACTGGGAGTTGCTGATAACGGATGACGGCTCAACCGACAGAGTCGTTGAGATTGTCCGTGAATACTGTAAGAAAGACGGACGAATTGATTTGCTTGTCAACGAGCATAAAGGCATTGCGGAGACAAGAAATGCCTCGATTGCAAGAGCAAAAGGACGGTTTCTGGCGTTTTTGGACAATGATGATTTGTGGATGCCTGAAAAACTTGAAAAGCAGATAAGTTTTATGCTTAAACATAAAGTCGGCTTTTCCTATACAAACTATGAACTTATTGATAAAAATGGTGTTAGAAAGAACAAAATAATAAAGACACAAGGCATAATCGATTACAAGAAATATTTGAGAAACACTATAATCGGTTGTGGCACTGTGGTTGTTGACCGTGATATCGTTGGATGTATAAGAATGCCGATAAACGACACAAGCGATGATATGATGTTGTGGCTTTCCATAATGCATAGAGGCTTCAAAGCATATCCACTTGATGAAATCCTGATGAAGTATCGTGTTAGAAAAAAATCTGCTTCAAGCAACAAATTCAAGGCTTCGCGAGATGTTTGGCGAGTTTATCGCGACAATGAGGGTTTTGCTGTTGTGAAATCATCATATTATTTTGTTTGTTACGCTTTTAATGCAATAAAAAAACGAATGTTTTGAACTACGACTTTTTCATATATCGTCATGCCTGGAGATATAATTTGGCTCCCGATTGCGAACCGGAACTCTCTGATGCGCAATTTAAAGAATTGTTGTGTCAAGGTGGTTGGTTTGTCAGAAACACATTCGATTTTGATTGCAAGGAAAAAACCGATTTCTGGTACGTGATAAAGGATTCGTTCGGTGGGATGGAGGAACACACTTCTAACGAAAGAAGAAAAATCCGACGTGCTCTGAATGCTTTTGATTACAGGCTTATTGATATTGCAGTTTTAAGAAATCAAGGTTATCCGATAATTAAAGAAACATTTGAGGATTACAAAGTTAAAGATCGTCCGATGACGAAAGCTGTTTTTACAGATTATCTTGATTATTGCTCTGAAAACAGATTTAACTATTGGGGCGTTTTTAATAAAGACAATCAAGAATTAATAGGCTTCTGCACAGTGCATGTTTGGGATAATTCCTGTGAATACGGTATCTCAGGCATAGTGACGGAGTATAAGCGCAATTCAACTTATCCATACTATGGACTGTATTTCAAAATGAATGAGTATTACTTGGATGAGAAAAAGTTTGATTACGTTACCGATTCGGCCCGAAGCATCACCGAGCACTCGAATATCCAGCCGTTTCTTGAGCAGAATTTCAAGTTCAGAAAGGCGTATTGCAAGCTGAAGATTAAATATAAATGGTGGTTCGGGGCAATAGTGAGGCTGCTGCTGCCATTTAGGAAACTGATAAGAAACAGGAATGTGAGGGCTGTTTTGAACATGCATTTGATGCAGTCGTCAGTTCGACCGAAGCGGAATAAAATGGAGCGAAATGGATGAATCTCCTGCAATTGAGTGTTACGGTGCAATGGTTTGTCGGAGATTTATTCACCAAAGGTGAATGCTTTCGCTTCGCTCAGGTCTCGACTTCGCTCGAAATGACGTGTTTGGATGCTTGAAATGACGTGTTTGGATGCTCGAAATGACGTATTTGGACGCTTGACATATCAAAGAAATTGAATATGATAATAAAATATATTTTCGATAGATTTTTTTCCTTAATCGGGCTGATATTATTATCTCCCTTTTTGTTGGTGGTTTTTATACTGCATAAGATAAAAATGCCTAAAGGGTCGTTTATCTATAGGCAGAACAGGGTCGGAAAAGACGGCAAGTTGTTCAAAATCTTCAAGATACGGACTTTGAGAGATAATTCCGAGGAGGCTGGTTCGGTGACTATAGCTGACGACGAACGCATATTGCCTTTCGGAAAATGGCTGCGCGAGAGCAAAATCGACACGTTTTTGGAACTCATTAATATATTAATAGGAGACATGAGTTTCGTGGGTCCGCGTCCCGATGTGCCCGGCTATGCCGACAAACTCGAAGGCGACGACAGAGTCATTCTCAAAATGCGCCCCGGATTGACAGGCCCTGCTTCGATAAAATATCGTCACGAAGATGAGATTTTGGCAAGACAAGACAACCCTCAAGAGTATAACGACACAGTAATATGGCCCGACAAAGTCAAAATCAACAGGGAATATTATGAAAAATGGTCGGTATGGCGCGATGTCTCAATACTTTTTGAAACAATTTTCGGATAGTAATAAATTGAAAATCAACAACATATAAAATTTTTTAAAAATATCTTAAAAAAATTGTCGCGCGTATTGAAAAACGCCGTACTTTTGCACTCGCAAACGGAGAAAACCGTTGTCAGCCTCCTTAGCTCAGTTGGTTAGAGCATCTGACTGTTAATCAGGGGGTCTCAGGTTCAAGTCCTGAAGGAGGCGCGAGAGAGATTACAAAGTGTAATTTTTTATGTTTCATGTTATTAATTGAGAGAATGGAATCCAAGCGGTTTTCATTCTTTTTTTTAATCCGTGATTTCGACTGTAGCGGAATAAAATGGAGCGAAATGGAAACTTGAGCGAAGCGAAAGCATTCGCTAAAAGCGGATAAATCTTCTGCATTTGGGTTTTACGGTTCATCTGCTCGAAGAAGATTTCTCGACAACACTTCGTTTCGCTCGAAAAGACGAGTTTGATGAAAAAGCACTGCGAATTATGAAAACTGTTTTAGGTATTGGAAACGCTCTCGTTGATATTTTGACGAGAATTGACAACGACAACATTCTCAATGAGTTGGGATTGCCGAAGGGCTCCATGCAGCTTGTTGATGAGAAGACCTCGTCCGAGGTGTCGAAGGTTCTTGAAAAGTTTGAGAACTCCATGGCGACAGGTGGCTCGGCGGCGAACACCATTCACGGATTGGCGAAGTGCGGGGTGGACTCCGGGTTCATCGGCTTTACGGGCAACGACAAAGTCGGCCGGTTTTTTGACGATGCCATGAAATCGGTGGGCGTGCGTCCCATCATGTTTCATGGCGACATTCCCTCCGGCGTTGCCCAGGCCATCATCTCTCCTGATGGGGAGCGCACCTTTGCGACATATCTCGGAGCGGCGGTTTTGCTGAATGAGAGTCTTCTTTCATCAGACATTTTCCAAGGCTGGGACTACTGCTATGTGGAAGGCTATCTGATTGAAAACCGTCCGCTTTTCAAGAAGGCTATAGAGATGGCTAAAAAGGCGGGCAGCAAAGTGGTTTTAGACCTCGCGTCGTACAATGTGGTGGAAGACAACCGCGACTTCTTAATTGAGCTTCTGCCTCGAATCGACATTGTGTTCGCCAACGAGGAAGAAGCCAAGGCGTTGACACAAAGCACCCCTGAAGCAGCTCTCGATTTCCTCGCCAAAAACTGCGAAATAGCGGTGGTGAAAGTCGGAAGCAAAGGCTCTATGATTAAACATGGCAACGAGAAGGTTACAGTGGGCTGCAACAAAGTGAACGTTATCGACACCACCGGTGCCGGCGATATGTATGCTGCCGGATTCATGGCAGGACTAATCTTCGGATATGATCTGAAAATGTGCGGGGAACTCGGCAGCTGCCTCGCCGAAAGAGTGATACAGGTGATGGGGGCGAAACTCACAGAGGAGCAATGGTGCCAAGTGAAGTCGTCATTTCGACTGTAGCGGAATACAATGAAACGAAATGAATAAGTCCTCCGCATTTGAGCATTGTGGCGCAATTGTTTGTCGGAGACTTGTTCGCCCTAATGGTTGAATCTTCAACAAACAATTCTTCAAAAATCTTTGAATACTGGAGGTTTTCCTGCCATTTCCCACTCTTCGGGATAGGGTCGAAACGATATTCAAAAATATTGTGAAAAATTAATTATGACTTTCGACTTTTTTGTGTATCTTTGCGCCCAAATTGAAAAAAATAATTGTAAAAGTATAGAATTTAAACAAAATGAAGGTATTTCAGACAGACGACATTCGGAACATCGCTCTCATTGGAGCTGCTAAATCCGGAAAGACCACGCTTGCAGAAAACATGATTTTTGAAGGCAAGCTCATCAACAGAAAAGGGGACACTACAAGCAAGAACACAGTGTCAGACTACCGCCCAATTGAGACGGAACGCGGTATCTCTGTTAACGCCAGCTTGTGTTATACAATCTTTAACAATAAGAAAATAAATATCTTGGATACTCCTGGCTTTAGCGATTTTTCTGGCGATATCGTCGCTTGTCTGAACGCTGTCGACACAGCCGTATTCACAGTCAACGCACAGTCGGGTGTCGAGGCTACGACGGAAAACGCATGGAAACACGCTGCAAATACAAACAAACCGATAGTGTTCTTCATGAACCAGCTCGACCATAACAACGCCAACTTCGAGGACGCCATTCATCAGTTGAAGGAATACTTCGGCGACAAGGTGACTCCTATCCAGTTCCCGGTAAACGCCGGCGAAGGCTTCAACGCTGTCATCGACCTCATCATGAAGAAGATGCTTGTTTTCAAGAATGGCAACGGTGTTCCCGAGGTTCAAGACATTCCTGCCAATCTCGCGGACAAGGCGGAAGAGCTTCACAACGAGCTTATCGAGCACGCTGCGGAGGGTGACGACGCTCTCATGGAGAAATTCTTCGACGAAGGCACGCTTTCAGAGGAGGATATGGAAAAAGGCATTCGCATGGGCATCGCGAAACGCGAGATATTCCCTGTTGTATGCGGCGCGGCAAAGAGCGGTGTCGGCGTGACACGTCTTCTCGAATTCATTGTCAACGCCTGCCCATCACCGGCACACGTCGCTCCTGTCAAAGCCGAGAACGGCACGGAGTTCCACAACGATGTCAACGAGCCTACAGCCTTGTTCTTCTTCAAGATATCCAACGAGCAGAACGTCGGCGACGTCTCCATGGCGCGTGTCTATGGTGGCACGGTGTCGGAGGCTCAAGACCTCGTCAACCCACGCACGGGCAACAAAGAGCGCATCTCGCAGATACTCGTTTCCAACGGTAAGAACCGCGAGAGAGTGGAGAAAGCATGCGCTGGCGACATCATCTCGACAATCAAGTTGAAAGATGTCCGCGTGGGCGACAGCCTCGTTGACGCAAAGGTGGCAGAAGCCGCATTCCCTGCAATACAGTTCCCGACACCTGTCTTCTCAATAGCTATCAAAGCTGTCAACTCACAGGAAGATGAAAAACTTGGGAGCATCCTCAACGATATGCACAAGACCGACCCGACTATCATCACAGGTATGTCGCGCGAGTTGAAACAGAATATCCTTCAGTGCCAGGGTGAATATCACCTCAACACTATCAAATGGTATCTCGACAATGTACATAAAATCGCTGTTGAGTTTGCATCACCTAAGATTCCTTACAGAGAGACCATCACAAAGTCGGCTAACGGCGACTATCGTCATAAGAAACAGTCAGGTGGTTCAGGTCAGTTTGGCGAGGTTCACATGCGCCTGGCTCCTTACTATGAAGGATACACCGACCCGACAGATTTACAGGTTCGTGACACTCAAGAATACGACCTTCCATGGGGCGGCAAGCTCATCTTCAAGAACTGTATCGTCGGTGGCTCCATTGACGCGCGTTTCATGCCGGCTATCTTGAAAGGTATCAACGAGCGTCTCGAAGAAGGTCCTCTCACAGGTTCGTATGCGCGCGATATCGTCGTTTACGTGTATGACGGTAAGATGCACCCTGTTGATTCTAACGAAATGGCATTCAAGATCGCGGGTCGTATGGCATTCTCAATAGCATTCAAGGCAGCGGGTCCTAAAATTATGGAACCTATTTACGACCTCACAGTCCGTATGCCAGAAGATATGATGGGTGCTGTCAATACCGACCTCCAGAGCCGTCGCGCAATCATCATGGGTATGGATTCTGACAGAAACTACCAGATTATCCGTGCTAAAGTGCCGCTTGCGGAGATGGATCGTTATTCGACATCTCTCAGCTCTCTCACCTCCGGTCGTGGCTCGTTCACAATGACATACGCTGAATACGCTCAAGTCCCGGCCGATGTCCAGACCAAGCTGTTGAAAGCGTACGAGGAATCGAAGAAAGACGAAGATTAATTTTGCGATTTACTGTAGAGACGTTTCTTGAAACGTCTCTACTTATTCTATTACTCCGCTTCCCAGCACCACGGGTTCGGTCTCGTGATAGATTGTGCCGAACTGACCGCCGGCAACGCCTGAAATCATCGCGTCGGAGTTGATTTTCAAGCCTTTCTCTGTGATGCCGAGCGTGCCAGTGCGGAACTCGGGCTGGTGACGGATTTTATATCTCACTTTCTCGCCTTCTGTGAACTTGATGACAGGGTTCATCGCTTGCACATCGACAAGTTCTATGATATTGGTGTATTGCGCCTCGGGGTCGTAGCCCTGCGATACAAAAACGATGTTCTGTTCAGTGTCTTTCTTGACAACGAACCACGGACCGCCTCCTAATCCCAGTCCCTTGCGCTGACCGATGGTGTGGAACCAGAATCCTTTGTGTCTGCCGAGTTTTTTGCCGGTCTCAAGCTCGATGATATCACCTTCTTTCTCTCCGACGTATTCGCGAATATAATCGCTGTAGTTGATTTTCCCCAAGAAGCAGATGCCTTGGGAGTCATGACGTCGCGCACTCGGGAGACCGTATTTTTTGGCTAACTGCCGCACCTCGCTCTTCGGAATGCCTCCGACAGGAAACATCGCCTTCTTAAGCTGCGGATATGTTATCCTTGCCAGAAAATCGGTCTGGTCTTTGAATGTGTCGATGGCAGTGCCCAACCAGGCGATGCCGTCATTGTCAATCCATTGCCGGGCATAGTGTCCGGTGGCGATGCGGTCGAACTGATAGCCCGCTTTCTCCTCGAAAGCGCCGAACTTGATGAAACGGTTGCACATCACGTCCGGGTTGGGAGTGAGACCATTGCGCACAGAGTCCATGGTGTAACGCGCCACACGGTCGTAATACTCTTTCTGCAAGTCGATGATGTCGAATTTGCAGCCGTATTTTTTCGCTATATAGGTGGTTATTTCAATGTCTTCCTCCGAAGGGCAGTCCATCAGGTCTTCCTTGCCCTCAAGTCCAATCTTGATGTAAAAGATATGAGGGTCAATGCCTTGCTCCTTAAGGAGTGGCACTATCACCGAACTATCGACACCGCCCGATACTAAAGCTGCAACATTCATGCCTTTTATTTATTTAATTCTACAACAACCGGACAATGGTCGGAGTGCTTTGCCTCGGGTAATATCGAGGCCCTGATGATATTGTCTTTCAAAGAGTTTGTAACTATATGATAATCAATGCGCCAGCCTTTGTTATTGGCTCTTGCGTTGGCTCGATAGCTCCACCATGAATAATGATGCGGCTCCTTGCAGAGATAACGAAAGCTGTCGATGTAGCCGTCGCCGAGGAAGTCGGTGAACCATTGCCGCTCTTCCGGCAAAAAGCCCGAGCTTGTGGCGTTTCTCACAGGGTCGTGAATGTCGATAGCCTCGTGGCAGATGTTATAATCGCCCGAAAGAACTAAATTGGGGCGTTCTTTTCGCAACTCATTGACATGATGACGGAAGAATTCGAGCCATTCCATCTTGAAATCCTGGCGTTCCTCTCCCGTGGTGCCGGAAGGGTGATACACGCTTACAATCGACAGATCGCCGAAGTCAGCTCTGAGAAAACGCCCTTCGTCGTCGTATTTCTTATTGTTCATGCCGAAAACCACCTTGTCAGGCTCCTTTTTCGTGAGAATTCCCACTCCGCTATAGCCTTTCTTCTGTGCCGAGAACCAGAAGCTGTGATAGCCCATTGCCTCAATCTCCATCACCGGAATCTGGTCCGGCATGGCTTTCAACTCCTGAAAGCACACTATATCCGGCGATACCGAGTCGAGCCACTCGAGCAGGCCTTTCGATATCGCTGCACGAATTCCATTTACATTATAACTGATTATCTTCATACCAATCGTCATTTCGACCGATCGCAGGGAGCGGAGAAATCTCCCTCAATCAGTGCAATTATTTATTTCATCTATATTTATTATGTCTGTATCATTAACCAATTTTATCTCACAATTATATTTATCCGTATGTGATATTTCGCCTATCGGCTTCAGTCGAAATGACTATTGAAGTGCAAAAATAGTTATTTTTTTCAAAAAATGTTCAATTCTTAAAATCATTTTTTTTATTTTTGCGATATGAGTTTTAGATTGAAGGCGCGAGTGAAAAAAGTCTTTAAATCATTGAGCGATTGGCGGTTAACGCATCTTTCCGACCGTCGTTTGATGATAATTTTGGCTATTCCGACTGGTTTTTTAGCTGGTTTGGCTGCTGTCATCATCAAATTTCTCGCCCATTCGATTCGGGATTTCTTCTTTTATCTAAGAACTTTCGACCGTAATGTCGATCCTATGTTTTTTGTCTTGCCTGCAATAGGTATCTTGTTGACAATCATTGTGATACGATATGTCATTAGACGTGATGTAGGTCATGGCATACCTGGTCTTTTGTATGCTTTGTCGCGAAACAAAGGCATAGTGAAGCCATATACCACGTTTTCGTCCATCATCACTAGTGCGCTGACAGTAGGCTTCGGCGGCTCCGTCGGATTGGAGGGCCCTTCGGTGTCAACAGGTGGCTCTATAGGCTCCAATATCGGACAGTTTCTGAAACTTAACCAGAAACAAATCAATGTACTGATAGGTATGGGCGGCGCCTCGGCTCTTGCATCCATCTTCCAGGCTCCTATCACAGGTGTCATCTTTGCCATGGAGGTTTTTATGATAGACATCTCCATGACGGCTCTCATACCTATTATAATATCCGCTTTTTGCGCTATCCTGACATCATATTATTTCCTTGGTCGAGCCTTTGAGTATGACATCACTATCATCGACTCGTTTGTCCCGTCTAACTCGTTGTATTACGTAGGTTTAGGTCTCGTGGTCGGACTTGTCTCGGCCTATTTCATGAGAATTTATTTTGATGTGGGGAAGAGATTTGGAAAGATTGAAAACCCTTGGAAACGCTTCGTCATCGCTGCCTTGGGTCTCGGTGCCTTGATTTACGTGTTCCCCTCGTTGTACGGTGAGGGCTACGAGACCATCAACACCGCATTGAACGGCAATGCGTCCGACATCTTGCAAGGCACTATGTTTCAGTCGTTTAGTGATAACATCTGGGTGGTGATTCTGGTTTTCGTGGCTATCATCTTGTGCAAGGCGTTTGCCACGTCTCTCACCTTCGCCGCTGGTGGTGTCGGCGGCACATTCGCTCCGGCATTGTTTTTAGGTGCTATGACAGGTATGTCGTATGCTCTGATTATCAATAATTTAGGGGGCAACCTCGATGTGTCTAAATTCGCGCTTGTGGGAATGAGCGGTCTCATCGCCGGTATGTTGCATGCCCCTCTGACAGGTATCTTCCTCATCGCGGAAATAACCAACGGATACTCGCTGATGGTGCCTCTGATGATAGTGTCGGCCCTCTCGCTCGCCGTGAATCGCATCTTCTTCCGTGAATCGATTTACACACACGGCATAGCCGAAAAAGGCGTGAAAGTGTCGTTCAATAAAGACGAGACTATACTTAACATGATGACATCCAGCAACTTGATAGAGACGAACTTCATCACCATTCGACCGGAGCAGACCCTCGGCGATTTAGTGAAAATCATAGCATCATCATCAAGAAATATATTCCCTGTTGTGGCAGAAAACGGTGATTTCAAAGGGCATATCCTCTTCGACGACGTGCGCTCGTTCATGTTCGACACAAGCCTTTATGGCATCTCCGTCGAAAAAATCATGGTCTATCCCGACTATGTCATAAATTATGACGAGGATATGGAAAGCATAGTCCAGAAATTCGAGGAATCACATAAATACAACATAGTGATTGTCGAGAATGGCAAATATCTTGGCTATATCTCCCGCGCCAACGTCTTCTCTACCTATCAAGCCACATTGAAAGAAATCTCGGCGGAATAAACGGAAATTGAAAGTGTAAAACTAAAGGAATGCGAAGCAACATGTATGCAACACCACGCTTTCAACTTTTCTCTCTCAACACTTTATGATGAAATCGGTCGTTCCACAAAGCCCACATCAAAAAAATCACCACATAAAACATTATCTTAAATATAACATCATGAGCTAATGCGAATGAATCAGGGAATGGTCTTAAAAACAGGGCTATTCCGACGATTCTCACCACATTGGTGAACTCTATGATGACTAATCCGAGAGGTATATACCATGCTTTGTGCTTCCATGGCCCCGGGAAGAGAAGCATCAGGAAAAGCCAATGCAGCCACTGTTTGAGGCTGGTGCATTCAGGCGCTACCGTCACAGCGGAATATGAATCGTGATAGTTCTCAAAGATTATAGACTGTCCTTTGGTGAAGAAATCCATGCGGAACACATGGTCGAGTGTATAGGTGCTTTGGTTGAAAAGCAACCTTGAAGCCCAGCCGAAGAGCTTATCGACAGTGCCTTTTATCGGCCAGAAATCCAACGGTCCCTCCCAAATCACATACAAGATATGGAAACTGAAAATCAAAGTAAGGAACAGCCCGACATCAAAATACGTCTGATACCGACAGTCATTATAAAGAGCCCTGATTCGCTCTCTATTTATATCTTTAAGCCTGATCATCTAAATAAGAATATTTCATACTATCTAATTCGATATCCTACGATAAACTGCAATGAGTTTGTGGTTGACTTGACATCGTCATAATAGTATTTTACAACCCCTTCGCTGTTATGCGAGGTGTCGTTATAAGGTGTTTTCTGTTTTAAGACATTCACCAGTCCGAGAGTGTAGCGGGCGGAAAAGAAGATGTCGCCCCAACGAGCCGTCAGGCCGCCTGTCGCTCCTATGTTCAACGGATTGTATTCGTCTTTGCCGTCATAAACGTGGTTCTTATGGAAAGGCCCTTTCTTCGTTTCCTTGGTCATTCTGAAGCAATAACTTGGCTGAACGCCGAGATCGACAGATATGTCTTGCAAGACATAGATGTTAATCATAATGGCGGCGCTCAAATTGCTCATCTTCAGGCTTGATTCGTAGTTATACGTCATGTAATCGTTGTCGGCAATGTTTTTTTGATTGACGGTGCCTTTCAGCTTATAGCCATATTGTTGGTAAAGCAACTCGAACTGAAGACCGACGTTATCGCTGGCCTTATAATCGAAAAATCCTCCGAAAAAGAGATTTCCGTTGGGCTTTGCCGAGGCGTTATCGACAGGAAGATATGAAATCTTGTAAGATGTGTCTTGTGTCGATGGATTTATCACGGTCACGGTATTCGGCTCGCTGTCATCGTAATATAACGAACGGCTGATGTTCATCGTATTCACGCTTCCGCCGAAGAAAATGCCGTAATGCATCTCGCTCTGGGCCAAAATATTCAGGCTGAACATCATCAACAAGAGGACTGTAAAGGTTAGTTTCTTATACATTGTTCAAAAAATTTTTTACAAAAGTAATAAAAAAATAATAAAAGTAGTATCTTTGTGAGATTTTTTTATTGAAAAGATATGAATTTGAGAGTCACATGCGTGCAGAGCGATGTCATCGCGAGAGACCCGGAGGGCAATCGCCGCCATCTTGAAGAGATTCTGAAAGACGTTGAAAGCACTGATGTTATCGTGTTTCCGGAGACATTCACCACGGGCTTTCCCGCCGACCCTGATAAATTTTCCGAAGAACTCGGCGGTCCGACGATGGAATGGATGGAGAGAATCGCGAGAGAGAAGAATTGCGCAGTGTGCGGCACCATCTTGACAAAAGCCGGCAGTCGCAAATGTTGTCGAAACACTCCTGAAGAGGGCTTTTACAACACTTTTATATGGATGGAGCCGGGCTGGAAGTTTTATGTATATAACAAGAGACATCTGTTTACCATGGGAGGTGAGATAGGACTCAACCGTGGCGAGGAAAACATCACTATAGAATACAAAGGCTGGAGGATTCGTCCTTTTGTGTGCTATGATTTGCGCTTTCCGGTGTGGAACCGCAACAGTTTTCATGACGAAAAGTTTGAATATGACATGGCAATCTTCGTCGCCGAATGGCCGAAAAAGAAATCAGAGGTGTGGAATACTCTTTTGAGAGCGAGAGCCATTGAGAATCAGGCGTTTGTGGTGGGGGTGAACAGAGTCGGCATCGACGACAGCGAGATAGAGTACGAGGGCGAGAGCATGATTTTGAACATGAAAGGACGTGTGGTGGCGCAGGCTGCGAATGGCGAGAGCGTGGTGACGGCGGAACTGAACATGGAAGACCTGCTGTCGTTCCGAGATTATTTTATTGTTGCAAAAGATTGGGATTAATATTTAAAATATGGACATAATCATTGCTGGAGACGGTGAAGTCGGTATGCACCTGGCGGAAGCCTTGGAAAGCAGCGACCATAACATCACCATCGTTGACCCTCACGAGGAGCTGCTCAAAATGATGGAGTCGCACTCCGACTTGATGACGATAGCCGGCGACTCTACTTCCATCAGCACATTGCAGAAAGCCAACGTGAAGAGAGCCGACATGGTCATCGCGGTGCTTCACGACGAACATATCAACCTGCTGACAGGTATCTTGGCGAAGAAACTCGGCGCAAAACGTGTCATAGTGCGCGTCAACACCATGGAGAACCTCAGCCCGGAGTCGTGGCGTATATACCAAGACCTCGGCATCGACGGTATTATCTCGCCGGAAGACATCGCGGCGCAAGAGATTATCACCTTGCTGAAACAGACAGCGGCGACAGAGGCTTACGACTTCGCGGGTGGTAAACTCGAAATGTATATGATGAAACTCGACGACAACGCCACCGTGCTCGACAAACCTCTCGAAGAGATAGCCGAGCGTTTCAAACACCTCGACTTTAAATTAGTCGCAATACATCGTCGCCAAAGCACTTTCATCCCGCGCGACGGCGACACTCTCAAGGTCGGCGACATGGTGTACGTCATCACGAAACCAAGTGCCATCAGAGAACTGATGCAAATGGGCGGCAAACAGAGCTTCAGTATTCATAACGTCATGATTATCGGCGGCGGACGTGTTGGGCGTATCACCGCCAAACGTCTCGAAAAAGATATGGACATCAAGATTATAGAAATGGATAAAAACCGTTGCTATGACCTTACCAATTTGCTGTCGAACACCTTGGTTGTCAACGCCGACGCACGTGATGTCGATATGCTTGAAGAAGAAGGCATCAAGAGCGTCGATGCTTTCATCGCGGTGACGGAAAACACCGAGACCAATATTCTTACATGCCTGCAAGCCAAGGCTTACGGCGTGAAAAAAACAATCGCTTTGGTGGAAAACATTGATTATATAGACATCTCGCAAAACATCGGTATCGATACCATTATCAATAAGAAACTTATCGCTGCGAGCCACATAGTGCGCTATACTCTCGGCGACAACGTCTCGACGCTGAAGTGCCTCAGCGGCATCGATGCCGACATCATGGAGTTCGTGGTGCCCGACGGCTGCCTCGCCACCATGCGGCCTATCAACAGACTGCATGTCCCCGAAGGCGCCATCATAGGCGGCATAATACGTGATGAGATGAGCTATATCGCAACCGGTGACTTCCAAATCGAAGCCGAAGACCGCGTGGTGGTGCTGACGTTGCCAAATGCAATAAAAGAAGTGGAAAGGTTGTTCAGATGACCTCGTCGTTTCGAGCCTGTCGATTTCGTCATTTCGAGCTTGTCGAGAAATCTACAGCAAGGTGATGGGATAATTTGCAAGAGGTAGATTTCTCCACCTGCTGCAGTCGATAAAAATAACAAAAAATGAAGAGAATACCAGTTTTTTTTAAAATCACATTCAATCTATACCTTGTTCTGATTGCGATTTACACCGCTTTCAGAGTGTCGCTTCTGCTTTTAAATCTCGATAGAGTTGGCGAAACCTCCTTTGCAGAAGTCCTGCAATCTTTCATCATGGGCGTGAGATTCGACGTCGTAACCATTGGATTTGTTATTGCAATACCAACGATAATTCTCACTGTCTTCTCTTTCTTTGGCAAGAAAAGCAGACCCTTTGAGCATGTTTACACCTGGGTTCTTACCGTATGTTTCACGATAACTTTCGGCATTTGTGCCGCCGACATCCCTTATTTCGACCAGTTTTTCGACAGATTTAATGTCACCGCTTTCGAGTGGATGGCGACAGGCGACAGCGCCTTCGTCTTCAAGATGGTGCTCGAGGAGCCGACCTATATACTGATGCTGCTGCCTGTGATTGCCTGCGGCTTCGTTTTCTGGTTCTTTGCCAATAGAATTATGAAAAACTCAACAGGCTGGGAATCTGTAAGTTATGTGCGATATGGCGTTTATACGGTGCTGTTGTGGGGGCTTGTTTTCATAGGAATGAGAGGGCGCTTGAACGAAAAATCGCCTATCATGGTCGGTACTGCCTATTTTTGTAACAACGCCATGCTTAATCAGCTCGGATTGAATCCTAATTTTACTTTGGCGAGAAGCTGGCTCGACAGCAAAGACCCTGACAATCAGAAGGTTGGATTTATGTCAGATGATGAGGCAATAGCGATGGTGCGGAAAAACTTAAACATCGACAGGCATTATGAAAATTATCCTGTCGCCCGTGAAATTAAAGGTGAGGAGAAATCCAACGACTTCAACGTGATTGTGGTGATAATGGAAGGCATGAGCTACAACAAGACGGCTCATGGCGGCAACACCGACAATCTTACACCCTTCCTTGATTCCCTGATGGATAAATCATTGAGTTTCAATAACTGTTATACGACAGGCACGCATACATACTGTGGCATTTACAGCACCATGGTATCGTATCCGGTTGTGTTCAGAAACCATGCGCTGAAGCGCATTCCTGTTCTGCAATATGACGGTATTGCATCGACTTTGCAGAAAAACGGCTATCAGACGGCTTATTTCACCACTCACGACAAGGAGTTCGACAATGTGGCGGGTTTCTTGAGCCAAAACGGGGTGGAGCGTATCATCTCGCAAGCCGACTATCCGTCCGGCGAGGTGAAGACGACGCTCGGTGTCCCCGATGACTATATGTTCATATTTTCCATGCCGGTTTTTGACGAGATGGCAAGCAAGGGGAAGCCGTTTTTCGCTGCCATGATGACCGCTTCCGACCACGGCCCGTTCTATATCCCCGACTATTTCGAGCCGCGAAACACCGAAATAAAATATCAGATTACCGAATATGCCGATTGGTCGCTGCGGCGTTTCGTCGAGATGGCGCAGGAAAGACCATGGTTCGACAACACTTTGTTCGTCTTCATTGCCGACCACGGAGCAGTTCTCGACACCGACTATTCCATACCGTTGAGCTATTTCCACAGCCCCCTGGTGTTTTACAAAAAAGACATACAAGCTGTCGCCGACGAGTCTGTGGCAAGCCAGATGGATATATTCCCCACTGTTATGGGGATTTTGGGCAAATCATATATTAACAACAGTTTCGGAATCGACTTGCTGAAGGAAAAGAGACCTTATGTGTATTTCATGGGTGACGACAAATACGGTGTGTTGAACCACGAGTGGTTGTTGATAAACAAGCCGGCGGAAGAGCAAACGGGCTTGTATAAATATTTGGAAAAAGACAAGAAAAACTATATCGCCGACTTTCCCGAAGTTGCGGAAGCAATGCGGAAATATGGAGAATCGGCATGGCAAGTCAGTGAATATCAACTGGATAAGAAAAAAACCAAATTTTTTCTTGACAAATAAAAAAAAGTTGTAATTTTGCAGTCGGAAATGCCCAATGGTGTAATTGGCAACACGACTGACTCTGGATCAGTAAAGTCTAGGTTCGAACCCTGGTTGGGCAACAGAATAATCGCCATAACTTGTTAACATTGTTGAGGTTGTGGCGATTTTTTTGCTTCTTCAGAAAAAGAATGAGACAATCCGTTTTCCATTTTTTTGTTTCGATTTTTGTAAAATAATACAATTAGCCGGCAAAATGTTGTTTGTCTTGCCAAAAACACCCGTAAAATCTTGCCCGATGTTTTTTTATGACATACTTTTGCAAAAAAAATTGACAATGAAGAAAAAAATTTCCATAGTATGAGCATTAGTCAAAAAAATGACTATATTTGCAGCGAGTTGGGGGAGAAATCCTGACTCGGCAAGAAAGGCATTCAGCAGTCCCAAGCTTTAAAATCGCCAATTAAAAAGTTACGAAGGACGAAGGCTAATGCTCACTTTTGTTTTGATTTCAACAGACTTTTGTCAAGTTGATAGAAACATGCGTGGGAATTTGTTTCTTCAGTTCATTTCGTAACAGGTGTTTGGCGATACCTAAAGTTTGATGGGCTGTAAAGAATCGAGTCTCACGCTTTTCTTGTATTAATTAAGGTAAAAAAACCGATTCGGTGGGACTTGCGGAGCGTAAAACTATTAACTATGCTTTACAGAATCGCAGTAAAATCGCCAAAGAACACAAACGGCGTCCGCATCGAGCGAGACATGTCGGTCGATGTGGTAACAAACAGTTTCGGCGACCCTGTTTCGACCAACGGCGGGCAGGTCGTGGCCGACGCTTTCATGAGAATTTACGGTATTGACATCAAAAAAGCTGGAGCTTTGAGCAGAGCTTGGCTGGATGTGGAAAGGATTGGATAAATTTTTAATTATTAAAAATATGAATAATATGAATAATATGAATAATACGGACACTTATGTTCATTTTGCCAGAAACATAGAAAGATTTGTCGATGGAGCTCTGGATGATGAAATTAAAAAGGCTATTAAACTCAAGGCTTTAATAGCAGGAATTGTTATGGCTGTTCCTTTATGGGGTTTAGAAGTAATTATTTATGCAATTTGTTTATGGGGTACATATAAAACAATATGTGATATAGGTCATGTCCCTTTTAGAGAAAATTTCTTCAAAAATGTATTATCGGGATTTATTATCAATTTGATAGTAACATTTATACTAGGACTGATAATGGATTTGATTCCTGTAATAGGATGGATTGCATCATTTGCGATAGGGTCTATATCATTATATTTAAGTGCTATGGGTTATGTAAAAGTATTAAAGCAATTCCATGGTAATAAACTTAGAACTAACGTGAACTTCAAAAAAGGATATGATAACATGAAAAAAAATGCATATTCCAGAGATACAACTATTGATAAAGTCATTGATGGCACATCAAAATATATTGATAATGGAAATTATTGATAAGAATACAACTATTTAACAATATAGGAGAATTGCCGAAAATCCTTTAAAGAGTAGGCGTTTAACAGTTGTGCCCGACACAAATTAGGGTTAAAATAATGGTACTTTCATATCAAAAACAGGATTATCAAGCACCAAAAATTTTTGGTGTTAAAGAAAACGAGATGACGCCAATGGCAGCAAATCGTTTCATGCCAGGGAATATGTGCTGCGTTTGCACGGGAATTGGCATGTCAAGGACTTAAAACGTTATTAAATAACACAGAGACTGCGTAAAAAGTTTAGCAGTCTCTGTAAACTTTTTTATTAAAGTAATGTATTATAAATTAAACAGTTTTGTGTTTGTCAGAAATGTCAATAATTATATGCAAATCATTGACAAACGAATTGATGATGAATTAATTGGTGACTTCAATTCTTATTTATTTGCCAAACATTTGGATTATGCTTTTAGGCATATTGATGTGATTACCGAGAAAATATGCATGGAATTTTTGGGGAATGTAGACTTTGGTGTTGTAAGAAGTGATACTATTCATTTTTTGGACAGGTTAGTTGATTTTGGTTTGGTGACAAAAAGTCTCAAAACGGAATATGTTGATAATCATATAGATAACAAACCAATACGACACAATATTTTATTGCCCAAAGATGAATTAGAGAAGTTTCAATCGTTAAAAAGGCAAAATCCTTGCTTACAAAACATTGTGGTTGAAATAACACAAATATGCAATGAAAGATGTCTCCATTGTTATATACCACATGAGAACAAGAATTCTGTAATGTCCGACAAAGATTTTTATAAAATTGTTGATATGTGCAGTGAAATAAAAACCATTGTCAATTTTAGGCTTACTGGTGGTGAATGTATGAGTCATCCTTCTTTTAAACATTATATAAAATATGTTAAAGAGAGAGGTTTTGCTTTGATTTTGCTGACAAACTTAACATTATTAGATGATGATATAATTAAAATTTTGAAAACAGGAACATTGTCTCAGGTTCAAGTGTCTTTGTTCGCGCTTGATCCAAATGTTCACGATAAAATCACAACAATACCCGGTTCTCTAAATAGGACTTTAAAAAATATAGAGAGATTAAAATCAGCAGGTATTCCTGTGACGATTGCCACACAAGCAATGGAAATCAACAAAAACAGTATTGATGGATTATATAAATACGCAAAACATAATGGTTTTGACTTGCGGTGCGACTGGACAATAATTGCAAAAGAAGATAGAAATAATAATAATTTATCACATAGAATTTGCGATCTTACAACTTATAAAAATCTCTGTAAATTGAGATTAAAGTATATGGAGGGTTATAAAGACGATGTAAGCAAAGAGTTGTCAAGAACACCAAAATCGGAAATCACCCATCTATGTAATGCAGGAACAAATGGATTATACGTTGATACAAATTTGTTTGTTCATCCATGTCCAGGTTGGGATTTGACGGTTGGAAATCTCAAACAAGAATCATTGTCTCATATTTGGAACTATTCCGAAAATTTGCAAAAGGTACGAGATGTTGTGTTGAAAGATTTCCCCAAATGTGTAAAATGCGACATCAGAAATCTTTGCTCAATTTGTATGGCACAAGCCGATTTGGAAAACACAGCACACGACTTTAAGTTTGAGATGCCAGAATATGTGTGTTCTATGTATAAAGTAATTTATGATACGATTCAAGACGAGGTATTTAAAGTCTGATGAGTCAGTTTGCGGTGTTTATAATTATTATAGTAACTTTAAATAATATATTATGTCAAAAAATGTCAAAGAAAGCAAAGTTATTAAGGAACTTGATGGTAAATCCAGGCAAGAACAAATTGAAATCATCAAGAAACACGTGCAAAACAAGGACTACAAAAATCGACAATTTGAAACAATTACAAATGCTTTTGCAAACGATTCTGGTGTTTTAAAAATTATCATTGATAGTTTAAGAATCTTAAAAACAACATCAGAGTTTATTGTTGATAAACATGAAAAAGCGTTTCAAAAGGCTTGTTCTGTAGCGGAAAAAGTTATTGATAATCCCAATTCTACTGAAAAAGAGAGAGCAGATGCTATAAAACTTATCAATAAATGCTACGTAATGTTAACTGCTGTAAATGCAATAATCATAATAGCTATTTTGATTCCAATACTATTGTTAATAAGCATTTTGACAAGAGGTAATAACAATAATAATGTTGCTAACACTAACCCTACACCTAAAACATGACCGCTCTTGTAGGAATCCTCAACAAGCGTGCTGCTGTTATTGCAGCCGATAGTGCCGTTACAATTACTCGTGGCGACAAGAATCCGCAGATGATGGAAAAGAGATAAAAGCGGCATCATGAGAAAATCAACACTCCAGTTCGACCAACCCGCCCGTCGCGTCTATACCGCCACGAAAAATGCCGTTCAATCATGCGGCCAATTCAAGAAGATAGTATGCAACGATGACAATTTCACCGTCACGGCGAGGCATGGGATGAGCCTGTTTCCATTCGGTGAAAACATAACCATTCATGTTGTCGCCACAGGCACTCAGGAAACGGAGGTTCGCATTGAATCGAAATCTCGCATATTTCTTAACTTCATTAACGGCGGCGTAAACAAAAAGAACGTCCAGAGCCTCGAAGACTTCATCCGCAACAGGGTATATAAACTTTGCAGCGACGAGGAAATAAAACTTAAAACGTTTAATAATTAGTAATAAACATTATGATCAGAGGCAAAACCATTTTCCGCTGCACCAACTGCCATAAAGTGTTTGTTGGTGTTGACGTTGAATATATGGCAACAGCGTTGTCAGTGCCCGTCAAATGCCCAAAATGCAGCAGTAATCATACTTTGCCATTGCTCGCATTTAAACATTTGTATAAAGGAATTTGGAAAAATATGAACAACAAATAAGTCAATTCAATTATGAATCTATCAGTATCATTTCAAGAATTATCCGGACTCCTGTCGAAGACATGAGGCAAAAGCATCGGATTCGAGTTTGTGTCCCACGACACCGTCAAAGTTATAATACACGACATCAATGAGTTTGTGGAGAAAAAAGGAGGCGTCGCCAAATTTGCCACTATTGTTGTGAAAAAGCTTGGGGCTCAAACACAAAGTGTAAAAGCGAGAATTGTGGAAATCGCAAATAACGACGTTGTGCTGGATTTGACGGTTGACAACGGCGCAATCGACCGGTTGTATAAATACCTGGCATCGCGTCTCATCGACCAAAAAACAATAGTGTCGGATCCGGACAACCCGGGACGGCTCACAGTGCGTCTGGCGGAAATAGATTCGTTGAGAAAAACGCTTGACATTGTCGAATTGGACAAACTGGCTTTTGACGAGACATCGGCATTGATTACCTCAAAACAAAAAAACAGTGACACGAGGAGTGTGTCCTGAAGAACCCTGATGTTACGGGTGGAAAGAAGCCGGGGCGGGGAAATACATGTTCGACGAGAACAGCCCGCCGGGGGGGGTGATGACTTTGCGGTTCAAGCGGGTTTACTGGCATTTCCCGGGAGACGCCGAAGCCTTGTTGATGTGCGAGTACACCATTCTCTGGAAGTCAACTCCAAAGGCGTGGCAGCGGTCTGCAAGTGTGAAGCCGACCGAGGAGTACAGGCGGATAAGATGCGGCATTCCCGGATCGACAAGCAAGGTGATTTTGTCGTATCCCAGGCTGATGCCGCGTTCTATTGCATCATGTATCAGGGCTCGCCCGATGCCTTGTCCTCGTTGCGACGGCAGCACAGCCAGAGTGTCGAGGTAAAACTCCCCCGGACCGGTCTCTTGCTCGAAAATGCCATCAACATTCGCAAAATCAGGCCACGGCTCGGTGAAGGTGCGCTGTCGTAGCTCTTTATAAATCTCGCCTGGATAGCTTAAAAGCGCCCCCGCCAATTGACCGTCAACCTCCGCAACACGGCTGTTGCGGTATGTGTAAAGCAAGTTGTCGCTCTGCGCGCATTCGGTGAACCGCCGGAAAACGTCCTTGCTCTCGGGAATCTCTTTTTCGAAATCATAGATGTGCAGCCCGGCCATCAGACATTTGGCCAGAAAAGGAGCGTCGGAAGGAGTGGCATTACGAATTGTCATTGTCATGATTTTTCCCGCAAAGATACTGCTTTTTTGATAATGAACGGAAGTTTCAAGCGTTTTTTGTCACGGGTGATTTTTTTGTGTCTGTCCTGGAAAAACACTGTTGTCTCAATTTTTGCGATTTTTTTGTCGGAGATATTTGTTTTATACTTATTTTTGCACTCGATAAATTTCCATTTAATTGTGAGTTTTTAAATCGAGGCTGAATGAAGTGGAAATCCCAGCGTTTTTTATAAATAATTGAAACACAATAACATAGGTGATTTCGATGTCCCCGAGGTATACCTTGTTAAATGGTTGCGCCCTAAAAGATGGATGGAAGAATTAAAAAAAAAGAATTAGAAAAAGAATTAGAAAAGAAATTAAAAAAAGACGAAGTCTCTTGGTATGTTTTGCGCGTTACTTATCAGCGTGAGATGGCGGCTGCGAAACAATTTGAAAAGCTTGGCGTAGAGCACTTCGTTCCCACAGTAAGAAAAAAAATCCACAATAATCAGGGTCTTGCGATAGGCTGGAGAACGGAACCGTTGATTCACAATTATATATTTGTCCACGACAGGTACAGCAACATTTACAAAATAAAGCACGGCAAGATGAATTATCTTCGTTTCGTGATGTCGAAGAGTCTCGAAAATGGTTTGAATGAGGCGCAATACGTACCCGACAAGCAGATGGCCGACTTCATGAAAGTTGTCCGCACCAGGGGTTCCAAGCCTGTGGATGCTGATATAGACTTGCGCAAAGGCGACAGGGTGCGCGTGCTGACGGGTATGTTCGAGGGTGTCGAGGGAGTCTATGTAGAAATGCCGAACCGTCACGAAAAACGCGTCGTCGTAAAAATCGAGGGCGTCGCCGCGTTTGCGACAGTGGCACTGAAAGTTTCGGATGTGGAGAAACTCGAAGGAAAAGAGACGGAGACCAAGAATCTATTCGATAGCGAAAATGCTTAACTGTCTCCGAAAATAAAAACTCAAAGCATCAATCCGACAATCTATTAATCTTAATAATCTAAAAATCATGAACATTTCCGTTGCAGGTACCGGTTATGTAGGTCTTTCAGTAGCGACTTTGTTGGCGCAGCACAATCATGTCACAGCCGTTGACGTGATTCCGGAAAAGGTTAGTCTCATCAACAACAAGAAGTCTCCTGTTCAAGACGAATATATCGAGAAATATCTATTGGAGAAAAATCTTGACCTTACCGCCACTTTAGATGGCGAAGCCGCATATAAAAACGCCGAGTTTGTCGTGATAGCGGCTCCCACCAACTATGATTCTCAAAAGAACTTCTTTGATACAAGTCGTGTCGAAGAGGTGATAGACCTTGTTCTGAAGGTGAATCCGGACGCTGTGATGGTTATCAAATCGACAATTCCGGTGGGTTACACCCGCGGATTGTATTTGAAATACGCCGCCAAAGGCGTGAAGAAGCTCAACTTGCTGTTTTCTCCGGAGTTCCTCAGGGAAAGCAAGGCGTTGTACGATAATCTGTATCCTTCAAGAATTATTGTCGGTTATCCTAAAGATATTGAAGGTTTTGACGAGGAAAACGAGATTGTAAGGAAGATGGCGAGCGTCAATCTTGAGGAAAAGGCGCATGTTTTCGCAAGGCTTCTTCAGGAAGGTGCCGTCAAGGAAGACGTTCCGGTGTTGTTCATGGGAATGAAGGAGGCCGAGGCGGTGAAACTCTTCGCCAACACTTACCTTGCCTTGCGTGTTTCTTACTTCAACGAGCTTGACACATACGCCGAGATAAAGGGCCTTGATACACAAGCGATTATTGAGGGTGTCGGTCTCGACCCCCGTATCGGGACGCATTACAACAACCCTTCTTTCGGCTACGGCGGTTATTGCTTGCCAAAAGATACCAAGCAGCTTCTTGCCAATTATGAGGACGTGCCTCAGAATATGATGAGCGCCATTGTGGAAAGCAACAGAACCCGTAAGGATTTTATCGCCGACCAGGTGCTTAAAATGGCTGGCTATTACGCCTACACGGAAAATAATGTTTATGGCTCCGAGCAACAGGTTCCTGTCATCGGGGTATATCGTCTCACCATGAAGAGCAATAGCGACAACTTCCGTCAGAGCGCCATACAAGGCGTGATGAAGCGCGTGAAAGCCAAAGGCGCGAAAGTGATTATCTATGAGCCGACATTGGAAGACGGCGGCACCTTCTTCGGCTCGTTGGTTGTCAACGACTTGAAGAAGTTCAAGGAGTTGTCGCAAGCCATCATCGCAAACAGATATGACAGCTGCCTTGATGACGTGAAGGACAAAGTTTATACGAGAGACATTTTTAAGAGAGATTAAATGAGCGACATCGAAATCTGTGTCATAGGCTTGGGTTATGTAGGATTGCCTTTGGCGAGGCTGTTCTCGACAAAATATAAAACGATTGGTTTCGACATGGACCAGTCGCGTGTCGATGCCTTGATGGAGGGGCATGACTCGACACTTGAGGTTGAGGACGTCCTGCTTCAGCAGGCGATAAAGAACCACGGCTTCCGCTGCACGACAAATCTCGACGATATCAAGCAGTGCAACCTCTATATAGTCGCTGTCCCCACGCCCGTCGATGACAACAACCGTCCCGACCTTAAGCCGTTGAGGAACGCTTCCGAGACAGTTGGCAAAGTCATCTCGAAGGGCGATGTGGTCGTTTACGAAAGCACGGTATATCCGGGAGTCACCGAAGAAGAGTGCATTCCCGTGGTGGAGCGTGTCTCGGGTCTGAAGTTCAACATGGATTTCTTCGCGGGATATAGTCCGGAGCGCATCAATCCAGGCGACAAGACGCATACGGTGGAGAAAATCAAGAAGGTCACGTCCGGCTCGACACCGGAGATTGCCGAATTGGTTGACAACATATACAGCAGCGTGATAGTCGGCGGCACGCACAAGGCCCCGAGCATCAAGGTGGCGGAGGCGAGCAAGATTATCGAGAACACGCAGCGCGATGTGAACATCGCCTTCATGAACGAGCTGGCGAAGATTTTCAACGCGATGGACATCGACACTCACGATGTCATAGAAGCCGCCTCGTCGAAGTGGAACTTCATCAAATTGAGCCCCGGTCTCGTCGGTGGCCATTGCATCTCTGTCGATCCGTATTATCTAATCCAGAAAGCGCAGGTTTACGGAGTGTTTCCACGTGTGATGAGCAACGCACGCCGCCTTAACGACGGCATGGGGGCTTACGTGGCAAATCAGACCGTCAAATGCATGAACAAGAAAGGCGTGATGGTGAAAGACGCCCAGGTGCTGATTTTAGGTGTCACCTTCAAGGAAAATTGCCCGGATATCCGCAATACGAAAGTCGTTGACATCTATCACACTTTAAGAGAATACACAAACAACATCACTGTTTTCGACCCATGGGCCGATGCCGAGAAGGTCGAGAAAGAGTATGGAATAAAGACAAACCCCCATCTCCCGGCTTCAAACACCCGACTCTACGATGCAGTCATATTAGCCGTGGCACACAGAGAGTTCGCGGAGCTCGACATTCGCTCGTTGGTGAAGCCCGGCGGTGTGATTTACGATGTAAAAGGCTTCTTGCCGAGAGAAATTGTTGACGGAAGACTGTAGTCTGACCCATCATGGAATTTGTTGACAAACCATTGTTTTTTTTTATTGAAGATAATTAAAGAAATTGATGAAGATTCAATATAACACAGAGAGCAAGGTAGAGGAGTATTTCAAAGGATTCGATTCGTTGTTCGCTGAAAACGAGCGTTGTTGCCGCACCACGACTTTGGTGACCGACAACTACATCGTTCTCGGGCAGCTCACGGCCTTGCGTTTCATCGAGTGGGTGTCGCTCAACCCCGGAGGGGTGGTGGCATTGCCTACCGGCAAGACCCCCGAGTTCTTCATCAAGTGGCTGGAGTATTATCGCGACAACTGGGAACGCGAGAGCCAGACCGGGCTGATAGGCAAGTTAGGCATTCAGAAACCCGACTTCAGCTCTCTGCATTTCTTTCAGTTAGACGAGTTTTTCCCCATCAATCCGGAACACGAGCGCTCGTTCCGCTACTTTGTGAAGAAATATTACATTGACGTCTTGGGTTTCGACCAGCAGAAGACACACCTTATAAACACCTGGTATCTCAACGAGTGGGAGCAGCAGTTGTTAGACGGCGCTAAAAACATGGGTGAGATATTCACTGACGGGAAGGTGGATTTGTCGTTGCGCACTCGCATGGCGCTGAACAAACAAGAGGAGTTGAAGCAATGTGCCATTCGTATGTTCGACGAGTGGTGCATGCGTTATGAAAGCAAGATACGCTCTTTGGGCGGCATAGGGTTTTTCCTGGGCGGCATTGGTCCTGACGGACACATAGCGTTCAATGTGCGTGGCAGCAGCCCGTTCTCGCATACGCGCCTGACCACCCTCAACTATGAGAGCCAGGCAGCCGCGGCGGGCGACTTGGGTGGTATCACCGCAGTGAGGAAAAAGGCTGTAGTGACTATGGGTTTGGAAACCATCACTTTCAATCCTGATTGCGTGGCGGTCATCATTGCCGCCGGTCAGTCGAAGGCCAAAGTGGTGGCAGGCTCGGTAAACAGTTTGCCCACACAACACTATCCGGCGACCTGTTTGCAAAGTTTGCCCAATGCGCGGTTCTTCATCACGCGTGCCTCGGCGGTGGAGCTGCCTTCGGTGAAGAACAGCCTGCACACCTTGTCTGTCGATGCGGTGAAAGGCAAAATAGACAAGGGCCTGCGGATGCCGCAAGATGCTGTTATCCTGCACACCTCGCCCCATCACGACGATGTCGAGTTGGCGTATTTCCCGTATCTGCACCATTTAGTTCGTTCAAAGAGCATTCAAAACCATTTCGCCTATTGTACCAATGGCTACACCTCGGTCACGAGTGAGTACCTGTTGAGTGTATATCGCAATTTGCTTCGCCGCATCGAGCCGAGCGAAGCCGCTCTCCGGCAGGAAAGCCTGGCATCTGTGTTTACGACAACATATCAAGAAGACCTGACGCATTATTTACGCGGCATCGCCAGCCTCAAAGAATCCATACAGCACTATGCTGTGGCCCGTCGTATGGCTCGCAAATGGATGTCAGAGAGAGACTTCGAGTCGTTGCAAGAGCTGAGGGCGTTTGTCGAGGGCGAGGTTCAATGTTTGGAGACCCTTGAACTGGGTCGTCGCGAGCCGGAGACATTCCATACAGCCAAAGGCTGGCTGCGCGAGATGGAAGCCGAGTTGGTGTGGGCGCATTTCGGCATCGGCAGCGACCGCGTGAGTCATCTGCGCCTGCCGTTTTATAGCGACGATATATTTCCCCACTATCCCGACATGGATAATGATGTGAAGCCCATCGTAAATCTTTTGGAGCGGGTGAAACCCACCATAGTTTCCCTGGCTCTCGACCCGGAGGGCAGCGGTCCCGACACGCATTTCAAGACCCTTATCGCCATCGGCGCCGCATTAGAGCAATATCACGCCGCACACCCTGATATTGACCTTCACGTGTGGGGCTATCGTAATGTCTGGTCGCGTTGGCTGATGAGCGAGGTAAACACCATGATACCGGTGTCGCTAAACAGTTTTGCCGTTATTCGCAATATGTTCGACACCTGCTACCTCAGTCAGCGCGGAGCCGAGTTCCCAAGTTATGAGCACGACGGCCCGTTTAGCGAGTTGGCACAAAAGGTTTGGGTGGAGCAGTTCGACGATGTGTGCAACCTGTTGGGCGAAGGCTATTTCTATCGAGGCAACGACCCGATGCTCAAACGAGCGTACGGAATGATATATCTTAAGGATATGAAGTATGATGAGTTTGTGAAATATATGAAACCGGTGCAAAAGCTGTTGGACACAAAGGCGGCAATGCGTTAATTATATCAAGGTATAACATTATAAAAACAAATAATTATGAAAGGTATCGTACTCGCCGGTGGTTCCGGCACAAGATTATATCCGATTACCAAGGGGGTGAGCAAGCAGTTGCTTCCGATTTACGACAAGCCGATGGTGTATTATCCTATCAGCGTCTTGATGTTGGCGGGCATCAGGGATATTTTGATTATCTCCACACCTCAGGATTTGCCGGGGTTCAGGCGTCTTCTCGGAGACGGCAGCGACTATGGAGTTCATTTCGAGTATGCCGAGCAGCCCTCGCCTGACGGATTGGCGCAGGCTTTTATAATAGGAGAGAATTTTATAGGCGACGACAGCGTATGCCTGGTGTTAGGCGACAATATCTTCCACGGAAGCGGCTTGACAAGAATGTTGAGAAACGCAGTCCGTGATGCCGAGGAGAATAAAAAAGCCACGGTTTTCGGCTATTGGGTGTCCGACCCTGAAAGATACGGTGTGGCTGAGTTCGACAAACAAGGCAACTGCTTGAGTATAGAAGAGAAGCCAAAGAATCCGAAGAGCAACTACGCCGTGGTGGGATTGTATTTTTATCCTAACAAAGTGGTTGAAGTCGCAAAGAATATAAAGCCGTCCGCAAGAGGCGAGCTTGAGATTACCACGGTAAACCAGGAGTTCTTGAAAGACGGAGAGCTGAAGGTGCAGGTCTTCGGCCGCGGTTTCGCCTGGCTTGACACCGGCACGCACGACAGTCTCTCGGAGGCATCGACATTTGTCGAGGTTATAGAGAAGCGCCAGGGCTTGAAGATAGCATGTCTGGAAGGCATCGCCTACCGCAACGGCTGGATTACAGAAGAAAAAATGCGCGAGTTGGCGCAGCCGATGCTGAAGAACCAGTACGGACAATACCTGTTGAAAGTAATCGACGAGATGAAGGAGGAAGTCAACTCGGAGACGTTTACGAAATAATCCATGTAGAGCAGGTTGAAAGCAATCATAGGAGTTTATGGGGAATCGGAAACTTTAAATAAAGACTTTGAAAAAAGCGGGGAAAGACAGTGCGATAGATAATATGGAGACAAGAAACCTCGGGGAAAAGACAGACTTGTGTAAACTTGAGCAGTTCATGTTCGGGAAATCACAAGAAAAGGATGGAGTTTTATAAGACATTGTATCAAAACTTAAATTAAGAGAATTTCTTAATAAAGATTTTGGACAAAAATTTAAACAAGGGGATTTCTTAATAAAGATTTTGGACAAAAACTTAAATAAGAAAAATTGAACAGTCAGACATCCCATGAAAAATTTTGTATCCGGAACATATAACAACCAAGGCTATTACAATAGTTTTAGTCCGAGTCTTATCAATCATCAATGGGAGATTGATGATATGGAAATCGTGACCCTTTTAAGTAGGGATTGTCGTTTAACTTTAAGAATTCAATATCTATAGACGAGGATATGCCTTCTGAGGCTGCCATCGTATGCTTTTTTTCGGAGTTTTATCGTAATTTGAGTAGTTTTTTGTCTTGTCAGGGCATAGTTGTCCCTTGTATGGAGGATAATGCTATACGTGGTTATGCAGCCTGATGGAATTCCGCCTTCGCAATTCTCCTTGCCAGTTGTACTGCATTAGCCGTGTGGATGCCGAAGAAGATGATCAAGATTTCCGTCTTCTTGATCCGGCCGTTTATCCGCTTGAGTCCGTAATGTTCCTTCTGCGTTCCAAAGGACCCTTCCATTGCCGTGGCTCGTACACGGGCAAGTTCTTTCTTGACCGAGCTGACAGAGGATGTGGTTTCTCGCTTCTCGCCTTTCTGCGAGAATGAAGTCGCTATGTTTTGTTCACTGCAGAAAGAACGGTTGGCATTGCCAGAATAACTGCAGTCGCCAGCCAGTTTGGGGAATTTTTTGTTGTCCTATGCAAAGATACAAAAAAATATAACATTGGCAATCAAATCGTTAGGTTTGTTTTGATTAATTTACGACCTTCCCTAAATAGAGCACTAACAAGAACATAAAAAACTAACTAAAAGAACCATGAAGAATGTAATTGCTGTTATTTGGGATTTTGACAAAACCCTTGTTGATGGATATATGCAAAATCCTATATTTGAGGAATACCATGTTGATGCCACTGAATTCTGGAAAGAAGTCAATGCCCTTCCCGAGAAATATATGGAAGAGCAAGGTGTCAAGGTGAATAGAGACCTCATATATCTGAATCAGTTTATTAATGATGCAAAACCAGGAGGTCGTTTTGCAGGGTTGGACAATAAGAAGTTGTTTAGTTATGGTGAGAAACTGAAATTCTATCCTGGTGTACCGGAAATTTTTGAAAAGACAAAACATCTTTTGGATGACGATACGCTCTGTGGTGAGTATAATATTAAAGTAGAACATTATATTGTAAGTACCGGTTTTGCCCAAGTTATTAAAGGTTCGGCTCTCAAGGATTATGTCTCCGGGATATGGGGATGTGAACTTATTGAGAATCGTGATGATGTGAACAATCCATATATAAGCGAAATAGCTTATACAATAGACAATACAAGTAAGACAAAGGCAATTTTTGAGATAAACAAAGGTGCTCATGACGACCATAAGGTTGATGTAAATGTGAAAATGAATTTAGACCAGCGAAGAGTTGACTTCAAGAATATGATTTACATAGCCGATGGACCAAGTGATGTCCCTGCTTTTTCTGTCATAAAAGGACGTGGGGGAGCAACTTTTGCAATATATCCTCATGGAAGCAAGTCTGCCTTTAAGCAAGTGGAAAAACTACGTCAAGACGATCGAATTGATATGTTTGCAGAAGCTGATTATCAAGATGATACAACTGCTAATATGTGGATATGCAATAAAATTCAAGAGTTTGCTGAAAGAATTAAAGAGCAAGAAAAGTCAAAATTACAGAACACCAATGAATCACCAAAGCACCTTGTGTAGCTAAATAATTAATTTGAGTACTTGAAGACAAAAAGACATAAGAATGTATAAAACAATTGAAATAAAAGACATTATAGGATCTTTCTGTGATATAATGTCTTACCAATTAAGTATCGATATGAATGACGTGAGAGAAGTAATGAAGATAGTAAATGAAAAAGATGACTTTATTACAACAGTATTCACTCATAAGGCAATATGTCGCGTAAACGAACTTTTAGAAATAGACGTTGATGACAACAGTAATTTGATATCCCCTGATGAGACTATTCGTAATGAGTTTATCAGAGAGTATTACCGTGTAGATTCCTCAACCCGTACCATTGTATCAGAAGTTATAAGAGAATATATAAAGCAATGAAAGGTTATAAAATCTTCCTTGATACTGTACATGGATATATTTCTGTACCCAATGGGTATTGTGACAAGTTTGTAGATACAGCCAATTTCCAACGTTTGCGTAGAATTGAGCAGTTATCTTCCCGTTCGTTATATCCATGTGCTCGTCATGACCGTTTCGTTCATTCCATTGGTGTGTTTCATATTGGAGAAAGGCTTTTGGATACAATCAAGTCTGACGGTGTAGAATTGGATGAAAGTCTGAAGCAGTCATTTCTTATAGCATGTCTGCTTCACGATGTTGGTCACTCTCCGTTTTCTCATACCTTGGAGAGTTGTTTTGGTAGCACGTCCGATTTGTTTGACGTGTATAAGTCAGATCTTGTAGCAGGTGGGATAAAAGACCAACCACTCCAAAAACTTGATGTAACTCAAACGGATGTAAAACAACATGAAATTATGTCTGCTCTTCTATGTGTCACTACATATAAGGATGCTATACAGTCATTAAAAGGCGATCCTGCATTGATTGGAAGAATGATAATGGGTTTTCAATATATTGATGATTCAAAATCATTAGAAAACTGTTTTATCTCCCTATTACATGGAGATGTTATTGATGCCGATAAACTTGACTATATATGTAGGGACAAATGGTCTTCTGGTTATCAGAACAATTCAGTTGATGTTGAGAGGATTATTAAGTCTGTAAAATTGTACAGGGATCAAGATGGGAAATATAGAATTGTTTATTTGAAAAATGCTTTGTATGACATACAGAGTATGATTGACAACAAGAATTTCCAAAGTAATTGGGTATTTAAACATCATCAGGTTGTATATGAGCAGAAAATTTTCAAGGATGCTGTTCAAGAATTAGTGAAGAGTTTAGGCAAAGAAGTCAAGAAAGAGCAGTTGTTTAATTATCGCTCTTTCTTTGAAAAAGTTCAAGTTTGTGATGGCGTTTCTGTTTATATGTTATCAGATGATGATATAATCCATCTGATGAAGAGTCACTATGAGACTATACCTCATTTTAATGAATGGTTTTCACGCTCGTATGAATATGTTCCATTATGGAAAACATATTCAGAGCTTATTGCCATGTTGGGCGATGATTTGAGTGACTTTTTATTGAAAGATGTTGGAGAGGTGTATGACAAGATTGAGGACTTTTTGCGCAATGAGTATAATGTGAAAGTGTTTACACTTGAAAGTACGCCATCAATGAAAAGTGTAAAACAAGGTCAAGTTTATTTAATGTATGGAGATGATTTGATTGTTGATTATACTGAATTAGGTATGCCCAAAGCAGATACTACATATAATAATAAAACATTCAAGTATGTTTTCATTGAAAGAACCTTGTTTGAAAAAGAAGGAATCAATCGAGAAAACATTGTTCTAAAGATTGTGAATTTTTTGAGGGAAATCAAACATTCTCATTAGAAATACAATATATAGGCACTTGCAAAAGTGCCTATACAAAGGGCTATGCCCTAAATTGAGTACTAACAATAGTTTCCTCAACAGAAATATAATAACGACATAAACATATAACGATGTTTAATCTCAATAAATTCATTGGTCGGTATGTGACCAAGCGTGAAACAAGTATGTTTGCTCAAGATATCGAGTCAAACAAGGAGAAGCTTTCAGCCGAAATTAAAGATAAGAAAGTGTGTGTAATTGGTGGAGCCGGCTCTATCGGTTCTTCATTCATCAAGGCTGTACTGCGCTTTGAGCCAAAGAGTGTCGTAGTTGTTGACTTGAATGAGAACGGATTGGCAGAGTTGGTTCGTGATGTGCGCAGTACAGAAGGACTTTATGTGCCTGATGAGTTCTGTTGCTATACTCTCAACTTTGCAGATCCAATTTTCGAACGTATTTTCCGTGAGGAGAAAGGCTTTGACATTGTAGCAAACTTCTCTGCACACAAACATGTGCGTTCAGAAAAAGATAAATACAGTGTACAAGCACTTATTGAGAACAATGACCTCAATGCCAAAAAGTTAATGGATTTACTTTGCGTATATCCTCCCAAACATTTCTTCTGTGTTTCTACAGATAAGGCTGCTAACCCAGTTAATATTATGGGAGCCAGCAAGCGAATCATGGAAGATTTGGTAATGGCTTATAATGAGCATTTCAAGGTAACCACTGCTCGATTTGCTAATGTAGCTTTCTCTAATGGTTCTTTACCAGATGGCTGGATTCATCGCTTGCAGAAGAAGCAGCCATTGGCAGCACCATCTGATGTGAAGCGCTATTTTGTATCTCTTGAGGAGTCTGGTCAGATTTGTATGTTGGCTTGTATCCTTGGTAATGGTGGTGAAGTGTTCTTCCCTAAGTTGGGTGAAGAACAGATGCTTACTTTCTCATCTATCTGCGATGACTTTATAAAGGCTGAGGGATTTAAGAAAGTGGAGTGTCAGAATGACCCAGAGGCAAAGAAGTATGCAGCCGAAATGGATTATGAAAGTGACAACTATCCTGTAGTTTATTTCAAGAGTGATACCACAGGAGAAAAGGCTTACGAGGAATTCTACGTTCCTGGTGAGAAGATAAATATGACTCGATTCTCTGCACTTGGTGTAGTAGAGGAGACACCCCGTCATCCGATGTTAGAGATTAATCAGTTCTTCGATGAGTTGGAGGGTATCTTTGCCGAAGAAAACTTTACTAAAGCAGAAGTGGTAGAAGCAATAAAGCGCTTCATCCCGAACTTCGAGCATGAAGAAAAAGGTAAGAACCTGGATTCCAAGATGTAGTTATTGAGAGACAAAAAGTCGAAGAGAGGAAAAAAGACAGATAGACTAAATGTTGAAAAGGTTAAAAGTTGAAGAGATAAAGAGAGTAAAAGTCAAAGGGGTAGAAGTTAAGGAGGCATAGAGAATGGAACGAAACTTTGAAAACTTGTACATTTGGAAGGAGTCGAGAGTCTTAATTGGGTCTATTTATAAAATGATGGATAAATGTAAAGACTACGGATTCAAAGATCAGATTCAACGAGCAGCGGTTTCTATAATGAATAACATTGCCTAGGGACATGAATCTGGAACAGATGCTAAGTTTTTATAGTTCTTGAATATTGCAAGAGGTAGTTGTGGCGAAGTTCGTTCGATGTTGTATTTATGCGAAGACCTCGGTTTTTGCACCGTAACAGAGATAGAGAATCTCTTCAAATACAAGTAAGAAAAATAACTTCAGGTATTGTAAAATTAGCAGATACTTTATCAAAGAAAAACTCCCCAAACAAATAACCTTTTTTTATATTCAGAGTCTTCGCTTCTTTGCTCATTTTGACTCTCAGACCTATTGACTCTCAGACCCTTGGGCTTTCAGACTTTCAGCCTCTCAGCCCTTTAGACTATAAAAATAAAAAGATGGCAGATTATAGTAAAACAATTGACTTTATCAAGTCGATATATGGCAATCAGGACTTTACTCCATTGGCCGTTCCTGTTTTTGCAGGTAATGAAAAGGAATATCTCAACGAGTGTATTGACACTACCTTCGTTTCATCTGTCGGTAAGTTTGTGGATCGCTTTGAGGAGGATATGGCAAAATACACAGGTGCGAAGAAAGCAGTTGTCTGTGTAAGCGGTACTAACGCTTTACACATGAGTTTGCTTCTTGTTGGTGTTAAGCAAGATGATGAGGTGCTTACCCAAGCTCTTACTTTTATTGCTACATGTAATGCTCTAAGCTATATTGGTGCCCATGCCGTGTTTATTGATGTAGACCGTTCTACCATGGGACTCTCTCCCGACTCCCTGAGGGCATGGCTACATGCTAACGCTGAAGTAAAAGAAGTCAAAAAGGTCAAACGGGACAAAGAGGACTGTTTCTCTTTTAGTCATTTAGACTCTTCGACTTTCTCCTGTTTTAACAAAAATACAGGTCGTCGTGTCAAGGCATGTGTGCCTATGCACACCTTCGGTCATCCTGTTCGCATTGATGAGATTGCTGCTATCTGTAAGGAGTGGCATATTGAACTTGTAGAGGATGCAGCCGAGAGTATCGGCTCAACTTTCAAGGGACAGCACACTGGTACTTTTGGTAAAATTGGTGCGATTAGCTTCAATGGTAACAAGACCATTACTACTGGTGGTGGCGGTATGATGCTCTTCAATGATGAGGAGTTGGGTGCATACGCAAAGCATATCACCACACAAGCCAAAATACCACACCGTTTGGAGTTCCGTCATGACCATATCGGTTACAATTATCGTATGCCTAATATCAATGCGGCAATGGGTTGTGCCCAGTTGGAGAATCTTGATAAGTATGTAGCCAGCAAGCGTAAGGTTGCAGCCGAATATGAGGAGTTCTTCAAGAATGTACCAGATATCGAGTTTTTCGTAGATTCTCCAGATACAGTCTCTAACTATTGGCTCAACGCCGTTATTTTGAAGGACAAGGAGGCTCAGATTGACTTCCTCACTCAGACCAATGATAATGGTGTGATGACTCGTCCTATCTGGGAATTGATGAATCGTCTGCCGATGTTTGAAAATTGTGAGAACGATGGATTGGAGAATACTATATGGTTTGCTGATAGAGTAGTGAATATTCCAAGTTCTGTTCGTTACGGAGATTTATAAAAATGAATGCTTTATTAAGATTTACAATAGAAAATTTCCGTTCTTTTGCTGAGCGGAAATCTCTAGTTTTAAGCCATGCGCCATTAAACGAGAATAGCACATCGCTGCCTTTTTTGAGGGTTTGTGCTTTGTATGGTGCTAATTCTAGTGGAAAAAGTAATTTGGTTAATGCCTTAGCAAGGATGAGATATATCATTCTGAATTCTGTTAAGGTTAATGATGGTGAAGATTTAGAATATGAACCTTTTTTGTTAAGTGATAAGAAAAATGAGCCGACGCTTTATGAATTAGAATTTGTTTTGTCAGACAAACATTATAGATATGGTTTTTCGAACGATTCTAAAAGGATAGTGCAAGAATGGCTATATTGCATTAATCCTAACAGTTTAGAAATCCCTCTTTTTATTCGTGATCAAGAAGATATTGGTGTAAGTGAGAAGGATTTTCCAGAAGGAGTAGATATGGAAGAGAGAACAAATGATAATCGTCTTTTCTTATCTCTTGTTGCTCAGTTAGGTGGCTCTTTGTCTAAAAAGATTATTAGTTTTTTCTCTAAGTCTATCAATATCCTTTCTGGACTAGAAACTGATGATTATCTGACGTTTTCTGCTCGAATGCTTAAGGAGGAAAAGACCGTTGCATCGTTGATGAAGAACTTCTTTAATAGAGTGCAATTAGGTTTTTCTGATTTAACAACACGCACACAAGACTTTGACGCTAAATCTCTTCCTCATGATATGCCTGAAGAATTAAAGAATTTACTTGTCTCTAATTTAACAGGGAAAAAAAGTGTTTCTATATTTTCTGTTCACGGATGTTATGATTCTGAAGGAAAAGTTTTAGAAAATCGATCTTTTCCTTTTGATAAGATGGAGTCTGAAGGTACCAAAAAACTGTTTGAGATTTCAGGTCCAATCTTTGATACTTTATTAGAAGGGAAAATTCTGTTTGTTGACGAACTTGATGCAAAAATGCATCCTCTCTTATCTCGAGAATTAGTTAGATTGTTTACCGATGAATCTACAAATTCCAAGGGGGCTCAATTGATTTTTACCACTCATGATACAAATCTTCTTTCATCTAATCTTTTGAATAGTAATGAAGTTTGGTTTACAGAAAAAGACCAACAAGAACGTTCTGATCTTTATTGCTTGAATGATATTAGGTACTTGGATGGAAGCAGGATGGAAGAGACTGAATTGATGGAACATAATTACATTCAGGGGCGTTATGGTGCAATACCATATTTGTAGAAATATGTGATATGGCGAAGAAAAAGAATATAACAGAAATGAAATATCTTTCTGTTTTCAATCAAAATGAAGATCAAACAAATGCGCATAAAGTAAAGTGTCGAGTGCTCATAGTTTGTGAAGGATTAAAAACAGAACCAAATTATTTTAAATCGTTTCATATGATGGAAAATAGTGGCGGTTTGGTTTTTGAGATAACTAGTGCGGGTGGTGGTATTAATACTATTCAAGTTGTTCAAAAGGCGATAGAATTGCGTGATAAAGCTGTTTGTGATAAAAAGCCATACGATGTTACTTGGGCTGTGTTTGATAGAGACAGTTTTGCTGCTGCTGATTTTGATAATGCTATACATATGGCAGATTCAAATGACATACGTTGTGCTTGAAGTAATGAGGCTTTTGAATTGTGGTATATTTATCATTTTGAAAACAGAATAACGCCAATGTCTCGTAAGGAATATGCGCATAAGATAACAACCTTAGTTCAAGAAAAACAGAAATTAAAAGCAGGTAAAAAGTCTACTTTCGTTTATAAAAAAAATGATCCGGAAATGCGATCAATTTTGCTTGGTTGTGGCTGTAATGAACAACGAGCTATTCGTTGGGCTAAAGAACAAAGTGAGTCTTTCGATGCGCAAGATTATCATTCACATAATCCTTGTACAAAGGTTTATGAACTTGTCGAACTTTTGCTTGGAGAAGACAAAGTTTTTAATGAGAAAATTAGAGCAATAATGACTAAAAGAGGATGTAAGCAATGAAACGTCCATTAATTCTTATCGGTGGCGGAGGTCATTGCAAATCTGTGATTGAAATCACTGAAAGTGCAGGCTATGAAATCAAGGGAATCCTTGATATGCCAGATGAAGTTGGAAAGGAGGTTCTTCCTGGTCATAAGGTAATAGGCTCTGACAATAATATTCCTCAATATGTTGAAGAATGTGATTTTGTCATTACTGTTGGCTTCATCAAAAATCCAGCACTTCGAATCAAACTATATAATAAGGTAAAGGAGGCAGGAGGAAAGTTAGCAACTATTGTAGCCTCTACCGCCCATGTAAGCAAATATGCCAAAGTTGGCGAGGGTACTGTCATTATGCATCATGCGTTCGTTAATGCTGATGCTAAGATTGGTGATAATTGCATTATCAATACTTTCGTTGATATAGAACATGATGCAGAGGTCGGTAATCAATGCCATATTTCAACAGGAACCATGGTAAATGGAGAGTGTAAGATAGGAGATAATTGCTTTATCGGTTCTCAATCCGTTTGTGTCAATTGTATCGAAATCGCCTCTGATATTATCGTGGGAGCAGGTTCTGTGGTTCGTAAGTCTTTACTTACAAAGGGAATTTATACAGGTAATCCTGCCATCCTTAAAATTAAAGCAAAATAGTATGAACAACCATACATTGATTATAGCCGAAGCAGGTGTAAACCATAATGGCTCCTTGGATATAGCCAAGCAGCTTATTGATGCTGCTGTAGATGCAGGAGTGGATATTATAAAATTCCAAACCTTCAAGGCTGACAAGCTTGTATCTAAAGATGCCAAGAAGGCAGAATATCAAAAGAATAATATTGGTGACGGTGATGATTCTCAATACCAGATGCTCAAGAAATTGGAGTTGTCTGATGAAGACCATCAAGAACTTGTTGCCTATTGTCGCCAGAAAGGTATCCGTTTTTGGTCAACAGCTTTTGATTTGGAAAGCATCGATTTCTTGCATTCTCTTGGTTTGGGACTTTGGAAAATACCATCTGGTGAAATTACTAACTATCCATTCATCAAGAAAATTGCTCTTCTTCATGAGCCGGTCATCATGTCCACCGGAATGTGCGATGAAGAAGATATCAGGAATGCGATGGAAGTATTGTTGAAGAATGGTTTGACGAAAGACCAAATCATAATCTTGCATTGCAATACTCAGTATCCTACGCCGATAGAGGACGTCAACTTGAAAGCGATGCTCACTATCAAAGATGACTTTGGCACAATAGTAGGTTATTCTGACCATACACAAGGAATAGAAGTACCTATTGCTGCTGTTGCTCTTGGAGCACAAGTAATAGAAAAGCACTTTACACTTGATAGAAATATGGTTGGACCTGACCACAAGGCATCATTAGAGCCACATGAATTAAAAGCGATGGTAAAAGCCATTCGTAATATAGAACAAGCTTTGGGTACGGGAATAAAGCAGGTGTCTGATTCAGAACGTGCTAATATTGAAGTTGCCCGTAAGAGTATTGTGGCAAGTACCTCTATTAAGAAAGGTGAAACATTGTCTGATAATAACTTGGCTGTAAAACGTCCTGGTACTGGTATTTCACCTATGCGCTGGGAAGATGTTGTAGGTAAAAAAGCAATTAAAGATTATCAACCAGACGAACAAATACTATTATGAGAAAGATTTGTTTTGTAACGGGCACTCGTGCAGAATATGGCTTATTGAGTCGTTTAATGAGATTAGTCAAGGATGATGAAGATATGCAGCTTCAAGTCATAGCCACTAATATGCACCTGATGCCTGAATATGGAGAAACTTATAAAGAGATAGAGAAAGATGGATTTACTATAGATAAAAAGGTCTATATGCATAAACCATCTGATGATGCCCATGGCATTATTTCATCAATGGCAGAAGAGATGCAAGGCATGAATGATGCATTGTCAGAGCTTAAGCCCGATATTCTCGTACTATTAGGTGATAGATATGAGATTCTTGTTGCTGCACAGGTAGCGTTGATTCATCGTATTCCAATCGCTCATATTCATGGTGGGGAAGTTACTGAAGGTGCATTTGATGATGCTATTCGTCATTCTGTGACCAAGATGTCTTCATTGCATTTTACCTCTTGTGAAGAATATCGCCATCGTGTTATTCAACTGGGAGAACAACCATCAAGAGTTTTTAATGTAGGGGCTCTTGGTGTGGAAAACATCAAGAAGTTCCCGCTGATGAGCAAAACGGAAGTGGAGGAATCTGTCAACTTTAAGTTAGATGAGAACACCATCCTTGTTACTTACCATCCTGTAACTTTAGGAGAGCATACCACAGAAAAGGACATCAAAGAGTTTATTGCAGCATTGGAAGAGCGCAAGAATTTGAGAGTGTTCTTCACTATGCCTAACTCTGATACTGGTTCGCAGGCTATTGTAGATGCTATCAATGAGTTTGTTGCAAACAATGCTGACAGATCCATTGCTTATAAGTCACTTGGCATTAAGCGTTACCTCTCTGTGATGAAATATACAGGAGCCGTGGTTGGTAACTCTTCCAGCGGCTTGCTGGAAGTCCCTTCGTTTTGCATTCCCACATTGAATATAGGTGACCGCCAGAAGGGTAGAATGGCAGCAGACAGTGTGTATAACTGTGAGACTGATAAAGAATCCATCCTGAAAGGTTTAGAAGTGACTATGTCACCAGCTTTTAAGAAGAAGGCAGCAGAAACTCATAATCCTTACGAGAAAGCGAATACAGCGGAGGAAATCTTTGAGGTGATAAGCACCTATCCATTGGAACAACTAAAACAAAAGCAATTTTATAATTTATAGTTTTTATGTACAAAGGCAAAAGAATTTTGGCCATTATTCCTGCACGTGGGGGTAGTAAAGGTCTTCCTGGAAAAAACATACGTGAATTGTGTGGCAAACCGCTCATCGCATGGTCTATTGAACATGCCCAGAAGAGCAAGTATGTAGATGAGATTTTTATCTCGACCGATAGCCAGGAAATAGCAAATGTGGCAGAGAAGTATGGCGCACCTTGCCCTGAACTCCGTCCTGCTGAACTGGCCCGTGACACTGCTCCTTCTTCGGAGTTTATTGTTTATACGCTGAATAAGATGAAGAATGAAAACAAGCCGTTTGACTACTTCATCTTGTTGGAACCTACCTCACCGCTGCGTGATGTTGAAGATGTGGACAAGTCCATTGAAATGCTTATTGACAGCCCAGAAAGTGAGAGTTGTGTAGGTGTTGCCATGTCTGGCACTGTTCACCCTGCATTTATGGTTGTTAAAGATGAAAACGGCTACTTGAAAGCCCTTATGCCTGACAAATCTACATTGAGAAGGCAGGATCTTCCGGATGTGTATTTCTTTGAGGGCAGTGTTTATGTGAGTAGCGTTGATGCATATCTCCAGAAACGCACCTTCTATCACGATAAGACCCTTCCTTTTGTAGTGCCTGAATGGAAGAGCTACGAGGTGGACGACTTTGTGGATTTTACTATCATTGAAGCAATTATGAAACTTAAGTTAAATGGATATTTTAATAAATAAACAATATTATGGTTAAGATTGAACTTACGAAGACTGGTAAAAGTCAGCTCCTTTACAAGGAAGCTAAGAAGATCATCCCAGGAGGTTGCCAACTGTTGTCAAAGAGACCCGAAAAGTTTGTTCCCGAATACTGGCCTGCTTATTATTCAAAGGCTAAAGGATGCAAGGTTTGGGATCTTGATGGAAACGAGTATCTTGATTTTAGTACGATGGGCATTGGTGCTTGCACAATTGGCTATGCTGACGAGGAGATAGACAATGCTGTAAAGGCTGCTATTGACAATGGCAGTATGTGTTCGCTGATGGTTCCTGAAGAGGTTGAACTGGCAGAACTACTACTGGAGCTTCATCCTTGGGCTGACATGGTTCGCTACGGTAAGGGTGGCGGTGATGCCATGGCCGTTGCCGTGCGTATTGCCCGTGCTGCCACCAAGAAGGATATTATACTCTTCAGTGGTTATCACGGCTGGCACGACTGGTATCTTTCTGCCAACCTTGCAGATAATGCCGCTCTTGATGGTCAGCTGATGGCTGGTCTTAGTCCAGTTGGTGTTGCTCGTGGTCTTAAAGGTACCTCTAAACCTTTCTACTACAATAACAAACAGGAGTTCCTTGAGCTAATCAATACATACGGTGATCAGATTGGTGGTGTTGTTCTGGAAGCTGCCAGAAACATGACTCCTGAGACTGACTTCTTTACTGCAATTGAACACGAAACCCGGCGTCTTGGTGTACCTCTCATCATTGATGAGGTTACCAGTGGTTTCCGTATGAACTGTGGTGGTGCTTGCGAATATTTTGGCATCCATCCTGATATGGCAGTATTTGCCAAGGGTATGGGTAACGGCTATCCTATTGCTGCCATCATTGGTAAGGAAAAGTTCATGGATGCAGCCCAAGAGAGTTTTATCAGCTCTACTTTCTGGACAGAGCGTGTTGGTTTTGCTGCTGCAATCGCTACTATTAAGAAGATGAAGCGTGAGAAGGTACAAGACCACATGGTGGCTTGCGGTAAGCAGGTACAGGAAGGCTGGACTAACCTTGCCAAGAAGCATTGCCTTGATATCCATATCAGCGGGATCTATCCGCTCAGTCACATCTCCTTCACGGCTGCACCTGGTGAGCTAAAAACTCTGTTCACGCAGGAAATGCTGAGGAGGGGATTTATTGCCAGCGATGCTTACTATGCAAGCTTTGCTCATAAGGAAGAACACATGGTTAAGTATCTGGAGGCAGTAGATGAGGTGTTTGCACTGATGGCAAAGGCTGTTAAGGAAGGCAACTACAAACAGTTGCTCCTTGGCCCTGTTGCTCACGGTGGTTTCGTTCGTCTTGCCTAAATAACCATTGTCTGGTGGCGGCTGACCCAGCCGCCACCAGATACCAATCAAATTCTTGGAGTTATGCTTAGTAATAAAGTAGTCATTATTATTGGTGGCGGTGGCCTTATAGGTAGAGAAATAGTAAAGGATGCCTTTAAGAAACATGCCATGGTGGTTAATTGCGACATCGCGTTTGACACAGACTGGGAAAAAGGAACCTATCATTTGGATGTGACCTCAACAGAAGCAATTGACAAGCTCATTGTTGATGTAGTTGAGAAATATGGCTGCATTGACGGTCTCGTTAATAGTGGTTATCCTCGCACAAAGGACTGGGGTGTATTCTTTGAGGATATTCCCCTTGAGTCCTGGCGTAAGAATGTGGAGTGGCAGTTGAACAGTTGTTTCTATATTTGCCAGAAGACATTGGAGGTGATGAAGAAGCAAAAATTCGGTTCCATTGTGAACTTTGGCTCTATCTATGGTGTGGTAGGTAACGATTTCACCATCTATGAAGGTTATGGCGGAACTTCACCCGCGGCCTATCCTGCCATCAAGGGCGGTATCATCAATTTCTCCCGCTACCTTGCCTCTTATTTTGGCAAGTACGGCATTCGCGTGAATGTGGTTTCGCCTGGCGGCATTATTGACAAACAGCATCCATCTTTTATTGAACGCTATAGTGAAAAATCACCCCTGAAGCGTCTTGGGAAACCGGAGGAGGTTGCACCTGCTGTCAGTTTCCTTTTGTCCGATGAAGCTTCGTTTATTACAGGCCATAACCTGATGGTGGATGGTGGTTGGACTGCCATTTGATGCTTTAAGAAAAAATGATGAGATGTGCATAATGAATACGGATTTCAACTTGGATAAAACAATATTGGAAGCTCTGGTTGAGCTGGAAGATGTTCGCCGCAACCAGACATTGTTCGTTACGGACAAGGAAGGCCATTTCATAGGAACGCTCACTGATGGCGACATCCGTCGTTATTTGATTGCCGGTGGGCAGCTTCAGGATTCGGTGGGAAAAGCGATTCATAAAGAGGCTATTACCGTCCATGCTGATGACCCGATGCTGCTTTCTAAATTAAAAGAATATCGTAATTCTAATATTAAATCTATTCCATGTGTTGACGAAGACGGTAAGATAGTCAGAGTATTTGATTTGATTCATTATAAGTCTCATCTCCCTATCGATGCTGTACTAATGGCAGGAGGTAAAGGCGAGCGTCTCCGCCCATTGACCGAAAAGACTCCCAAGCCGCTCATCAAAGTAGGGAATAAGTGTATTATTGACTACAATGTTGACCGCCTGATAGAATTTGGCGTTGAAAACATCAATGTAACGGTCAATTATCTTGGTGAGCAGTTGGAGGAACACTTTGCCGAGCCGCGAGGCAAGGTTAAGGTGCAGACCGTTCGCGAACCCCAATACTTGGGTACCATTGGGAGTATCCGTTTTGTGGAGGAGTTCAAGAATGATAATATCTTGGTGATGAATTCAGATCTCTTTACCAATATTGACTTTGAGGATTTCTATCTCCATTTCAAGGAGCATGATGCTATGATGAGTGTTGCGTCCATTCCTTACAATGTCAGTATTCCGTTTGGTATATTGGATTTGAATGGCCGCAATATCAAGGGATTGATTGAGAAACCCAAGTACAACTATTATGCAAACGGGGGCATCTATCTTATCAAGAAAGAAGCTCTCCAGTATATTCCTGAAGAAATCTTCTTCAATGCCACAGACCTTATCGAGGCATTAATAAAGACTAACCAGACAGTTATTCGCTATCCGCTGAACGGAACGTGGATAGATATTGGGCAACATGCTGATTTGGCAAAAGCCCAGGATTTGGTCAAACATTTGAGGTAGCTTGGCACCAATAATCCCTACCAGAATGTTAAAGATTATCATGGTTCTTTAAGCTGTGAGAGGAAAGTTGTAATTTTGCAGAATAATTGAAAAAATATCTGGATGACAGATTATCGTGTTAATATATATGCCCCCAATCTGAATAACTTGTTCGAGTTTTTCGACAACAGAGTGGACAGGCAGGTGGTGTCTGATGCAGAAGGTGGTGACTCTTGATAAAACATACGCCAAGGACACGGTTATTACCGTCCTTTCTTGGGCAGAGACATTGGGATTATTGCAGCTCGGCAGCAAGAAATATTATAATGCGAACAAGGAAGAGGATGAAGAAGACCAGAACGATTACCCTTCGCTTGATGATGAGGAGTCGATTCTTTCCGACACGTCACGTTTTGAGCCTGCTGATTTCCGTTATAAGGGGGCGTATCATGTATCGTCGTAAAGGACCGGCCATATTGGTTATATTGACAGTAAGCATTTTGGTGAGGCCGCTCATATCGAAGAATTCAACGAGAAAACCAAGGGAATGCTGAGAACATTGAAAATCAACGAAGATGTTGAGCATCATCCGTTGACTGGCAATGAACAAAAGCGAAAGCTGAAGAAGTAAATTAGAGGTAAATATCAAAGAAAATATTATGCAGAATTCGAAAAGAGTCATTGTTAATACAATAGCACAATATACAAGGACGGTTATCAATATGTTGCTGTCCTTGTACGTGGTACGTATTGTGTTAATTACATTAGGAGCGAGTGACTATGGCATCTATTCCGTTGTAGCTGGTGTGACTGCAATGCTGGCATTTATTACCAATGCATTAGTCCAGACCACACAGCGATATATGTCTTTTTACCAAGGCCAAAACAACATGGTCAAAATGAAAGAGGTATTTAGCAATAGCGAGTTCTTGCATTTGATTATTGGTGGATTGTTGGTTGTTGTATTATTGGCCTTGAAACCTCTTCTGTTCAACGGTTTTCTGAGTATTGATGCTGAGCGAATAGATGCGGCAAAATATGTGTATCAAATTGTTATTGTCACACTTTTTATCACATTTTGCACTGCACCTTTCCGATCTTTATTGATTTCGCATGAGAACATCGTCTATATTTCGATTATTGATGTGTTAGATGGTGTTCTACGAGTGATAGTTGTGACACTATTGACGTATGTCTCCTTTGACAAATTGGTGATGTACGCTATATTTCTTTTGGGAATACAATTGTTTAACTTTATTGCTTTTTCATGGTTCTCATTCAAAAAATACGAGGAGTGCATCCTCCCGAGGATTAGTTTGTTCAGCAAGTCTTACTTTAAAGAATTATCGTCTTTTGCCGGGTGGGTGATTTATGGAACAGGGTGTTACATTTTTAGGAATCAGGGTGTTGCAATTGTAATTAATAAAGTCCTTTCGACAGCTGCTAATGCTGCATACGGTGTTGGCCAACATATTTCCGTTGCCGTTAGCACGGTATCTGGTTCTCTGATGAATGCTATGATACCGCAGATTGTTAAAGCAGAGGGTGCTGGTAACCGTACCAAGATGCTTTCATTGGCAACTGTTCTTTGCAAGTTTTCCTTTTTCCTATTGACGGCTTTGTGCATTCCCTGTGTCTTTGAAATGCCCAACTTGTTGCAATTGTGGTTAAAAGACGTACCAGACTATACCGTTCTTTTTGCGCGTATGGCCATGATAGCTGCCATGGCAGACACGCTTACCGGGGGACTCCATTATGCAAATGATGCTGTTGGGAAACTCAAGAATTATCACCTCGTTGTTAGTACACTTAAACTATTAACGCTACCCTTATCTGCTATATTTATGTATATGGGTTATGCCCCTATATTAATTGCTGTCTGTTTCGTTGGAACCGAGTTTATAGCAGCATTAGTAAGATTACCTTTCCTACATAAAACAAGCGGATTGATTGTCAGTGATTTTATTAAAAGTGTTTTATGCCGCGAACTTATCCCTTTAGTTGTAACAATATCTATTTGTTTTGCTTGTGTGTCCTTTATTGATTGGGAATGGCGTTTTTTGATAACCTTTTCCGTGAGTATTCTTTTTTATGCGATAGTCATTTGGCTGATAGGTCTTAACCGACAAGAGCGCACAATGATTTCTTCGATGGTTTTCAAGAAATTACATCAAAAAAAATAAAAGTAGTATTTATGAGAGTATTATTCATAGCAAGTTCTGCGTATGTACCCGATGACGGGAGAAAGACCGTCACAGGCTACGATTATATAGTATCTGAGATTGCCCAGAAACTGAGCGAGAAGTGCGACGTTGATCTTTATCTACTGAGGCCGTATCCTCGAAGCCTCAAAGTTGGAAATGTATCGATTATAGGGCATTCGAATAAGGATTTGTTGAAGTATCTCCAAATTAGAAATTTGTTTGCTTATTGTAAAATAGCACTCAAAGGTAAGAATGGCATCAAATCCCGCCTAAGGAATATTACTTATTATCTGACCATGCGGGATATTGAGCATCTGATAAAGAAGAACAACTATGATATTGTGCATATTCATGGAGTCACGTTTATGTGTTTAGTAGCTTCGCTTGCATCAGCAGAATGCAAAGTTCCTTTCTTGTTCACCATGCATGGGCTCATTTCCTACGGTATTCCCAATATCGCCAAGATAGATCAAGAATCCGAGCAGGCTGTTCTAAATATGGTTAGGGACAATGATTTTGTCATTACCACTGTCAGTACAGGTACGAAGATGGTTCCTTGTAAAGAGAAAGGAATTGACCTTTCCAAGGTCGTTGTTGTGAATAATGCGGTCAAAATAGACAAACAGGCAGATGCAATTTCTTGGGAGGATAAATATCCGAAAATTAAAGATAAATATCTGATAATCAGTGTTGGTTCGGTGTCGTTGAGAAAAAACCAAATACAACTTTTGCGAGCCTTTACACTTTTACCGGAAGATGTCAAAACCAAGACCATGATATTCCTTGCAGGGCAAGATTTGACAAATGGAGTAGTTGCAGATTATGTAGAGAAGAACCAATTGCAAGACAATGTGGTGATATGCGGATTCCTTTCCAAGAGAGAGTTGGCAGGATTATACAAAGTTGCCAATTACAATGCCCTGTTAAGTATTTCAGAGGGTTTTGGCTTGTCTATGATTGAAGCTGCTAAATATGGTATTCCTACGCTGACCTTTGCAGACATAGATGCAATCAAAGATTTACCCACAACAGAAACTATGCTCTTGCTCAATGAGCGGACAGATGAAGCGGTGGCTAAAGGTTTGATAAAAATGTTCTCTACTGAATGGAACAAAGAGACTATCATCAAGTCGGTTGAGCGATTTAATGAAAACATCTATTTCCAGTATTTGGATGTTTATAATCAGATTATTAAGAACAAAACCAATTTGGTTAAGCCCAAGGTTGTTCTTGAGGCTTTAGGATTGTAGTGTATGGCAAGTATAATTAATGATAGAACGCGTTCGAAAGATGCATTTGGGTGGTCTTTTTTCTTTCCTGTTTCTTTTCTATTGGTACAGTATGGATACGGCTTTGGAACACCGATGCTTACCTATTGTTTGTTGTTCGCAGGTTATTGTGTTATTAGATATCAGGAGTTGCCTGTTTTCAAGCCATTGTCAATATATACTTTGTGGTATGTTATTATACTACTCAGCACGGTTTTATATTTTGGACATTCTGCCGATAGAGCGTATTGGATGCATTTGATACAGATTTTGGTATGTGGCTATTGTGTTGCCATTATTGCGAAACATTTAAACATTGATTCTCTATATAGGTGTTGGAAAGTTTTAGGTTTAATCGTATGCGTCGTTGTCTTTTATCAGTTCTTTCAAATATATGTTTTGCATCAAACGATTTTGCCTATACGTTTAATGCCGGTAAGTAGCGAATCTTTAAGATTAAATGAAAATTGGACAAATCCTTCTTATAGACCGGTGGCTTTCTTTACGGAGCCATCAATGGTGGTGAGTTTCCTTGCGCCGGTTTTACTTTTTGCTCAACAAAAGAAGGATTTGCTGGTCGCAGCCATTGTTTCTATAGCTATTTTGTTTTCGGGTAGTACATCTGGTATAGTTGCATTGGGTGTTTTGTGGGGATTATTTATATTTAATTATAAATTATCGAGGTCTTCTAAAATATTAATAATTCTACTTTTTGTAGTGGCTGTATTTGCTTTTTTAAATCTTCCATATTTTCGAGATTCGTTAGAAAAAATCAATTATGAATTGAGTGGTGAAAGTTCTAATATGAACACGAGAATGTTGAGAGGATGGTTTATATATGCTGTTCTTGATACGCGATCTCAACTATTAGGTATTAGTGATTATGATATAGCATCTTTCATATATGGAAATGCAAGTGAGTTTACTTGGCAAACAGGGTATGAAGATAATTTTTATTTGAATACTGCACAGCGTATATTCATTCAAACAGGAGCAGTGGGAGCAGTCCTATATGTTTGGATGCTGATTAGATTATGGAAGTCCACAGACAAAATAGTACATCCTTATTTGGCTTTTGTGATTGTTTCCATGTTCTTTGGGTCGGAGTTTTATATCAGTGGATTGTTTGTAATGCAATTTATTGTACTTCTCGCTTATTTAAAGCCGAGCAAGGAACAGTGAAATTAAATAAACGAGGCTGTTATGTTCAAGAGATTCATCAATAAGTTTTTCACATTAGAGAAAGGTTTCTATCAGAAATCGGTTGACTGCTACTTTGATAGAGATATAGAGAAAGATATTGGGTTTTTCCAAAGGCTTCACCCCCGAAACGATTTTAGCCGAAGTATCGCCCAGCATAAATGTCAGACCTATCACTGCAAGAAGAATGTGTTCTTGCTGAACTGCATGGCTGTTTTTATGACACCTGTTGTTCTGTTAATGTTAATCATGAAGAAGCGACCACTTGTAGTGGATGACCGAACAACAGTGGTTTGCTATAAATGTTTTAATACACCTGGTTCTTTGCCTTTGGCCTTGTCAGACAAAAACATCAGTTACATTAGCAGCAGTGTTGATACCCCCTCGTTTTTAAGAAAGGCTGACATCCCTTTTCTTTTTAGATTCTTCTTTAGGAGCTTCTTTCATTCATTCTTGTCTTTTAGAGTAATGTTGAAAGTGGCCAAATACAGGGCTATTCTTGATTCTTTCAGCCATTTGGAGGCCATTGCAATAACAGGCGAGTTCACGGATACCTCGTCGGTCATGACCCAGTATTGTCACGAGAGGGGCATCAAGCACTATAATTTTATGCAAGGGGAGGCGTTCGGTTCTCCGCGAGTGTCTTTCTTCCGTTTCGATAAATGCTTTGTCTGGGATCAGCATTATGTGGATATGTTTACCTCATTAGGAGCTCCTTCTGAACAGTTTGTAGTCTCACTCCCACGGTGCCTACAGAAAATTAAAAACGACGGACTTGAAAAGACGATTGACTATACCTATTATTTGGGAGGAGATGCCGACGAAGAACTGTCCGTTATCAAAAAAGCATTAGATACCCTTGTTTCCAAAGGATATGTATGTGAAGTAAGACCGCACCCAAAATGGTCTAATATGGAAACCATAAGGAAAGAGTTTTGCGGTATCTCAATACAAGATGCCACTGCTGTTAACATAGACAAGTCTATTTTGCAGACCAAAAACGCCATCAGTCTTTATTCCACCGTTTTGCTACAGGCTTTCTTCAACGACGTGAACGTAGTAATTGATGATCTGTCAAGTCCCGATAAATACAATATGCTTGAAAAGTATCAATACATCATGTTAGACAAACCCCATGAATTATTGTCTGAAATAACGAACAATTGAAACAATTAAATATGAGAGATGTAGCAATATATGGTGCAGGCGGCTTTGGCCGCGAGGTGGCCTGCATTTTGGAGAAGATTAACGAGGTTGAACCCACCTGGAACTTGGTTGGCTTCTTTGATGATACCCCAGACCTAAAAGGTCAGATGATTTCACACTATGCACCTTGTTTGGGCGGAATCAACGAACTGAATGCCTACGACAAAGAGATAGGTGTGGCCGTCGCCATCGGGAGTCCCAAGACGGTGGAGAAAATGGTGGGCAACATCACCAACCCTAATGTCTGGTTCCCCAACATCATCCATCCCAACTTCGTAATCGCTGATGAAAAGACCTTTACCATTGGCAAAGGCAATATCATTCAATGCGACTGCAAGGTGAGTTGTGATGTGACTATAGGCGACTTCAATGTGTTGAACGGAAATACCGCTATGGGACATGATGTGAATGTGGGTTCGTATAATGTGTTTATGCCCTCCGCACGTATATCCGGCCAGACCAGGATGGGGGACAAGAATTTCTTCGGTGTTGGATGCATCGTACTGCAACAGATGAAGATTGGTAACGAGATAAGGCTTGGTGCAGGCAGTGTACTGATGACCAAACCCAAAGATGGATTTCTCTATATGGGAAACCCCGCAAAGAAGACCGTATTATAAATTTTAAAATAGAAATGTGTTATGGAAATTAAAGAGTTTATCCAGAATTTTGCAGATCAGTTTGAAGATACTGATGCCAGTGTGTTTGCCCCTGAGACCGTGTTCCATGATTTGGACGAGTGGAGTTCGCTGGTGGGTCTGTCACTCATTGCTATGATTGATGACGAATATGATGTGACCATCAAGGGCGACGAACTGAGAGCCTCCAAGACTATCAACGATGTGTTTGAACTGGTAAAGAGCAAGAAGTAATGTACAATCCGTTTACCCTTGAGGGAAAAACCATCCTTGTGACCGGTGCCGGCGGCGGCATCGGTCGCGCAACGGCTACCACGTGTAGCAAAATGGGAGCAACGCTAGTCGTGACAGACATCAATGCAGAAACACTGCCTGAAACACTCTCGCTGCTGGAAACAGAAGGTAAGCGCAAACACCTGATGTTTACTGCGGACCTAACCAACGACGAGGCGTTGGACAAGATGGTGGCTGAAATGCCTCTGCTTGATGGCATTGTTTGCAATGCGGGTATCTCCAAAGTGTTGCCCATTCAGTTCTTGAATGCAGATGACATGAATCGTATCATGGCCATCAACGCCCTTGCGCCCATGTATATGACGCAGCGCCTCTACAAGAAGAAGCGCATCAACAAAGGTGGTTCCATTGTCTTTACAACTTCCATCAGTGGTGTGAGCATGGTTTCAATGGGCGGCGTGATGTATGCTGTCTCGAAAAATGCCTTGGATGCCTTTATGCGCAATGCCGCCTTGGAGTTTGCAGCCCGCAATATCCGCGTGAACAGCGTGAATCCCAGCCGTGTGAAGACACCTCTTCTTCAGAACAGCGTCTATTCTGAAGAAGAGGTTGCCAAGGATATGCAGACCTATCCGTTAAAACGCTATGCAGAACCGGAAGAAATAGCCAACTGCATGGTGTTCTTGCTTTCTGATGCCTCTTCGTATATCACTGGCCATGCACTAATTGTGGATGGTGGAAAAACATTGAATTAATTATATGAACGTAATTATCACCGGCAGCAATCGTGGTATAGGCAAAGCCATGGTGGAAGCCTTTGCGGCATCAGGAGCCAATATTTGGGCTTGTACCCGTAAATCGACGCCTGAACATGAAACTTGGCTGAAAGAAACAGCAAACAAAGCCAACGTTTGGATTAAGCCCGTCTATTTTGAATTGACGGATAAAGATGCGATCAACAACGGTATACAGTCAATTATTGATGAAGGTCAGAGCATAGATATACTGGTGAACAATGCAGGTGTTTCCACGGTCGGACTATTAAGTATGAGCAAGGTGGAAGACATTGAAAACCTCTTTGCCGTGAACTACTTTGCCATGCTTCGCATCATCCAGAAGGTTTCTAAACGGATGGCACGACAGAAGAAAGGCGTAATCATCAATATGGGTTCCATTGCCGGTATTGAACCGCAAGCAGGAAAGATAGCCTACGGTAGCAGCAAGGCTGCGATTATACTGATGACACAATGCTTGGCCAAAGAACTTGGTCCTATGGGAATCCGTGTGAATGCCATTGCACCGGGACCCATTGAAACGGAAATGATACATCAGTACAATGATGAGATGTTAACTAAACTTGCTGCTGAATCAGCATTACGTCGTTTGGGCAAAAAAGAGGAAATAGCACAGGTGGCGGTGTTCTTGGCATCTGAACAGGCTTCATACATCAATGGCGAAATAATTAAAGTTGACGGAGGAAGGTGAATCGAATTGATAATTGATAATTTATGAATAGACGAATATTATCAGAGGAAGAAATAAAGTCAATGTGCAAACGCATGAGGCTTCATGCGATGGATATGGCATTGGCAGCTGGTAGCCGTGGCGCACACGTGAGCGGCAGTTTGTCGTGCATGGAAATCTATGCGGTGCTTTACGGTGCTATCCTGAATTATGATATTGACAACCCTTTGTGGAACGACCGTGACCGCTTCATTGCCGGTAAGGAACATGCCCGTTTGGCAGAATATCCGGCTCGTGCAGAGATGGGTTTTTATCCTGTGGAAGTGCTGAACACCTACGAGGAGAATGACGGTCTGCTGGTGGGTCACCAGTTAAAGAAAGAACTGGGTGCGGAGTATGGTTCCATGAGCTTGGGTATGGAGATGTCGTTTGCCGTGGGTAAGGCTCTTATCGCCAAGCAGACTGACCAGAAGTATCATGTGTATTGCCTGCTGGGTGATGCAGAGTGTGAGGAGGGTCCTGTATGGGAGGCCTTTATTGCCGCTGCTCATTACAATCTGGATAATCTGACGGTGATTATTGACCGTAACCGCATGTCGGTGGATGGCAACACAGAGGAGTTGATGGCGCTGTGCGATATGCGGAAAAAAATGGAAGCCTTTGGCTTTGAATCTGTCACCGTAGATGGTCACGACATCCATCAGTTGAGGGAAGCCTTGAAGCATAAACCAGAGGGGCTGCCATACGCAGTGATAGCAGAGACAACTAAAGGCAAGGGGGTGTCATTTGTTGAAAACAATAAGTCTTGGCATCAAGCGGTATTGAATGAAAAGCAATACCATGAGGCCGTGGAAGAAATACAAAACAGTTAGAGAATATGGGATACAGTCCAGCATTAATAAAAGCCTACGCCCGCATGGGGCAGAAAGGCGCAGCGGCCGGAATTGGCATGATGGAATTAGCCAAGAGTGACCCTGATATGCGGGTGGTTGTGGCTGACAGTGTGGCCATTGCCAGTCTGGACCGCTTCTATACCAACTATCCGAATCAAGTGGTTAATGCCGGTATCTCTGAGCAGAGCATGATTGGCATTGCCGCCGGTTTGTCATCAGAAGACGGACGAGCAGTGTATGCTTGTACATACGCCGCTTTTGTGTTAGTAAAAGCCATTGAGTTTGTAAGGCACAATTTAGCATATCACCAGTTCAATGTGAAAATAGTGGGTAATTCCGCAGGATTTGCCATGGAAACCCTTTCTATATCCCATTGGGCGACGGAAGACATAGCCATGGCCAGAGCACTGCCCAACATGACCATCCTTTCTGCTGCTGACAGTCTGGAGGCTATCAAGATGGTGAAAGCAGCCCACGACGTGAAAGGCCCCGTGTATGTACGCCTTTCAGGCTTGTTGAACTGCCCCGTTGTGTACTCCAACGACTTTGACTACCAGATTGGCAAAGCCAACAAATTGCGAGACGGGGATGGAGTTACTATTATAGCAACTGGTATGATGGTGCGTGAATCCTTGGATGCCGCAGAACTTCTTGCTGCCAAAGGCATCAATGCCCGCGTGGTGGATATGCATACTATCAAGCCGCTTGATACAGTATGTATAGATAAGGCTATGGCAGACTCCAAATTGCTGGTTTCAGTAGAGGAGCATAGCATTATTGGCGGTTTAGGTGGCGCTATTGCAGAGTATCTGTCTGAAAGAGAGAACACGGCCAGACTGGTACGCATAGGTGTTGGTGATTTTTATGGAAAATTAGGCGACCTGCGCTACTGCTGGGAACAGCACGGCTTGACAGCCCCGCAGATTGCAAATAGAATAGAAAAAGAGTTAAAAAAATAAAAATCTATAAGAAAATGAATAACATTGATAAATTAAAAGAAGCATTTGTCGAAGGTCTTGAAATTCCCATTGAAGAAGTTGAAACTGCTACCATGGAAAGTGTAGATAAGTGGGACAGCATTGGTCAGATGAGCCTGATTGCCATTATTGAAGAGGTCTTTAGTATTGAGTTTGAGCCTGATGAGGTAATGCAGTTCACTTCTTTCGAGACTGGTAAAGAGATACTGAAAAACCACGGAATTGAGATGTAAGACCACAAATTATACGAAATATTTGATGCTGTTTGATATTGATAAGAAGCCTGCGTCGGCGGTGGCTGCCGTTGATGATGCGGGTGGTCAGTTGACATACGGAGAAATAGTTTATCTTCGCAGTGAACTATCTACCATATTGCCGGAACGTGAGTTGGTGTTTTGTCTGTGCGAAAACCGAGTAGGGGCATTGGCTGGTTTCCTGTCGTTGTATGACTGCAAGGACGTGTGTCTGTTGCTTAATGCGCATATTGACAAGGCATTGTTGAAGAAGCTGGATGAAACTTACAAACCGTCCTATTACTGGATGCCGGAGGCTATAGCTGGGGCGAGCAGTTATGATAAAGTGTATGACTACAAAGGCTATGTGCTGTGCAAGACTGGTAAGAAAGCCCCTGCAATGCACACCGACCTATCTATGTTGATGACCACTTCCGGAACCACGGGAAGTCCGAAACTGGTGCGTCACAAGTATGGCAACATAGAGAGCAACGCCAAAAATGTAGCTAAAGTGTTTGGTTGGACCCCAGAAGAAAGAGGTATAGTTGACCTGCCCATGCAATACACTATGGGACTGAATGTCATTAACAGCCACCTCTTCGCCGGTGCCACCGTATTGTTGATCGAGGTGAATTTGATGAGTCCTAAATACTGGACTTTCATCAAGGAGCAGAAAGGAACCAACTTCACAGGCGTGCCGTTCAGCTATGAAATCCTGAATCGTCTGCGTTTCTGGAAGATGGATTTGCCGCATCTGACCACGATGGCAGAAGGTGGTGGCAAGCTGTCTGATACGCTTTTCAAGACTTTTGCAGATTATGCCGTGAATAACAGTAAACGGTTCTTTGCTACTTTTGGCACTACAGAAACCTCGGCTCGTTTGGCATTCCTGCCACCCGAGCAGGCTGCAACTCATATTGGCAGTATTGGTCACGCCATTCCTGAGGGAAAAATCATTTTGGTGGATGAAAACGACAACGAAATCACCGAACCAGATGTGGAAGGCGAACTTCGCTATGAAGGTCCAAATGTCACGATGGGTTACGGGACCTGCGTGGAAGACCTGTCCAAGGGCGATGAGTTCTGTGGCGTATATGAAACTGGCGACTTGGCCAAGAAAGATGCAGATGGATTCTTCTATATCGTTGGCCGCAAGAAACGTTTCTTGAAACTCTTTGGACTCCGTGTAAGCCTGGATCAGAGCGAAAAGATTATCTCCGAGAACTTTGGCGGCATGGAATGCGCCTGCACGGGTGATGACAATCAGATGTTGATTTACATCACACAAAAGGATTTGAAGGAGGACGTTAAAAAACTGATTTCCGAAAAAACAGGTTTAATGACCAAGTTCTTTGATGTAAAAGAGATAGAAGTAATCCCGAGATTGGAATCGGGGAAGATTAATTACAAGAAATTAGGAAAATAACATGGCTTTTTTTAAAATTGAGAATGTAAAGATAAGTGGTATTTCCGCCTGTGTGCCGCCCAAAAGGGTGGATAATATGGAGTCTGACCTTGTTGAGGACAAGCATGAGATGGAGAAATACATAGAGACTACTGGTGTAAGATACAGGTATGTGGCAGAAGATGGTATTTGCTCTTCTGACCTCTGCAAGCAGGCAGCTGACAAGCTGATTGAAGAGATGGAAATAGACAAGTCAGAGATTGGTTGCCTGATTATGGTGACACAGACCCCTGACTATATTTTCCCTGCAACAGCTTGTATTCTGCAAGATCGTCTGGGTTTGCCATCGGACTGTATGAGTTTTGATATTACTATGAGCTGTCCAGGATGGATCTATGGCTTGTCCGTGATGTCATCTATTCTCAGTGCAGGCAAGGTAAAGAAAGGTTTGCTGCTGGTTGGCGAAACATCTACCAAAGCCAAGTCTCCTTATGACCGCGTGAACTTGTTGGCCGGTGATGCAGGTACGGCTACCATATTGGAGTATCAGGAAGGTGCAAGTCCCCTGTTGTTTAGTATGCATACGGACGGAAGCAATTACCGCTCGCTTATTATCCCTGATGGTGGTTACAGGAATCCTGTTACACTTCAATCTTTTGAGTATTATGAGTGTAAGGATGGTATAAAGCGTAATCGCTTGAATGCCAATATGGAAGGAGAGGATATTCTTTCATTTGCCATGCATACGGCCCCTAAATGCATCAAGGGTTTGCTGGAGCATTTTGAGTTGCCCAAGGAAGAAATTGACTACTTTTTGATACATCAAGCCAACCAAATGATTAACAAGTTAATCCAAAAAAGGTTAAAGGTTGATGAAACTCATTGTCCGTATAATATCCACGACTTTGGTAATACATCTTCAACATCAATTCCGCTGATGATTGTGAACAAATTGCGTGAAAAAATTGGTGGAAAGAAGATTGTGGCTTGTGGATTTGGTACTGGATTGGCTTGGGGAGCGATGTGTACGGACATTTCGAATGATTGTAAGGTAGTTAAATTAAAGAAATATAATTGAAATTAAGCAATATGTCTTCAATAAAGAAAAAATTAAAAGATAATAGTTTTATCAATTCTATCTACTGGAAGTATATATATTGTCCAGCGGTATTACAAGCGGATTTGTCAGAACTTATGCCAGTTGCTGACAACTTTAATGGTTGCAGTGTAAAAGAATTAACCATTAATAGCCCGATGTTTGATAAGTATCTCGCTTTCATAAATGCTATGTATGAAGAGAAAATATATACGAAAAAAGAACTAATACAACTTTTGTCCAATCATTATTGGTTAAGAGACGTAAAGACATATGTGCTAATCAATAAGTCTAATCAGATTGTTTCAACAATCTCAACGGGGAAATATAAAAATAACGAAAAACAGGGCGGTGTGTTTAAATTTGCCACAGATAAGAATAAAAGAAAGCAGGGGTTTGGATTGTATATGTTGCGTTATGGTTATGGCAGACTAAAAACAGACGGATGCTCTTATGGCGAATCAATAGTGTCATTTAGGAAGAATAGAATACCATCATTGATGACGCATTTTAAATGTGGTTTTATTCCTCAAATGGATAGAAAACTTGTTGTGTATGAATTAGTTAACAAGAGGGGGGGGGTAAAACATTGGTTTACAAGAAACTGGGTAATGAAGTATTATCAACTATATTTAAGAAAACATTATAAGTAATATTATGAAAGTATCTGTTCTGGGCGCTGGCAACGGCGGTCAGGCTATTGCAGGATGGCTTGCAATGCAAGGTTATTCTGTCAGTCTTTATGGCAGAAATGAAAAAACTATATTAGAACTTGATGCAAAAAAAAGTATAGAATTTTCCGGAATGATCACTGGGAAAGGGATTCTCGCTAATGTTACAACTAATATGCAACGATCAATTGCTGATGCTGATGTCATAATGGTGGTAACTACGGCCAATGCTCATGGTTCAATTGCTCGGCAGATTGCGGGTGATTTAAAAAATGGTCAAATAATTATACTTAACCCTGGTCGTACTGGTGGTGCACTAGAGTTTAAACAGGCGTTAGAATCTGCTGGTTGCAAAGCAAGAGTGTATGTTGCAGAGGCACAGACGTTGATATATGCCTGTCGTTTGATGAAAAATGGTTTAGTTAATATCATCGGTGTAAAGGATAAGGTTTTGCTTTCGGCACTGCCTTCTTCTGATACGGAATATGTTCTTTCCAAAATAACACCTGTTTTTCCCTGTTTTTGTCCAGCAGAAAACGTATTACAAACTTCATTAGAGAACATAGGTGCAATGTTCCATCCATGTGTACTATTGTTCAATGCTGCTACCGTAGAACGAAATTCCATGTTTTGGTTCTACCGAGATATGACTCCCAAGATAGCTGACTTTATTGAAAAATTTGATAGCGAACGTTTGGCAGTAGGTAAGTCATACGGAATCGACCTTCTTGGTGTGAGCGAATGGATTAGTTATGCATATCCTGGCACAATAGGTGATACTCTTTGTGAAAAGATGAAAAATAACCCGGCATATCACGACATCAAATCTCCTTCAACTATTTTTACTCGTCAGTTGACGGAAGACATACCTACTGGTGTTCTTCCCATTATGGAATTGGGTGAAGTGGCGGGTGTGCCAGTGCCATTGTTGCATTCTATGGTTGCAATTTGTGGAAATTTACTGGATATTGATTTCCGCCAGAAAGGACGTACACTTAAGCATTTGGGGTTGGCTGGAAAAACAAAAGAAGAAATAATAGATTATCTGTCGCGATGAAAGAGAAAGCAAGAAGCATGGACGTATTTGGATTTATTAAACCGTTGGTGGATGTTCACACAATGGGAGTGTTCACTATTGCAAACCTGTTGATGGACTGCGGATACAAAGTGTATGTGTCAAAGGATGATGTGAACGAGGCTGTACAAGACCTACGGAAGTTCAATAACTATGGTCTTGTAAAACGCTGGATATTGGATAAGCAAATCAACCGTTTAGGATTTAGCTATAGGTTGGATCCCGTGGAAGGGTGTAACTATTTCATGTCATTGTATGAGCGTCTTGAACAAGACGATATGTTTGCCAAAGACGGTGGCCCTTTAACTCAAATATTCTTTGCAGGTTTGCCGGATACATGTGATCGGGTGAAAGGAAAGACAAATGGAGAAGTACTGGTGTTTCCAGGAAACGAAACACCAATTGAGTCTCTCAAGATGCTGAACGTTCCAGATAAATGTCTGTCAGGAACACTTATTGAGGATAATGCCTACGATAAGATGCGTTGGAATTTTGCCAAAGAACTTATTGAGAGTGAACGCTGGCGTTTAGCGTCCTACCAGGATCATTATGGTTACAAAACATGTGGTACAAAGAATGATAAGTTCGTAGACCGTTTAAACTATGCGGTGGAGAAACATTCGCTGCCTATAATCCGTACGCATTCTGGCCCGTATAATCCTAACAGATTGGAGGCATTGAAAGAATATAATTCATGGATTAAGGATTTGGCACAGTCAAAATTGTTGGATGTGCTTTCTATTGGTAGTTCTCAATTAACGCAGTCTCACTTTGGAGAGGATTGGAAAGATCTTCCTAATGGAGGTGGTGTGCCTGTTAATTCAGAAATGGAGTACAACATTATTCGCGACAATGCCTCTCCTATGCTTGTCCGTACTTATTCAGGCACTAAGAATGTACCTGATTTGGCTAAAATACATGAACGTTCGCTGAATATATCTTGGCATGCATTGTCTTTTTGGTGGTTTAATGAAATAGATGGTCGTGGCAGTAATACACTCTTGGAAAATCTTAGAGAGCATTTTGAAACGGTAAAATATGCAGCATCCTCTGATAAGCCAGTGGAACCTAATGTGCCGCACCATTTTGCTTTCCGTGGTGCAGATGACATTACCTATATAATTTCCGGGTATCTTGCAGCCAAGGCTTGCAAGAAGATGGGCTTGAAGCATTTGATACTCCAGAATATGCTCAATACACCTAAATACACTTGGGGTGTTGAAGATCTGGCCAAAGGGCGAGCCATGATAAAAATAGTACGCTCGTTGGAAAATGCAAACTTCAAGGTAAGCCTTCAGAGTCGTGCTGGTTTGGATTACTTTGCACCTAACTTGGAGTATGCCAAAATTCAATTGGCGGCTGTGACTTGTATGATGGATGATCTTGATCCTGGCAATGATAATAGCCCTGAGATTGTTCATGTTGTGAACTATTCAGAGGCGGTTCGTTTAGCAACACCACCAGTCATTAAGGATAGTATCAAGATAACACTTTCTGCATTACATGAATATAGAATAGCACGTAAGAAGGGTAAAATACCCGATATGCGATACGACCCTGACGTGAAGGAAAGAGTAGATTCGTTATGCGATGAATGTAAAGAATCCATTGCACTTTTGGAGAAGGCAATCCCTAATTTATACACACCAGAAGGTTTCTATAAGGTGTTCGTTGAAGGGTTTCTTCCAGTACCATATTTAATGGATCAAAACAGAAAATTTCCCAAGGCTACGCAATATAGGACTGCCATTAAGAACGGAGGTATTCGTGTAGTTGATGAAGAAGGTAATATTGTTTATACTCCAGACCGTTACAAAAAGATAATTGATCAGATGGAGAAATAGAAAAACGGATAAAATTAATCGTTATAAGTCAAATAATGCAATGGATTTTAGTAAAATAAGAGTGTTAGTAACAGACAGTGCCGGTAAACAGCCTTTGGCAATGATTCGTGGACTACGAGATTTGCATTGTCATATTACTGTGTTGTGTAGTTCAAAGTGGGATTCATGCTATGTGTCGAATATTCCGAATAAGAAAATATTGAAAGAGCAATTATATGAAGATAACCCCAATGCGTTTACCCAAGAGGAAAAATTGTCTTATTATCTGTGTCTTGCGCAATCTGGTGATTATGATGTGTTTATGCCTATTGGAGAAAAAAGCACTAATTTTGTTACAACATATCAGAAAGAATTAAGTAAATACGTAAAACTTGCCTGTGCTCCACGAGAAGTTTATATAAAGGCTTTTAATAAACAACTTACATTTGAGCAAGCAATGGTATCTGGAGTGCCATGTCCGATAACAAGGCGAGATGGGCAGAATATAGAAGACTATCTGACAAAAATTGAATTTCCGATAATTATTAAACCGCGCCAAGGTATAGGGTCGATTGGTTTTCATAAGTTTCAAACCGAAGAAGAGTTTAGAGAAAGACTAAAGGATCCTTCTTTTAATGTAGATAATTTTGTGATTCAGGAGTTTGTTAGTTTTGACCATCGGATAGACGCCAATATTTTTATGGATAAGAACGGACAAGTCTGCACTTCTTATTCCGCTGATGTTTTGCGTTGGTTCCCAGTAGATGCAGGTGCAGGTGTTCTTATACAATCAATAAATGAACCAGAGGCTATACAATATGCAGGTAAATTGTTGCATGATATGGGTTGGCAGGGTTTTGCTAACGTCAATTTTATGATTGAAAAAGAAACAAGAGAATTAAAATTATTAGAAATAAATGGCAGAATTCCAGCAAGTGTGAAATTGGCTTTCGTGTGTGGATTTAATATTTCACAACAATTGATAGAAATGGTTTACAACGAAGATGTTGTGAAATATCCTATAAATGACAAATTAGGCATATATATACGCCATCTTGATACGGATATAGCATGGTTCTTGAAATCACCTGATCGTTTTAAAGCAAGACCATCGTGGTTTAGTTGGAAAAACACCAAAGAGGCTCTATATAGCAAGGATGATAAAAAACCTTTTTATGCGAATTTGCTACAAAGAATATTTAGGTATAACAAGACAATGAAAAAGAAAAAACATTAATGCTACGAATCATTTCAAAAGATTATTATATTCCACAATCTTAATATTTACCAATATAGTAATAGCAAAATAATTGCATTTGTCAAAAAACATCATTTTTATGATTGCATAGGAGAGAAATGCTCCACACAAAAAAGAAAAATGACAATATATAGGAAACTATTATTAAAAAAGCCAGATATAAAAACTGATGTGTTGGTTTGTGAAAAAATGGGAAAGACCAATTTGATTATGCGACAATATAGGGATAGTCTGTATATAGCTTATCCAATTAACTATTACCATACACCAAGTAAAAAAAATGGTGGGAAATATGATAATGATGGATATGGAACGATAGGAATGTGGGTAAGTAAAGATGGACGAGAATTTGAGGAGATAAAAAGAGATTATATCACAAACGGTGACAAATGGATTGAGTCGTGCATAGGTCATATTGAGACGGATAGCACTTTCATTCATTATTATATTCCTTTCAATAATACTCACGCTGAAAGATGTGTGAAAAATACAATACGTGCGAGAATTCATTATAAATCGAAAAAGAAATAAACTCAATTATGAACATCATTACTTTTGATATAGAGGAATGGTATCTAGAAAAAATCTTGTATGGAGGACGTGTTCAAAGATACCAGCAAATTGACGAAACATTCACAAGAGTATTAGACGAGTTGGATCACCAGGGTATAAAAGCCACTTTTTTTTGCGTGGGGAAACTGGCCGCAGATTTTCCTCGGGTTATAAGAGAGATTGCATCTCGTGGTCATGAAGTAGGCTGTCATTCAAACGAACACAAATGGCTTAATAAAATGACGAAGGAAGAATTATTATCTGATACCATGGATGCAATAAAGGCACTGGAAGATGTGTCTGGCCAGAAGGTTGTGAGTTATCGTGCCCCCGCTTTCTCAATTACGGCCGAAAATAAGTGGGCTGTGAATATATTGGCGGAGTGTGGTATAGAGAATGACGCTTCGATTTTTCCCACCGATAGAGATTTGGGCGGCTATAAGGGCTTCTCACAAGACACTCCTTGTCTTATTTGTAATGAGGGGGCTGTTATTAAGGAGTATCCAATATGTTTAACTTCTCTATTTGGAAAACAAATTGCTTACACTGGTGGCGGATATTTTAGAGTTATGCCATATTGGCTTGTTTCTAATATTCTTAAAAAACGTGAATATAATATTTGCTATTTTCATTTAAATGATTTGATGAAACAAAAGATTGCTTTTAAGGGCAGGGCCGAGTATGAAGAGTATTATAAAGAGCCGGGTACCTTAAAGAACCGCCTTGTCCGTTATGTCAAAAGCAATATTGGAAACGGAAATGCATACGAAAAATTTTTAAAATTACTAAAAAACAATAGTTTTACGAGTATCAGAGACTGTAGCATTAACTGGTCAACTGTAAACAAGATAGAATTGTAATTATGTATAAACATTTTTTAAAACGTTGTTTAAGTTTAACAGGTGCCATTCTGGCACTTGTTTTTTGGGGATGGCTAATATTGCTTGTGTGGCTGCTGCTGTGTTTGACCAATAAGGGCGCAGGTGCTTTGTTCCTGCAAGAACGTCCGGGCAAGGATGGCAAGATATACAATGTCATCAAGTTTAAAACCATGACCGATGAGAAAGGTGCAGACGGGAAATTACTGCCGGACGCTCAACGTTTGACCAAAGTGGGTAAAATTGTACGTAGTTTATCTATTGACGAGTTGCCCCAGTTGATAAATATTCTAAAGGGTGACATGTCATTTATTGGTCCCAGACCTTTGCTTGTGAAGTACCTGCCGCTTTATAGCCCTGAACAGATGCGCAGGCATGAAGTGCGGCCTGGCATCAGCGGCTGGGCGCAAGTGAACGGCCGTAACACTATCAGCTTTACTAAACAGTTTGAATACGATGTCTATTATGTGGATCATCTGACATTCTGGTTAGATGTTAAGATCTTCTTTATGACCATTCTCAAAGTCTTCAAGCGTGAGGGAATAAGTGGGGAAGGACAAGCAACGAGGGAGTTGTTTAACGGTAAGAATTAATGAGCAAAACAATGAGTTGACAGGCCTTGTTGTGAGTCTGTGCGACAGTGCACTGCTAAAAGAAGAGAGACCTAAAATTCCTGAACGGTCTGCAAAGGAATGGGACCGCCTTTTCTCCTTTGCTTCAAACCAAGGATGGATATCCTGTTCCTAAAAAGAGCCGCCATAGCACAATTATATCCCGTGCCAAAACGGAAACCATTTAGCGACGTAGATAATTACCTTATACGGAGATTTTGAAAAGGGCATAGAGATGATGAAGAAACACGGAATTGAGAACTCGGCTTATTGCCATCATCATACTCAAGCATCGCTTAACGACATACTGATAGAGAACCACTATGACTTTGTGGAGCGTGTGAACCACAAGTGTGATATAGTGCTGAATGATTTGCTGAAGGAAATGGCAGACAAAGAGGGATATTTGCTGAGAACGGATTTCTTGGAAGAGGACGTAAAGAACGCTTACTTGATAACCTTGACGAAGAAGCGGGGAATGCTTAAATAAATAGATAATGCGCAAAGTTGTTATTCTGATAGTTATATTCTTGGTGGCGGGCTTCGCCATGGGAAGCTGGGCTCTTGTATCTCAAGGCACAGGGATGCAGGAAAAGAAGAGCCGTGTCACCCTCCGTAAGAACAAACCAATTACAGAACAACTTATCAAAACAAATACTATCTATAAAGTCCGCTACGAATTTGATTTGCGGGGTGATACGCTCATTATCCCGCAGAGGTGTGTATTGAAGTTTAAGAGAGGAAAGATAAAGAACGGCATCATTTTCTTGAACGAGACCAGCCTGGAAGGTAAGAAGGGATTGAATAATGTGGTTCTATTGGGAATCTGCTCGAATAGCGTATTGAAATCTGATTTGTTCAATCTTGACAAGACTGGCGTAATTGACAATTCAGTGGATGTTCAGTCGATGTTCAATGTGGGTGTGGATTCCATTGTGTTTTCAAAGGGTACGTATGCGTTCTCTGACATTCATGTGGGTGGTGTGAAGGTTAACGCCAACGGTTCCACTTTTGTTTCTACACTGGCTGTGGATGGTTTTGCAGTTATCAAGAATATCTTTGTAGCCAATGGTGCGGATTTCTTCAAGTTGTATGATGCTACGATTCAAGGACGGAAAGATGGCTCCCCAAGAATACAGCAAATGATACTGTCGCCTGTTGATTTGACGAATGTAAAAGAAGTGGAGATTCAAGGCTGCACTTTCAAGGAGTTAAGGTATTCTTGTTATAAGGCATATAGCGGAGGACAATATGATTATAGGGGGGTGTCACTATCCTGTCATGGTTGTGAAAACGTACTGGTAGAGAACTGTGAGTTCTACGATATGATGCCTTCAGAGTGGATTTGGATTGCACCAACGGCTTCGGGAACGTGGGATGAAGTGGAGAACGTATGGTTAAGAAACAATTATTTCCATAATCCAAAGGATGACTTTGAACGATCGAATACTCCTGTGAACGTTTTTTCAAAGAATGTGGTTTTTGAAGGGAACTTGCTGGAATACCAAAAGTATGCGGGAAGTGCTTTTAATTTGCAAAGCAGGAATGTGATTGTGCATGACAACGTGGTGAGGAACAGTTGGTTCAAGAGCATTGTAGATGTTTGTGAATATGGTGATTTTTGCAATGACTATGTGATTGTTTACAATAACGAGTTTTCTGCCTACAACTCACAAGCGGTAGTTGCCAATGCGAAAGAATTAATTGTGAAGGATAACAAGTTTGCGGGAATCAGTGCTGTGTTGGCCTACGCGACTTATTATAATCCAGAGGTAAAACATCCTGCTTGTCGTGATTTTGCCAAGGCTACAGTGAAGCCCAATCAGAAGGTGATTATTGAAGGGAATGAGTGCAACTGCGATTTGGTGGATACATCTTGGGTACAGAATGAAAGAATGGTTCATGGAGGATACTGCTCCGGCTTTACTATTCAGAGCTTGTATTGTATCAGCGATAGCGTAAGTATTATGAATAATAGATTGTTCATCAGAAAGATTAACAACGTTGTCGGCACCAATCTTACACACCAACCTATCTTCATAAGAAATACCAAGAACATTAATGTTATCAATAATTTTATTGATTCCGATGTGCCTGCTATTGGTTCTAAGTACAATGGGGCTATCTTCATCTTGGTTTATAACAGACACAGGGAACGTGATGCCAAGATGACAGAGATAGAATCGCTAAATATTGTTGACAACGAATATAATTTGAGTTCTGAAGATAACATTTTATATACTGTACGTATTTCGGGATATAGCGAAAATACTGCTGACTGGAATGTGAAGAATGCTAACATATCGGGGAATAATATTTCAGATGCAGCGAAAAGAGAACAGATTTATACCACAGGCGGGCAAATAGAGAATTTGAATGTCAAAGGTGGAAAAGTGGATATAAAGAACAGTCCATCTAAAATTAAAAATATTTGGGCGTTGCCATAGAGGTTCATTACATGAAAGTGACGCATATCGTCAATACTGTTTACGCATCGGTAACTTATGTCCTGACGCAGAATGGAAGTAAGTCGATGTGGCTGGTTGACTGCGGTGATGTACCACCTGTAGTTAAACTGTTTTCGTCTTTGGGTGGTGATTCGTTTAAAATTGAAGGAGTCTTGCTGACCCATGCACATTATGACCACATGTATGGATTGCCAAAGTTAACAAGGCTATTCCCCTCATTGCGGGTTTATACAAATGAAATTGGGAAGAAGGCGCTGGCCAGTGAACGACTGAATTTCTCAAAGTACCACGAGGACCCGATAAATTATGAAACAGACGACGTTTTAGTATGCGAGGACGGTGATGAAATAGAGTTGTTTGATGGGGTGAAGGCTGTTGTGTATTATACTCCTGGACATAATCCATCGTGTTTGACATTTGAAATAAGCAATTATTTGTTTACGGGCGATTCATATATCCCTGGAATAAAAACGATTACCAATTTGCCAGGAGGAGATAAACAATTGGCTGCGGAATCATTGGAGAAAATAAAGGGGTTGGCAAAAGGCATGATTTTGTGTCCAGGGCATGTGGTAAAGAAATGATTTGAAAAATCTAACAAATGAATTAATCCTTGAGAGTAGTCAAGTAATTCTGCGGTCTTGTTTTCTTGCTTTAATGGAGTGGCAAGGAAAATAATAACATAATATAAATTCAGAAAAATTCAAAAAAATAATAATGTCAACTTCACATAACCGTATTTACCTTTGCCTCGCTCACATGTCCGAGGCAGGTCTTGAACAGAAATACATCAAAGAGGCTTTCGACACTAACTGGGTGGTGCCTCTTGGACCGAATGTCAACGGATTCGAAAGAGATCTCGAGGAATTCGTGGGTCGGAACAAGCGAGTCGTTGCGTTGAGTGCGGGCACTGCCGCTGTGCATCTCGCTCTTGTCGCTTGTGGCGTGAAATCAGGCGACGAGGTCTGCGTGCAGAGTTTCACTTTCTGCGCATCGTCGCACCCGATTACGTATTTGGGAGCAACACCTGTTTTTATCGACAGCGAGAAGGACACATGGAATATGTCGCCGGAGCTGCTCGAAGCAGCTATCAAGGATAGAATAGCCAAGACAGGCAAGAAACCTAAAGCCATTATTCCGGTGGCTCTCTACGGTATGCCATACGATGCCACACGCATCATGGAAATAGCCGACAAATACGATATTCCAGTCGTCGAAGACGCGGCTGAAGGTTTTGGCTCACGCTGGAAAGGTCAAATGTTGGGAACATTCGGTAAATACGGCGTATTAAGTTTCAACGGCAATAAAATGATTACCACTTCGGGCGGCGGCGCTCTCATCACCAACAACGAGGAGGAATGGTGCGAAATTATGATGTATGCCACTCAAGCTCGCGAAAGCTACCCTTATTACCAACACGAGAAAATCGGTTTCAACTATCGCATGAGCAACATTTGCGCAGGGATAGGCCGAGGTCAGATGACGGTGGTGGATGACCATATTGCGCATCATAAGCATGTGCAGAAATTATATAAAGAGCTCTTGAGAGATGTGGAGGGGGTGACACTCCACGAGGCTCCTAACGCTGATTATGACTCCAACTTCTGGCTCTGCACTGTCACCATTGACCCCGAAGTTAAGATTAAAGGTCAGGAAAATGCTTATAAGACCATTGTGAAAGGCGCAGTCGGCGGCGCAGCGGGGGTTGCCCACCTGGCCGACACTGCCATCACCGATTGCCAGCCCAATGATAACGTGGAGGCTCTACGCGTGTTCATGGACGCTGCCGGCATCGAGGCTCGTCCGGTTTGGAAACCCATGCACAAACAGCCAGTATATAAAGATGCACCGGCATACGTGAACGGCGTAAGTGAAGCCGTGTTCAAAGTTGGCATGTGCTTGCCAGCCGGCCCGTGTGTGAGCGACGAGGACGTTCGCTATATTGTAGATTGCATAAAGGAAGCAATCGTACGATAACCGATAATTTGATAGGCGATTAATAGACGTGTCGTGTAGAATTCACGAAAGTCTGTTAATCGTTCATTCATATAAAAACCATACGCATAATGAGAAACTGTATAGCAGCAATTTGGAGATGGAATTCATCGAATGCCATTGCGACTCAACAAACTTCGAGCAAGTTAGGTCTGCTCTTACTGCTTTGAAAATTCTGTTCTTTCCTTTTTGTGCCTCATAAAGCAAACAGACTCCATAGTGACTGAAAACTATGGAATTAGACAAAGATTTTTACACAAACTTTTTGAGCAAGAAGTGGCCAATCCTTGATTGCGCCAGAATTACGACTTGCATACATCATCGGCAGATACCAGCCAACGTATGCTGAATGCGTTAATGTCAGGTGCTATTGTACCAGTATATCGACATGAAGATACCACAGAGATGGTAGTGTGCCTGTGTGGACGATTGGACGAGGTCCTCTATGAACTTGTCTGTTTTGACTGATGGAAAAGAGGAATACTGAGAGGTGCAACGCATTCATCTTTGCCCTACTGAAGCTAAGTATGGATGTCAGATACCGAAAGCGCATGGCATACGGTGGAAGTAATTGAGCCGAGTTTGATATTCGAGGCGAAGGACGGAGCGTATAAAGGATAGTATCAGGAAATAATTGTAACGTATGAAATTAGCAGTTATTCAAATGTCTGATCTTCACATAACATCGGGAACAGACTATATTGTGAAAAAATCAAGAAATCTTGCACGCGCCACTGCTTCTATTCTAAATGAGTGTTCAAAAGTGGCAGTCGTTGCCACTGGAGACATCGTTGATAAAGGGAATGTCGCAAACTACCAATTTGCGAAGAAATTGTTTCAAGATTTCAAGAATGAAATTGAAAAGGAGACAAAGTTTGACTCTTGGGAGTACGTTTTTGTTCCAGGTAATCACGACTTGGATTTTGGAATGGATGTGCCTTTTCGTGACTTCGTGCTAAAAGATGTTTTGGATAATGGAGCTTTTAAACGTAATGAATATGAAAACGAGGCCCTGAAACCTCAATATGAGTTTTGGAAATTTTATGCTGAATTAAGTGGAGAAGAACACCAGAATCGAATTTCTTACGAGAAACAAATAAGGAGGGTCGCAAGGATTTGCTCGGCATGTATGTAGCCAAGAGCGATGGCGCGAACTTCTGGCTGGAGGTTCTCACCGACCTGAAGAACCGAGGTGTCGAGGACATCATGATATGCTGTGTTGATGTGTTCAAAGACATACGCCGTCTGATATACACCACCAACACCGTCGAGGGCTATCACCGCCAGATACGCAAGGTGACGAAGAACAAGGGAGTGTTCCCGTCAGACACAGCGTTGGAAAAACTCGTCTGGCTGGCATACCGCAACATCTGCGAGAAATGGACATCGTCACTCTCCAACTGGGCGTTGATATCACAACAATTAGCAATAAAATTTGGAAACAGATTTGAAATTATGTAATTTTGCACCGTGAATTTATGATGGAATCAGACCTTGACACAGTTCAGATTACACCACCCAATTTTGTGTTGGTTGCTGTTCCTTTTTCGTCCAAACCTCAACATTATCTATTTTATCGAGAGTAACAATAGTTGTTTTACGAAAATAGTTGTAAAGTTGTTGACTGATGATGTGTTTGGAAATGCGGCGTTGTTTTTCGTTGTTCAAATCAATTTGGACGGTGTACGGTGTTCCTCTACATTCGGCAGGATTTGTGAGAGAATAGAACAGCCTTTCAACATCTTCAAGTTCAGAATGTTGTTGCCAAAGTTCAGGGCATTCATCGGCAAATGCCAATTCAGGGTGCGTGTCTTTGTGCTTTTCAGTGTAGAGCGTAAGTTCTACTGTCTGTTGCACTGAGCTGAATGTAAAGAAGTTGATTCGCATAGGCTGTCAGATTGCGTTATTACATTGTTTTATTGTTCTTAAATCGGGGTATGGGGTTAACCCAACACCCAATGTGTTGAGGCAGGCAAAAGCATTGCTTGTTGTTTGGCTTCGGCTTTGGTCGAAGCATTAAGCAAAACTTGCACTATCAACTTGAATTGGTTGTACTTGTATATGTTGACAGCGATGGTGTACATGATGGAACATTATAGTTGTAATCCTCTTTCAAAATCTGGCAAGTATAAAGGCGGAATAGTTGCTCTTATTGCATCTATGTTTTGTTCTGCCCCCATAACAAAAGCATGATTTTGATTAAGGTACTCAATAAATTCATTACAATTTACCCTTGCAACAATTCTTCCAACTCCGGCAGAATAAGGAAGAGTTGCAGCGTATAGATGGTTATCGGTGTAAAATTGAATTCTTCCCTCACTACCCCATGCACCTTGGTTTTCATTGTGTTTCCAAACCAACGATGTTGTACCATCTGATTTTGATAGGTATCCTAACAATTCGTAAAATTCATGTTCGTCATTGAAATGAATTTGATTTTGTGTGCCAAAATATGATTTAAACATATCTGTGAAATATTTGATTTTTATGTTATGCGGCATTGTATATTTGTATGAGTCGGCTCTTTATTTCGGCAAAAGAGAGTGTCATATCAATATCTTGTGATAAACCTATTTTTATGACATATATAAACGATTCTTTACGATAAAATTTGTCGCCATACTGTCGTAAAGACTTGTCAATTGTGTCGGCTTTTGCAAGCAAACAAGTAAGTTGATAATCTTTGTTTATCTGCTGTGTCCTATTGTTCGGATGTGCTTTGGTGTAATGCTGGGTTGCCGTCAGCTTTATCAGATTCTCAATGTAATGCGCAATTTGTGGAAATTCGGATTTCGGAAATATGTGGTGAATTTGCGTTGCTTCTCCATTACCCCATTGGTCATAGACTTCGCTTTCGGTCTGTATCTTACGAAGCATATTCATCGCTTTCTGAACATAATAAGCGTTGTATGCTTCTTGTTGAACCACATCAATTTCCTCAATAGCCTCCTGCCTTGTCATTGTCTTTTCCTTGTTCATATCACGCCAATTCTTGCGGTTGTACATTAAGTCTGAAAAGGTGAAAACAAATTTGGAAATATGACCTTTCTCTGAACCGTATATCTGATTCTCTACAGCAAATACGTTTAGAATCTTTGGAAATATTCGATGAACTTCAACAGCTCCATTGATAGACGTATTACCAATGATAAATCGAGCATATCTTTTTTTAAGTTCATTGAAAGTGGCTTTATTGGGGTCATTTTTATATTCAAGGAAATATCTCCATAAGCCACTGTCGGAAAGCACTTTTTCAAAATAGCAATACAAGAAATTATAAGTGTTACGTTCTTTTTGGGCAATGTAATCTAAAATGTCCATACTCTTAACCTTATAAATATTCTGATTGCCTTGTTTTGTTACGTCCAAAATTTGTGCATAACCTAACAATCTCAACGGTTGTTGAATAAACTTGTCATACTCGTGTCTTGCTCTTTCATCGTTTGCCCACGGCTTGTTAAAAATCACACGTGTGTTTTTTATAAAGTATTGAGAGTTCCAAATATCACCAAAAACAAAAGATTGATTTGGCTGAATAGTATTTATAATGCAGTCTGCTATAAAGCAAACAACATCAGGCGTACATTTTTGATCCATAAAACGTGCATCTTTTGATTTGCGAACATCCAAATCGAATTGGCTCAAATAGTCGTTAATTACTTTTCTCATATTGTACCTCGTTATTTTAGTTTTCCAAAGAAGAATACAGAATTATTATCAATGTTCAAAGAACGAGTTCCAAAATTGCGGGCAATCGCATAGAATTTGGTAAAATCATTGGTTGCGTAAAACGCCAAATCTTGTTTGGTGATTTGAGTTTCTTCGTTAATCAGTGTCAGAATCGCAACAGAGCCATCAGCAATACAGTTTGGAGGCAACATACATGCTCTTGGATTGTAGGTTAGATTAGGAACTATCACACAATGCTTCTGATTTATGAATTTGGCAACATCCAAATTGCTAATATCATCCATATAACAATCATAATTAGGAATATTGACTATTTCATTGTCACCAATATTGCGAGATTTCAAGACCCGCACTTTTCCATTGCTCTTGGTAATAGCTTTCGTTATGCTTCTGTCTCTATATGCTTTGAACAAATTGAATTGCATACGGTTAGCAACAAAATCGAAGTCGTCATTTCTATAGATTAACCAATATGGAAAAGATTTATCTGTGATATATCCTTGTTTCTGAACACGGATTTCATTTGTTATATATGATTCTATTTGAGTATTTTGGGGCGATTGTATTGTGTTGAGGATAAAACAAATTGTTTCAATTTTAACACCTTTGAACCCTTTCTCTCCAAAATCAATTATATGTGTTATGCGGAAATTCGCCATCAAACTACGAGTATTGTTAAACTCTGGGGCATTGATTAGGCTTTTAGGTACAATCAACGAGACAACATTTCCTAACTTAATTGATTTCTCAATGAAAAAAGCGAAAATGTTATTTGTGGCTTTATTAGTTGCACATTCTTTGTATTTGGCTAATAACGCTTTTTCTTTTGTGATTTTTTTGAATGGCGGATTACCTACAACAAGGTCGTAATGCTTATCAAAACTATGCAATAAAAAATCATCATTGATATAATTGATGCGGACATTATCGGGGATAGAAAGAGTCGAAATAAGAGCTTGCAGAATTTCAATGCTTTGGCTATCAATATCAACAACATCAATTGTTACACTCGGAACACTTTTATACTTGTTGATTAAAACAGGCAAAAAATTACCAACTCCTATAGATGGTTCTAATATATCAATAGATGTAAAATCTTTGGAGTCAGGTAAATTCTTTATAATTGAATAGCAAATGTCTTGCCGTGTATAAAATGCTGCATTATCTTCTCTTTCAGTATTTGCTAACTCTGCAATTTTAGAAAGAGTGGCGAAGCCCATACTCTTTCTTGAATTTATGAAATTCAACAGATTCTGTTGTTCTGTTAATCCATGTCGTTCAATTAAGGTGGCAATTTCTTGGTCTGTATAATCCTTTTTGTATAAATAACCACGAATTTTTTTTGCTATCTGACTGAAAATAATGGTTGGCACCGCTTCACCTAAATTTTGGCGGATATTCATTTCTTCTTTTTTCAGAAATGCTTGCTTTTCTTTTATGGGAAGTGCGTTTAATTCTTCCAATGGAATTTCCGACCATTGAAAAGATTGTGGTACAGACATCATAAGCATAACTTCTCTGATGCTGAAAACACGATTATCGCATGGATGTATGGTGTTTTGACTTGCCATAGTGTCATTACGTGTGTGGATGCAAGGTGCTACTTTATCCCAATACTGTCGAGTGTATTTGTCTCCGTTTTTTCGAGCATTGTAAACTATTACCCCATCTTTTATGCTGTGGGGTATTTTTGATGCTTCTGTGTTGTCAAAAGCGGATTGCCCCTCTTTTATGTCGGCAATCCAGCATTTCATGTGTGGTGCATAACTGCGGAAGTTGTGATATATATCGTCCTTCGATATTTCGCCCATTTTTTTGAGAGAGGGCAAATGCCCGATGACCTGTCGCAAAGTTTGTTCAGGCTGCAAATCTGGGAATAAATCCAATGGGGTTATTTCTTTCAAATCTTTACGTACACCAATGACAAGGGTACGTGTTCGGCTTGACGGGCAACCATAATCTTTGAAATTCAACACTTGATAGCAAATGTTGTATTGTCCAGAAAGATTGTTGTCTATTGCTTGGCGAATAGTCTTATCTTTTTCGTCTAAATCGGTGCAAACAGAATTTAGGAATGCACGAACATTCTCAAAAATAAAAAATTTGGGCTTTATTTTTTTTGTCATGATTATTGATTCAACCACAAGAGAATTACGTTTTAATTCATTTTTTTTCTTGTGATTTGCAACGGACATTCCTTGACAAGGTGGCGTAGCAATAAGGACATCTAAATCTTTTACATTGTAACCACGTTTCCACATTGCAAGTTCGTCGAGTACTCTTTCTTTTGTTTCGTCGGCAGTCATATCGCCACAAATGTAACCGCTATCATAGCAACACTTATTGTTGTATTTCTGAATTTTTAATCGACGTTCCAAAAGTTCGACAGTAGCAATGCAATAAAAATTTTCTTCCATGAAGCCATGGCAACCGACACCAGCACTACTGAACAAGCTGATGTAAGTTTGTAATCCGTATGGCAATCGACTTTCTGCTACGATTTGGGGAACAGGTTCGGGAATGGTATATTTTACGACTTTTGACATTGTTTTTGTGCTTGATACTGGTAAATAACTATTTCCATCGCTTTCTTCGCTATTGGCACAGCTGTTGAAACGGCATTGCAAAATTGATCGGCTTGCCAGAGTGTAAGAAGTTCGTCATGGTTGGCATTTAGGCATTTTATTACTTTTTCGAGTTGGGCAATGCTCATACGCATAACACCATTTTCGTATTTACAATAGGTTGCAGTGTCGATATCAAGTTCTGCCGCAATCTTCCGCTGTGGCATATTTGACTGTAATCTAATCTCTTTTAATCTGTTCGGTAATAACATTTTTTTGCCATTATTGCTTCTTGAAGAATTTGCGCAAAAATACAAATTCTTTTTGACATGGGGAATGTTTTTATCGTTAAGTTTTCAACATTATGAGAGGATCATTAGTGTCCCGTTAAAATCGGGACCGGTTAAATAGGGATTGTCGTTTAACCCAAATCGGTCATTAGTACGGCCGTTTTTGTGGTTGACTTTGTAACTACTTGATTATAAGCCTTTTACTAATAGAAATTTCTAATGACAGCCATTAGAAAATAGATTTTATAAATGACTCGTTGTCAACGCATTACAGATTTGACCACAAATAATTCCACTTCTATTGACCGATTTGGATTTAATTCTAAGAATTCAATATCTATAGACGAGGGTATGCCTTCCGAGGTTGCCCTCGTCTGCTTCCCGACTTCGTCACTCAAAAAACATATATTTTATAACTAATTGACAAACAATATTTTGTATCTTTGTGTCACCTAATATTGGGTGACACAAAAGGTATTTTAACTATGTTTGTCCGTAAAAAGAAATATCCATCTGGCAATATCGGAGTTATTGTTGTTGAGAAAATCGGTGGCAAGATGAAGGAACTTGCAACGATTGATGTTGCACATAATGAAGACGAGGTCGAAAATCTTGTCAATGAAGCAAAAGAATGGATTTCCAAGGAGGAATCCCGCCGTGTCCTGTTCAATGTCAGCAACACCTTTCTCGGCGGATGCGACTTGATATTGGACCGCACGTTTGACAGGATTGGTTTAAACCGGATTGACGGCGAAGTGAAAGTCGCCATCAACTGTTTCACTTTACACGCAAACGCATCGAGACCCATACATGTATCTGTTTCGTGGCTTTGAAAATGTACAAGGAGTTGGAGCGCATGCGGAAAGTCTCGGAGATTAAGATGAGCGTGGACAAGGTACTTGCATTGGCAAAGACCATTGCAACAATACAAATTAAGCTACCTCTGAACAAGGAGGTTTATGCTCAAACCATGTTGATGGCAAGGCATCAGAAAATCGCCAAACTCTTTGATGAAGATTTTTTGGTGACACGATGACGAAGTCAGGGAAATACCTGAAATAAAACCAACGACGTTATTCGTTATAAACTATTTTCATAAGCACGTTTCCAACCATTTGGAGCGTGCTTTTTTCTATCTTGTCTATCTTGTCGTTTACTGTATGCCAATGTGGGAAGAAGCACGACGTCCTGTCTGCGTCTCCCACGAGGTGTATGATGTTGATTGTCGGAATGCCTGCATGGTGAATCATGTGGATATGGTCGTCGTTGATAGGGTCGCCGAGTTCGTTGGTGAAAGCCTCGTCATATCCCATGTCGCGTGCCATGCGCCACACCTTGTTAAGCACCCATGCCGAAGAGTTTTGTGAGTAATATTCTTTTGGAAAGCGTGGTTTTGCGGCTCCCACCATGTCAAGCAAGATGCCGTAATATGCGTTATAGCCTTCTACATGTGGTTTTTTCGCCCAATATTGTGAGCCGAGGCACCAAGAGAGGTCGTTGTGCGAGTTCTCGTCGGCCCATTTAGGCGAGCCGTAATCCTCCAAGTCGAAGAAGATGAAGTCAACGCCGAGATTGCTGTCGATGCGGTTCGACTTCATGACTCTTGCCATCTCCATCATGACACCACAGCCCGACGCTCCGTCATTGGCTCCGTCGATAGGCGTTTTCCAGTTGCTCTCGTCGGGGTCGTTGTCAGCGTAAGGTCTTGAATCCCAATGTGCCGCTATGACAAGCCTCTTCCTCGCCTCGGGGTTGAAGGTGGCTATGATGTTCTTGCCATCGAACACTTTCCCGTCATAAATGCGAGTCTTGAACTCTTGTACATACACTGTGTCGGCGTAGTCGCGGAGTGTCTCCACAAACCACTCGGCACACCGCTGATGCGCTGCCGTTCCTGGCACACGCGGGCCGAAATCACATTGTCTCTTGACAAAATTATATGCCGAATCACTGTTAAACGCCGGCACCGTCACGTTTTTCTTTTCGGATTTCCGCGTTGTTTCCGTTGGTTTATTGCTGTTGTCGCATGATGCAAAAGCGATTGAAATCGCTATGATTAAAAATATCCTTTTCATAATAATTATTTTCCTGTTGTCATTCCTGTACTTCCATCGTCGCCGCCTCCTTCGCGGGCCTTGTTCTCAAGTTCCATCTTGCCGAAACGGAATGTCACGCCGGCACTGATGGACCTGCTGTTGTACTTATACGAGCTATAAGAGATGTAGTACGGGTTGTATGTGTTGTTGTCCCATTTGTTCCAATTGAAGATGTCATTTGCGTTAAGATATACTGACATTTTCTTGTCGAAAAAGTCGGCGCGCAGACCGCAATTGATTGAATATGACGGTCGCCGCTCCGCATAGAGCGTCTGTGTCGCGGAACGGTAATAGCCGGAGGCGTGTACTTCTAATTTGTTCCAAAGCTTGGCCCAGACATTCAAACGAAGGCTGTACGACCACATGTCGCTCGATACCTTCTGGCCGTAGAACAGCGTTGAATAATAAGAGTCGTAAACGTTGGCGTAGAAACGCATATTGAAAAAGCCCGAGGGACGATACATGATATTCGCCTCGAAGCCTAAATTATATGAGTTGTCAACGTTGTATGACTTTGACGCTCTTACCCAACGATGAAACAACACGCTGTCGTAAACATTCTCCGTAACGCTGTTGATGGCGCCGTCGGAATCCCGGTAATATGCCGATAACCCCACACTTCCGAATTTTTCAAAGTATTTCGTCCAGCCTGCCTCAAGAGAGTTGGTATAGACGGATTTCAAATCAATATTGCCCAAAGCAAGGCTTTCCTGCTCGTATTTGATGAAATTGGTGAGATAACGTGCGCTGGGATTCGAGATGCGTCTCGAATAATTGAACTTGAAATTATGCATCGACTTCGTTCTGTACGACAAGTGGATTGACGGACGCCAGTTGAGATACTGCTTTGACTGATAGTCGCTCATATAGCCGTCCATGTTGCAATGCACGTCGGCAAACTCCATTCTGATGCCTGGCTTTATCACGAAGTTGCCGAATTTGTGTTGTACAGTCAGGTAGGTGTCGAACGTGTTGTCCCAGCTCGTGCGTTTGAGCGTGCGGAGGTTGTCGTTGACAAATGTCGCTGCGTTGATTAAGGTGTCGTATGTGATGTCGTAGTTGTCGGGGTCATGTGAATATGACACGCCTATGCTTATCTCTCCGTTTTTGATATAAGGAAGGTTGTAGTCGATGTCGGCATTGTAGCTGAAGTCGCCGAAACGGTCTTTGTTGCGGTATCCGGAGAGTCGCTGCACGCTGCCGTCAGGGTTGAAATAGACTCTTTCGTTGAGGCTGTTGTTTTGGCCGCCCCAGTAGCCGCCGTACATGCTGAAAGTGATGTTGTGCCCGTCGTTGTTGAACAAATGCTGGTATTCGGCGCCTCCGTTGAAACCCATGAAGTTGCTGGTGACATCGGTGTTGGTGTAGTAATGGTTGTGTTCTATTCCGTTGGAGAGATACTCGTCGCGGTAGTAGTCCTGCCAGCTGTCGTTGTCACTCCAGCTGGGCCAGCCGCCCATCCACACCGAGACGTTGTTCATGGTGTCGATATTATACTGGAAATTCAAGAAGAAGCCGCCGCCATAGCTGTTTTTTTTGCTCTTGCCGTCATAGCGGGTAGTGGTGGTGGTGTCAAGCAAGCCCGGAACCAAGTCGCTGTCTTTGAACGAGTAGCTGTAACCGCTGGAGGTGCTTGTATTATGTCTGTAGTTTCCGTTGAGATAAAGGTTGAACGATACCTTCTCGTTGGCGTAAACGTACGACACCCATGGTGAGATGTCGGGTCTTGACGAGCCTCGTGCCCCGAAACTCACGAACTGGTTTTTCTGCACCTTGGCGTTTGTCACGATGTTGATGACGCCTCCGTCGCTTTTGGAGGCGTAGCGCGCACTCGGGTTGGTGATGACCTCGATGGTCTTGATGGCGTTGGCGGGAAGCTGTTGGATATAGGTCTTGAGGTTCTCCTCGTTGAGGTGCGAGGGCTTTCCGTTTATCCATATTTCCACTGACGAGACACCTCGAAGCGTGATGTTGCCTTCCACATCGACCTCCACGCCCGGAGCGTTCTGAAGAGCGTCGGAAGCCGTCCCCGTCTGAATAGACGGGTCCTCGCTCACGTTGTAAAGCGTCTTCTCGCCTTCATTCGCAAAAAGCGGTTTCTTCTCGATGATGACGACCTCGTCCAACCTCACCGCACCCTCGTGCATCTTGACGACGCCTAAATCCAAATCCTTCGAAATATCTAAAATGTTCTTGTAATTTTCATATCCTATAGCCGTAATCTGTAGTATGTACCGACCGTTTTTGATATGCTCGATTTTGAAGAAGCCATTGTCGTTGGACGCCGTGCCACTGACATAGATGGAGTCGGAGGCACGGATAAGACCAATGTTCACAAACGCCAATCTGTCGTTGGTGCTGCTGTCAACCAAGGTGCCGGAGATAGCGTGTTGCGCTACCAACACATTGATATTCAATATGACTGTAGCAATGAATAATAATGCTCGTTTCATTAGTGATACGTTTTCTTTTTTTTCGTCATTCTCGATGAAATGACGGCGCAAAGTTACAAAAAAATTATGCCGAACAATCTGGTTTCGGCATAAAAAATTCAAGATATGAAAAAAAGATTATTTGTTTTTTAGTATGTCAACGTCGCCGTATTTTGTGGTAATGTTTAGATAGCCGCACTCATCTTTGCCGTAAGAGCCTTGTCCGCTGATGTTTTTCTCGTTGAAGAAGCCCTTGAAGGTGATGTCGCCGTACAAGGCTTTTAGTTTGTAGTTGAACGAGGCGTTTTCGTCGAGATACAACACCACGTCGGTATATATGCCGTCGATTTCGATTTTTGGACTGGGCGATGTCGAGGTGACCGACAAGTCGGAATACCTCAAATCGTCGGCGGCAATCATGTCCGTGAGGTTCCGCACCTTCACATTGGAATAGTCCGTGAGGCTTAAGATGACTTTGTCGGCTTTCTCGATTCTTGTGTCCGAATATTTGTTTTTTAACTTGCCGTGACCCATATCGGTGATGAAAAGTTTGCTGTAACTCAATGTGCCGTCGATATGGTCGCATTTGTTGATTTTGGCGTCGCCGTATGCCAACTCCATGTATAATTGATTGACCTCGTCGATGTTGATATTGCCGTATTTCACACAAACTTGACAGTTTTGCAATGAGTTGATTTTGAGTTTGCCAGCCCTGAAATCGCCGTATTGGACATCGGCTTCTAATTTGTGGTTTGCCTCGTCAAGTATGATGTCGCCGTATTTCGTCTCGAGGTCCATGTAAACATCTCTTGGCACCCTCACGTTGTATCTTATGGTGATGTCGCCTTTGAACGACCTGTAAGGATAGTCGCCAAACTCTGTTTGAGCCGATATTTTGTTGCCTTCTTTCTCGAACTCTATGTCGATGGAACGGAATTTCGCCTCGACCTTTTTCTCGTCGTCGCCATTCACCGAAATCTTGACTGAAAAATCTATTTGCGGCTTGTCCCATGTGGTGATGATGAAATCGCTGTAAGGTCCTTCCATCTCAAGTGTCGGATTGGCAGTCACCGTGAAGGTTTTCTCAATTGTTTTCTGTCTTTCGATTTTATAACGACTGTCATTGTCTCTGTAATCGTTTGCACTTGCGAAACATGTTGCCAGGCACAGTGCTGTTAAAATCAAAGTCTTTTTCATGTCTTTTTATTTATTAATTTGTTCTGTAATCAATTCTATGGTTCTCAATTTGTTGTCGTAAATATGCTCGGTTATCGCCATCTGTCGTTCTTCATGCAGCGGTGCTATTTCCGCAAACACATCGCCCATGTCGAGAAGTTCGCGAATCACCGTGTTGATTTGTGTACGAGTGTCCTCATCGGCGTTTTTCATCACCTTTTCGAGATTATAGATGGTTTCATCGACTCGTGCCTCGTAAACTTTTCGCATCTCAACCAATTTGTTGTCAGCGGCTTGCGACTGGTTGACCGGTGTTTTTTTGTCCATCAAAATGCTGGAGATTATCATGAGGATTGTCACTGCCGCTGCCGCCACCGATGTCCAGGCCATGAAACGTATCTTGCGAACTCTGTCGTCATTCCGACCGGAACGGGGCGGAAAGGACAAGTCTCCTTCAACAGTGTGAGATTTCTCGACCTCGCTTCGTTTCGCCTGAAATGACGACCAAAGTCTTGCCTCGAACCTCTCTCGGCTTCCCTCCGGCATCTTCGCATCGTCAAATGACATGCTGTTGTTTCTTATTTTGTCTTCTATATTCATGTTTCGTTTGTTTGTTTGTTTCTTTGTTTGTCGTCGTTTCGGCCGGAGCGGATAAATCTCTGCCATTTGAATTGTCCGGAATTGTCAACCGGAGATTTCTCGACTGCACTTCACTTCGTTACGTTCCGCTCGAAATGACAGTGGCGCGTAGTTTTTTCAATCCTCTTGCGTACTGCGACCGCACTGTCGATGCTGTTATTCCCATCTTTTTCGCTATCTCGTCGAACTCCATTCCGTCAATCAGTCGCAATGTTATCGTCAGGCGGTAGCCGTCGGGCAGATTGTTCAATGTCTCCTTTATTTTTTCTATCGGGTAGTCATCAAAATCGTCGTTGTCCTCAAAATCGTCGGCGGCATTGTCGATTTCCTCGTAAAACGGTTCTTTTGAGCGTTTTCTGAACATATCGATGCTTTTGTTGATGGCGATGGTCTTCACAAAAGCCTTGAAATCGCGCTCGGAGCCTTCGAAATTGTCGAGGTTGTCGAACGTTTTCAGAAACGCGTCCTGTGTTATCTCCTCGGCGTCCTGTGCGTTCAGCACGATGCGGTACGAGGCGTTGAAAACAGCGTCGCAGCAGAGGTCGTAAAGCCTCATCAATGAGTCTTGCCTGCCTTTTCTCGCTCTTTCCAAGATAATGTTGAATCCCGACATTTTTGTCTGTTTTACATCTTTACTAACGAAAGAAAAGTGATTTTGCTGCAACGAAAATGAAAAAAATATTCGTTTTTCATAATGATATTCTCGAAGATTTTTTTATTTTATGCAAATATAATAATTTATTTAGAAAAGGCGTTATCTTTGCAGTGCTTTTTTTAACGACTATTAAAACTGTTTTTAGAAATGGAAAAAAGAGACCTTTCAAAAGAAGAGATAATTAGTTTGATTTCGGAATTTAAGTCCGAAGTGAGGAAAAACCTTGCAAAAAATGAGTTTTTTAACGAGCGGATTGCGGAGTTGACCAAGTTCTTGGGCAGTGTTTCTGAAATTAGCGCTGGCAAGAAGGCTGGAAATTCGCGCAAGCCTTACCCGCTCTCGAAGTGGGACCACGTGGTTCTTGATATCATCAAGGAAAACGCAAAACCCACGACGAGCAAGGAGATATATGGGAGAGCCATGGTGTTGGCCAAGGAAAGAGGCCTCTCTATGGAAGAGTCGAAGATGAAATCGAAGATTAACCAGTGCTTGGTGAAACTGTCGAATCGTCGCGGCGATTTGAAAAAAATCAGATGCGAAGGCAAAGGGTTTGCCTATGCAATTTCAGAATAAGGGTGGCAGTGTTCATACACTGGCATGCCGCTTTGAGTTCTGTTACAGGTTTGCTAAAAATGCCATAGAGCCGTTTCGGGCCCTATGGCAAAGTGATTGTGTTGTTCCTGATTTATGCCGACAGGCTTGAAGAAACCCCTGCCTTATTTTACATGTACCTTGCAGATGCTCCAGCGTTGTCCGTTGTAGGCTTTCACCATATAAATACCGGAAGTCAAAGATGACACGTCGATGATGTGTTTTTTTCCGTTGGCTTGACCTTGCATGACGCTCTTGCCGTTCATGTCGATGATTTCATAGCGTTGCAAACCTTCGAGGCTGATGGTCATTTCGTCTTGTATTGGGTTGGGATATACGACCACTATGTCCATGTCGGGCATTTTATGTTGGGAGATGCCTTCGTAAGAAAGATATTTAAAGATATAGTCGCAGACATAGACGAGTTGGCCGCCGTCGTTGGCTGTTTCCCATGCGTAACCGAGTGGACGGTTGGCAAACTGGTCCCATGCATAGATGGGTTCCGGGTGATATGGCATGATTACATTGTCGATGGTGCAGGCTTCGTCGTAGGTGTAAGTCATGCGGTCAACGACCTGACTGCCGGAGCGTTTATCTCGTCGCAGGCAGTTGCCTTTGGCATCGAAGACTCTTTCCAAGCTTGAGTCGGTCACCCAGCCGTTTTGCCAATACGAGGAGGTTTCTGTGGTGCAGTTGCCTTCTTCGTCGTAGGCATAGGTGGTGAGAGCCGAGTTCGACCAACCGGTGCCTCCCCACGTGTCGTTGTATTCTTCGAGACATTGCGTGCACAGCCCGTTTTCATTATAAGTATAGGTGCCGCGCATGAACAGCATGCCTCCGAGGGTCATTTCGTAACCTATGAGCCGGTCGCCTTCATAAGTGTAGGTGTAGATGCCCTGCAACTCGAACCCGGAGCCGAAGTTGTTGTAGTTGGTGCGGGTGAGGCGGTGGTTGTCGTCGTCGTAGGTGTAGGTGATATAAGACGGGAAAATCCACTCGTTGTTGTGGTACTGATAACAGTTGATGCGGATTACATTGCCACGCTCGTCGTATTGCAGCGAGTCGATGAAGTCGTTGGTTTCGCCTCCCATGAGCGATGTGGAACGATACGCCTCCAACAGGTTGTCGGCATTGTAGTGGAATTGCACTTGGTCAACTTCATCGTCGGAGAATACTCGTTCGAGTAAATAATCCTGTGCCAATGCCACGCGGCACGACAGCAGAGCGATGATAAAGAAGGAAAATAGTCTAAAGTTTTTCATTTTAAATAGGTTATTTGTTATTTCGCGAACAAAAATAAATAAAAATTCAACACAAACAAGAAAAAATTGAAAAACAGTGCGTTTTTTTGTGTAATCGAACAATTTCCACTCATTCTGCGAGAGAATGAAATCAGAAAAAACTATCCGATTCTGCTCCAGTCGAAGTCCCGCCCGAACTGTTGCGAGAAGTATTGTTTTGTGGCGTAGTGTTCTGGTTTTGACAGTGTTGGGTCGGTGTCGAGAAGCAGGTTCGCCATTTTTCTTGTGTGTCTGATGATAGGTTCGTCGTGTTGGAAGTCGCCGATTTTCATCTCAATCATGCCGGATTGGCGTGTGCCTTGTGTCTCGCCGGGGCCCCTCAGTTGCAAATCTGCTTCCGCTATCTCGAAGCCGTCGTTGGTGCGCACCATCGTCTCCATGCGTTTTTTCCCTTCGCCGGTGAGTTTGTGGTCGGTAATCAGAACGCAGTATGATTGTTCGGCGCCGCGTCCTACTCTGCCCCTGAGCTGATGTAACTGTGAGAGCCCGAATCTGTTGGCGTTTTCGATAATCATAACCGAGGCGTTAGGTACGTTGACCCCCACTTCGATGACAGTCGTTGCAATCATGATATGAGTCTCCCCGCGCACAAAACGCTGCATCTCCCAGTCTTTGTCCTCCGCCTTCATCTGACCGTGTACCACGCTGATATGATAGTCGGGTTCCGGAAAGTCGCGCGCCATTGCCTCGTAACCTTCCTGCAGATTTATCAAATCCATCTTCTCCGATTCCTTGATGAGCGGATAAACGACATATATCTGATGTCCTTCGGCAATCTGTTTCTTCATGAAACCGATGACTGCAAGTCGTTGTTCCTGAAACACATGTGCTGTTTTTACAGGTTTTCTTCCAGGAGGCAGCTCGTCGATTTTAGATACGTCGAGGTCGCCGTATTGTGTCATCGCCAAGGTGCGGGGAATGGGTGTCGCTGTCATCACCAAGGTGTGAGGAGGGAATGTCGTCTTGTCCCAGAACGAAGCGCGTTGTGCCACTCCGAAACGGTGCTGCTCGTCGATGATGCAGAGTCCCAGGTTTTTGAAAACGACGGTGTCTTCTATCAAAGCATGGGTGCCTATGATTATTTGGAGGTCGCCCTTGGCAAGGTCGGCAAGTATTTGTTTGCGTTCTGAAGCCTTTGTGCTTCCTGTGAGCAGGGCGAAGCGCACATTCATGTCTTCGAGTTGAGTCCGCAGCGTCTCAAGATGTTGAGTGGCGAGGATTTCCGTCGGTGCCATGAGGGCTGCCTGGTATCCGTTGTCGAGGGCCAGAAGCATTATCATCAAAGCGACAATGGTTTTCCCGCTTCCCACGTCGCCTTGCAGGAGCCTGTTCATCTGATGTCCGCTCTTCAAGTCGGCCCGAATCTCCTTGACGACACGTTTCTGGGCGTCGGTGAGAGGAAAAGGCAGGTGTTCCTTGTAAAAGGTGTTAAAATAATCGCCGACTTGTTGAAACACAACGCTTCGGGTGTTTATCTGACGGTCTTTTTTATGAACCGAAAGCCGTAGCTGGAAGAAGAAATGCTCCTCGTATTTCAATCGTGTGGTTGCGCGTTTAATGTCGTTGCTGTTTGATGGCAGATGTATTTTGTAATATGCCTCTTTGCGTGATAAAAGTCTGTCTTGCAGCACCAAACTGTTTGGCAGCACCTCCGGAATCATGTTCCAGACTTGCAGAACGCATGTCTTGATGATTTTCGCGAGCTGTTTTGTGCCGAGACCGGCGTTTTTCATCTTCTCGGTGGTGTTGTAAACTCCTTGCAAAGCCTCGCCCGCCAAGCTGTCGGCGGGGTTGTAGTCCTCGACATCGGGGTGGGTGAAGTTGAAGCGGTTGTTGAACACGCTCGCCTTGCCGAATATGAGATATTTCTTGCCTGGCTGGAAGCGGTTTTTAATCCATTTCAGTCCTTTGAACCACACCAATTCGATTGAGCCGGTGTCGTCGGTGAAAATCGCCGTAATCCGTGTAACTCTTGGATTTCCAAAGGTTTGCATATTGCTAACGGTTCCGACAAGCTGATAATAGACGTTGTCGTCGCAGATCTGACGCACCTTGTGAATCTGCGAGCGGTCGATATATCTGAAAGGGAAATAATCCAGCAGGTCATGAAACGTGAAAATGCCCAGCTCCTTGTTCAGAAGCTCCGCCCGTTTCGGCCCAACGCCCTTGAGGTATTCTATTTTCGTCTGCAGCAAATCCATAACTACCGATGATAGTTTTTTGCAAAAATAGTGAAAAAGTTGTTATGAATGAGGGATTTTTTTGTGTTTTTGCACCTGATAGGTTCGCTAATCGTGATTTTTGAAAATAAGCGTTATGCTTGTCTTGTATATGAGAACGCAGGAAAATTTCATTCGGCACAAGAGTTTGCATGGCGAGTTCTGCGCATTCAGCGTAGATTTGTTTCAGACTGTCGTGAAGGGTCTGTGCCAAATGCCGGCAAAGTGTAAGAAATCCTTTGCCAGCCGAAGCCTGGGCAGTAACGAACAAAAACAGATTAGGAAACATCTCGCGACCGCCATGTTTCGTTAAAAAAACAATTATCGTTAAAAATAATTTACTTTTCGGAAAAAACTGTATCTTTGCACCCAAGTACATCTTTAGAAAAGTAAAATAAGAATATAACAATGTTAAGCGAACAAGAACAAATCAGGAGAAATTCATTACAAGAACTTTACAAACTCGGTATTAATCCTTATCCGCAGGCGGCGTTCGACGTGAACGTGACGACTGCACAGATAAAAGAACAATTCGACGACAACAATCTCTCGAAGTTCGAGAACATCAGCATTGGCGGGCGTATCATGAGTCGTCGTATCATGGGCGCTGCCTCGTTCTGTGAGCTGCAGGACTCCCACGGTCGCATCCAACTTTATCTGAACCGCGACGAGATTTGCCCTGGCGAGGATAAGACGATGTATAACGTGGTGTTCAAACGTCTTCTCGACATCGGCGACTTCATCGGTGTGAAAGGCTTCGTGTTTCGTACACAGATGGGTGAGGTCTCTGTTCATGTCAAAGAGCTGAAGGTGCTCTGCAAGTCGCTGCGCCCACTGCCTATCGTGAAAGAGAAAGACGGCGTGAAATACGACGAGTTCAGCGACCCGGAGCTCCGCTACCGTATGCGTTATGTGGACCTTGTCGTGAATGACAAAGTGAAGGATATTTTCATCAAACGTACTAAAGCCATCGACAGCATACGTCGTTTCTTCAATGAAAACGGCTATGTCGAAGTCGATACACCCGTCCTTCAGTCTATCCCGGGAGGAGCCTCGGCTCGTCCGTTCATCACACATCACAACGCTCTCGACATACCGATGTATCTGCGTATCGCCAATGAGCTTTACCTGAAACGTCTTATCGTCGGCGGCTTCGATGGAGTTTATGAGTTCTCGCGCAATTTCCGCAACGAGGGCATGGACCGCTCGCATAACCCGGAATTTACCGCACTTGAGATCTATGTTGCATACAAAGACTATCTCTGGATGATGGACTTCACCGAGGAGATGATATGCCGCTGCGCCCATGACGTTCTCGGCACCGACACTCTGCGCGTCGGCGACAAGGAAATCAGCCTGAAACGTCCATTCAAACGTATCTCGATGATAGACTCCATCAAGGAAAACACCGGCATCGACATCAACGGAATGAACGAAGAACAACTGCGCGAGGTGTGCAAGAAACTTGGTGTCGAAATCGACGAGTCGATGGGCAAAGGCAAGCTCATAGACGAGATTTTCGGCGCGAAATGCGAAGGAAACTATATCCAGCCGACATTTATCACCGACTACCCCGTCGAGATGTCGCCGCTCTGCAAACGTCATCGTGACAACCCTGAACTGACAGAGCGTTTCGAGCTGATGATTAACGGAAAAGAGGTCGCTAATGCCTACACGGAGTTGAACGACCCTATCGACCAGCGCGCACGCTTCGAGGAGCAGGCAAAACTCGCCGGACGCGGTGACGACGAGGCTATGCTTATAGACCAAGACTTCTTGCGCGCCCTGGAATATGGTATGCCTCCTACATCAGGAATGGGTATCGGAATCGACCGTTTCGTGATGCTGCTCACCGGTCAGACACAAATCCAGGAAGTGCTTCTCTTCCCGACAATGCGCCCTGAAGTGCATAAGAAAGTCGCTACAAAAGAAGACTTCATGGCTGTCGGCGTGCCGGAAACATGGGCGGAAGTGCTCGTGAAACAAAACTACACGTCTGTCGAGCAGATGCAGTCGGAAAAGCCGTCGGCATTGCGCGAGAAACTCAACGGTATCCGTAAAAAAACAAAAATGGAGGTGCCGGCACTGCAACTTGAAGAAGTAGAGAAATGGATAAATCAGTAATTAACCAATTTTACTTATAATACAACAATGAAAAAACAAATCCTAACAACAATATTCACAATCGTATTGGGTCTTGTTTCGTTCGCCCAGACGGTTCAGAAGACTTATTCATTCTGCACACCGATGGTTAGCAAGGTGAACGGCTACGATGTCATTCGTTTCGCCAACACACATAGCACCGGCGTCACAGGCGAGGCCACATTGCCATGGCAGTCGGTGTCGTTGCTGCTGCCTCAAAACACAGAAGCTCAAGGCATCACCGTGGAGTATTCCGATTTCGTGGAGCTTGACGGCACATACACTCTTCTGCCTCATCAACAGGCTCGTCCGCTCTCCTCGACAGAACCGCTGACTTTTGAAAGAAACGAGAACTTTTACCGTTCAGAAAGTGTATATCCTGAAACCACCTGTTCCAAGGTGAACACTCAATACCTCAACGGGTGCTCATTCGCTTTCGCACAGTTCACGCCAGTGAGATACGTCCCTGCTACAGGCAAGGTGTCGTATGCCACGTCTGTGACAGTCGCCGTTGACGTTGTCGCTTCAAGAGTTGACAGAAGCAATAAGGTGTGGATGACCCCCGAGGTGCAGGCCCGTGTGGAGCGTTTGGCGCAGAACCCGGAAGCAGTGCAGGAGTATAAAAACAGAGCCCGCACCATAAACGGCTATGAACTTCTCGTCATAACACCACAGCAATGGGTGTCGCATTTCGATGAATACGTCGCGTTTTACTCTGCCCGCGGACTCCGTACTCGTGTGGCGGCATTGGAAAATATACTTGCTAATTTTGAGGGTCGTGATGATGCCGAGAAAGTGCGTGCTTATATCAGCCAAGAATATGAAAATGAAGGAATTATGATGGTGCTGCTCGGCGGCGACTCTAACGTGGTGCCCTGGCGAGCACTGTACTGCTACGTCAGCGACGAACACGTTGACAACCTTCCGGCAGATATGTATTTTGTATGTCTCGACGGCACCTGGGACGACAATGACAACGGTCTGTGGGGCGAAGAAGGCGAAGACGACCTTCTTCCTGAGTTGGCAGTGGCTCGTATGCCGTTCAACAACGAGACGCAGTTTAACAATATGATGCACAAGACGTTGGAATATCAAGCCAATCCGGTGTTGGGAGAGTTCCATGATGTGATTCTCGGTGCGGAACATCTCGGCGACGGCTACTATGGCAGTACAGATCTCGACCGTCTCGTCGGTGGCTCAAGCGATTTCAACTATACTACCGTCGGTGTCCCGGAAAATTATAACTTCCATAAGGTTTACGAGAAGAGTGACAAACCATGGACAGGCAGATGGTTTAAAGACGAAATCAACGCAATAGGCGGACAATATATATACCACGTTGGTCACGCCAATACCGATTATGTGGCTGGATGGTATGTTAACAGCACAAACGACAACTCTTTCGCACAACTTGACGGTGTGACTCATAATTATAATTTCTTCCACTCACATGGTTGTATCTGCGGTGACTTTACGCATACCTGCATACTTGAGCGTATGGTCAACATCTCGACTGGATTCGTGGCTGCGACAGGCAACTCGCGTTATGGATGGTATCAGCCATGGGGCGACGGAATGGCGGCGCATCTCAACAGGGAGTTCGTCGATGCATACTACAACGAACGACTTCCTTATATCGGAACAGCATTCGTGGAAATGAAAATCATGACAGCGCCTTATGTGCCATACGATCCGTGTATGCGCTGGAACTACTATGATATCAATATCCTGGGCGATGTGGCAGTGTGCCCCTGGCTCGACGAACCATTCCGTCCGGAAGTGAACTATGCCTCGGCTTTGACACTTGGAACAACAACAATGCCCGTAACAATCACTAAAAACGGTGAAGCACAAAGCAATTTCCGCTGTAGCATATTCCATAACGGCGAACTGCTCGCTTTCGGTTTGACAGATGCCAATGGAAACGCTAATGTGAACTTTACAGATGCTCTCGATGTCGCTGATACTCTGCAACTTATCATCACAGGCCCTAATGCGTGGCCTCAAACAATAGA